>ERZ1026772.545-NODE-545-length-26683-cov-7.524636_pt1 | contig 26683 bp, 17 predicted proteins | sample MGYA00380124_ERZ1026772 | MGnify/ENA primary metagenome ERZ1026772 (study PRJEB33269, sample SAMEA4719760) | human gut metagenome | biome: human-associated habitat; feature: organic feature; material: feces | place: Cameroon | collected 2013-10 ...
CTGTGCATTGGCCGCCTTCGCCGCAGTGGCGCATATTATTCGGGCATTGGCAAGCACCATCGATGCAGATTTCGCCATTTTGCGAACAATCGGCACACGATTCACCACAAGACGTATTCGATTCGGCTGTGCATTTGCCGCCTTCGCCGCAGTGGCGCATATTATTCGGGCATTGGCAAGCGCCATCGATGCAGATTTCGCCATTGAGCACGCAGTTTGCGCAAGACCGCCCGCAAGACGTATCGGATTCGGCGACGCAAGCGTTGCCATTGCAATGGAGCATCGAATCGGGGCAGATACATACCCCATTGGAACACACTTCGTTTCGTAGCGTACAATCGACGCATGCCGAACCGCAATGCGTATCGGATTCTTGGAGACAAACGACACCACTTGGGCATTGCAAGAGATCGGTTGCGCAAATGCGGTTGGACACGGAATCGTTGTATTGCGATTTATTCGCTTTTGTTTCGGAATCGTCGCACGAAATGAACATCACCGAACTAGTGATGAAATAAAATACAGCCATTTGGCGACGAAACGACATTGCAGGGAGACAAAACATAGCTAAACTCTCTGTCTTTGGAAGGCCGAAGGCATATATGTCGTGTACACAGTACAGTAGTACTTTCGCACAGATTTCGAAACAAAGCAAGAATCAAACCAATACAGTATCAAAACGCACAGATTTCAATATTATTCGTTTCGAAATGCAGCTATCACACATCGAAACATAGCTATCGCATCGAAATGCAACTATCGAACAACAAAACACAGCTACAGCATCGAAACGCAGCTGTTCATTCGAAATAGATCTGTCGTATTTCGCGACGGTATCAATCGGAAACCCCTACGGGGTTCATTTGGGTGGTGCATTCCTTTTCCCCCAGTAGCCGCCTACGGCGTCAACTGGGGGCTACTCGCCAGAACCCCTACGGGGTTCATGCCGAAACAAAAAAAGCCCGCAAGGCGAGCTCGCGGGCGGGTTTAGGCGGGGCTACCGCATTAACTTTTTCCGTTGAAACATCATGGCGGGGATATGGGGTTCATGACGAAACAAAAAAAGCCCGCAAGGCGAGCTTGCGGGCTGTTGATGCGCTAAACGATATTGCTATCGATTACTTGGCGACTTTGTCGTTGAAGTCGGCGATCATCTTATCCCATTCGGGGACATAGGCGCGCATGGTGCGCCAGAAGTCTTGATCTTCGCGGGCTTTGAACGCTTCGATATCGATGCCTTGTTGTTCGCACCAGGTGAAGTAGCCCAAGTTGAAGACGCGTTCGCGGTCGCGTTGCGACAATTCGATGACGTTTTCGGTGCCCGAACCTTTCGTGTATTCGCCAAACGTTTCGGCGGCGTCGAGCATATCGAATTTGCCGTTGAAATCGCGGTTGATGATGAGTTCTTTTTCGGATCCATACATGCGGGCGCCGTCGGTGGCGACGGTCATGATGACGTCGTCTTTGCCGAGTTTCATATACTTCGCCGTCTTGATGGCCGATATGATGTTGGCGATCGACGAGAGGCCGAGGTATTTGAGGTTGTCGATGAGTTCTTTTTTGACGCCGCAGCGCGTGGCGAGGTATTCGCGACCGGCTTCGGTGTTATAGAGTGCGAAGGTGTGGTCGGAGGCTTTATCGGAGAGCGCCAAGACGAAGTCGGTGTTCATGACGTTGTGAATGAGTGGGACGTGTTTGTCGCCAATGCCTTGGATGTTGTGATCGCCGAAACCGTTGTAGCAGAGCGTCGGGCATTCGAGGGCTTCGACGGCGACGGTCTTGGATCCGTATGTTTCTTTGAGGAAGTCGCCGGCGCCGATGGTGCCTGCCGAACCCGTCGCCGAGACGAAGGCACGCAATTTCGCGTTCTTGTTCGTCTTTTTGAAGTCTTTGAAGACGGTCGAAAGGGCTTCGCCGGTGCAGAAATAGTGCGCGAGGTGGTTGTTGAACTCGGCAAACTGATTGAGAATGAAGTTGGTGGGATCTTTGGCGAGTTCGTTACATTTGTCGTAGATTTCTTTGACGTTGGATTCGCAACCGTATGTGGCGATGATGTCTTCTTCGGGGTTCATCGTCCATTCGCGGAGCCATTGGAATCGTTCTTGGCTCATGCGTTCGGGCAAGATGGCGACGCCACGGCAATTCATGAGGCGGCTGATGGCGACGCCACCGCGGCAATAGTTGCCCGTCGAGGGCCAAACGGCGCGGTGTTTCGTCGGGTTGAAAGCGCCCAAGATGACGCGCGGAGCGAGGCATGCGTAGGCGGCGAGGACTTTGTGCGAGCCGATCATGGGAGCGAGGCAGCCGACCAATGTGATGATCGTCGCATCGATACCGGTGATTTCTTTCGTCAAAACGAGGTGAACGGGGACTTCGACAAAGTGTTTGCGGTCTTCGCTGTTATACCAGTGAACGCGATAGAGGTTGAGGGGATTGGGGGCATCGGGATCGACGTCTTCGAGGGCTTTTTTGATATCGGCAGGAATCTTTGCCGGATTGGCGAGCATGTCGAACGTCGGGAGCGTAATTTTGCGCTCTTTAAATCGTTTGACGGTATCGTTGAGTGTCGCTTCGTCGACAATTTTTGTCGTCAAACCAAGTCTTTCGAGAATTTTTTCCATGAATCAACCTCTTAAAATCTCAAGAATGAAACGTTTGAACGCGCACAAAGTCCCTCTTTATGCCGCGCCAAATCGGTGTGAAATCTGAGTGAACGCTGGCTAAACTTCTGCTTTGCGCCACGCGCGACGAAACCGAACGTGCGCAAAGTCGCCTTATGCCATGCACAAAACGCAATAAACCACAAGGAAAATCGACAAAATCGCCCATCATGCGCCCCGCCGTTTTGCCATCCGAGGCGCATGGCGCCGTCATGCGCCCATGCATAGAATGAAACGGGGCGCATGTCGACGATAATCGTCGTCATCGATTAATCGTCGTAGTGATACGTGTATGTTTCGGGATATTTGACCATTTCGGCCCAGAGTCTTTCGGCCTGGGCTTTTGCCTCGGCGCGGATGGCGTCGATATCGCCATTGACGAGTTTGTGGTCTTTGACGACGACTTTCCCGTCGACGACGGTATGTCGCACGCCCTTATCGTCGACGATTCTGAGGTCGGCGACGGTGGTGCGAATCGAACGGCGGCAATTTTCGATCGTGTTGAGGGGGCCGATTTCTGCATCGAAGAAATCGCTCATCATGCGCCAGCCGCTATAGAGGCGGTGCGTGACGTTGATCGGATCGTCGCCTTGGGCTTGGGCTTCTTTTTTACCGAAATCGAGTTCGACGTTCATGTCGCCGCTCCAGCCATCGACGCCCAAGGCGACTCTTTGCGCATAGCGCAACGAGACCGGCCAACCGACGGCGTTTCCGTGGTTGGAACGCGGATTTTGGACAAACCAAACGCCCTGATCGGCGGCGTGTTTTGTTTCGGCTGCCGACATGTGGATGCAGTGGACGAAAATCGAGTGCGGAACGAGGGCGCCCAATTTTTCGATGCGATCGGCGGGCGATTCATAGCCGCGATCCATGGCGTCGACGACGTCGGCGCTACCTTCAGCGACGTGAACGTGAATGCCGACGCCGAGTTCACGGGCTTTTTCGCCGGCATAGCGGATCGTGTCGTCGGAACACGTAAACTGCGCATGGAGACCGACCATGCCTTTGACGAGTTTGCGCTTGTTTTCGCGCACGAAGCGGACGCATTCATCGATGCCGCGTTTGCCTTCGGATTTGCCGAAGTTGCGGTCTGTGGCGCCGTAGGTCAAGAGACCACGAGCGCCGAATTCTTCATAAGCGTCGGCCAACGTATCGAGCGATCCCTCGATGTAATTGGGCGATTCGTGGTGATCGACGATCGACGTCGTACCAGCCAAAAGCGATTCGGCAACGTAAAGACGCGCCGAGGCACGCAAAATATCGCGATCGATGGCGCGATCGAGACGCCACCAAATGCGTTCGAGGATTTGCGTGAAGTTTTCGGGCGCGTGCTCGGGCGCGGGCATGCCAAATGGGCAAAGTGCGCTGTAGAGGTGCGTATGCGAGCAAACCCAACCGGGTAAGATTTCTGCGTCTTTGGCGTCGAGCGTTTCGGCAACTTCGTGTTCGGGAGCACTCGATGCGGCTCCAAAAAAGATGACTTTGCCATCTTCACAAATTGCAACATTACCACGCTTATCGGGACCAATCTTCAAACACGCCATATAAATTCTCCTAAAACAGGGTGAAATGATAAACAAAACGAGTCTATGAACGACCGCCAAGGCGAAAACGCCTCGAACAGAAAGCCATAGACGCGACCTATCCATACGCGATTATTGCGCGCATAGAAAGTATAATGCGCCAAAAGGCATAGCCGTAGCGATTTCGATGCAGTGGCGACTGCCTTCGGGCATTGGGGCTATCGCAATCATGCGCCCACAAACGCGCCATACCATTGTTTAAGCTAAATTGCGGCTGCGGGCGTCGATTATCTTAGAACGGCACGGACGCTTCGTCGAGGTCATTGCCGCCATCGGGCGCGACATCGTCGGCCATGTTCTGGCTCGATGCCGAATAATTGTTCTGCGAATAGCTGTTTTGCGAATAGCTATTTTGCGAATACGACGAAGAATCGCCGCGATTCGAATCGAACGAACCGCCAGCATTGGGCGAGTCGTTTCTACCACCGAGGCTTTGAACCGTATTGGCGAGGATATCGACAGTCTTGTGTTTGACACCGTCTTTTTCGTACTCGCCATAGCTGATGCGCCCTTCGACATAGACGAGGCTACCTTTGTGCAGGTAATCGCGAGCAAATTCCGCTTGTTTGTCGAAGCAGACGATCGAGTGCCATTCCGTTTTGCGCGACTGTCCATAGCCCGAGTCGGTTGCTAAAGAAAACCGACAACTCGCTTTTCCACTCTGCGACGAGCGATATTCGGGTTCACGGCCAAGGCGACCGACTAAAATTGCTTTATTGATCATGTGTGACCTCCTTATTGAGTCAACGAAGAAAACGATGTGCGAGTTTAACACGAGACCGCGACGATTGACAACGAGTTCTTCTTTCGCTCATCCGAAATTGAGCTCTGTAGCTATCGGCAGCTGCGCGGGATAATACTGCGCAAAAACGCGCGCAACGCCGAGAAACCCCATCGCCAAAGCACCTTTGTGTAGATGCGTTTCAGAAATATCTTCTTGCGAAATACGGCTCTGCATCACTATAAAGGCGTTTGCGAATAGGCGTCCGAAAACTCGAAATGCGATACGCCGTGCTTAAGGAGCAATATGATTCTCGATCTATACATTTATCCGCATCCAGTTCTGTTGCAAGTCGCAGAACCCGTAGAAACTTTCGACGATGCGCTCAAGAAGCTCGTCGACGATATGGCCGATACGATGTACGAAGGCAATGGCGTTGGGCTTGCCGCTCCGCAAATCGGGCTCAGCAAGCGACTTTTCGTCGTCGATACGAGCGCCCCCGAAGAGCCGTCGACGCTCAAAGCATACGTCAACCCGAAGATCATCGTCAAAGACCAACCGATCGTATGGAACGAGGGATGCTTATCGCTCCCTGGGCTATATCGCGATGTGCAGACGTATGGGCATGTCATCGTCGAAGCCCAAGACGTCGAAGGGAATTGGTTCCGCGAAGAAGCCAAAGAGCTTCGCGCCGTCGCACTACTGCACGAATATGCCCACCTCGATGGCCACGTCTTCATCGATAGGCTCTCGCCCCTTAAACTCCGCCTCGTGCGCAAATCGTGGGGAAAACGCATACGGCGCGAAGCCGAAAAGACATATTCCGAAAGCAATCTCCATTGCGTATTCGCCACCGATGCCAAAACGGATACGCCAACATGACGCAACCAGCCCCCCAAGGCGACGATGTCGCCCACAATGCCCCAAAAAACGACGACGAAAAGCCATCTTCTTGGGCCGTTAAACTCGATCGCTTGGCTCGATCTCTATTCGACCCGTCGACGTCTAACAATATAAATAGAAAAGACGACAAATTGCCCAATTCGCCCAATTCGCCCGATAATGCGACGAATCCCGATGGCGCCGAAAAATCGTGCAGCAAAAAAGGCGACGAAATAGGCGCCCCGACGCCGTCGAATCGCCGCATCAATTTGCCTTGGTGGCTTCGCATTTTATTCGCTTGCATTGGCGGTGTTTGCGTATTCTTAGCTTATCCAGATTATAATCTGTTTTTTCTAGCCTATATTGCTCTATTCTTCGAATTATGGGCGATCGACAGTTTGCGTCCGAGGCCGGCATTTTTCGTCGGCTGGCTCGCTGGAACGATAACGAACACGGGCGGATTTTATTGGATTAGCGGCATGCTCGAAGATTTCGGGCACATGCCGACATGGCTCTCGATGACGCTCTGCGTCGGGCTTTGTGCGCTCCAAGGCCTCGTCTTCGGTCTATGGGCTTGGGGAATCCGAAAATTCGACAGCCGTTCGCCATGGGTCACGGCAGTCGCTCTCTTCGTCGTCATCGAGATGTTTTTCCCGATGATCTTCCCGTGGTATTATGCCAACAGCCAATACAATTTCGTCTATGCCGTCCAAACGGCCGATATATGGGGCGTTTTGGGCGTGTCGGCGCTCATCGTCGCTTTCAACGTCTTGATCTACGACGTATCGCGCACGGCGTTTTTGCGTCGCCGTGCGCGACGGCTCCAAATCGCCCTCGACGCCGACTGCCAATACCACAAAAAATCGATCGTTGCGGCGCTAGCGTTTTTGGGCTTTGCCGCCATCTATGCGCCGATCCGAATGCATCAGGTCGATGCGACGCAAGCGGCAGCCCCAAAACTCTCGATCGGCATGGTCGAGGGCGATATCGGCATTTGGGAAAAAGAAGACCCTAGCAAACTGCGCAATAACTTATTCATCCATCATAGCCTTTCGCACGCCCTGTCGGAACAAGGCGTCGATCTCATCGTATGGCCCGAATCGTCGTATCAAGCGACGTGGGTTTGGGGGAGCCAAACGACGTCGACCGATCCGATCGTGCGCGAAGTCGACGCCATCTTTACGCCAAAGTTCGCACCGATAGCCGAACGCGCTTATCGCACGATCGATGCCATGTTTGGCGAAGGATTTTCGCGAAATCCCGTCATTCGTCGAAGTTTATTCGAATCATTCTCGATACAGGCGCAGATAAACGGTTGGCAAACGCTCGATCCGTTCTTGCCATCGTTTGTGTCGGGTTTCAGCGTGCCAAACGAAGTCTTCAACCACGAGTCGCAAATCATGCGCCGCCCCTATATGCGGCTCATCCCCGACGACATGACATTTTATTTGCCGAGTGCCGAACCCCTTCGCGCCAGCCGCAAAGACGACTTAATCAAACTCATACGCCCCGAAGACATCTCTTCGCCGATTCGCGATTTCGATGCCGCGCTCCTCTTTGGTACGCTCACCGTCGAATTGACCGAAAAAGGGCGAGGACTCGTCGAGCAGGGCATGACCTCGGTTTATCGTGCGCCGGCCGATACGCGGAAACTCTACAATACGGCTCACCTCGTCGACAAAGACGGCACAGTCTTGGGCAAATACCACAAAAACTACCTCCTCATCTTTGGCGAATACATCCCCTTTGCCGACAAATTGTCGTGGATCTACGAAATCTTGCCCGAGGCAGGCAATCTGACCCCCGGCAACGTCATTGAGACGATGCCGTTTCGCGGCTATGCCATCGGTCCCATCATTTGCTACGAAGATATATTGCCGCGATTCGTCCAAAAGCTCTCGAAATTGCGCCCAAACGTCTTCATCAACATCACCAACGACGCTTGGTTTGGAAAGACTTCCGAACCCATGCTACACCTAGCCCTAGCCATGATGCGGACCGTCGAACACCGACGATGGCTCGTGCGATCGACGAATACGGGCGTGAGTGCGTTTGTCGATGCCAACGGGCGATTGTTGCAAAAAACGTCGATCTATGACGCAGAAATTTTGCGCCAAGACGTGGCAATGATGCCACCCTCGCGGACCCTCTATAGCTATATCGGCGACTTTCTCGGATGGATCGCTCTCGTTTGGGTCGCTTTCCTAGCGGTTTTGCGACGAAGACGAAACAAAATTGACTAATGGCACGCCGATTGCATTAACTCTGCATTCAGAGAGGGCGTTGCAAGGCGCCCAGATTTCTTGTGATTGAATTTCGATAAAACCGCTTTTGCGAGAGGAGATAGAGCCATGACACACCACGTAACAAACAATTTCAAAAAAGTCGCCCTCGGACTCGTTGCATTATTTGCCCTTGCGTTCTTGCCTTCGTGCTGGTTCGACACCAACAATTGCTACACAGAAGCCTATATGGTTTGCGACAACGGCGTTGAATTCGTCCAAACCGAATACTGCACCCCATATCGCGATATCTGGGGCAACTGGTACGAAGACTGCGTCTACGACGGCTACTATCAACAAAACTGCTGGACTGATTACCGTTGCGTCGACGCTCCTCAATGCTGGACCGACGCCGATTGCAAAGGCGCGAGAACATGCGTCAACAACCGTTGCGAAACCTACAGCATCCCACCGAGCAATAACGGTGGCAACGGCAATAACGGCAATAACGGTGGCAACAATAACAACACCCAAACGTGCAGTACCGACAACGATTGCGGAACGAATGGCGTCTGTGTCAACTACGGTAACTACAAATCTTGCGCACAGTCGTGCTTCAACAATTCGCACTGCTCCAACGGCTATATCTGCGAATTCTTGTCAAACAGCCTCTCGCAGGGTGCCTGCCTCGATCGCAGTTATCCGTGCAATAAAGCCGAAGACTGCCCCAGTGGCATGGTATGCGCCGGTGGATCTTGCAAAGTTTCGTGCAATAGTGGCAATGACTGCACTGTCGGTAACGCGAGCTTCTCTTGCGTCAGCGGGTATTGCAATACGTAATTGAGATTTGCGCATCTCTCCCCAATCCCTCGCTCCTCGTCGGAGTGGGGGATTTTTTTTGCCCACCGCTCGCGGGCGTTGCGCGATTCGAGCCCTGGGCGTTGCGGGCACGGCGTTTGAGCGCACTTGCGATTGCGCCCTTTAGGGCGCATTTCTATGCCCACCGCTCGCGGGCATTGCGCGATTCGAGCCCTGGGCGTTGCGGGCGCGGCGTTTGAGCGCCCGCAGAGGGGGGCGCGGCGTATTGGCGACGCCAATAGACGCGTGGGGGGACGCTTCCCCCCTGCACCAAAAAAAAGAAAAAATCGAAAATTCGACAGAAAAGAAAAAATCTAAAAAAACGAGAAAATCTAAAAAAACGAAAAAAAAGAAAAACACGATTTGTTTTTTTCGAATGGCGATCGGCGCTTGCGATGCGAATACCGTCTTTGCCTAAAGACGAAAAAACGTGATATAAGGCGGAATCGTTTTACGTCGCGATTTCGGGCAGGCCGAATCGTGCCGCTTCGTTCTAAGAAGGATAAGATTATGACCGAATCGAATTGCGAAAATCGCCGTTATCTCACGCCCTGGACCGATTCCATCGTCGAAATTTTGGGGGTGCACCTCCACCGATACCTCATGCCGCTGCTGATGGACCATCAGATTCCGAATGTGGCGGTGATGGTGGGGTTCGAAGCGAGCCGGATGCCGGCTGTCGTGTTGCGCGTCTCGGCTTATGGTGCCGAGAAGATCGATGCGGATGCCGATTATGCGCAAATGACGGCCAAAGCGCGAAGTCGCGAAGATATCGCCGCGCCGATGCCGTGCGAAATGGCGCAAAAGTCCATGACGGCGTTCCCCATCTTGTCGATTTCGGAGCCCGGGCGCGAGCACATTCACGCGTTTGTGCTCACAGAAAACGAAAAACTCTTCACCGCAGATATTTTGACCGTTGCGCTCAGAACCCGAATTAACGAAGCCATTCGATCGTTCCGACACAATTCTCTTCGGATGATGTTCGACGAATGCGAAGGAGATTCGCCCCGCGAGTTCCTCGACAAAGTCCTCGAACTCATCCCCGTTTGGTGCGGCAGCGACCACTCGGCTTGCCTCATCTTGGCGTCGTCGCTTGAATCGATGGTCTTGAGCGGCATCGGGCCCGCGCACTTCCAAATCGTCAACGAAAAACTCTATTGCGCCCCCAACGACGAATCAAAATCTTACGACAATTTGTCGTCGCTCGAATTCGTCGTGCGGCATGGCGAGTCGTCGGGGCTCATCGGGCACGCATTCGATGAGGTTAGGCGTACGAAGTCGGTTGGGCTCAACATATTTGTAGCCGATTCGGAAGATGAGTGGTTTTCGATGGGTGAAATTCAGAAAAGCGCCCATCGCGTCGCAACAAATTCGTTCCGACCGGCCGAAAAACTCACCGTTTTGTTGCCGCTTTTGTGCGCCAACGAAGTCGGTCAGCAAGAACTCTTGGGCTTCTTGAGCATCAATTTCTTCGAAACAATGCCGCTGGCCTCGCTCACCTCGCGCGTGCTCGAAACGCTCGCCACGCGTCTGGGCACGTATCTGCACCGTTCGTCTTTCTTCAGCTTGTCGGCGCAACAACTCTGGCTTCTCGAATGCGTCCGCGAAGAGCAAATCGCCACCGCTCGGTTGTTCAAAAAAGCCGGCGGCGCCTCGACCGACGACATCCTCGAAACATTCGTCAAAAACATCAACCAACTCATGGCACAAGCGACGCAAATTCCGTGCTTCGCCATCGGCTATCGACGCCAAAACGCCGACCAAAGCGACACCCTGCGCTTCACCGCGCCACACGGCTTCACGAACTTCACCAAACTCGACATTCCCATCTACACCGACCATTTGTCGGGGTCGTCGCTTGCCGCACTCGCCGTGCGCCTCAACCGCGCCATCACGCTCACCGGCGGCGAAACGAAATCCGGCCGCGTCGACTTCCAATCGACCATCTACGTCAACGAAGCCAGCGGTGTCTTAGCCGACAGCCGCCTCACCGACATCGGCACGGGCTTCACCAAACTCAGCGACTACTACCGCCCCACCGGCAACGGCAGCTACGCCGCTCTCTGCTACCCCATCCGCATGCAAGACGACGTCGTCGGCATCATCGCCGTCGAAGTCAACCGCGACACCAACTGGGTCTGGTGGACCGGCTTCGGCTCCTACCTCTTCTATCGCCTACTCGCCAACGAACTCGCCGCCGACTTCCGACTCCTCGGACTCGACTTCCACGAAAACGATTAGACACAACCCTAAACGCCTCGTTTTATATTCATAGTTCGAGGCGTTTTTGTGTATTTTATTCGCTTTTTATCCTCTCCATCTCGTTTTCATTCACATTGCTTTTTTAAAGCATCTCTTTTGGCGCCCTATTGCCCAAAGGGCAATACGGGCTTTGGCTACGCCTATTTCGCTGCGCTCAATACGGCTTCGCAGCAGTGCTATTGGCTGTTGCCAATACGCACTGCAGGCGCGCTGGCGCGCATTTCAGCCATTTCTATTGCTCAGCTAAAGTCCACTTTCCTCCCGATAAACCGACATGGCGACAGAACCCGATAATCCAACCGAACCCGAGACACCAACAGAATCCGAAAATCCAACCGAACCCGAGACTCCAACCGAATCCGAAAATCCAACCGAACCCGAAAATCCGACCGAACCCGAAAATCCGACCGAACCCGAAAATCCGACCGAACCCGAAAATCCAACCGAACCCGAAATTTCAAACGAAAATGCGTCGGTAGAATCGACGGCTGGCGAATCGCCAAAACAAGACTACGAAGTCTCGGTCGTGCACTATGCCCAATACGACGATGCGGCACCGGGCTATGCGCCCGATGTCGTTGCCAACATTCAATACGCATCGCGCAATCCGATATCGCGGTTTTTTATCGATTTTGCGACCGTTTTGTTGCGTCCGTCGAAGTTCTGGAAGGGACAAGATGCGCACCCGGCGACGCTTTTGCACGTCCACGTGCCGCATTTGGCGCTCCTCGTCTTGTTGCGTTTAACGGCGAGTTTCTTGGGCGGAGCGTTTCGCCCACAGTATGCGCCGTCGGCGCTCATCGTGCAAACCGTCGTTCAGGGGCTTCTCATCTTCGTGCTCGTTTGGGGCATGTCGTTGATCGTTGCGACGGCGACGGCCATCACGGGGGCTGGGTTTCACTTCGATCGCGCGTTGCGCTTCGTCGCCTATAGCATTACGCCGATCTTATTCGTCGGGCTCGTCGGCGCCATTCCCGTGCCATATATCGCGCAAATCTGCGATCTGTTGGCCATGCCTTGGGCTTTCGTGGCGATGGGAACGGCCATATTGCCCTATTTGCACGTCGAAGAGTCGCGCGCGCCCGTGATCTCGGCCCTATTCTGCGGCATACTCTTGTGTTTGTGGGGGGCGCTTCCCATGCTCATTCCCTATCTGCTCAGTCTCAAATTGTTCTCATGATTCAACTTCGCGAAAAAGAAAGACTCCAAAAACTCCACCTCTTCGATACGAAGGCGTTTTTTAGCGCACTCAACGACGACACGACGCTTTCGGTGCGCGGGCTCAATCCATCGACGACGGCTCTGCTCATCGCCCAACTCGAACGATATCAAAAACGCCCCATCGTCGTCGTCGCCGCCAATGCCCAAGTCGTCGAGCAAACGGCGCAAAATGCCGCTTTTTTCGTCGATCGCGCCGCCCAAAAATCGACGATCATGCCCGATATCCAAGCCGGCATTTATAGCGGCATTGCGCAAAATCGACGCCAAACCGCACAACGAATCCGATCGCTCTACGAGATTTGCGACCAGAATCCCCGCATCATCTATACGTCTATCGCAAGCCTCGCCCGGCGATGTATGCCGGCTAGCGTCCTCAAATCGAATGCCGTCTTGCTGCGATGCCACGATTGCCTCGACATCGCCGATCTTGAGGCGCGATTTTTGCGGACCGGATACGTCAAAGCCCCCGAAGTCGATACGCCGGGCACTTTTGCCATTCACGGGGGCGTCGTCGATTTCTGGTCGCCCGCCCATTCCCATGCCATCCGCGTCGAATGCTTCGGCGACGAAATCGACGCGATCCGCGAATTCGATGCCGAAACGCAAAAATCTCGGCAAGATCGCGCCGATGCCGTCGTCATACCGGCTGCAGAAATCCTCTTCGACGACGAAAGCGTACAAAACGCCATCGAACACCTCGGCGCTTGGGCCGATCAACTCGATATGCCCTCGAAAATCCTCAAAAAGGCTAGCGATGCCGTCAATGAGCGCATTTTGTATTGGGGCATTCAAGCGATTATGCCCGCGTTCTACGAAAAAACAGAAACGCTCTTCGACTACATCCCCAAAGACGCCATATTCGTTTGGCTCGAACCCGATTTGTGCCTCGATACGTATAAAAATGCTCGCACACAACTCGAGGCACAATACAAACATGCACTCGACGATGCGCGACTCGTCGCGCCACCCGACGATCACTGGGTTTCGAAAGAATTTATCGTCGATCGCATGAAATCGCATAAAATCGTCTATTCTGGCCTTAGTTTCGAATTAAATTCCGACACAGCCCAAACATTCGATTACGATTCGATCGATAACGGCGATATCGTCGCTCAGCGCAAGCAAATGTCGACGCAACGCGGCGAAGATTTTATGAAGTATTTTGCCGAATGCTTGAGCACGTGGATGAACATCTATGGCGAAGTTGCCATTATTGCGCATCATCAAGGCGCGGCCGAACGCATCCGTTCGCTGCTTCGTCCGCTGTCGGTTCCCATTCAAATTTCGACGCGTCCATTCGATATCGATACAAAACGCGAGTCGCCTTGCGACAGTTTGACGATATACATTGGCGATTTGCGCCAAGGGGCTCGGATTCCATCGCTACACGCCGCCATCATCACCGATTCCGATCTCTTTGGCATAAAGACGGCGCAAAAGCCGAAAAAGAAGACCGAGAATCACGCCCTCGCCTCGTTCAAAGATCTCAAGGTCGGCGATTACGTCGTGCACGAAGACCACGGCATTGGGCAATATCAGGGGCTCGTCACGCTCGAAGTCGGGGGCATTGTCGGCGATTTTCTCTTCATCACATACGCAGAATCGGGAAAGCTCTACATCCCCGTTCAACGCATCAAAAGCGTGCAGAAATATGCCGGCGCCGATCGCCCGCAAAAGCTCGATAAACTCGGCGGTGGCGCTTGGGAACGCACAAAAGAAAAAGTCCGTCAAAACGTCAAAAAACTCGCCATTGACCTCATCGATCTCTATGCGAAGCGCATGAGCCGCGCGGGGTTTGCTTTCTCCGAACGCGATCCATTTTTTACGGCTTTCGAGGCGTGTTTCCCCTACGAAGAAACCCCCGATCAAGCGAAAGCCATCGAAGCCGTGCTCGACGACATGCATGCGCCGCGCCCCATGGAACGACTCATTTGCGGCGACGTCGGATTCGGAAAAACTGAAGTCGCCATGCGCGCCGCCATGCGCGCCGTGCTCGATGGGAAACAAGTCGCCGTACTCGTTCCGACGACTATCTTGGCCGAACAACATTACGAAAACTTCCTCAAGCGATTCGAAGGCCACCCCGTCACCATCGAATCGCTCAACCGATTCCGAAAGCCAAAAGAAATCAAACAAATACTCGCCGATCTCGAAATCGGGAAAACCGACATCCTCATCGGTACGCATCGCATTCTGTCGAAAGACGTCGTTTTCAAAAACTTGGGGCTTCTCATCGTCGACGAAGAACACCGATTTGGCGTCGCCCATAAAGAGAAGATCAAAGCCCTCGCCGAGGGCATCGACTGCCTCACGATGACCGCAACCCCCATTCCGCGCACGTTCCAAATGTGCCTCGGCGGAATCAAAGACATTTCGGTTATCGAAACGCCACCCAACGACCGATTGGCAATCCACACGCAAGTCGCCAAGATTTCCGACGCCATCATCGCGCAAGCTATCGAACAAGAACTCGCTCGCGGCGGGCAAATCTATTTTCTGCACAATCGCGTCGAAGAGCTCCAAGAATACCTCGATCGCATTATGCGACTCGTGCCGCGCGTGCGCGTCGCCGTTGCCCATGGTCAGATGGACGAAAAATCGCTCGAAAAGGCGATGTTTAGCTTCATCCACCACGAAGTCGATCTGCTTCTGTGCACGACGATTATCGAATCGGGCATCGATATTCCCTCGGCAAACTGTCTCATCGTCGCCCATGCCGAGCGATTCGGGCTCGCACAGCTCTACCAAATTCGCGGCAGAGTCGGGCGTTCCTCGGAACGCGCCTATTGCTATCTGCTCACCGGAGAAGCCGAAATTTCCGACGTCGCCCGCGAGCGACTCGCCGCCATCGAACGCCTCACCGAACTCGGTTCGGGGCTCGAAATCGCGTATCTCGACCTCGAAATGCGCGGATGCGGAAACATGCTCGGCGCAGAACAATCGGGCAATATCGCCTCGGTCGGGCTCGATATGTATGCCGAACTCATGCAAGAAGCCGTCGACGCCATACAAGGCACCGCTACGCCCATGCTCCCCGAAGCCGAAGTCAATCTACCCGTCTCGGCAAACCTCCCCGAATCCTATATCGACGATGTACAAATGCGATTGCTCTTCTACAAACGGCTCGCCAATGCCGAAACGACCGAGCAAATCTACGACATCTTCGGCGAAATCATCGATCGATACGGCCCGCCGCCACAAGAAGCCTTCAATCTCAAAGATATCTTCGAGCTCAAAATTATGCTCGCTCAACTCGGCGTCAAATCGATGGATGCCAATTACACTTCGATCATCATCGATCCGGGCGAAAACTCCAAACTCGATCCGGCAAAACTCGTCGCACTCATCGCAAGCCACCCAAAACAATACGCCATCCGAAGCGATCAAAAGATCATCCGATACTTGTCGAAAACCGAATCCGAGGCACTCCCCGAAACCGCCGCCTTCTACCTCGACGAGCTCAGGAACTGCACCATTGCTGGATAGATTAAACGTTCCCGCGTTGCGGGAACGAAAATCCAGCACCGTCGCTGGCTAAATGACGCGTTCCCGCGTTGCGGGAACGCTACCCATCTCTAGCGTTCGTTGCGCTTTTTCTTCGACTTCGCGCTTTTTTCTTCGCGCTTCGCAGGCTTTGCATCGCGCTCCCAGACTCCCATCGATGCATTGATACACGCATCGTAGACCTGTTCCGACTGTCGTTTACAACGATCGGCTTTTTTGAGCGTCCGTTCTCTTTGTGCCACCGAGTTCTCTTGCTTTCGCTCTTTGGTCGATTTGCCACACTCTGCCAATCGCTCTTTGTGGACATCGCGACAAAGGTCGGGCATGGCACTATCTTCGCAATTTCCAAATCGCTTATTCACGCGTTCTTCGCACTGTTTCTTATTCTCGGCACTGACAGGCATCTTGGTGGGCACGAAATCTTCTTCGTTCAAACACGCTTCGTATTCGTCATTTTTCCCTTTATTGCACAAATCTTCGACGTCGCTGGGCGCTGCGGCGCGAACGCGCTCGAGAAGCGCATTTTTGCGCTCATTCGCCGATTGGCGTTTCAACAATGTATCGTTTTGTCGCGCTCCCGCTCCATTCCTCGATATCCGATTTGCCAACGATGCCACATCTCTTGAAAGCGAGCGATCGGTAAACGGTTCGACATCGCGCGCGAGCCCTGGCGCATGGGCCAAGGCGATCATGCGAAGTGCCCGAATTTGGGTTTCTTCGTTTTGATTCGCCACATCTTTGAGCATCTGACGCGAACGACGAGTCGCGATTTCGTCGGATTTAGGCGAAACTTCGCCACAACCCAAAAATCGATCGCGAGCACTGCATCCCAGAACGACGGTAATCCTCGACGCCCGACGCGCTGTCACAGAGTGGCGAAATAGATCGATGCTCGTGCTCGGGCGTTTGAGCGACTTTGCCGTCTCGATCATTTGGGTATACAAATCATCGGACATCGTGAGCGAAACGACATCGGCGCCGTCTTGCGTCAATATCGCTTCGAATAGCCACCACATCGCCGGTGCCGAAATCTTTGCCAGCCTCAAATCCATGCGCTTTGCGCTGTCTGCTTTCGTCGAATCCTTTTCCCGTTTTGGCGACTTTTTGACTTGCAAATTGTACTTGTCATGCAAAGCCTCGAGCGCTTCGCCTTGTTGTTCGGGCGGCATCGCCAAAATGTATTTCATTTCATCTAAATACTTATCTTCGTCATATTCTTCGGCATTTTCGCGAGCAATTCTTTTTTTCTTCATTTCATCGCGTCGAGCTTTGTCCTGGTCGTCGATCACCGATACGGCAAATTGCCGCCTTCCCTCGGGGTCAAGTTGAATCCAACTCTCGCGCTTTTTCGCCATTTCTTCGTCGAGACTTTTGAACCGTTCGATCCAGAGATTGTTCGATATCGGCGCGTCTTTCATTTGCCCTCTAAGCATTATGCCATTGGGAACGGCGAATTCTCTTTTATTGGCATCGACGGCGAGCAATCCCAAAGTCACCTCCGATATACTCCTCTTAGTGTAGGGATATTCGTACGCTTTGGGATTGTCGACCAAGAGCGCCGCGACGGGGATGGGCACAGACTTTCCCGACAACGATTTGAACTTTGCCGCCGTGGCATCGAAGAAATCTCGCATCGTCTGCGTGCCATACGTCATGCCCGCGTCGCGCGCTGCATCGGAGAGTTGAATCGACGCAACCTGCGACATATCGATGGGGCGGTCGATGAAATAATGATTGATGAGTGCGAGATTCTTTCGGTCACTGGCTTTTGCAATACCGGCGACCGCCCCTGGCCCAGTGGGGGTGCCACTGGGGAGCGTTCCCTTCCCTTGCTCGATATACGACTCCCATGCCGGTGAATCGTATGATGGCGCAGCGATGGCAGCCGATGAAACGAATAATGCTCCTAAAATCCACGCGACAATGCGCTTCGTCATGACACCCTCCTAAAGAGAATACATCCGCCCCACTTGGCGACTATTCGCCCATGCCAAACGACATCATGATGAGCGGAATGAGTTGTTTCTTACGCGATACGACGCCGGGAAGCTCGATAATGCCATCTTTGACTTCGAAGCCGACCGACGACTCCGATCGAAACGCCGATTCGATGAGCTGTTCGGCGCCATTGCCGACGCATACGAGCGACGTCGATTCGGTGAGAATATTCGTCAACATGAAAAACATCATGTCGATCTGATGGTGATCGAGCGCGAGCTTTGCAAACTCCATCATGCGCGGCTTGAGCAATTCGAGCTCGTCGCCGTCGAGCGACGTAATTTGCCCAACGCCAAAGACCTTTTTGCCCGCCGTAAATCGCTTAAAGTCCTGATAAAATATTGCCTCGTCGGTCTTGCCCTTGAGATTGCTCCCGGCCGAAAACATCTTGCGAGCAAAGACTTCGATGTCGATACCGGCGATCTTTGCCAAGCGCAGCGCCGTCGATTTGTCGATCGGCGTACACGTCGGCGACCGGAACAACAACGTATCCGAAATAATGGCGCTACATAACAATCCCGCCGTCGTCGGATCGATATCGACTTGGGATTCGTCGAACATTTGGGCGATTATCGTCGCCGTGCACCCGAGCGGCTGATTGCGGAACAACACCGGCGACATCGTCTCGATCGTGCCCAATCGATGGTGATCGATAATCGCCAATATATCGGCCGACGATATACCGGCGACGGCTTGCGATCGCTCGTTGTGGTCGACCATGACGACGCGTTTGCCTTTCGCCCCCATCAAATTCCGACGCGATATCATTCCGACGTATTTATCGTCGGCATCTAGTATTGGGAAGTCGCGATGGCGTTTCGTGACCATGATTTCGTGTATATCGGTCACAAAATCGTCTTCGGTAAATGCCAATATATTTTCATGAGTCATAAAATATCGAATCGGCATCGATTGATTGATGAGTCGAGCCGTCGTATACGTATCGTAATGCGTTGTAATTACGGTACATCCGCGTTCCATAGCGAGTTTTCGGATTGTCAACGATACACAAGCACCATCGCATACGATAATACAACCGGCTTCCATTTCAATCGCACAGAGCTGTGATTCATATCGATTTCCCAATATGACGAGATCGTTCTTTTCAATATAATTCTCCATCATATCGGGGTTTGCCGCGGCAATCAATACTTTGCCCGAATCGAAATACGCCTCGGCGTCGCCGATGACGAGCGTGCCATCGAGCGTTTCAATGATATTTGCATACTTTGTACGTGCTTTCGATATAATCGAACTATCATATATATTCATATACGACTTTGTAATATCGCCGATCGTAATCACGCCCTCGAGGTCGCCATCTTGTGTCACACAAGGCAAAGTCACGACGTTGAGCTCTTGCATGAGGCTCCAAGCCCGTTTGAGCGAAATCGACCGCGAAACGCCCGGCGTCTTGCGAATCGAAATATCGCGCACTTGAGTCTGGACGTTTTCGACCAACATCGGCGCATCGACGCCAAAATAATCGAGCACGAACTGCGCCTCGGGGGCCACATTCCCCGCACGGCACGGCACATAACCATGCTCGCCCAACGCCGCCTTGAGCCGGCTAAAACATATCGCCGAGCATATCGAATCCGTATCGGGATTCCGATGCCCTATCACAAGCGTTCGCACGCCATCGTCGAGTGATATATTATCCACTTTGATCTCTCCATTTTTCGACGCCTGCCCCCCATCTTCTCCCCATTTGGCGCTCAAAGCTAGGGGCAGCGCCCAACGAACCAAACACGAGCCCATTTCGAACCCATGTCATGGGCGCATTCCCATTCATGAAATGCACACACAAACCCCACTCTAACAAACAAAAGCCATATCCTCACCTTTTTTTATGTCTTTTCTCCCGCACTACCATAACGGTCTAGCCTTCTGGCACCTACTCGCCCGCCACATGCGCCCGCAACGCGGGCGTCGATTCCCCATCGCAAAATCAACAACGCCCGCAACGCGGGCGTCGATTCCCCATCGCATGTCATAAACGCCCGCAACGCGGGCGTCTTGTTCACCCTCGCCATTTATGGAGAGGGGGTGGCCGAAAGGCCGGGGGTGAGGTCCATTACCCATCGCCACACACATACGCCCGCAACGCGGGCGTCAGTTCCCCCTCGCCAGTCATATACGCCCGCAACGCGGGCGTCAGTTCCCCATCGCCATTTATGGAGAGGGGGTGGCCGAAAGGCCGGGGGTGAACTCAAACCACCGATGGAAACGGCGATTGCCCCGTCGAAAAAAAACCAAAACTTTTCTCGACTCACTAGGTCGAGCCATCTATAATATACGCGTAGAGAGTTGGGAATGGTTCCTAGCTCTCGATTGACCGAGTGGCTAAGGAATCATTCGAGGGTTGAGAACTGCGATAGTAGATAGCAAGTGAGCGCTATGGTGACATGAGCAAATCGCGATCTACTATCATTTGGGAGGGTTGGTGATATGAGTAGTGTGAAGGTAAACAACAATTCGCAATCACAAAAACAAGCTGAAGCAAAACAGTGGTATGTGAGAAAGAACTTTTCTAGCGCATACATCAAGAAGTTTCAGAGCGTCGTAGGAACAAACGCCGATGGCATTGTCGGTAAGAATACCATCAATTCCGTCATTTCGTGGCAGTCCAAAAACAACTTAGTTTCAGATGGCAAGTTTGGTCAAAGCTGTGCTGCAAAAGCTGGAATTGCATACAATTCGAGCAAGCCAAGCAATAACACGAGCCAATCGAACGCAAATGGCATCTCGTCGCAAAAGCGAGCCGAAGCCAAACGGTGGTACGATAGAAAGAAATTTTCTAGTACATACATTAAAAGCTTCCAAAAAGTCGTCGGAACGAGCGCCGATGGCATTGTGGGCAATAATACCATCAATTCCGTCATTTCGTGGCAATCTCAATACGGCCTAGAATCCGATGGAAAGTTTGGTCGAAGCTGTGCCGCAAAAGCTGGAATTCAGTATAACGAAAGACCCGCAAATTATGCCAGCCAAAACAATGCGCCTACTGGAAAAGGCATCAATCCCAAGCCTCGTTTCCAAAAGCAATATGATTATAAACAGTTGCCATATGTAGAACAGAGACATTATAATGAAATGAAATCTGCAATGGGCGGTACTAATTTTGCAAGTTGGGATATTAACAGCAGTAAAATTTCGAGCATATATAGAAAAGCTCGTTCAGCGAATAGTAATGATGCTAGTACTATCTCATCGTCGGGGTGCGGCGCGGCAAGTTATGCAAACGTCAAAGGTATATCCATCCCCGAAGCGGCTAAGCTTTCGATGGAAGAAAATTGCCGTGTATATAACTCTGGTACTTCGGGTAGTTTATTTACAAATCATGGTGGCAAGTCTGCAGGCGGTGCAACTGATGCACTTAACAGCGTTGCCAATGGCAAATATCTCGTAGCATCGATGGGACCGGGGAACTGGACCAGCTATGGTCATTTCATATTGGTATACGGTTTCGCTAATAACAGTGTTTACGTCAGCGATCCTGCGTCCAGTAAGCAACACCGCGCAGTCGGTACCAAGAAACAGTTCGTTGATTCCTATAAATATGGCTATTTATTCTAGTTGATGTCGTGACTACAACCTTTCTTGCCCTCGAGATAGCTCCATATTGAGTACACCTCGTGGGCAAAGACATGACCGTCGCCGCACTCCCGAGCGGCTCGATAGCTCGACAATCGCCCGATCAAGCGGGCAGCGATATGCCGGCGACGGCTTTGCCTTCGATCGGCTTCGCGGCTCTATCGCATTCCAATATCTATAACAATATATGGCGCAAGTCGCCGATGTCGCTCAGCGTCGCAATGCGTTCGTGCTCGGGGATCGGCATATCTTCGTGAGCCCATGTCGTATGATACGGTATGTAACACGCTTGAGCCCCAATTTCGACGGGCGCTAATACATCCGAACGCGGCGAATTGCCGACCATCAAAAACGATTCACACGGTATATTTTCGCGTTTCAATAATCGTCGATACGACTCGGGCGATTTATCGCCCAAAATGAAATACGGAATATCGTGGGGCAACGGCGAATTGTCGAATTTGCGGCTTTGTTCACTCACTTCGCCCTTCGTAATAATAATGACCCGATATTTCTTTTGCAATGCCTCGATCGTCTCGCAGACGTTGGGCAACATTATCGTCGGCACGCGAAATAACACACGCCCCGCGGCGATGATCTCTTCGATCACGCGGCTTTCGATCGACGGATATAATCTTATCGCCGTTTCGATCATCGACAATATGACGGCTTTTGCACCATACCCTAACTCTGCAATGTTATCTTCTTCGCGAGCGATAAATGCCGCGCGTATTTCTGCATCCGAACAATACCGACGCATGATTTCATAGAATTTCTCCGACACCTCTATATAAAAGTTATTGTTCTCCCATAGCGTATCATCGGCATCAAATCCTATCGTCTCTACGATGCGCTTATCTATCATATATATGCCCTATATTTGTCGATCTATATATCATCTATCGCCGCTGGCTCGCGTCGTTCCCCCGAAACTCGTCCTCCCTGAAACGCGCGGGCGTGCCCAAATCATTGACTCCGAAATATATCTGCCAACTGCGACAAGCCCTTGTGCAAAAGCGTTTGCGTCGTCTTATTCACGCGCCGTTGCATTCCACTCGTCACGAGCTCGATCTCCGATTTACAATAGCGCCAACGATCGCACACCTTATATATCCATTGGGCAATCTGCGACATATTGCCCGTGCGCGAAAACTGACGACTCATGCAAATATCGAGGGCTTCTCCAAACTTCGGCGATTCGTCGTCGGCCATATATAGCCCATATTTCGTTTGGAACTGTTTCAGCACTTCCCCTTGCGGTGCAATGGGAACGCGGAACTCGAGCAATTCTGGCGAAAATACGAGCTTGATATCGTCGTAGGGAATGCCGAATTTCATCGCATGCGATTCGACGCTCAAATCCATACATGGGAACGAAGCGAGCCAGCGGCGTTCGTGCATATAGATGGCAAATGCGTCTTCGACGCATGTCAAATCGACCGACTCAAGCGACAGCGCTTGCTTTATCGTATCGCGTGGCGAAAGCCCCAAGCGAGCGAGTTCGTCGTCGCTCAAGCAAAGCAACCCGAGCGGATCCGACATGAGCAAACAACGATGCGCATGGGGCATTTCGCCCGATTCATCGCATCCATTGGCTTCGAGATACCGACGGAACAAATATTGATAAACTTCGGATTGGCGGCGAATCGTCGGCATAAATCGCACCAATCGGCGATTGACATTCGACACGATTTCTTCGCCCGACTCCATCGCTACCGTCGCATGGATAGATGGCGTATTGCGCGATTGAACCGCCATTTCGCCATTCATAAAACACTGCAACCGCGCATAGAGCGATTCTGGCGAATAATCCGTCGCTACGCTCGATAACCTATCGTTAAACGTCGTCAATCGATGCGTCCCATAGACTTTCTCGATAATCGACGTAAACGATTCTTCCCAAAACTCGTCGTCGTCGAGATGTTTCGGGAAGGGGTGCAAGATTTCGATCGAAAAAGCCAAATCGCGATCGAGTTCATCGGCACATATCAAATAGATCTTGTCGTTATAAGTCAGCGTCCAGCCGAGCGCATAGATATGCGCATCGTCGACGATGCGCCCATCGGCGAGCAAGCAACCGTCGATGGCGAGTTCTTTGTGCTTTCTGGGACCAAAATCCGTGTGCACAAAGCCGCTTTCATACGATCGTCGATAGCTCCAAATGCGCGGCGCACTGCTCCTGATTTGGCGAACGATGAGCGCTGCATCGGCTTTCGTCGTGTTCTTGCTCATATCGAGCTGGAATCGCGCCTGCAACTCGAATCTCGGCAACGTATAGATGAGCATCTGCCACAATACCGTAAAGCGCGTCTCTTCGTCATAAGCACGATGATGCCCGGCAATGCCCGATTCAAAATCGCGAAGCGGACACACACCCGTGCGCTCTACGGCCTCGTGCGTGACGCAGGCAATGTCTTGGATCTCTTGTAATAGCTTTGATAATTTCTGTATTTCTTGCATGTATCTATGAACTCAATCCATCTACTCCCCAAAAGGAGAAATCAAAGTCCTCGCCCCACTCACCAAACGCCCGCCGTTACGGCCGTCAACATCATCTCACCCACCATCCAAACGCCCGCAGTTGCGGGCGTCAAACTCCTCTCCCCCTCTCCATTCATGGAGAGGGGGATGGGGGGTGAGGTCCCCAACACCCAATACTCCCCCCAAAGCGGGGCCGTTGTCAGAGAATGACGATGCCCTTATCGGCCAATAGCTCCGCATAATCACGAATTCGAATCGACTTCATTATCCATTTGATGACGATGTTCTCGGGTATCATGCCGAGCCACGGCCCCGGCTGAAGTACTTTGGCAAACTCACCGACCTCATTTCGAATATAGCGCTCGAACAACATGCTCAATACATTCGCATCGGGAAGCACGAGCGTCTTGGGCCGCGATGTCAGGTGCATGAAAAACGGCGTCACGACGTGCGGATCGGTCATCGTTCCTTCGTCGCGAAAATAACACTTCAACAAAAGGCTACCGACGGTTCCCAAAAAGTGATGCACCTGATATGAAACGAGCATTCCAACGGCAGCCTTTGGCACATCGGTCTTGAGCAAATCTCCGCTTTCGGGCGTAAACGACTTATACTCCGAGCTACCACGCGCAACACACCGCACGTAGATGGCATCGTTGGGAATATGCATATATTTGGCAAAATCCTGAGCCAATCCCAGCGAATAGCGCGGCGGCTCGAGCGCCAGAAAATCCGCCTTGCTCGCGTCGGAGCTCTGCGTCACGAATATCTTTTCGTCGCGAATCCGCGAAACCGCATGCGACGCCCCCGCAATCGTCAGCGATACATCGCCGCCGCGGCTCAATGCTTCGCGCTCCGTCGACCTCAGGCGAACGCTACCGAGCGTGCGCCCCGTCATCGAATCGACGACATCGGTTTCGCTACGCTCTTCGATTAACGAATGCATATAGCCGCGATCGAATAAAAACTGCGCACGCGCCTCGGGCACGTAACGCCCCTTCTCGACTTTGCGGAGCAAACTCGACGATGCCATGCTATTGAGTATGCACTCGCACTCCTCCAAACTATACATCTCTCGCGTCGCTGGCGAAAGCCGCTCATAGAGCGCCTGTTTCCCAACCCACTTTTTCGGGTTTTGCAAACATATCGAAAGCGCCTGCTGGACGACGACCGTCGGGCGAATCGCCACCGGATCGGGGAACAACATTTCATCGCGAGCACACGATACCAAATGCAAAAACCGATGCGCATTAAATTCGCAATCGGCCAAACACGTCGCATTGACGACCGACTGGTGACGGCAACCGCGCCCTATCCGCTGGATCAACGACGACACATCGGGCGGCGGACCCAATAAGACGATCCGATCGACGTCGCCGATATCGATGCCGAGCTCGAGCGTGCTCGTCGCGATGCAAACCGCATTGCGCGCGCGCAAAAACTGCTGCTCCGTGCGCAATCGCTCATCGCGCGACAAACTCCCGTGATGCGCAAAGACTTTGGGCGCAAGGCGCGGATTCTGCCGCAATGCATACGTCAAGTATTCGACGTTGCGACGCGAATTGCAAAACGCCAAAACCTTATTCGTCGGCGATTGTTCGACGATCTCACCGATCAAACGCGCAGCCGTCGACTCCGCACCCAACCCCATTTCGACCATTTCGACCGTCGCCTCGATCTGGCGGCGCGACGCCTCGGTCGAAATTATCTTCGCCCCTGCGCCAAGAAAATCGTTCGCAATTCGCTCAATCTCTGGAACCGTCGCACTCGATGCACAAATCTGCAAGGGCTCATGGCTTATCAGCTTCAATCGTTCTAGCAAACACTGCAGGTGATCGCCGCGCCCACTCCCGGCCAACAAGTGGATTTCGTCGACGACGACTGCCAAAACCGTGCGCAATATCGACGGCTTGCGCGACATTATCGAATCGAACGATTCGGGCGTCGTCACCAATACATCGGGCAACTTCGACAAATTGATCGTCGGATTATCGCCCGTTCGTATCGCCACGCTCAAACCCGCCCCTTGAATCGGGTGCACGAGGCGGCGATGCAAGTCGTTGCAAAGCGCCTTCGTCGGAGCCACGAGCAATACCGATATTTGCGACGACAACACGGCTTCTTCGGCACGCCATTCGGCGCGGCGTTGTAGCTCGTTCTTGGGCTGATACGATCCACTATAAAAATTCGAAGACTTCGAATCCGCCATCGCATCAAACCACGTCTTCGCATTTTCTTTCGCCTTCGAACCGTTATTCTGCATATTCTGCAAACTCTGCATATTCTGCAAAGTCGTCGAATGCGCTCTTTTGGCCACCTCGGCTTTCGTCTTTTGCCGATGGCGAATGATCCGCTCCAAAAGCGGCGCCATGATCGCCTCGGTTTTGCCCGAAGCCGTCGGCGCATTGACGATCGCATTATCGCCGCGCAATATCGTCGGTATCGACGCCACTTGAATCGGGCGCAAACTCGGGAATCGCGCAAAAAACGCGTGCCAAGTACACGGAAGACGCCGACGCATCGCCGCATCATCTCGATGCGCACCACTCGACTCGCTCAACTGATTCTGCGCTTCTTCTGAATTCGTCATCGCCTTCCCCTAAAATCTCGCCAATACCGCGTGCCACCGCGACTTTCTCTCCAATCGCGCCATCTCCAAAACGCCCCCTCTCCAAAACGCCCCCTCTCTAAAAC
>ERZ1026772.547-NODE-547-length-26653-cov-6.663584_pt1 | contig 26653 bp, 19 predicted proteins | sample MGYA00380124_ERZ1026772 | MGnify/ENA primary metagenome ERZ1026772 (study PRJEB33269, sample SAMEA4719760) | human gut metagenome | biome: human-associated habitat; feature: organic feature; material: feces | place: Cameroon | collected 2013-10 ...
TTCTCAGCAGTTTATCTTGTTCATGTTGGGAGCAATGCCATGCGTGTCACTAAGAACAAAACCAAAAATGGTCTCTCTTTTTATATCATTCGTTCTGTCGACGGAGGCTCCACCGAAGTTGTCGAGAAGCTTGGAACAGAAAAAGAAATCATGGAGAAGTATCACTGCAAGGATGCAGAAGCATGGGCCAGAGAAAGGGCCAGAAAGCTCACGGAAAACGAAAAGGAATCCCGTGAAAAAATCCTTGTTCCATTTCACCCGCATGTCCTTCTGGACATGGATCAGAAACAGTCCTTTCAGATCGGGTATCTTTTTCTTCAGCAAATTTATTATGAGTTGAAGCTTCCGCTGATCTGTAATGCCATTGCAAAACGTCATGCATTCCAGTATGACATGAATGAGATTCTTTCCAGACTCGTTTATGGCAGGATCCTGTTTCCTTCTTCCAAACTTTCTACCTATAAGCAGTCTTCTTCTCTCTTTGAGAAAAGCTCCTTCTCGTATCACGATATTCCGAGAGCTCTCAGCGTGATTGCGGAAGAATACGATTTTATTCAGGAACGCCTCTATAAGTACAGCAGTGAAGTTCTCCCAAGAAAGACCAGTGTTCTTTACTATGACTGCACAAATTTCTATTTCGAGATCGAGGAGGAAAGCGGATTACGCAGATACGGCAAAAGCAAGGAAAACCGCCCCAATCCCATCGTACAGATGGGACTCTTTATGGATTATTCCGGTCTTCCCCTTGCAATGACCATTACAAACGGAAATGAAAATGAGCAGAAAACGCTTCTCCCTCTTGAGAAAAAAATCCTCAGCGACTTTGAGCTCTCAAACTTTGTGGTCTGCACGGACGCCGGCCTTTCCTCTGAATCCAACCGAAAGTTCAACAACTTCGACGAAAGATTTTTTGTAACAACGCAGTCAATCCGGAAGATGACAAAAGAACGTCAGGACTGGTGTCTGGATCCCAAAGGCTGGAAGCTGCCGGGCAGCGATATCCTCTATGATCTAAACAGTCTGGAGGTTACCGAAGCGGACAGAATCCGAAACTACGATAAGGTGTTTTACAAGGAAATCTGTCTCGAAGGATATGATGAAGAAAGAGATATTGAATACAATCAGACTCTCTTTGTCACGTATTCTCTGAAATACCGCGATTATCTGCGCCGTGTGCGGGAAGGTCAGCTTGATCGTGCCAGGAAACTGGTAAATCAGGGGAAAGGAAAGATTGAGCGCAGCGGAGCACATGATGTGCGAAGATTCATCAAGCGTTCTGTAATCAACGAAAGCGGTGATGAAATCACCCGGACGGATTATTCTATCAACGAGGATGTTATAACAGAAGAATCAAAGTTTGATGGCTTCTATGCGGTCTGCACGAATCTTGAAGCAGATGTGGAAGAAATCATTCGTGTGAATAAGGGACGATGGGAAATCGAAGAATCCTTCCGGATCATGAAGGACGACTTCGATGCGCGGCCGGTATACGTGCGGCGGGATGACAGGATTAAGGCGCACTTCATGACCTGCTTCATTTCGCTCCTGATCTTCCGTATTCTGGAAAAGAAACTGGGCAGTTCCTATACAGCCTCTGACATACTGTCCACGCTTCGCGAAATGAAAGTAACCCGAGCAGGTGACACCGGTTACCTGCCTTCCTATACCCGTACTCATCTGACGGATTCCCTTCATGAAACAGCGGGATTCCGCACGGACTACGAGATCCTGAAAAAGCGAGCCATGCAAGGTGTGATCCGCCGATCAAAAGGTCTGTAGCCTGTCTATTACCCACTTCGCGAAAAAACAAAAAGCATGAACAAGCCCCACAAACGTGATGTTTTCAACGTTTGTGGGGCTTGGGCGTTTTATCAGCTGTCAAAGACCGGGTTATAAACCTTTTCGTTTCCGAAGTCAACCCTCTTCTACGATTTTCAAATTCCACGGCTTCAGAGTGAGCATCTCCCCCTTCTGCACCGGAGTATCCTGAAGAAGCTCCGTGCCTTCTGCAGGGCAGAAAAGCTCCTGCTCCTCACCGGAATAATTCAGAAGATAGGTCACGGCCTTTCCGAAATCGTTGACGCCGCGCCGCACAATGAGCGGGAACTGCACATCCGGAAGCTCAATTTCTGCTTCCCCGGCTTCCTTCCGGATGACCTGGGAGAGAAGCGGATCCGAAAGTCCGCAGCCAAGATAAACGGCCCTTCCCTTTCCGTAATCGTTCGCCGTGATTGCAGCAAATCTGCCCCACGACGGGTGACGATACGACGCAAGCACAAGACAGCCCTCCGGCTGCAGAAGCTCCATGAACTTCTCCGCGCTCTCATTCTGCACCTCGAAAACATCGCTGCAAAGGCCGGTGTCCGAAGGAAGCGTGAAATGGCTGTACGACATGCCGAATACCTTCGCCAGCGTGTGCGGAGCCTCATCGCTCCATACCTTTACGTTTTCATCCGCAAACGCGGTCTTAAACGTTGCAAGGATATGTCCGCCCTGATCCACATAATCCGCAATCGTGTCCAGAAGCTCCTGCGACGCCGCATACAATGCAGGAATCACAACCAGATCATAATCCCCGATCTTCTCTTTCGCATTCTGAGGGAAAATAAAATCGCACTCCAGATTCATCCGGTACATCTGTCCGTACAGCTTCATCAGTACATCATTGTAGCGAAATCCCGACGGATCCGGTCCCATCTTGTCAATCGGGAACCAGTCCAGTGCCTTCAGCGCAGTATTGCTGACAAGGATTGCCGCCTTGTTGCGCTTCTTCAGATTCACCAGATGGCTTCCGATCTTCTCCCATTCCCGTCCGATGATCTGGCATGCACGGTAGGTCTCATTCTCCTTGAAATCATGCGAGAGAACGCCCTTCCAGTAGGTTTCAAATGCATTGTGCAGAGAATGCCAGTGCCAGTACTCCACCATGTTGGCACCCCCTGCAAGGTGCGAGTACGCCTGAAGCCGGAGCTGTCCGTCAAAGGGAAGCCACCACGGGAAGCCCTGGCATTCCGTTTCCAGCACCAGATAATTGTCCTGCTTCACCGATCTTGTAAGATCCCCGCCAAACGCAATCTCCATGCCGGTCAGATCGTTCTGGGACGGATGATAAATGTCCGTTCCCACAACCGTCATTGCCTTGCTGTCCTCATACACGTCCACTTCGCCGTTCAGGCCATAGGAATATCCGACCCAGTTAAAATCCGTGTTGTGCGTGATGAACTGATCCTCCCGAAGGTACGGCTCTACGATTTTCCTCTGCCACATCAGGAAGTCTGCGGTTATTTTCCTCTGGAACTGATTGAATTCTGCGCCGAGGCTCCCGTTGATCGTGCCCCGCACGTCCGGAAAATCCTCCCAGGCATTCACGCGGTTGCTCCAGTAATCAAGCCCGAAGGCATGGTTCATCGCATCCAGATCATCATGAAACTTTTCACGCAGATACTTTACAAAGGCGCGTTGCACATTCGGGCCTGCCGTATCGTAGGCCTTGGTCTCATTGTCCAGCTGAACACCGATGACATTGTCATAAGAAGCACAGACTTCCATCATCTTCCGGATCACCCGCTCCGCATAGTACAGATAAACGGGATGCGTAATATCCATGATCTGACGGGGGCCATAGATCCCGCGCCCCCGGTGCGTCGTCGCAAGCACGTCCGGATAGGACTTCTCCATCCACGAGGGAATTGCGTAGGTCGGTGTTCCGAGGATCACAGAAATCCCCGCCTTCTTCATCGCCTCAATGACACGGGTTACATGGTGAAAATCAAAGACTCCCTCCTGCGGCTCGCAGGTACTCCACGTGCTCTCTCCGATCCGCACCGTGTTCATTCCCGCCGCCTTCATCAGGGCGATGTCCTTCTCCAGCCGCTCATAAGGCATATACTCGTCATAATAGGCTGCTCCGTACAACAGATGATCCATGATCATATCCTCTCTTTACTGCTCCAATACCAACGTCGATATCGTTCCTGCAGGCACTCCGAACCGGACACAGCAGCCCTCCACGCGGAAGGCATAGAAGGCATCCTCATTTCCACGGTTCAGAACCACCACTGCCACAGAACCGTCCGGATTCTTTGCCGCCATAACCTCCGTCTTCTGATCGCATCTCGACATGCCGATTCTCCGTGCTCCCGGCAGAATGTAACGGGAGAAGTGCTTCACATAATAATAGGTCATGTTCAGCCTTGCGCTTCCGTTCTCCACGATGCAGCTCGCCGTAAAGCCGTTGGGGATGTGGCGGGGACCGCCCGTTTCATCCACGCAGAGATTCCAGTCGATCCAGCGGTTCATGCCAGCATTCAGGTTTCCGATGATATCATGCGCATATTCTCCTGCGTCGTCCGCTTCCGCATGCATCGGGGTCTTCGTCTTCGGAAGTCCCATGCTCTCCCAGAAGCTTCCCTGCCCCGGCGCATGAAGCCCGCAGCACTCCGACAGCATCAGCACCTTGTCCGGGAATTTCTCATGCGTCATCCGAACCGCCTCGAAATGATCCCCGGAATACCAGTGGAAGGCAATGCCCTGAATCATCTCTGCCGTTTCAGCATCGATCATATCCAGTGTCCACTCAAGAACCCTCTCCTTGTTGTGGTCCCAGATATAAATTCCGACCTTCTCCGCAAGTCCGGCTCTCTTCATTTCCGGATACAGGAATTCCTTCAGGAACGTCTTCTGTTCTTCCGCCGTCCAGACACAGGAGTCCCAGTTGGTCGCCGCGATGGATTCGTTCTGCATCGTAAGCATGGTCACAGGAACGCCCTCATCCAGATAAGCCTGAATATACTTTACAAGGTATTTTGCCCAGGATCCATAGTACTCCGGCTTTAAGGAGCCGCCGTTGTTCCGGGAAGGTGTGGTGTAATCCACCTTCATCTCATGCCCGGGACCGCCGTACACGCCGGCGTCATTCTTCGGTCTTGCCGGCGGCGTCTTCCACTGATACGGAGGAGACCAGGGCGAAAGGAGCACTGCCATCTCTCCATTTTCGCTCTCCCTGCTGATATCCAGTGCCTCCTTCAGCACCGGAAGAATGTACTTCCTGTCTCGTTCCAGCGAGAAAGTAAGAAGCTCCGGATCCTGAAGCGGATCCTTGACCGCCTGATATTCCTCCAGCGAGTAATCACAGCTGTCAATGTGCGTGCGGATGAAATGAAGCCGGCTGCCGTCCTTTCCGAAGAACCTCTGCAAAATATCTCTCCGGGCAGCCTCTTCCATTCCGGACAGAAGATAGGCACTCGTTTCCGTGATGGCACAGCCAAAGCCCTCAATTTCCTGATACGTGATCTCCGGATACAGGTTGATCACGCCGGATTCCAGATGCACCGGCTCATCGGCTTCTCTGGTCACAGGAAGCACCTGCTCCTTCACAATCGCTTCGCCATCTGCGCAAAAGGTCGTAATCTGTCTGCACTTCATCATGCTTCCTCCTTTTCGAACCAGCCGAAGGCTGCGCACCGTCCAAGATCCCAGGCATCCCAGCCCTTCCAGTCATCCGTGCTGACGGTGTCAATCAGAAGCTTCCAGCTCCAGTAGAAATATCCGGAGCCTGCTGCCCACGCCTTCTTCTGTGCCCGGTCAAGAATCTGGTAAATTTCCTTCTTCTCCTCATCGGACACCGTCTGCAGTGCCTCCATCTCGCCGTTTAATACCGACTGTCCGCCATGCGTGTCGCGCCCGCAGGCAAGGGAATTGAACAGGCACCATTCTCCGCAGACGACCGGGAAATACTCCGACATCTCCGCAATGCCCTTTTCAAAATGCTCACGGATAAAATTCTGATAGCCCTCCAGCGTCTGCTCGCAGCCCATGCTCTCCGCGCTCATCAGATACTGATGGGTGTCCAGAATCACATTGGAATACCTCTCCTCCTGCATGAAATCCTTCCAGAGGAACAGATCAAAGCCGTCATGAATCACCACATATTTATCCTCTGCAAGGTGCGGACAGATCCGGTCATAGGCTGCCAGATAGAATTCCTTCAGCTCCTTCGCCTCATACCCGCGGCTTCCCTCCGCCTTTTTTGTATCAACCGGAGGATACCGCTTCTGAAGATCCATGAGATTCCACATCTGCTGTGAAATCGGCTCATTCAGAATCTGAATTCCGAACAGGCCCTTCCGCTTGCCATACCGTTCTGCCAGACGCTCCAGAACCGTATAGACGAATTCAATCTCCTCCGGCTCCTGGAAGAACTTGCAGACACCGCAGACGCCGCCATTGTCAAAGCCATTCTGAGAATCCGGCGCGGTGTGAAGATCGATCAGAATCTGCAGATCGTACCGCTCCGCCCAGCCAAAGGCCTTGTCCAGCTCCTCGATGCAGCCAAGGAACGGCGGACGATCCCCGAAGATAAAATACGGAACCGGAATCCGGATCGTATTCAGGCCCAGTGACTTCATCTGCACGAAGTCCCGCTCCGTGATATATTCCGAGCGGTGAATCCGGATTCTTGCCTCATACACCTCCTTCGGAAGCTGCAGCGGGAGATTGAACTCATCCTCTGCCGTGGTTCCCTGGAACAGTGCCGGATTCATCCACTTCTCCAGCACCAGCCAGTTGCCGAGATTGACACCCTTTATCATTTTATTCAGCTTTTTCATTGTACAATACCTCATCTGATGTATTCTGATGCAAAGAGGGTGCCGGGATTTCCCGGCACCCTCCCTTCAGGCTCCTGTAAAGCTCTTTCTTTGAGAACTCTGTGAATTATTTCTGTGCTGCAATGTATGCATCCAGCTGCTTCTGGCACTCCTCAACCACCTTGTCGATTCCGGCTGCCTGCATCGCCTTCTTATAATCCGCGATCGAAGCTTCCACGTTATCGGTGTAGCCAAGCTGCAGCGGCCATCCGTACTGCTGCTCTGCGTTCGTGCATGCTGCCACCTCGGTGGTGATGTTGGTGGTATCCAGAACAAAGCCGGTAAATCTCTCAGCTCCCTGATCTGCCTTGATCGTCTTCTCCCAATCCTCACGCATGGTGTCGTAGGATTCCGGAACGCCGGCCTGGTTGCGGTTCAGATCCATGGTGCGAACTGCCCACATGGCATTGGTTCCATACAGATCGGGATCCGTAATGGTGAACTGACCTTCCTCATTCAGCGTGTAGGTGGTGTCAAGAACTCCATAATAGAAAGCGTCATAGGCTTCCTGATCGGTTGTCAGAAGATCCCAGAGCATCATCGCTCTTTCCGGATTCTTCGAGGTGTTGGAGATGACCATGCAGTCCTGCGTGTAAGGAAGGTGTGCGATATCCTTTGTCATGACACCGTACTGGAAATCCCATTCCGGATGAAGCACGCACAGGCTTGCCCAGGAATCCACGTTATGGAAACGAAGGGCAGCCTTTCCGTTCTGGGTCTTTGTGGAATCCGTATCCGACAGCGCCGACTTGGACCAGTAGCCCTTGTCACACCAGGTCTTCATTCTTGCATAGAACTCATCCATTCCCTCGATGTCATAAACCGGCGTCACAACAGGATTCTCCTCCGAGGGATCATAGTAAACATAACGAAGGCCGGAATCCAGATCCTTGTATCCGATGGATCTTGTGTTCACAAGTGCAAGCTCCGGGCCGCTGGAATACATCTCAATCGGCTCCATCTCCGGATGATTCTCCAGAACAAAGTCGCAGAACTGTTCAATTTCATCAAAGGTATCCACCGGATCTGTGATGCCTGCCTCTGCTGCAATGTCACCGCGGTAAATGGAACCATAGGTGGTGTAGGTCGGCAGCAGAGTCGGAACTGCGTACAGATGACCATCGATGGTCGCCTGGGAAAGAGCCGACTCCGACTGCATTGCATAGTTCTTCGGTGCATACTGAGGAAGCAGATCATCCAGAGACTTGAAGGCACCCTTTCTTGCCAGGTTGCTGAAGTTCAGCCAGCCTGCACAGTATGCCATATCAAAGGACTCTCCGGAGGAATACAGCATCGGGTACTTCTGTGCGTACTCCGCCCAGCCGATCCAGTTGATCTTCAGTGTGCAGTTGAGCTTCTCCTTCAGAAGCTTATTCAGATTCTCATCAACAACATCCTGTCCTGCGGGACGGTCGCTGACAACATACATCACCAGCTCCACCTCTTTGGATGTGTCTGCGGTCCCCGCATCCGCAGCTCCTGCATCCTCCGTAGCTGCAGCGGTGGTCTGTGACGAACCGGAATCCTTGGAAGAACCGCAGCCGGTCAGCACCATGGCAGCTGTTGATAACGTCAGCAGCGCAGCAATCAATCTCTTTTTCATGTTTCACCCTCCTGTGTGTCTTGCTGTTGTGAGAGCGCCGCATCGGCGCTCCCGTGCATTTATTTTGCAGCCATTTTCAGGCTGAATGCTCATGTTTTTGTTATCCCTTCACCGATCCGATCGTAATGCCGGAAATGAAGTACTTCTGAACGAACGGATATACTATGATGATCGGGCCGGTTGCGACAACCGCCATCGCCATCTTCAGCGAGTTGGACGGAAGATTTGCAACCTGAATGCCGGCCTGCGCGGCAATTCTTGCCAGTGCCTGCGTCTGCTGCTGCACGGAATAGAGCATGTACTGCAGCGGATATTTTGCCTCGTCGTTCATGTACAGCATTGCATTGTACCAGTCGTTCCAGTAGCCCAGCGCCAGGAACAGACCGATGGTGGCAAGTCCGGACTTCAGAAGCGGAAGGATAATCGTGAAGTAAATTCTCCACTCTCCCGCGCCATCGAGCTTCGCGGACTCAATCAGTGCAAACGGAATGTTGTTGACAAACGTCCGCATGATCAGCAGATAGAAGACATTGAAGACTCCCGGAAGAATCAGTGCCAGATAATTATCCTTCAGATGCAGATACTGGATGTAGAAGATGTATGTACTGACCATTCCGCCGTTGAACAGCGTTGTGAAATAGAAGAAGAAGGACAGTACATTCCGGTATTTCGCATCCTTCCGGCTGATGACATAGGCGGTCAGCGAAGTGAGAAACAGACCGGCCAGCGTGCCGACAGCCGTGATGAAAATGGATACGCCATAGGCTCTTACAATCTTCTCCGGCGTCTTGAAAATAATCTTATAGGCCTCCAGTGAGAACTCTCCCGGCCAAAGTGAAAATCCGTGAAACCGGATCCACTGCTCCGATGTAAACGATCCGGAGATCAGCAGGATGAACGGAATCAGGCAAACCAGTGCAACGAGAGCGACAATGACGTAGCAAATCACATAGAACGTTTTGGAAGAGGCACTCAGCTTGATGTTCTTCGGTGCTGATACCGCCAGATCCCGAGATTCTTTTCTGGACATATCTGTTTTCCTCCCTTCCTCAGAACAGTGCGTATTCTTCATCAATATGCTTTACAATCGTATTCACAGCCATGATGATCACGAAGCACAGAACCGACTGGTACAGTGTTGCTGCAGCGGTCATTCCGATATCCGGGTTGGTTACCAGTGAACGGAATACATAGGTGTCAATGACGTCTGTTGCATTAAAGAGCTGTCCGTTGTTTCCGACGATCTGATAGAACATCTCGAAATCTCCGCGAAGGATACGTCCTACCTGCAGAAGAATCATCGTGATCAGTGTCGGACGAATCGACGGGATTGTGATGTAGCGGATTCTCTGGAAAATCGTCGCTCCGTCAATGGCTGCCGCCTCGTTGATTTCCCCATCTACGCCGGTGATCGCCGCGATGTAAATAACGGAGTTATATCCCGTCCACTTCCATGCATTGAAAAGACAGATGATCGCAGGCCATGCAGAAGGCTTCATGTAGAAGTTGATCGGCTCTCCGCCGAAGAACTGTACGATGTTGTTGATCATTCCGGATTCATAGTTCAGGAGAGAGAAAACAAAAACTCCGACCACAACCCAGGAGATGAAATAAGGCATCAGGATAACCGTCTGTGTAACCTTCTTAAACTTCTTGTGACGGATTTCCGAAATGAAAATCGCAATGATGACAGCGATCAGCTGCGACGTAATCAGATTCAGCAGATTGTACAGAATCGTGTTGCGTGTGATCAGCCAGCCGGTTCCCGATGAGAACAGGTATTTAAAGTTGTCCAATCCGTTAAACGGACTTCCGAACACGCCCATGTCATAGCGATAGCTCTTAAAAGCCAGTACCAGACCGCTCATCGGCAGGTACGACATCACCAGAACAAGGACGAAGGCCGGAGCTGCCATGGCAAAAAGCGCTTTGTTCTTCTTGAACTCTGCAAGAAATCCATTTTCTTTTCTGCTCATTGTTGCCTCCCTCTTGCTTTCCAGACAATGTGAAACGGTTGTAATTCATAAAAAGAGTATAAAAAACACCGCCCGTGAAGAACACAGGCGATGTTGCAAAAAGGTGCACTTTTTTATGTTGTATGGTGGAATATCTTTTGATTTTTCGTTATTATGACGTATTCGCTGCAATCAGCCGCTTCATTTTGCAGAATATTTTATCTATATTGTCTCGATCCGCGTGTCGTTTTCAAGCCAGTCATGTGCATTATGTCCTTTCCAGGCAGATGACAAACACCTCTTCGTTTCACATCCGCACAGCCTCCTCCAGCTCTTCCAGTGTCATGGCCCGGATCCGGATCATAACCGTTGTACCTTCTCTCTTCCCGCCCTCTTTACCGGGCGCATAGGTGACACCGTACCCTTCTCCATAGGTCAGCTTGATCCGGAAATTGACATTGGTGATTCCATATCCCTTCGTGCCGCTTCCCGGACTCTGGGATTCCAGCTGCCTTGCAAGCTCCTCTGCAACGCCAGGTCCGTCATCACGCACGGTCAGAATAATATCATCCCCCTCTCTTCTGCCTCCGATCTCAATTCTGCACTCCCGTATTTCCGAATGCTCTCCCATTCCGTGCAGAACCGAATTCTCCACAAACGGCTGAAGCGTTATGTTCAGACAGGCCAGATTCTGGATTTCCTCCGGAACATCGATATGCAGAAAGATCGCATGATCATAATGTACGTTTTCAATGTCCACAAAGGACTTGATGTGCCGGAGCTCGTCCCGGATTGAAATGGCAGATCGTCCATGGTTGAGCGAGAGCCGGTAAAACTGCCCCAGATTCCTTGCCAGCTCCGCCACCTCATCCGCGCCGTAGTCCATGGCTCCCCAGTTGATCAGATCCAGCGTGTTGTACAGGAAATGCGGGTTGATCTGTGCCTGCAGAGCCTTCATCTCTGTCTGTGAAATGCTGCGGCCGAGCCGGTACTGCTCCTTCATCAGCTTCTGCAGCTCACCCATCATAAAATCAAAATTGCAGTACAGCTCATCCATCTCATCCCGGCTGAGCTCCTCCTGCTGCATTCCGATCTTCAGATTGATGTCACCGCTCTGGATTTCCGACATCTTGTTATTCAGAAGGCAGATTCTTCCCGTATAGTACTTCGCCAGAAGGTAGGCGGAGGCGGAAACCGCCGCAATCGTCATACCGGTCAGAAGAACAAACAGAATCAGAAGCCACAGGAACTGATGCCGGTATTCGTGAACCGGGATCAGTGCTCCCACCGTCCAGCCGAAGAAATCCTCCGAATACTGTATAGCATAATACTGCTCTGCCCCGAGTCGAACGGTTTCCCAGGATTTTGCCTGCTCCTGCGGAAAGTCTGCGGCGTCGATTTTCCCGACCATTTCCTCTGAACTGCTGCAGATGTACTGCCCGCCGCCGTCCAGAAGATAGACCAGGCTGTGTGCCGTCGGCATTGCGTTGTGCAGCATCTGCTCAAGGAGGCTTCGCCGGATTTCCACCTTCGTAATATAGGAGCGAAGCGTCCCATCGGTCTCTGTGACCTGCATTCTTCCAAGCCTTGCCAGATAGGGCTGCTCCGAGACAGGGTTTCCCATTCTCTTATCCATCAGAATCCGGTAAACCGGTCTCCCCGTCTCAAGTTCCGCCTCGATCTCCCCGTAATCGGCTCTGCTCTTTAATTCCGAAGCCGGATAGAAATAGAAGTTGTTGTTCGAGTACAGCTCGGTGTCCGGAACATACATTCCGATCCGGTATTCCCCGTTGGAAAACTCAATTCTCTGGAAAATCTCATTCAGCTGATAGTATTCCAGATAGTTGTCATGGAGGGTGAGCGCCGTGCCGAAGTCCGGTGATTCCATGAGACGGATCAGATCTGCATTCCCGGAGATCATATCCGATATATACTGCATGTTCTGCAGGTAGGAAGACGTAAAGCTCCCCGCCTGGACAAAGGCCTGCTCGGTGCTGTGGCGAAGCTGCTGCTCCGTTTTCTTCTGCAGATAAAGCGCAGACAGCAGAGAGATCATAAAACTCACCAGAATGACCGGTACCGCAAAGGCCACCATCATTTTTCTTCGCATGGACCAGCCGCGCACCGCCATGCGAAGGCGTTTTCCCTTTATCAAATGCCTGTCGGTATTCATAGGCTGTCCCGGTATTCCTTCGGTGTAGTGCCGGTGTTCTTCTTAAATGCCTTGGAAAAATACTTGGCATCCTCGTATCCGACGATCTCCGCTACTTCATAGAGGCGGTACTGCGGATTCTTCAGAAGCTCCTTTGCCTTTTCCATCCGGCAGTCCGTAATATACTGTCCCACCGTGCCATTCATATTCTTGCTGAACATGGAGGACAGATACGCCGGTGTCAGATAAACAACCTCCGCCAGCCGTGTCAGCGAAAGATCCTTGTCTCCAAGGTGCTCCCGGATATAATCACACACCTCGCGAATCTGGTAATTGATGCAGCAGCTGCTGTCCTTTTCCAGTGCGAAGGCAATGTGATGCTTCACATAACTCAGAAGATCCTCAAAGGCCATGCAGAACTCCATCTGCGTGCCGCCATCGTACTCCTCTGTCCTTCCGTTTCTCCGACAGACCTTTGTCACCGCCCGGTCCATCTCATAAAAGCGGTTTCTCGTCTCAAGATTCATGACCGCATGCTCGCAGATAAGAAGCCTTGCCTGCTCCTCCGCAAACCGGTCCGCCGCCTCTCTTTTCCCTTCCATCAGAAGCTTGTAGAAGGCATGAAGCTGCTCCTCTGAAATCGACTCGCGATTCTCCACACAAAGCTCATCCGGACACGCATAGGAGTTCCACCCCTTGTAGGACAGATGCTTCTGCGTCTCAATGGACTCCCGATATGCCTCCGGGATGTTCTCTCTGCCGCCATACTCCCCGCTCGATGTAACAAACCATGCGCGATCCTCACCGACGTATGCCAGAATGTCCTCGCAGATTCTTCCGGCCTGCTCCTTCTGCCACGGCGTCATCCTGCAAACAAGAATGGCATAATATAAAGAAGTGACATGGTCTGACATGACCTCCGCAAGATCGAAGCCGTATTCCCGCCCCAGCTTCCCGGTCAGCTCCGCCACCATATCGCTGAAATGCTCAATCGGATGCTTCTTCGTCCGAATGGTGAAGAGAACATAGTGGTTCCATCCGTCCTTCTCCTCCCGCTCTCCCAGAGCCTGGCTGTAATTGATCAGAGAATGCAGCGTCGCCATCTGAATATGGCGAATCTTCTGGATGTAATGAACCGCCTTCCGGACAATTTCCGTCAGCTCCTCCAGGCTCACCGGCTTCTCCACATATCCCACGACACCGATTGAAATCGCCGCCTGCAGGTATTCCTTATCCGTATATCCGGTGATAAAAGCAATCTGTGTATCCGGAAATCGCTCCCGGATGGCGGTCGCCATCTGAATTCCATCCATGCCCGGCATACGGATATCTGTCAGAACCAGGTCAGGCCGATAATTCTCCAGAATGGAAAAAGCTTCCTCCGCACTCTCTGCAGCCCGTACCTCATCCACGCCCAGCTCCGCCCATTTGAGATGCCGTACAAGGCCGCTCCGTATGGTGGTTTCATCTTCTACAATCAGCGCTCGGATCATATATGTCCCCCTGCTTTACTTCAAATAAAGCAAAATTACATATTATTATAGTCCGATGCAGTATTTTTTGTCTATTTTTCCATTTACAGCAAAATCACCTCCAGATCCTCCGGAACGAGAAGATTTCCGTGGAAATACTGTCTTCCCTCTTCGGTGTAGAGCTGTTTTCTCTCCTTAATGTTCCGATCCTCCGTGTGGTAGAGGACCACATTCCCTGCTCCGAGCTCCTCCGCAAGCTTCGCCGCATCGGCTGCCGTGGAGTGGTTTTTCTGATAGGGCTTGAAAATATCTGCCTGTGAATGCAGGCAGAAGGCCTCCAGAAGAAGCCAGTCTGCTCCTTCCGCATAGCTCCTCTCGCACTCGTTGTAGGGCTCATCCCCGCAGCAGGTAAGTCTTCTTCCATTCTCCCCTGCCTCGAGCTCCATGCAGAAGCCGAACTGCTTCGCCTTGGTCGAATGAATGTCGAAGAACGTCACCCTTCTTCCGAGAATCGTCTTCTCCTCGCCGTCCTTCACCTCAACCAGGTGCAGTCTCTCATCCAGAAAGGCACATTCCTTCTTCGTAAGAAGCTTCTCCGCCATCTCCCGAAGAAGCGCGATCACCTCGTCATGACCATAAATGACCGCCTCTCCCTCGTAGTTCCCGCGCTGCATATTCTGAAGAATCATCCGAAGCATCCAGATCATCCCCATCAGATGATCCAGATGACGGTGCGTCAGGAACATCACGCGGATATCCTTCCAGGAAATACCGGCCTCCTTCAGCTGATGAAGCAGCCCGTTTCCGCCGCCTCCGTCCACAAGAAAATACCGATCCTCCTGTGCCCGTCCCTCGTCCTCCAAGACAAAACAGGTGTTGTAGCACTCCGTCACCACTGCATTTCCGGTTCCAAGCATCGTCAGTTTCATGTTGATTCCTTTCCTTTCATCCGCTCTATTGTTTCAGAATATAGCTGTTTATTATGTATGTTCAGTTAATTTGTTATTGTGCTCTCTTATTGGTTGACACATTGTTTCTCTTCGGTTATCATAAAATCAACAAAAGAAAAGAGGTACAGACCAATGAAGAGGTAAGGTTCCACATCCATATAAAGGAAGTATCGAAGAAGATCTTACCAGAGGACAATCCAATGTACTAGTTATCTTCACACAACAGAATACAGAATGAAAGAAAGAGAGGATGCACAACATGCAGATTAATCGCTTTATTTCATAAGGGGCAGTCAATTGAGAATTGGAATTGACTGCCTCATTTATTTTGCTTTCCTGTCTCCTGCTTTCCTTTCTGTTTCACTTCAGATTTTGTTTTCCCTTAAACTCTTCTCCGGTTCAGGTCTCCGGTTCAATCGAACGTTTATTCGATTTTCTGTAGACAGATATCGCCTTCCGCGTTATGATGAATACATCTCAAACACAGAAAGCGTATCTTTACATGAATATCATCCCGTGGAAAAACCGTTCCGGACGAATCGGTTCTCTGCTTCTGACGTTTTTTCTCCTGCTGGCATCAGCTTCTGTTCTCTCGAATTCAGGTTATACCGCACAGAATATCCCATCGATACAGGCAGCCGAACATACAGCATCCGTCTCTCAATCTGCGAAATCATCCTCCAGAGAGCAGAAGGATCTTCTCACCGTCACCTTTCTGGATGTCGGACAGGGAGATGCTGCCGTTCTGCAGTGCGGCGGTCAGAGCATGATGATTGACGGCGGAAAGGCAAAGGCCTCTTCCTATATTTATTCCTGGCTGAAGAAGAATCATATCTCCCATCTCGATGTCATGGTTGCAACGCACACAGACGCCGACCATATCGGAGGGCTGTCCGGTGCCTTGAATTATGCAAAAGTGGGAACGGCCTATTGTCCGGTCACGTCCGGAACCACCAAAACCTTTCAGAACTTTGTCAAATATCTGAAGAAGCAGGGGAAATCCATCACCGTTCCGAAGGCCGGCGATGAATTCTCTCTCGGGAGCGCACAGGTCAGAATCCTCGGTCCCACAGATCCGCAGGCCGAGGGCAACAATTCGTCCATCGTCCTGAAGGTCACCTTCGGCGACACCTCCTTCCTGTTTACCGGAGACGCGGAGCGGGAGGAGGAACAGGAGCTTCTGGAATCCGGCTATGATCTTGAGAGCACGGTCCTGAAGGTTGGACATCACGGCTCCGACACCTCAACCTCCTACCTGTTCCTTCGCACCGTCAATCCGCAGTACGCCGTCATTTCCGTCGGTGCAGACAACACCTACGGACACCCAACCGAGGCTGTCCTGTCCAGGCTCCGCGATGCCGATGTGAAAACCTACCGAACTGATCTGCAGGGTACCATCACGGCTGTCAGCGACGGGAAAAAGGTGACCTTTCAGACAGAAAAGAATGCCGAAGGCTACGAGCCCTGTGGGCGCTGCCATCCGTGATGCCGCAGCTACGTCATTCATGACTCGTTATGCATCACATAACATGCTGCGCGCAGCACTCATCATATTGCACATTTATTTCATCTATATTGCTGTTTCTTTGTCACTTTGTTATGATAATGAATGGCCCTTGCAGCAGAATTCTTTCTGATTTCCTGCAGGACCGCAGCGTTTATTCGAACTGTCAATCATGTTTAAAAGGAGAGGGTTATGGCTGTTAATCGTTTTGTGTTAAATGGAATTTCGTATCATGGACATGGCGCAATCAAAGAGATTCCCGGACTGATCAAGGCAAGAGATTACAAAAAGGTCTTCGTTGCATCCGATCCGGATCTCGTGAAGTTTGGTGTGACCAGCAAGGTAACGGATCTTCTGAAAGAGAACGGTATCGATTTCTTCCTGTATGATGACATCAAGCCGAACCCCACCATCGAGAATATTCAGCACGGCGTTCAGGCTTTTAAGGACTGCGGTGCCGACTGCATGATCACCATCGGCGGCGGCTCTTCCATGGATACCGGCAAGGGCATCGGCATTGTCATCAATAATCCTGAGTTTGCAGACATCCGCTCTCTCGAGGGTGTTGCTCCGACGAAGCATCGCACGGTATTTACCATCGCAGTACCGACAACCGGCGGCACCGGTGCAGAGTCCACCATCAACTATGTCGTAACCGATGTTGAGAAGAAGAGGAAATTTGTCTGTGTGGATGCAAACGACATCCCGGATATCGCTGTCGTCGACCCGGATATGATGTCCTCCATGCCGAAGGGCCTCACCGCCTCCACCGGAATGGATGCTCTGACCCACGCGATTGAAGGCTACACCACCAAGGGTGCCTGGGAGCTTGCAGACGTTCTGGATCTTGAGTCGATCAAGCTGATTGCGAAGAATCTTCGCAAGGCTGTTCAGAATGACCCCGACGGACGCGAGGGCATGGCGCTTGCTCAGTATGTCACCGCTATGGCATATTCCAACGTCGGCCTCGGCATCGCACACTCCATGGCACACACACTGGGAGCTGTTTATGACACTCCTCACGGCGTTGCCTGCGCAATGATGCTTCCGATCGTCATGGAATTCAACCAGGAATACACCGGCGAGAAGTTTAAGGCCATCGCAGAAGCCTTCGGCGTAGATACCACCGGCATGGACGCTCCCGCTTACCGCAAGGCTGCCATCGACGCGGTGAAGCAGCTCTCCGTGGATGTCGGAATCCCGACGAAGCTTGAGGCACTGAAGGAAGAGGATCTTCCTTTCCTTTGCGAGTCCGCTGCTGCAGATGCCTGCGCACCCGGAAACCCGAGAGAAGCTTCTCTTGCTGATTTCGAGGCAATGTTCCGCAAGCTCATGTAATTTTCTCCATGAATTATCTCTGCGAATTATCTCCGTGAATTATCTTCATAGATAAAATGAGGCAGCAAAAAGGCTTCGCGGCTGGTTTTGGGTAACCGGCCGCGAAGCCTTTCTTTTTGTTGTCAGCCTTTTCAGGCACCACTTTCAGGCACCACTTCGGTCAGAGATTTCTTTTCGGCGGGAGATCATCTCTGTTCGCGAAAATGTCTGACCAGGGATGCTTTTCAGTGGAGAAAAGCATCTCTGCTCAGAGAAATAGTTGATCCGGGATTATTTTTCAGTGGCACAAGCATCTTTTTTTGATGATATATTCTGTCAGGGATTATTTTCATTGCTATAAATCATCCCCATTTGCAGGAATTCTCCGCCAGGGATTATTCCGCAACCTCGAAAAGCATCTCTGTTCGAAGGAATCGTTTGTCCGGGATTATCTTCGGTGTAAAAAAGCATCTCTATGCGCAGGAATGTCTGATCAGGGATGATTTGGTGGTGAAAAAATCATCCCCCAGGGCCCCAAAATCAATATAAGGATTACTCTGGCAGCCAGAAAGTCATCCGCAAGCCTCGATATCAGCTCGCAGGGACGCATTGCGTTCCACATACAAAGCCATTCTGAGTTTGCATGCCCACATCGAAAATGTATGAATGCTGTACTCGCCTCCTACACCTTCTGCGCAACGCTTTTCTCAGACCAGCGGCGTCCGGCGAGGCGAATCAGGAAAATCACACCGCGGAAGCACAGCTCTGTGCACATGCCGATCCACACACCCTTCAAGCCGATTCTGGGTGCCAGGAAGGCCGCCAGCGGGATTCGCACCGCCCACATGCTGATCAGGCTCATGCAGGAAGGTGCCAGAGTATCTCCTGCGCCGCGGAATACGCCGCTTGCCACGATGGATGCGCCGAACATCGGCTCCGCAAAGGCTTCGATCCGCAGCACCGCTGCTCCCAGTGCCCGAACCTCCGGATCGGGCGTAAGAATTCCGATCATCTGCGGTGCCAGAATGAACATCAGTGCTCCGCTTCCTGCCATCAGAAGAGAGCCGAAGATCGTTGTCAGCCACCCCAATCTTCGAACCAGATCCTTTCTGCCCGCACCGATGCTCTGACCAATCAGAGTGGTTGCAGCTGTTCCGATTCCATAGCCGGGCATGTAGCAAAGGCTCTCCGCCGTAACTGCAAGCGAGTTTGCCGCAATTGCGAGCGTTCCAAGCGGTGCCACAATGGTGGTGCAGGTAATCTGCGCCGCACACAGAATGGAAGATTCAAAGGCGATCGGGATTGCTATTTTCGATGCGATCTGAAGATCATGCGACTGCATCCTGAGCTTCTCACCGCTGTGATGCCGCAGGATCTGACTCTTCCACTGGATATAAAGGAAACCGGCAATCAGCGCCGTCGCCTGTGCAAGTGTCGTACCAAGTGCCGCTCCGGCTACGCCAAGTCCCGCTCCGGGAAGCGTAATTCCCGCAATCTGATGCTCCGAAAAAATGAGGAATGAGTTGAAGATCACATCCAGAATGCAGGTCAATACCAGAAGGACACTGGGAGCTGTCATATTTCCGGTGCACTGCAGGGCTCCAGAAACCAGATTCAGCAAAGCCTTCACCGGCATCGAGAGTGCGAAAATCAGAAAATAAGCGGAGGCCATTCCGACAATCTCCTGATCCCCTCCGAGCCAAACCGGAAGCTTCCCGTGAATTCCACCTCCGATCGCTGCGATCACAGCCCCGATCAGAAGAACCGATACCAGTCCCTGACGGAAAATATCACGCGCCTTCTTCTCCCTTCCGGCACCGACATACTGCGCAATCTGCACGGTAAAGCCGGTTCCCGCGGCACTTCCGATGCCGCCCATCAGCCATGTAGTCGAGGCAATCAGTCCAATCGAAGCCGATGCACCTGCGCCCAGTGATCCCACCATGGATGCATCAATATATTCCATAATAATCTCGGAAATCTGCGCAAGGATTCCCGGTATACTCAGCTGCACAATCAGAAGAAGCTGCTGCCGAAAGGTCAGCGTCTTCCCGTCACGCAGGTCTTTTAACAACTGGTTCTGTTCCATAACAACAAACTATTTCGAATAAATTGTTCCGAATTGCCTCCTGATGTAATTTTTCCGATTGTATATCGGCCCCGCTTTATTTGTTATTGATGGCCGTCACGGACCAGGTGTCCGCATCCTTGTTCTTTTCGATCACGACCTCCGGAGCCTGACCGATCAGGCTGATGCTGAAACGATCCCCGGAGATCTCTGCATCCACCAGGTCGCAGTAGCGGATGTTCCGCTGCAGATCAGCGGTAAATGCATCGTCAAAATCCATCGAAGCCAGCTCCTCCTGAGACGAGATCTTCTTCCCATCCAGTGTCATCGGAAATCTGCACAGTCCCGCCAGATAATCCGAGCTCTTCATATGAAAGGCCAGCACAACCTGGCTCGCCGTGTACATCGCGTCAAAATTCTTCTCCGCCACAGTGTCGTCAATATTCTTCAGGGAAACCAGCGAAGCCCCCGAGGTATCACCGTCATTTTCAATCAGTCCGGTGTAGGTAATCTCATAGCAATGACCCAGCAGGATCTCATCTTTTGATGCTGCGGACAGATCGTCCACGCCAAAGGTGATAATATCCCCTCCCATCGTCTGCATGGTAAAGGTGTGCATGGCAGCATCCAGAATGACTCCGGTATCTGTCGTTTCCACATCCGCCAGCGCCTCCGCGTAGGTCATCTCCACCTTCTCGTAACCGGACGCAGGTGCAATGGAGTCCTTGATTTTCTGCGCCTCTGCATACAGCTTATCGTACAAATCCTTCGTCTTCTCCCCGAACTGAACGTCGGTCGGATAGGAAACTCCGATATAGACAGAAACCTTCTTCTCTCCCGTCTTCTTCAGACCACAGACAAACTCTCCGCCGACATACCGGATGAACTGCGGCGGAACGGTAGAAACCTGAACGGAGCAGAGGTTTCCGCCCTCTCCTGCCTCTGCACACTCCTTAGCCGCAAATCCAAGTGAATAATACTGTTCATTCTCATAGGTATGCTGATATGCACTCCAGGAAACCAGATCCTTCCAATCCTCCGGGAGCTTTACGGTAAAATAGGGCGTTGTCAGCAGCTGCCCGTCCACCGTGACGGAGGCATCTGCGTTTCCGTCCTCTTCCGGGTCCTCCGAACTCTCCATATCTTCCGGGTCTTCCGAACTCTCCATATCCTCTGAGTCTTCCAAGTCCTTCGAGTCTTTCAAATCCCTCAAGTCCTCCGAATTCCCGGGGTCCTCCGATTCTTCCGTATCCACACTGAATTCAGGATCTAGCTCCATATCCTCTGACGGCTTCGCCGCAGGCGCGTCCATATCCGCCTCGTCTGTTCCGACAGAGGAACCATTCCCGCTTCCGCAGGCGGCAAGGCTTATTGCAAGGGCTGCTGTCAGACAGCAAAATATTCTTCTTTTCATCTTCTGCATCTCCTTCCCGTAATCACTTCCTGCCAATCACCCTATTTCCGTAAAGGTTACCGACCGAATGACCGTATCCTCTTTCCTTTGCTGTCCCTTCAGCACCTCCAGCGAAATCCGAACGTCATCATCCCGATCGCTTGTGTGGCAGTATTCATATTCCACCTTACCGGCCTCCGTGATCGTTCCTTCCAGATAGGGATTGTTCCCATTCCGGTTGCTCAGCTTCACCTTAAGATCTGCTCCGCAGGCCTCCACATCGATAACCAGCTTATACTTCTTCCCGGCCTCCAGTTTAATTTGCTTCGAACTGCCATCACCACCAATTTTCAGGACACTGTCCCTGGAGGAAGAAGAAAGAACTGCTTTCCCATCCCTTATGTTTGCGCCGTGAATCTTTTCCCACTCATTGAATCCATCGATCAGAGGCGTGAAAGCGGGAGTACTGCCTGCGCCCTGACCGGCTTTCTCAAATCGGATGGACACAATCCCGGTATCCGCATCATATTCCGTCCATGCCTGTGTTCCCGGATCACCTACCACGACTGCAATGTCCGCAAGGCTTTTCTGAATCTGTTCCGTCTGCCATCCGGACCGCTTCTGCGTCAGGCTGATCCGTTTTGTTCCCCCAAGGTTTACGCTTTTTGCGTCCGACATTGCCTGTGCCATTACCTCCGCATACTGCGCTCGGATATTTGCCGCGTCCGCTGCCTCCCTGGCCTTCTCCATCTGTCCTGTAAAAATCGGAATCGAAATTGCCACCAGCACCGCTATGATTGCCACAACAATCAAAAGTTCCGCCAGTGTGAAGCCTTTCCTGTTTTTCATTTCGTATCTGCCCCTCCGTCCTGTTTTACATTCCACAATAAACTACCCGCTCCCATTGTACCAGTTTCCGCATCACTTTTCGGTATCCGGTGTCGAAATTTCGAAATTGCTCTCTTTATGCTCTTTTCGCCATATTGCCGGGGTTGTTCCGACTGCCTTACGAAAAACAGCGGTAAAATGACTCTGAGAAGAAAAATCCAGATAATTCGCGATCTGTTCTATGGAAAGCTTCTCCTCACACAGCAGATTCTTCGCTGCCTGAATCCGAGATTCTCTGGAGGAACAAATCATTCAGGTCATAAGCAAGATATGGATCCACTCCACCGTTGATTGCAGCCCGGAAGCCAAAGGATACCGCAAGAACCGCTGCGTATTCCATCTGCTTCTTCGGATTTTTCGACATTGTTCCAAGCTGCAGACTTCTGACATCAACGTCTTCCCCAAAATGCAGCAACTCCTCCGTATTTCCTTCTGAAATCAGCTGGATTACCCGCTCCTCCATCGCATACGGAGAATGAATGATTCCCAAGGATGATCTTTCCTCGCTGATTTCATCCCTGCGGACAAAAATCCTCTCCCAGGGATGATTTTCCCTCGCTCATTTCATCCCTGCGGATAAAAATCCTCTCGCAGGGATGATTCTTCCCCGCCTATTTCATCCCTGCGGATAAAAAATCTCTCGCAGGGATGATTTTCCCTCGCTTGTTTCATCCCTACAGATAAAAAATCTCTTCCAGAGATGATTCTTCCTCGCTGATTTCATCCCTGCGGATAAAAATCCTCTCGCAGGGATGATTCTCTCTCGCTTATTTCATCCCTGCGGACAAAAATTCTCTTCCAGAGATGATTCTTCCTCACTTATTTCATCCCTGCACAAACATTCTTTCAAATCAGGATGCATTCCGCCGCTGAAATCATTGAACAAAGAAGTCTGAGGCTTCTTTGGAGCAAAATATAAAGGCTGCAGAACAGCCACTTGCGTGACTGTTCTGCAGCCTTCTTATGTTATGCCCTGTCCGCCCCTTTCGGGGCGTTCAGGGTTTGCCGATACGATTTATCTCATGAGAGAGATTATTTGACTTCGATCTGCTTGACCTCGTCCTTCTTCTCTTCCACAGCAGCCTGCTTGTTCGGCACGTTCAGTATGAGAACTCCATTCTCATACTTTGCATCGATCTCTTCCGGCTTTACTTCCTTGCCGACATGGAAGGATCTCGCATACGATGCGGTTCTGCGCTCGCGGCGCAGATACTTGCCGCTCTTCTCGTCCTTCTCGTCCTTATTCTCTTCATGAGAAGCACTGACGGTCAGAACTCCGTTCGTCATACCGATCTTAATGTCCTTCTTGTCAAAGCCAGGAAGATCTGCCTTTACAGTAAAGTGATCGCCGTTGTCTACAACATCGGTCTTCATCGCATTCTTGCTCATCAGATCGTTCATCTGATTCCACTCACGGCGAAGTGCGTGATCATACTTCTTCGCAAGCTTCCTGTCATGTCTTTCGATGCTCTTCTCGCTCTCGATCTCGTCCTTTGTTGGCTCCGCTACCAGCGATACCATATCCTCAAAAGGATCATACCAGTCATCAAAAGGATCCATCATATCGTATCCATTCGTCCAAAGCATAGGCATCAACATAAGTCATTCCTCCTTTTACATCAAGGGTCATAACCGTTGTTCTTGCGGCCGGCTCTTTTCAAATGTCATTTGTGATCCGCGGGAAGTTCATCCGTTCCGATCCTTTCGGATCCTCTCTTTGTTCCTTCCCTCTTTTCGATTATTGTTATACATCTTATAGAACATGTATGCAAGTGGGAAATTGTGATGTTTCTGTGAATTCCAGCAGCTCTACTTGGCGAAAACAAACACAGGTCCAGGTAAGATTAATCCTGAATCATTCATATCTTTCGGTTGACAATCTCTAAATAATATCATGTTTTTCGGTCAGCATTTTCGAAATAATCTTCTATTTTCAGTTGGCAATTTCTAAAAATATATTGATATACGGTTGGCAAATTCGAAATATGATGATAACCTTTGATTGATAAAACCACCTCAACGATTCAGTAAGGAGGCAAAGAAGTTGTACATTAACAGAGAAATAGATCATATACTTCTTGACTGGAAAAATGCCGATCGGCACAAGCCCCTGATTCTTCGCGGAGTCCGGCAGTGTGGAAAAACTTCCGCTGTTCGAAATCTATCTCAGCAGTTTGCTGATTACATTGAATTGAATCTGGAGAAAGAACCGGATATAGGAAAAATATTTGAAGGCGAGCTGAATATCAACAGAATTATCAACCGCCTCGAATTACATTTTTCAAAGAGAATAAGCTCTGATACCTTACTGTTTATCGATGAAATCCAGGAATGTCCCCGAGCTATTACTGCCCTTCGCTATTTTTACGAAGATAAGCCGGAATTGCATGTCATTGCCGCAGGTTCACTGCTGGAATTTGTCCTGGATGGCCAGAAAAAAGATAAACCAGTTGACTTTCCGGTAGGCAGAGTCAGAAGCATATTCATGTATCCGTTCTCTTTCACAGAATTTCTTCACGGCACCGGAAAGGAACTCTTAGCCGATTATCTACAGCATACCGACTTTTCCGAAACTCCCAACGATGCTCATAAGGAACTTCTGGAGGAGTACAAAACTTTTCTGATTGTTGGCGGCATGCCTGAAGCCGTACGAGAGTATGCAGAAACCGGCAGTATCCAGGCCTGCCAGCAGATCCACAGAGATATCATCCTGAATTTCAAGGACGATTTTAATAAATACAGCAGGAACGTTTCTCCGGAAATCATACGAAAAGTATTTGATTATGCTACTCATCATGTATGCAGCCAGACGAAATCTTCCTCTGCCGTTACAGGCATAAGTGCTTATTATTTTGATTTATGCATAGATCTGCTGAAAAAAGCAGGTCTGGTACTTCCTGTGAAGGCTTCTGCCTGCGATGCCATACCGCTCGGAGTATCTGAAAAGGAGTCCAATAAGAAGCTGCTACTGTTTGACACAGGCGTTTATCTGACCGAATGCGGACTTGATGTCAGCGGTATTCTTGGTGCCGAAATTTATGACGACATGAATAAAGGTGACGTCGTCGAGATGGAAACCGGCCTTGAATTCATCAAAAATGGAAGTCCATATTCAGAACCAGAACTGTTTTACTGGTACAGAAGCGGTGCCAATGCAGAAATTGATTACGCCATCGTCCGAAGCGGTCAGATCATTCCAGTCGAAGTCAAATCATCTGGAAAGGGAAGTATGCAAAGCCTGCACGTTTTTTTAGATACACATAAATCACCGTATGGAATCCGAATCTCAATGGAAGATTTCATCGAATATGAAAATATACATGTCTTTCCGGTCTACGCCGTGAGCAGAATATAAAGGCTACAGAACAGCCACTTGCGTGACTGTTCTGCAGCCTTCTTATGTTATGCCCTGTCCGCCCCTTTCGGGGCGTTCAGGGTTTGCCGATACGATTTATCTCATGAGAGAGATTATTTGACTTCGATCTGCTTGACCTCGTCCTTCTTCTCTTCCACAGCAGCCTGCTTGTTCGGCACGTTCAGTATGAGAACTCCATTCTCATACTTTGCATCGATCTCTTCCGGCTTTACTTCCTTGCCGACATGGAAGGATCTCGCATACGATGCGGTTCTGCGCTCGCGGCGCAGATACTTGCCGCTCTTCTCGTCCTTCTCGTCCTTATTCTCTTCATGAGAAGCACTGACGGTCAGAACTCCGTTCGTCATACCGATCTTAATGTCCTTCTTGTCAAAGCCAGGAAGATCTGCCTTTACAGTAAAGTGATCGCCGTTGTCTACAACATCGGTCTTCATCGCATTCTTGCTCATCAGATCGTTCATCTGATTCCACTCACGGCGAAGTGCGTGATCATACTTCTTCGCAAGCTTCCTGTCATGTCTTTCGATGCTCTTCTCGCTCTCGATCTCGTCCTTTGTTGGCTCCGCTACCAGCGATACCATATCCTCAAAAGGATCATACCAGTCATCAAAAGGATCCATCATATCGTATCCATTCGTCCAAAGCATAGGCATCAACATAAGTCATTCCTCCTTTTACATCAAGGGTCATAACCGTTGTTCTTGCGGCCGGCTCTTTTCAAATGTCATTTGTGATCCGCGGGAAGTTCATCCGTTCCGATCCTTTCGGATCCTCTCTTTGTTCCTTCCCTCTTTTCGATTATTGTTATACATCTTATAGAACATGTATGCAAGTGGGAAATTGTGATGTTTCTGTGAACTCTATCGCAAAACTCATTTTTTCACTCTGCCTTTCATTCCCAGAACGCACCAGCGCAGTCCCGGGATTCGGCTGATGATTTCATAAAGCACGATTGCACCGGCAAAACCCGCGACAGCCGTTAAAAAATATACCGGCAGCGGTGCCAGTCCGGGCATAATCTGCTTCAGATAGAACGCCGTCACTGCAATCGGTAAATAATGGAATAGATAGAGTCCCCAGGACTTTTTAATCATGAATCGGCTAAAGCCATTTTCAAAGCCGCCCCATTTTTTCATAAAAGCAAGAACGCCAAGCGTACCTGACCAGGCAAACACATTACAGCAGAAGGTATCCAGCACTTCATGGTCAGGATAAGATTTCTGCCAACAAAGAATGGTAAATACCAGTCCCGAGATCACGCCTGCTGCCGTAAACAGAATCCACTGTTTTTCCAGTCTCTCCATCACATGATCATGAGACATGACAAA
>ERZ1026772.548-NODE-548-length-26634-cov-312.401144_pt1 | contig 26634 bp, 41 predicted proteins | sample MGYA00380124_ERZ1026772 | MGnify/ENA primary metagenome ERZ1026772 (study PRJEB33269, sample SAMEA4719760) | human gut metagenome | biome: human-associated habitat; feature: organic feature; material: feces | place: Cameroon | collected 2013-10 ...
TCTAATCCACTTACATATCTTCCTATTAAATACCTTCCAGATGTAATCTACGCATGATAAAAGGAGTAACCAAATTAGTTACTCCTCAAGACCCTTTTTATTTAACCGTCCTTGACAAAGGGTACAGTTTAACAAAGCCCTTTTTATTATGCCTTAAGGGGTAAGCCTGTTTGATACTTTCGTACGTGTATGAAAGTTTAAAGTGCTAATCTAATACTATAGAAGGCTATCAGGTGATAGCTTTTATTATTATTTATTGTGTCTATGTCCTTAAAAGCTATTTTAAAGCCTTTTAAGAGACTTTTCCCTTTTACCTTATAACACTACTTAATTAAACTAAACAACGCACCACAACGCTTTAAATAGCTTATAGCGTGGTTTTAAAAACACCCCCCCGAGGGGTGAGGGCAGTATGTGCCACTGGGGGAACGGGGTGGGGGACTGTAATTTTTAAACAATTCGCACGTAAGGGGGCATACGACAGTAAATTGACAAAATGGACAAAAAAGAAAGGAGTTTTATGGCTGAAAAAATCGTTTTAAATAAAACCAAACTAGCAAGGAATTATGGATTAAATCGAGAAACAGTTATTAAATATGCTAAAAAGTGCATTAAAGATGAGAAAAACATTACTAAAAAAGAATATGACGCTTTATTAGATATGTGTACGAAGCTTAAACAATCCAAAGAGAACAAACAAAACTTTGAGGAACAAATTCAAGATATAAAAAGCGACGCTCAAATTGAATTTACCAACGATAAATCGTCCATATTAGAGTTGTTGACTCAAGAAAGGAATGATTACAATTATTTTCTTAAATGTTTGGAAGTTGACAAGAAAAAGGTTGAAATGGCTAACAAACTTGATTGGGATAATGACAGCAGTAAAGATACCGCCCTAATTATCTCGACTTATAAGAGAGAATTAAGAGAAGATAAAAAAACACTACTTAGTATAGGCGCTAGAATTAATGAGTATGAAGAAAAGTTGGCTTTAGTCGGTGAAGAAGAAGACAACCCGTTCGACTAATGACTTTTTTAAGTTCATTGAAGATGTTGAAAAGCGCCCAGAAGAGTATTCAGATAAAATCGTTAAACAAGTAGCACTTCAAAGGAAGATGTTAAAAAAATATGATTTTATCGAAGAAAAAGGAAAAAAATGTGTTGATTGGATAGAAAAGTATTGTTATTTGACCGAAGGTGAAAAGGCTGGAAGTCGAGTAAAGCTTATGCTATGGCAAAAATGGATAATTTATTCCATATTTTGTTTTTATGGCGATATCGAAACGGAAATTTTTGATGAAAATGGCGAGTATTTGGGAATAGGTAAGAAATATCAAAGGATTGTCAATGATGTCTTAATCGTTATTGGTAGTGGTAATTCAAAAACTACTTTTATAGCCTTTGTAGTTGCTTATGTAATGTATAGCAATTGTTTGCCAAGCCCAAAGGTATATATAGGTTCAAATGCCTATAAACAATCTAAAATTTGCTTTGATGTAGTCAAAAAAGTAATTGAGCGTAGCCCTGTTTTGTCTCAATACGCAAAGATTAGACAAACAATTGGAGAAATCGAGATACCACAAACAAATGCCAAAGTAATTGCAATGTCTTCTCAAGGCGACAATTATGAAGGTATTATTCCAGCTTTGCTTATTATTGATGAAATTCACGCAATGCCTACAAACACTTATGCAAGTAATTTAAGAAAGTCTACAAAAAGAAGTGACAAGATAATTATTGAATTAACAACGCAAGGAATTTGTAGGGGTGGGTATTTAGATGAGCGACTAGAACTAGCCAACAGTTTATTAAATGAAGAAAGCCCACAAAGTGATGATAAAAAGTTCTTTGCTATTTTTGAACAAAAGAACGAGGAAGAAGTATTTAGAGCGTATGAAACAAACAAAATAAAACTTTTACGAAAATCTAACCCAAGTTTAGGTGTTGCGGTCAGTGTTGAAGAATTAAAAGACAAAATAAAGGCTATGATTAATGACCCTAAACAAAAGGTTACAACGCTTACTAAAAACTTCAATATTCCACAAAACCCTATTACTTCTTACTTTAGTGAGATTGAATGTAGAACAAAGCCATTTAATGAAGATATCTTCTATGGAGCGCCTATATTTTTAGGGCTTGATATGGCTTATACAAGAAATCCTAGTAATGACCTTACTTGTTTAAAAATGCTTATGGTTAACCCATTTACAGGGGAAGAGTACAGCAAAGATTTTTACTTTTTACCTAGATGGTATGAAGAAGAAATCAAAAACAAGGATGAGATTGAAATTATTAAAAAAGATATGCTCATTGAAAAATCAAGAGTTGATACCAACATCCTATACAACAAAAGACAAAAGAAATATGGCTATGAAATGTACGCTAAAAGAGGTGATTTAGTTGTTTTGGATGAAGACTTAAGACAAGAAATGAGCAAATGTTTTGGTCAAGAAGTATTTTTTGATATGACAGGCATAACAGAAGATTTTATCCTTTTATTCATTACCTATTTGGAAAACAAGTACAAATGGATATTGTGTAAATTTGGTTTAGACCCTAACAAGGCTTCTAAAATTAGTTCAGTTAGTGAAAGGGCAATACGTTCACTTGATACTAAAAACCCTGTTATTCAATTTAGAATGGAAAATAAAAAGATAAGCAACCCTATTATCGTAGCTACAAAGGATATTAGAAGTCAAAGAAAGGTTTATAACAATAACCGCTTGACCGAGTTACATTTTGCCAATGCACAAGCAAAGGAAGACCAATTTGGAAGTATTACCTTTGTAAATCCTAAATATGCTAGAAAAGATGGGGTTATAGCGGAACTATCCGCAAGAAGTGCTTACAATGTCTTTACAACCAACAAAGACACAGGAGAAGCAAACACAGAGTTTCTTAAGAATTGGTGGAAAGCAAATGAGGTGAGAATTAATGGGTTACTCGAAAGAACTTAAACCTTATCAAAAAGCAGTCTACAAATGCCCCAACTGGAAAGGTGTTAGGGAGCAAGTAATCGCAAGAGATAAGGGTATATGTTATTTTTGTGGAAAACTTGTCACAAGAAGACAAACAATCCACCACAAGAAGGAAATAAACGAAGAGAATTTTAGCGACTTTAATGTCGCTTTTAATTTAGACAATTTAGTTTTATGTCATGCTGATTGCCATGATATGCACCACCGTAGGTTTGGTTATAAAAGCTCAATTGTAAATGATGATTTAAGTATTGATTATAAGAAAAGAGAGTAAGGATGAGATTTAATGTACCATTAACAAATTACACGGTGAATATCACAAAAAGGGGCTTTAATTTTGTCAAAAATGGTCAATTAGTTAGTTTTACAGATTGGTTAGGTAATGCGAAATTTGTTACAAGTACCCCCATTATGGAAGAAATCTATTCAACCATTGCCAATGAGTTTGCAAAACTAGATTTAGGACACGTTATTTTTAAAGATGGTAAATACAGAAAATTAGATGATGACCTAGATTATATCGTTAGGGAAAGACCTAACCAATTTATGACAGCATTTGATTTTAAATTTATTATGATTTATCAACTTTTAAAATATGGCAATGCGATAGCCTTTATTAACCGTGACAAAAAAGGAAATGTGATTAGTATTGACCCTGTTGATGTTTTAGATTTTGAATTTGGTTCAGGCTTTCAAATAGCTGATGACTTAATAGTTTATAAATACAAAGACAAGAAAACAAAGAATATTTTGTTAGTAGATTATAGAAATCTAATTCATTTAAGGCTAAACCCTAACAATATTTTCAATGGTGATTTATTTACGGGAATTGCCAACAACAAGGTTATTACTGATTTAATCGACAACTCATTAGCTAGTACTATTAGAGAATTAGAAGATAACGGAACTGTTAGAGGTGTTATCTCAATAGGTAAATCAGGGTTCTATGGATCAGGCTTTGCAAATGCTACTTTAGCAGGCAAAGATGAAAAGATGAGCAAGCAACAAGAAATCATTGAGCGTATCAAAGCTACCAAGGGTGGAATTTTGGTATTGGACGCAGGTGAAGAATGGCAGTCATTATCAAGCCCATTTTCAACTACTTCAAGCGAGGATATCGATAAATATATCGATATGCTTTTACAGTTCAACGGTATTTCTAAAAAGGTTGTAAATGGTGAAGCAACAACCGAGCAAATGGAAGTGTTTTTTAATAAAACAATCGTGCCACGAATTGAACAGTTTATAAGTGAAATCAATTACAAGGTATTCACAAAAACATCACGCTCACAAGGGCATAGGATTGAATATTATCGTAACCCATTTGAGTATTTACCAATTGATAAGGCTATTGATGTAGCTTACAAGAGCATTCAAGATACCACTACAAATGAGCGTAGAAGAATGATTTATAAAATGCCACCAATTGAGGGTGGGGATGTGCTACTAACCAACAAGAACTTTAAACCTATTGAATTATTAGGAGAAACGAAAAATGAATAACATTACAAGAATTTTTGATGTTGAATTAAGAGCAAAGCAAGGGGATAACAGAGAAGTTGAAGGCTATGCGGTAGTATTTAACGCAAGCACTGATTTAGGTTATTTCACTGAAGAAATCGACCAACACGCTTTTGACAATTGCGATATGTCTGATGTGTATCTTTTATTCAACCATGATGAAAATCAAATTTTAGCTGGAACTGCAAATAATAGCTTGCAGTTAAAGATAGATGAAAGGGGCTTATTTCAGACTTCACAAATCGTTGATACAAGCATTGGCGAAGATATTTTTAAATTAGTAAAAAATGGGCTAATAAAGAAAATGTCATTTGGCTTTAGCATTGACAAGGATGGCGGTGAAGAGTGGATAAGTCACGAAAAGAAAGACCATAGAATTATCAAAAAAATTAGCAAGTTGTATGATGTTTCACTTGTTACTTATCCAGCGTATGAGCAAACATCAGCGTATGCCCGTTGTCAAAATGATGAGTTGGCAAACGAGTATTTAAGAAGAAAAGAACAAAGTAAAAAAATGGAGGAATTAATCAATGGAAAAAATCTTAAATAGCGCAATGGCTATTGCCGAGATTGAAAGACTTACTACTAGAAAAAGTGAAATCGCTAAAACGGTAGAAGAAAAGAGAAGTGCATTTGAAGGTGCTGATGTTGAAACTAGGGATGGTTTAGTTAAGGAAGTTGAAGAATTAGTAAACGAAGGCAATTCAATTGATGAAGAAATTACAAAGTTAGAAGAATTAAGAACAAAATTTGAGGAGCAAGAAAGAGCAATGGGAGCAATTGGAAACCTAACAGAAAAGAACATTCAAGCTAGAAAAGAAGCAAGAAAGCTAGAAGATAACCCACTAGCAAGCAAGGAATACAACAAAGTATATGCCGACTACTTAAGAAGTGGCAATAAAAATGATTTAAATGTTTATTTAAGAACTGCAAATCTAGCAACAACTACTGATAATGTACCTATTCCAACTCTTATGCAAGGTTTTGTAGAAACTGCATGGGAAAAGTACGGTAAGTTCTCAAGAATTGTAAGACCAACTTTTATTAAAGGTATTATCAAAGTTCCTGTTGAAAAGTCAGCTACTGACGCAGTATGGCATGATGAAAATTCACCTGCACCAACTCAAGAAACTATCACATTAGGTTCAATCTCACTTGAACCAAAGATGATTAAAAAGTGGATTGCACTTACTGATGAACTTATGGCAATGGCACCAGAAGAGTTTTTACAGTATGTAGCTGATGAACTTGTTTATAAGGTAGTGTTAGCACTTGACCATGCAATCATTTCAAGAACTGATACAAATGGCGAGGGTGTTATTGGTATTGTTAATAACGCAAATACTGCAACAATTACAAAGGCTTTAGGCTTTAATGTAGTTAACGAAGCAATTGCAGAGATTGAAAGCGAGAACAACTTACTTGTTGCTATGAACAAGAAGACTTTCTATCAAAACTTTATGGGTTTAACTGATACAACTGGTAGACCTATTTATCAAATTATTGGCGAAAATACTGAAAAGGCTAGATATTTCTTAAATGGTATCCCTGTTGAGTTCACTAACGCTATTCCAGCATATGACGCAGTTGAAAAAGGTGGTGTATATGCGGTAGTTGGCGACTTTGAAAGAGGTTATCGTTTGAATTACCCTAACGGTAGAGAGGTTTCAACATTAATTGACCCTTATACTTGCGCTACTGAAGATATCGTTAAGATGGTAGGTAAGTTATTTGTTGCTGGTAATGTTGTTAAACTAAAACACTTTGCACAATTAAAGAAGCCTACTGAATAAGGAGCTTTTTTATGAAAAAATGTGAAGTTTTAAAGGATTGCGCCCTTGCCGTTGGTAAGGGTTCAATCGTTATCATTAGTGATGTGCAATATGCCCTTGCTAGTGAACTTTTAAAGCCTATTACAGAAGAAGTTAACGAAGAAGCAATTGATGATGTAATCGAAGAACCAATTGAAGAGATTAACGAAAAGCCAGTTAAGGAAGAAAAAAATACAAAAAAGAAATAAGGGGGTAGGTTATGGCAATTGCCACAATAGAACAAATTAGAGATGATATCAAAAAAGTACTACCCATTGCCGATACGGATGTCTATGATGAAGAACTATTGATGTTTACTTCAGGTGCTATTCATAAATTAGAAAAAGAGGGTGTGCCTAACTCATATGATTACGGCACGCCCCCTTATTATGATTATCTATGTTGTTTAAGATATCAAGTCGCTTCTGATATGGATTTGGATATTGATGTAGAAAGGTTGCGTATTCAATATCTAGCCCGTGTTAACACTTTAAGATGTACATTAAATCGATAGCCGACCTTATCTATACTAGTCAAAGCAAAAATGAAAATGGTTCACCTATTGAACTTGAAATTGTTAAAACTGTTAAAGTAAACGAAACTGAAACATTTAGTAGTCGTTATTACAATGATGAGCAACGTTTAATGCGACTTTCAAGAAATCTAATAGTACCAACCTATTATGTCAAAGATATTCAAGAGAACGGTTTAAATTATGAATTAAGCTATGTCAACTATGAGGGGAAGAAATACAAGGTAAGAAATATATTAAAAGTCAAGAATACTCGCTTAAATATGTTGCTTGATGTACAGGAGTTAAGATGAAAAGAAGTTTTACTCAAAAAGAATTATATGAACTACTTTGTACCAATCCCCTTAATGTTGATGTACATATTGGTGATTTAGATGATATGCAAGGGAAAGATTATATTTTCCTTGATTTTATCAATGATGTAGCTATTGGCTATGATGATAACGGAGACTATCAAACAATTATTCAAATATCTGTTGCAACCAAAGATTTTGAAAAAAGGATAACTCTAACGGAGTTTATTAAAAAGTTTTTCTTTGCACCAGCCACATACTCAAAAGATAGTGAAAGTGAATACTATATAGCACAATTCACTTTAGGAGTGTTTATACACAAATGAAGTATGTAGATATCGAAAAGTTTGATAGGTTAGATATTAAACTAGACTATAAAGATATTGTTAGGTCATATGCAAAGAAAGCTCAAGACAAGTTAAAAGCCAATTCACCTGATGACAAAAGAATACAAGACCGTAAAAACGGTAAGTACAAAGATACGTGGGCTATTCAAGAAAAAGATGGCAAATCATACTTTGAATGCAAGGTATGGAATGCTACAAATTGGCAATTAACACATTTATTAGAAAACGGTCATGTCATTGTTAACAAAAAAAATGGTGTTGGTTGGGCTAGTGCTAAACCACACATTAAGCCAACTTATGATAGTTTAAAACCAAAATTTGTAACAGCAATGACAACTGACACAGAAATTACAATCAAATAGAAAGGATTTAAAGATGGGAAGAATTATCCACGGTAATCAAAGTTTTGGTTATGCACCTATTGTTACAGGCGAGACTGATAGCCCTAAATTTGGCACTCCAGTAATGCTTGCTGGTATGGTTAGTTCAACAATCGAAGTTGAACAAGATACAACATCAATTTATGCCGATAATGAGGTGTACTGCAAGGTTAAGGGGGCTAAAGTTAGAACCGCTGAAGTTGCTTTTAGATATATCTCAAAAGAATATGCCGAGTTTTTAGGTTTTAAGCTTAACCAAAACGGTATGCTTACAGATACAGGCGACTTTGCTAATCATTGTTTCTTCTTTGAAACAGTTGAGGAAGATTGCACAACTGGAACTGAAACTAGAACATTACATTACTTATACAATGTTAAGGGTGCAGAGCCTACAAAGGAAACAAACACTGATGAAGAAGAAGTTGAAGCAATGGAATTATCGGTTGAGTATACAGCTAGTGAAAGTGATTTTGTAGTTGATGACAATGGAAAGAAATGTCAATATGGCTACATTACAAGAACTGAACAAAACGCTACTGTTTACGATACATTTAAACAAAAGGTATTATTACCTACAACAGCAATTAGTTAAAAAAGAAAGGGTGGGGCAATATAAGGTTGCCCCTTATTTTTGAAATGAAAATAATTAAACATACATTTACTGTTCCAAGTTTACAAGTTGTCAATGGTGAACTTACTGAAGTTGGTTCAAAAAAAGAAACTTGTACTTTTACATTATTAAGCAAGGGCATTGGGCTATATGAAGAATTGGCGGATGAACCTTTAATGGCTTCTTTGTTAAAATTTAACAAAGAAAACGAACAAGATAGCGTTGGACAATTGCTTGATAAGAATTTTATTAAAAACCTTGCGTGTGCTTCTTATGTGAAGATTGAAGGTAACGCATTTCACAATAATAGAAAAACGTGTGAGGAATTTAAGAAGAAACAATTTTATGAAAAAATCAATGAAGATTTAGACTTTATAGGTGAGCTAATCGAAATGGCTTCTGATTGCATTAATGATAAAAAGATTATTAATAAAGCCAATAATTCAAAAAAAAAGAAATAATTAGCTACCCTAAAATGTGTGCTTTGCTAGTAGCTTCTAAAATACCACTTGAGTGGGCGGATAATCAATACTGGTGTACATTAAGTCAAGTTGTTACTGAACTTATTAAATACACTACCCCAAAGAAAAAGGAAAAAGTAAGCGCTAGTGAAATGCAAAACTTCATTCAATAAAGGAGAATTATAATGGCTAACGCAGAAACAGGCATTACGATTAATTTTAGGGGCAATACAGCCGAGTTTGCGAGTGATGTTGATGGTATTAATAAAGCCTTGAAACTATTAAGCAAGGATATTAAAACGCTTAATAAAGAGCTTAAGCTAGACCCTACAAATGTAGAAACATTAAACAATAAGTTTAATGAGCTTAAACAGAAACAGGAATTATTAACAAAGCAAGCTAAAAACTATAGAGAAGCTATAGAAAACATGGGTACTATCACTAAGAATGAAGACCTTAATAAATTAGCCAACTTTCAAGGTAAATTAGCTGATGTTGAAGTTGAATTAAAAAAAGTCAAGGAGGAAATGAACCTTGTAAATGCGCAAAGCATTAAAGACTTTTCATATAACCTAGATAAAGCTTGCAAGGTGCTTGATAATGTAGGTAATGCCCTTGATAGAGTAGGCAAAGCCTTATTGCCTTTAAGTACTGCAAGTGGTTTAGCATTAGGAACGGGCATTAAATATAATCTTGAATTAGAAAAAACTCAAGTAGCATTAGAGAGAATGTTAGGCACTCAAGAAGAAGCTAATAAAGTCATGCGAGAGTTTATTAGCTTTAGTGATAAAACACCATTTAGCCCTAAAGAAATAACTCGTTGGGCGCAAATGATGATGGCTGGTGGTGCAAGTGTTGAAGAAGCAAGAAAAACCATTGAAGCATTAGGCAATGCAATATCAGCCACAGGCGGTGGCACTGATGAAATGACTAGAATGATACAAAACCTTCTACAATTTAGAGGTGCTTCACCAGAAAAAAGAGACTTAAAGCAATTCCAATATGCTTATATCGATATATACGGTGCTTTGAGCGACTATATGGGTGAAAACGCAAGATTATTAGAGACTAACAAAATATCTTATGAGGATGTTATAGGAGCTTTAATTAAGGCTAGTGAAGAGGGCGGAAGATATGCAAATGGTATGGCTAGTGCCAGTGAAACAACCGCCGTTAAAATGGAGAAATTGCGCTATCAATTACAACAATTGGCTGGAGATTTAGCGGAAAGCTTAATGCCTACAGTTCAAGCAATGGTTGATAAGTTAAAAGAATTGATTGATAGATTTAAAGCATTAGACCCACAAACAAAGGAAATGATAACTAAAGCCTTATTACTTACTACAGCATTAGCGCCTACTATACTTCTGTTATCCAAGCTCATATTAGGCTTTAGTGGGTTAGGCAAGGCATTTACTGCAATTATTAAAAATAAAGATATTTTAATGTTTCTAGCAAATTTAACGACAAAATTTAAAGATTTAAGTACTCTAGTATCTACCAAGTTAGCTGGTTCAAAACTATTAAGCTTTATTCCAAAATTAATATCTTTAACAGGCGGTTTATTACCTGTTATTGGTTTAGTTGTTGGTGCATTAGTTTTAATGTATAACAAGAGCGAAACTTTTAGAAATGCAGTTAATAATCTAGCTAAAGCGATAATGAACGTCTTGAAGCCTGTTTTTGATGTAATAGTGGCGCTTATTAATAATGTTGTTATACCAATATTCAAATGGCTATGGAATGTTTTCGGTGATGGTGCTGAAGTGATAGGTAGTATATTAGCACCTTTTATTGAATTACTTTCAGCCATTATTGATGAATTGGGAATGTTTGTTTCTGATTGTATTGTTTTTTTCAAAGACTTATGGGAAGAATTTAAGCAAACAGAACTTTGTCAATCTTTAGTGGAAGCATTTGATAATGTCGGCAAAACAGTTAGCTGGTTAAAAGATAAGGTTAAAGCATTGTTTGATTGGTTTGGTAGTTTGATTGGTAAGGTTAAAGAATTTATAGATTTGAAAAATCAAGCTGATGTGCATGAGTATAACGGAGTTTATCACGGTGGCGGTGGTAGTCATTCATGGAGTGGTGGCTTTGACAAGTACAATAGTAATGGCTTTGCAGTTAATACAACAATCAATGTTAATAACAATGGTTCACAAATTACTCGTAGTGAGGTTAATAGATGGGCTGATGTAATGGTTGATAGAGTAAACGAAAAATTAGGAAGGTTGGTATAGTATGCTAACAAGAGGAACAACACCCACTATTATTTTCACATTGCATGATGATAACGATGTACCAGTTGATTTATCAAAGTATGAAGTTTTAATTGTAACAATTGAAGATAGTAGAAAAGGGCAAATCGATATAGATAAAGAGAGAATTAAGTTTAATGATGATTTTTCTTTTGAAGCAACCTTGACCCAAGAGGAAACATTAAGATTAGTTAGTGGAAGAATTAAGGTTCAATTAAGGGCAAAAATTGATGATAACGCTATCGCAAGTTGTGAGCAATATTGCACATTAGCGGATATTATTAAACAAGGTGAAATATGATTTTATATATTCAAACAAATAATCAATTCACCCTAACATTAAGAGAAGAAAAGGAATTATTTAAACTTAAACTTGATTTAGCCTATAAAGATATATATGAGCATTATAAAGGAGAGTACATTATCAACCCTAAAATAGTTTCTCAAACAATGGAAACGAAAGATAAGGTTATGGATGATGATGTTACAATCAATGAGATTTATTATAACGAAACTGAAAATTTAAGTGGCGGAATGACCGTACAAATAGGAGAAATATAATGGCAGAAAAAAATGTAAGTAAAGTAATTTTTGGCGGTAAAACTTTAATTGACTTAACAGCCGATACAGTCGCACCAGAACAAGTACAAAAGGGAGTTACATTCCATGACAAGTCAGGTGCTATTTTAGCTGGTACTTCAACTAAAGATAGTGATACAAAGGACGCTACAGCAAAAGCAGGGGAGATTTTATCAGGTAAAACCGCTTATGTAAATGGTGCTAAAGTTACTGGTACTATGGCTAATAATGGAGCGCAAAAGAGTACTATTACAACAAAAGCCCAAGTAGTAACAATTAAAAATGGATTCCATGATGGAAGCGGTAATGTTCAAATCGACCCTACAGAACAGGCAAAGATTATTGGTGACAATATCCTTGAAGGTATCACTATTTTAGGTGTTAAAGGTACAAGAAAGCCAGCTAGTGGTGTTAAGATTGAACCTAGTAAAACCGTAACACCTTATACAACAGCTCAAACGGTACAACCTTCTAGTCAATATGATGTTATGTCAGAAGTTGTTGTAAATGCGATTGCATACTCTGAAGTTGAAAATAGCGCAGGCGGTTTAACGGTGACAATTGGTACGGTAGCACCAGCATAAAGAAAGGGGAGCTTAAATGGTTAGGCAGTTTTATTTAGAAAATAGTTTAGGTAAAAGATATGAATTAACCAATAAAAATTTTAAACAATTTTTAAATGAACCCAATGGGTTAGGCTTTGTGAAGAATTTAACTGTTTTAAGATTGGGTAATGATGAACTTATCACTGATGAACAATTTTCAATGCCAAGTATTAGCGGTACAATTCTTTTTTATGATGATGTAGAGAAAGCGTATCAAAATTATCTTGAATTTGTTAATTTTATTAGATATACCCCTATTAAACTATATTATCTACCGCCTAACCTATTATTCCCTTATTATATTGAATGCAGTATTACACAAGTAGATAAAAGCGAATATACAAAAGATGGCTATTTGTCATGCCCTATAACATTTTATGGCTATACCTTATGGCAAAATTCACAAGAAAGTAGTTTGGTTGTTAATAATAACGAAAATACAGATGGTAAACATTATGAACTAATTAGACCATATCATTATGCTGGTAATTCCTTAAGTTCAATCATAATTAACAACACAGGTGATGTGCCTGTTGGTTTTGTGCTTGAGATAGTTGGAAATGTTACAAATCCACGCTTAATAGCTACACAAGATGGAGTGGCTTATGGGCAATTAAAACTAAACGGTACTTTTGATTATGTGAGGGTAGATAGCAACGAATTAACCGAGAGTATTTATCTTGAAAATAATGAGGCGATTATAACAAATCCTTTAAGTTATCAAGATTTAAGCATAGCTGATGGAATATCTACTCTTACTTTCTTTAAATTAAAAGTCGGTGAAAGTAGACTATCTTTTTCATGCGACAAAATATCTTCTTTTGAAGGTAAAGTTAACTTTAAATGGAAAGATAAGAAGGTATCAATATAATGTGGAGAGGATATGTTAAAGACCAATTGAATTTGGAGAATGTACCTAAAGCATTTTTAAAGATTAAAAGTTTTAGAATTAAAGAAGATTTACTTACAAGTGCTGCATCAAGTTTTGAATGTGTAGAAGTAAGTGACAATATTTCAAATGGTGATATTTTAATCGTTTCCGATGAAAAGGGCATTACAAAGTATTTAGGTGTTATCAATTCAATCGATGAAAATACTATTAACACGAAACAAATTCAATCTATCTATAAAGGTAATTGGTTATATGATTTACCTAACATTATAGGTGTTGGTGATGATAAGTCATGGCAGTGGGATAGATACGATTATTTAGTCGATCCAACTAAAGATTATCAACATTGGAATAATAGCGACTTGCCAAAACTTGAAGCACTTGAAAACCTACAAATTAGAGAAAATAGGACTATTTTAGATAGTTCTATTTCTTTAACTATGAATTTAGGTGAAAAGTACACAGCGTGTGCCACAACCTACGTTTATAGCGAAACAAGAAAGAATCTCACAATGGTATTTTCAAGTGATAATGGTGGTATTTTATATGTCAATGGTGCTGATGTTGGCTCATATGTTTACTATGACAGTTCTACAAAAACGCAAAGAGTACCTATTGAATGCCCTGTTACAGTTCGTAAGGGGTGGAATAAGGTACAAGTGGTTTATAGTAAGGAGATTGGAAATGATGGTTGGTTAGTTACTATAAACGGTTTCCACTTAAACGAATACTTTACGGAACAAACAAGTCAATATACTTCAAATGTTACTTCATTAGAGGACACATTCGCACAAGCATTAAGATTATATGCTAATGGTAAAATGCGAGACAGTAATTATACTGATGAATTAATTAAACAAAGATTATCTTCAATCGAGATAAAAACATCTTCTCAAACACAGGGAGCTTTTTTAACTCAAGAAGATACATATGTGTGTGATATGGAAGAGTTTATTTATTCATTATATAATCGGTATCAAATTCAATTAACCTTTGATATCCCATATCAAGGCAAGTGTACTTGTACTATTGGCAAATCTAATATTGGAGAAATCAAGATTGGCAATAATACAAACGCTATAGTCGATATATCACCTATTACAGAAGTTGAAGAGACTAATAGACTTATTATCTACAATAAGGATGGAACTTATAGAGCGACTTATGTGACTAAAGCTGATGGAAGTAGGGTAAAAGAACCTATAGGCACTGCAAATAGGTTTGGTGTTGTTAAAACTGCAATTGTGTTTAGTGATGATGATGACCAGACTTTACAATGGGGATATTTGCCTAAAATGTACAATCATAAGTTAACTTTTATACTTAAAATGTTTGCTAATAGTTTGTATAAGTATGATGATTTTAAATTAGGTATGCCATTAGCAATATGGAAAGATACCGACTACTTTTCTACTATCCTAACGGGTAGAGAAATGGCAAAAGATGAAAACACGCCTATTAATGAAGTCAATTATACTTGTGGCACGGTAAGGACAAAGCTGACTGAAAAATTATTAATCAAATATGGGGTGCAAAATGTTAGATAAGAATAAATGGTCACAATTTGGAAAAGATGGGTTAAAACCTACTTGTATCACGATACACAATACAGGCAATTATGATATGACAGCAAGGGAGTTATTTAATTATTTAAACAATGAATGTTTAACTTCTCAAGGTTGTCATTTTTTAGTTGATGATAAGGAAATAATCGAGGTTATGCCTATTTCGTGGAAAGTATACCATACAGGCAAGGGCGAAGATTATGCTTTTAATAATTCTATAGCTATAGAAATTTGCTCAAGTCTTGATGACAAGTCATATCTTGAAGGGCAAAAAAAAGCAATTAGGTTAATTAAAAATTATATGGACAAATTCAATATCCCCAAAGAGGAGTTATATTTCCATATCGACTTTAACCCAACTACATATTGCCCTTGCAATATTTTAGATTTATACAAAACAAAAGAGAATTTTTTAAATAAATTCTTTTAGAAAGGAATAATATGATAAGGACTTTAAAAGATACGGGCGCTGAATATCCTATTTCTTCAAATGTTGATGGTGCGGTGTATTCGGTTGCTACTCAAGATTGCGTTATTGGTAATATGGGTGATGAGTTTGCAGTAACGACAAGTATTAATTCGTTAAACCTAACATTTAAAAAAGGATGTATTGCAGTACTATGCGGTAATGCTTTTTGGTTGACTGAAGATGTTGAAGTTACACTACCAGCAAATAGCACAATTTATTTATGTTTAAGAATTGATACTTCAAAGCCTAACGGTCAAAAAGGTAGTTTTGAATGTTTGACAGAAGCTGGTATAAAAAACGACAACATCAACAATGAGGGTATTAGAGATTTAGCAATTTATAAAATTACAACATCATCTAATGGAGTTACTAGTTGCGAAGACAAGAGAGTTATTATGAATTCTGCTTCATATGCAACAAAAGCTTATGTTGATAATGCAATTGGAAACGCTATTAAAGGTGACTATTAATGGAAAAAAACAAAATAATTTATGGTGGTAAGGTTCTATTAGATTTAACTAACGATACTGTTTCATCTGATACATTGGGTTACGGAACAACCGCACATGATAAAAGTGGACGAATTATCACGGGAAATATGGTACCAGTATTAAATCAACCGCCATTTTTGGCAACCAATAGCGGTAAGATAATCAAATTTTCTAACACAGCATTTATACAAGTGAAAGGAGCTTAATTATGGCAACAACTCAAACAAGCGTTAAAGATTTACCAGAAAAAACAACAGTAACAAGCAACGATTACGTTATTGTTGATAACGGCACAACTACATACAAAGCGAAATTATCGACAGTAATTGATACGGTGATTAGTGGAGCAATTAATGCTTCATATTAGGAGAAATTATGGCTTATACGGATTTAACAAGTTTATTAAAAGATATAGCTGATGCTATAAGGGCTAAAAAAGGAACAACAGCACAAATCAATGCTCAAAATTTTCCAAGTGAGATAGCAAGCATTTCTACAGGAATCACAATTAAGATCCAAACTGTTACAAAAACAGTAAGTCTTGGTACTTATTCAAGACAACAAGTAACCTTTACTTTTAGTAATTTAAAAAAAGTAATTGGAGTGTCTAACATTACCAAAGCAGCTACTTCAAATGCTTATGGCAAGTATCAAGATTTAGGACAAAGAAATGTTATACCACTTTCATATATCTCAATAAGCGGAAACACGGTAACTCTTGATATATGGGGACAAGTTGATACTTCAAACGAAGCTAATTGGAGCGTAACCGCTATAGGCGAATAGAAAGGAAAAAGAAAAATGAAATTAAACGATAAGACTTATGATATTTTATGTTGGATTGGTAGAATTGTACTACCAGCATTAGCAGTACTTTATACAACATTAGGAGATATTTGGGGACTTCCTTATACTAGTGAAATCCCAGCTACTATTATGGGTATTGATGTCTTCTTAAATGCTTTATTAGGCATTTCTAGTAACACATACTACAAAGAAAAAGCAAATCAAAATACAGAAGTTTAAAGTTTTTTTAAAATGTTTGCAAATCAATAGTGTGCTATAATCGTTTCATGAGTGATTTGCAAGTAAAACATAAGAGAGTTTACAGAGTTAATGATAAAGGTGAAATTTCTTGGGTATTAATCATTTTTGATATATCTAGTTTCCACTACATTGGTTTAAATGTAATGAAAGAGTTTACCGACACTTCTATTTACTTAAATTCAATACAAAAATATGTTGAATTAAGCGTTATAAGAGACTATAAAAGTTCCATGATAATTGATGGTGTATATATATCTGGAATGCCTTTAGAAATCACTAATCAAGAATTGCATTTGCTTTTTAAAAAATGCAAAAAAACTTTAATTAGTTACTTAAACAATAATGTAAAAGCAGATGTTGATGGGATTACATATTTAAAATGGGAAAAAGACAAGTATATTATAAATGCTAGTGATAACCAGGCGTTCTTATCAACAAAACAAAATGCGATTTATTGGGTTAATATGGGGTATGGTGTAGGCAGTGAAATAAGAAAGATAAGACCAGCTATCGTTTGGAGAGTAACGAAAGACAAAAAAATGGCAACCTTGATACCCTTAACAACTAAAAATTATGATGATAAAAGCTATTTTCACTATGATTTAAGCGAGATGAAAAATTGCACTGCAAAGGTCGAATACTTGTGTAATTACAGTACAAAAAGAATAATAGCTCCTTACTTTAAAAATGACACTTTGGTTTTTATCAACAAAAAAGAAATTGAAGATTTAAAGAAAATAATAAAAAAATATTACACTTTTGAATTTGACAATTAACTACAAAACTCATAAAATATAATTACTTTAAATTAAAGCATGTACTAGTACATGGAAAGTTGATCTTCAAAAGTCAGCGAAAGCTGATTTTTGCTTTTTTATAGCCACATCAATTAGGTGTGGCTTTTATAATGGAGAAATTTATGCAAAAAGCAATATTACCTTTAAGATACATAGGAATAAGTCAGCCTATGTATGGCAAGACCTCACATATTGGCTTAAAAGCTATAGACTTTGGCTGGAACTCAAATTACTATGAACAATCAACAGTATTATTAGCGCCCTTTGATGGCAAAGTTGTATGGAAAAAAGGTTCAAGCAATACAATAGCTTTTGAGTCGAATGAAAAAGTTGAATTTGCTGATGGCACAATTGACTATATGACCGTTATTACTGCACATGATAATAACGCCCCTAGTGTCGGTAAAACATTTAAGCAAGGTGAAGTATATTCTCATAGTGGAAAAGCTGGTGGAGTGCCTTTACATTGCCATTTGGAAGTACAAAAAGGCAAGTTTAAACCTTATACAGAAATTAAAAACACAAGCTATGATGGAAGATATAACAGTTATATTTTTCCTAACACTTATATCCCATATGAAGCTTTGTTTATAAGAAATGATGAATTATTTACAGCTAATAAGGCTAATAACCCTTATACATGGAAGAAGGTGGGAGAAATGAGCAATTTAATTAAAATTGTTAAAGATGAAAACTATGACTATAAATGGTCAGTTGATGGCAACCGTTACGGTGATAAATACGATATCACTACTCAAAATGGTTTTGGTGATACAAAACTTGAAGAAGAAGGTTGGGAACTTGTTTTAAAAACTAATGCTTCATTATTCTATGGTTGGAACGATAACGGTGTTACTAAATACTTTGCGTGTGGTTTAGAGAAATCTCGTGGAGTTAATAACCAAGAGTTAGAAATGGACTGTGTAAAAGACTACAACTCATGTATGGCTATTGCGTGCGTTGGTGATGAGTTATATTTTGGTTCTCAAGAATGGATTATTAAAAATAAGCTTAATGAGGCTTATGGTGCTATTACTGGCATGGGTTTAATTCTAGCGGGCAAAGCAAGAGATGATATGCGTAAAAGACTTGAAGGGCAATTTCACCAATTGGCAGGACGTACTATCATTGGCGAAGACAAAGAAGGCAACTTCATGTCTTATTCAATCAAAGGCGATGATAATAAAGGTGGTTTAACAGGAAAACAAGCTCAAGAAAAGTGCCTTGAGTTGGGATTCTATAATGCAATCATGCTTGATGGTGGCAGCTCTGTATTTAGAGAATACATGGGCAAGTATGATATCTCTACAGGCAGAAAAGTTAAGAACGCTTTATTACTTTACCGTAAAAAGAAAACACAAGAACCAACAGAGCCAACTATTGACTATAAAGCAAAGTATGAAGAACTTGAAAAGAACTACAATACTTTACTTGGAGATTATAAGTCATTAGAGAGTGACTACAAGACTTTAATCGTGGAAAACAATGACCTAAACAGTGATTATAAAGTACTAGAGAGTGACTACAAGGCTTTAAGCGTGGAGAACATAGAATTAACCAAGAAATTAAAACAGCTCACCACGGAGCTAGAAATGGTCAAAAACGATAATGCAGTTTTAAGTGACAAGCTAAAGAAGATTAAGGAGATAGTTAATTAATGCAATTATTTATTACTTTCCTAACCTCAGTATGTGTGCCTATTGTTGTAGCTTTGATATCAAGTGGTACTTTTGCAAATAAACTTTCAAAAAAAATCAAGGTTGATGAACTATTAGAAAAATTTAATGCCCTAGATTATAAAGTTGATTGCAATAAAGCTGATGATTGCAGAAGGATAATATTGAATTTTAATGGTGAAATCAAAAGAGGGATACATCATGATGAAGAACAATTTAATGAAGTTATCAGATTAATTGATAAGTACGAAACTTTTTGTCGTGACAATCCTAACTATCCTAACAATAAGGCAGTAATAGCGATTGAAAACATTAAAAATGTTTATAAAAAGGCATACAGTAAGAATGATTTTTAGTCTTGAACTACATTGGATTACTAATTTGTAGAACAAAAAGGAGATTGGTATATGACAGAACTATTTAATAAGTGGCTTGAAGAACGGTTAAAATGACTAAGCAAGTTCCTTGGAACAAGATAATACTAGAAGAATTTATAGAGTTAGCTTGTCTTAACGAACTAGAACAAAAGATTATGCGCACACGCATTGATGGATGGACTATCACAAAACAAGCATACGAATTTCATATGTCTGAATCATCTATTAAAAAGATGATAGCTATACTTAAAATTAAATACGATAACGTACAAGAATTTTCAAGTGTATTACCACCTAGAAAATCTTGTGCCAAGGACTTATTTGAAGGGTAGAAATACCCTTCTTTTTTTATGTCTTTTTTGTGTACTTTATTTATACTTTTGAATATATTTTATAAACAATAATAAAGGCGTAAGGAGAAAGCCTATGTATTATGAAACGATTAAATGGGTACAAGGGTTAGAAGGTGCTAAGTCTTATCAACTAATGCCTAACTCTAATGTGGTACTAATGGATAGCGAAAATGATGGAATGTTTTATATCAAGTCTAGCGACAATGTGGGCATGTGCAAGATTAGAACATTCAAATACGAAGAAGTTCAACAAAAAGAAAAAGAGTACATCACAAGAGATGAACTTATGGAAATGTTAAAGGAGCTAAAGAATGAACAAACTATACCAAGAAATGAATCAAAGCAAGTTTCAAACAATAACCAACAATCTAAAGGCAATAAGTAATCCGCAATCACTTATCAAAAGTATGGCTAATAATCCGCAACTTCAAGCGGTGATAAATAAATATGGAAATCCCAAGACTGCTTTCTATGAACTAGCAAAGCAACAAGGGATAAATCCAAACGATATATTAAATATGTTTAAGTAACTTTGCAAAGTACTAATAAAAGAAAGGAGAAATTATGGAGAACGGTTTATCTGCTAGTGATGTTGCTTTAATGCAAAAAGACACAAGTGGCATGGGTTGGGGTGATAGTTCCTTTATGTGGATGTTCGCCTTATTAATCTTACTATTTGGCGGTAATGGTTTTGGATTTGGAAATGGCGGTTTATCGCAAAGTGATCTACAAAGAGCCATTGACTTAAGCTCAATTCAAAACGGTCAAAGAGATATTGAAGCTAGAGTACAAGAAGTAGGAAGTGAATTAACATCTACTGTCAAAGATTCTAACTACAACAATCTAAGTGAAATTAGAGACGTGCAACAAATGGTTAATAATGGATTCGCTAGTATGCAAAAGTGTTGCTGTGAAACACAACGTGCAATTGATGGAGTTAATTATAATTTAGCTACTCAATCAGCAAACATTCAAGCTAATTCTACCGCTAATACTCAAAAGATATTAGACGCTATTAGCACAAATAGAATGGCTGATATGCAAAACCAAATCAACCAACTACAATTACAAAACGCAATGAACGGTGTAGTAAGATACCCAAATCAAACAGCATATTGTAGTGGGGCAAATCCATTTGCCAATGGTTGCAACATTTAAGAGTGAATTAGTTCACCAATTCAAGGGAGACTAGTTCTCCCTTTTATGAAAGGAGAAACAATGTTAGAAGCTTATAGTACAAATCAAACAATACTAACTGGTGGCATACTACCATTCAATTCAACAAGCGTTGCTAAAGGATGTACCGCAACACTTAATGGTGTATCAACTATTGAATTAAATAAAGCTGGTGTATATGAAGTAGTGCTTAATGTAAGTGGCTTACCTAGTGAAGCTGGTAATATAACTATCAACCTTATGAAAGATAATGTATTACAAAGTGGAAATAATATAAACATACCCACCGTAGTAACTACACAAGGTGTTAGTGCAAGCATGACAGCATTAATCAAAGTCACAACAAATAATTCATGTAAATGCAATTCTTCGCCTGTAAGCCTACAATTTATCAATAGTGGTGTTGGATTAACAAATGCAAATCTAAATGTGGTGGTAACAAAGCTATGCTAATAAAAGAGCTTATCAAAAATGTTAATGATAGTTCAACTCTCAAATCATGGATCCTATAATGGATTCATATTTATCTAAATTGGATGAATGCGATTATGAATGCTTGTGTGATGAACTATATGAAACTATTTATGGTGAAGTTCTTTCAGAAGAAAAAGCTAATAAGCTAGTACATGAAATGAAGCCATATGGCGAACATTGGAACATCGAACAAGTAAGCAATTTAATCTCAAATGGATATAAGAGAGCAACAAACTATTACGTAATGAATATGATGTTTAATGATTATCAAAGAGTATTCGGAGAAGATACAAACAAATATATTGAAATGGTTTCTTGCTGGCTTAATGATGAAGATAGTTGTGGTGGTGATTGCAAGACTTATAGATACGCTACTAGAGTATAAACATACTAAAAACAAAGTCATTAGACTTGTACTGCATTGAATTACTATTTAGATATTTGATAAAATACAAGACTAATATATCAGTTATAACCGTTGAATGTGTAAAAGCGTTCAACGGCTTTTCTTATGCCCTATACATACCCTATGTATACCCTATATACGCACTATAAATACCCTATAATAAGGTCATTTATAAGGTCACAAGACTTTAAAAGTAAATAAAAAGCCCATTAATAGGGCATTTTAGAAACTATGGTGCCGACACCGTGAGTTGAAGAAAATGTAATATTTCGTTCTATAATGTGTTAAATCATCCCATTTTATCGCATTTTGTAACATTCCATTTTGTTTTGTTTCAAAAAATTAAGGTCACAAATAAGGTCACGACATGGTAAAATAATCATGGTTAAATTCATTTATTTAATCTCCTTTCAAAAACACGCACTATTGCGTGTTTTTGATTTTATCTATCATGTTTATAACTGTTTTCCCTTCATCATCCAGTACATGAATATAATTCTCAATCGTAGTCGATATAGAGCTATGCCCTAGCCGTTTTGATACCGTGGCTATATCAACACCCTTTGAGAGCAACAAAGAGCCGTGAGAATGCCTTAAACTATGTATAGTGATGTTTTTATTAATATCAGCTTGCTTCAAGCAGTTCTTTAAATGTCTTCTTAATGTTTCGTTGCTTAAAGGGGTATCATCACCAAACAAATAAGTACCTTCTCTTTTTGCTAACGGTAACAACAAATTATAAGTATCATCATCAAGGGCAACCTTTTTTATAAGGCTAGAAGTTTTAGTACCAACCTTAACAGAACTTTCAGTTAACCTCATAGTACGCTTTATGACTAACATATGGTCATTTAAGTCTTCTTTATATAAAGCCCTTAATTCACCTCTTCTACACCCAGTCCAATAAGCGGTATAAAAGAACGCATATATAATAGGGTTCTTCTCAAATTCAATCATCTTATTAAACTCTTCTAAAGTAATAACTTCTTTCTCTTGTTTCTCATTTGGGTATGGTTTTATCACCGTTGAGATATTTTTGATGTCGTAAACCTCGTAAGCATAGTTATAAACCGCTTTAACGTATCCTAGTATGCGATTTTTAGTTGTGGGGTGTAAATACTCGTTTTTTTGAAACTCGTTTCTAAAACACGTTAAATTAGCTTTGGTGATGTTTTCTAGTTTCTTATCTTTGAAAGGAATAAATCGCTCCATATAAGATAAACGATTATTTTTTTCTTCTTGTGAGCAACTTAAACCATCTAACCACTCTTTAAACATATCCTTAAAGGTGATAGGTGACTTTACCTTTGATACCTCTAACTCAAATCTTTTAGCACTAGCTTTATCAATAAAACCTCTTTTGGTGGTTGATATTAGCTTGCCTGCGTTATTCTTCTGGTAGTACTTAACATAATAAGTACCTCGTTTTTTATCTTTACAAATCATTTTTCTCCTCTTTCTTTTGATTGCTAATTTTTTGACAAATTTTTTAATGGTTCTATAATTTAAACGGGAGGAATACTTTTATGCCTATAGTTAAACTTTTGGAACGTTGCAGTAAAGTTAAACTCAATAACGAAAACGAAGTTTTATTAAGAGCTAACTTTAATAATTTGAACAAAGAACAATATAGAGAACTTTATAACGACCTATATGGAAAACTATACAAGCATAAAAAGTTAAAACTCTTTGATAGAATCAAAATTTTTATTTCATCACATAAAGAAGCCCACTAGTCGGCTTCTTTTGTTTTCCTACATTGTTCTTGTACCTCGTTTACATCTAAGTCTAATATTTGGCAAATATTAAAAAAGGTCTCTAATGACATACCTCTTGTTCCTGTTTCGTAATTATGGATTGCAACTTCTGAATAACCAGCAAGTTTGCCTAAATCTTTCATTGTCATACGTTTATCTAATCTCGCATTTCTTATAATTTTTCCGATTTTTTCATTTACATTCATGTTATACCACCCTCTCGATATATGAATTATAATATAAAACTTTCCATTTTGTTAAAAAAACTATAGACTTTTCATTTTGGTAAGTCTATAATGAAATCACAAAGAAAGGAATAGCAAAATGGAAAACAAATATTCAAAAGTGTTCAAAGCATTAAGAGCTAAACATGGTGAAACTCAAGAAGACTGTGCCAAGCTAATAGGAAAGTCCTTACCCGCTTATAGAAACAAAGAAAATGGTATTGCACCGTTTTCCATTGAAGAAGCTTTTACGCTGTTGGAACATTGGGATGAACCTATTAATAAACTAAAAGATTTTTTATAGTGCAAAGCTACTTAACAATATGGGAAGTTACGAAAAGGAGGAGTTATGCAAATCCACTTTGTAACACATTCACTAGAGGAGTGCAGAAAGGAGTTATGAAAGACAGAGACAAGATAATTAATCAATATTATTTAAGCATTAATGACATCAAGACACTACTAGGAATTAGCCAAAGCACCGCTAAAAAGGTATTTGAAAAGGCTGATGAACTAGATGACAAGAAATTCAAAGATTTTAGAGTTGAAACAAAAAAGGTAACGATAAAGAGTGTTTTAGAGGTTAACCATCTTAAATTGAAAGACCTAAAAAAAGAAGGGTGTTAGCCCTTCAGGAAAATAAACACCATTATTTTACCTAGAAAGGAGAAAAATGACAAGAGAGGAATTAACAAGAGAAATTGCTAAAAGAGTAAAGGATATTAGTGAACTCTATTATTCAATTTACCCAGAAGGCGATTATTTAATAGTTTGCTTTAGAAGAGAAAGTATTGTTGCATTCAATAACAAAAATTGGAAAGGCGGAAAAGATGAAAACTATCCGATTGACTATTACGAAACCGAAATGTTTATCAGAATGAATGAAGAATACAAGGACAAATAATGTTAGTAATTGTAATTTTAACAACATTACTAATGTATTGGGGATTATTTGCAGAGCCAACAGTTGTATTAGTATTTTCGATACCAACAATCTTATGTGAATTAATATTTAACTATTTTATCGAGAAAGAGGAGAAACATGTGTAAATGAGTAGAAGGGTTAAAACATCTGCTGACCAAAACGATAAGACTTTACCTATTAAAGATATTAAACAACAAAACAATATGTTGTACTACTGGTTAAACAAAAAGAGTAAAGCCAATGGTTACAATGCGTATATTGCTGATAGAAATTATTTGTTTATCTTCTTAGGTTTAAACACCGCCTTTAGAGCAGAAGATTTATTGCAATTAAGACCTAAAGATTTAGATGGTGGTTATGTTCGTATCAAAGAAAATAAAACAGGCAAAACACAAAACTTTAAGATGAATAACCAAGTCTATAAAGAAGTACAAGAGTATTGCAAAAGAAATGACATTGGAGATTATGACTATCTATTTCAGTCAAGAAGAAAGGATGGTGTTATTAGAGCAATCTCAAGACAGCAAGCATGGCGAATGGTTAAGAATACTGGAAAAGGGGTAGGTATCAAATATAAGTTTGGTGTTCATAGTCTTAGAAAAACGTTTGGTTATAACTTTATAAGCAAAGGTGGGAATGTTTTAACACTAATGAAAATGTATAACCACTCTTCACCAGCTATCACTTTACTCTATGTAATGTGGGGTACTGATGATGTAGAAAATGAACGTAATAATGTGTTTAACGGAGTAAGTTCTTTGTGAAAAAAATAAACAATTTCACACAAATCACGCAATCGCTAACCTATGTTGCATTCAAACATACAAAATCAATTAAAAGCCCATGAATACTGGCGATTAGTACATTTAGTGAATGCTACAGAATATAGTAATCGGTTGCATTCAAATTAATACAAATTATGAAAGGAGAAAAATGAATTTTACACAAAAGGAATTAATTAAAAAACACTTACAAACAAATAAGAACGGTATCACAAGTCTTGAAGCTATTCAAAAATATGGTGCTACTAGATTATCTGGAATTATCTATCAATTAAAGCATAAAGACAATTTAAACATTATCACCGAGAGAATACCAGTACAAACAATATATGGTACTACTCAAATAGCTAGATATAAGTTGATTGAAGGTAAGCACCATGAGCAATACTAAAAAGTATTATTGGATAAGATTGAAAACAGATTTCTTTGACCAAGATACTATTGACTTCTTAATGGGGCAAGAGAACGGAGCAAAATATGTGGTTATCTATCAAATGTTAATGCTTAAGACTGCACAACAAAATGGCTTACTAGCAACCAAAACAAACGAGATATTGATACCTTATGATGTTAAAAAAATAGTTAGAGATACAAAATATTTTGACTTTGATACCGTTACAATCGCATTAGAACTATTTAAAAAGTTAGGTTTAGTCTATGAAGAAAAAAACAATATTCTTAAACTAACTGAAGTTGAAAAACTTGTTGGAAGTGAGGGTAAATCAGCTCAATGGATGAGAGATAAACGAGCAAAAGACAATGCTCACAAACAAATCACAACATCATCACAAAGTGATAGAGAGATAGATATAGATATAGAGAAAGATATAGATATAGAGAAA
>ERZ1026772.552-NODE-552-length-26478-cov-8.853045_pt1 | contig 26478 bp, 15 predicted proteins | sample MGYA00380124_ERZ1026772 | MGnify/ENA primary metagenome ERZ1026772 (study PRJEB33269, sample SAMEA4719760) | human gut metagenome | biome: human-associated habitat; feature: organic feature; material: feces | place: Cameroon | collected 2013-10 ...
AAAAAACGTAAGTCCATACATTTCTCGCCGCTACCGGCGGCCTGCGAAGAATTCGCAGGATAAAATGGTGTTAACCATTTTATCGAGAAATCGTATGAGGGCAGATTCAGATAGGAAGTGATTCTATGTTTACTGGCTTCACCCCGGAGACCGTTGATTTTCTCTGGGGCATCCGCATGAACAACAACCGGGACTGGTTCCTGGAGCATAAAAAGCAATACGTGAATACCCTGTACGAGCCGATGAAGGCGCTGGGAAAGGACCTGTTCGCGCCCTTCACGGAGATTCCGGGGACGATTCTGAAGGTCAGCCGCATCTACCGGGACGCCCGACTGCACCATCCCGACCCCTACAAGGAGAGCCTGTGGCTCTGCATCCGCCAGGACGTGGAGTGGTGGGCGGAAAATCCCTGCCTGTTTTTTGAGATTCGTCCCGAGGGTGTGAGCTACGGCTTTACCCTCTGGCATCCCAGGACGGCGGCGATGGAGGACTTCCGGAAGTATATTTCCGCTTATCCCGACGAATTTTTGCGGTTGATTGCCCGGACGGAGGCGGCGGTGGGACAGCCTGTGACGGCGCAGCTGTACAAGCGCCCCAAGGAGACGACAAATCCTGCTCTTGCGCCCTACTTTGCCTGGAAGGGCGGTATTGAGTGCATCCGCCATAAGGACGTGGGTGACGAAATGTTCGGTGCGGAGCTGGAAAATGAGGTGGCGGATTTCTTCGCTAAGCTCACGCCGCTGTATACGTATTTCACCCGGTTCGGGGCGTAGACAGGCATCTTAGATAAAAATTCGAGGTGAATTTTATGAAGGTTTACTATATGAACGGCGCGGGCAACGACTTTATGGTCATCGACGCCCGTGGGCTGACGCTGGATTATCCGGCGCTGGCGCGGAAGTGCTGTGCGGTCACGGGGGCGGACGGGTTCATGGCCGCGGACGTCTCCGACAAGGCGGATTTCCGGCTGCATTTTTACAATTCCGACGGTACCCGGGGCGAGATGTGCGGCAACGGCGCCCGGTGCATCTGCCGGTTCGGCCATGACATCGGTCTGGCGGGAGACGTTATGACCGTGGAGACCGATGCTGGGCTGGTACCCGGCTGGCGGCTGGACGAAAACCTGTACCGGGTAAAGCTGAACAACCCCTACGTGCTGGATCTGCACCGCAAGGGGGACGTGGCCTACGTGGAGCTGGGACATCCCGGCGTTCCCCACGCGGTGGCGGAGTACAAGGGCGACCTGTGGGCGGATGCCGACGGCCTTGTGGAAACATTCCGGGCGCTGCGCTTTGACCCCGCGTTCCCCAAGGGGGCGAACGTGAATTTTTATCAGCTGCTGGGGGACGGGGAGATCCGCATCCTGACCTTTGAGCGGGGCGTGGAGGGCTACACCCGCGCCTGCGGCACCGGCTGCGGCTCCGTGGCCTCGGTACTGTGGAAGAAGGGGCTGCTTCCCGGCGGTGTCCTCACCGCCCACAACATGGGCGGCACACTGAAAATCACCGTCGGCGGGGAAAACGGGAACGTCACCTCCCTTCTGCTGGAGGGGCCGACGGAGATTACCAAGATTTACGATCTGGATATTTAGAGGTTCCCCAGGCGGGGGTTATTGAGCGCTTACCTTCATTCTCTCATCCTTGCCATACCGCTTGTGGGGTGTTCCCTTTTTGTCCATAATCTCGCATTCTTTCCCTTATACTATACCATAAAAAAGTAGACACCCACACCTTTGTGAGTGTCTACTTTCCTTTTACAGGTGCAAGGGCAAATGCTTGGTTTGCTGTTTCTGGTTTTCTAAGGCAACACCGCACAATTGCGTCTGCGAGTCTCAGCCGCCTTTTTGCCCCACTTCCGCAGTTCCGAAAATGGGAAATACATACAGTATTCCTCCATTTTCGGAACTTTGAATTGGGCCAAAAATTCTGGCTGAGACTTCTTGCCGAATTGTGCGGTGTTGCCCTTACTTCCAGAAGGCAGCAAGGTGGTCGCATCGTACACGGAGCATGCCGATTAGCCCCTTTCCCGCTTGCGCTTCCAACCGTATCCCAGCAGACCAGCCGTCAGAAGCAGGACGCCGCCTGCTGTAAAGCAGAATGTTCCCATACCGCCGGTTTCAGGCAGGCGCACGCCGCTGCCGGTGTTGGGGATTGCTATGGCATGGACTGCATCGGACTTTCTCATCATGCGAATGGTATCGTCCAGCCGATAGCCCATCGGTGCCTGAATCTCCCTGTAACGGTATTCCTCTCTCAGAAGACCGTCCCAGGTGAGGGTTCCCTCATTGCCCGCCATATTGCGGGTCTGGCCTACGCGGGTCAGATACCAGGTTTTCCCGGCTGCACCTTCGCCGATTGTCAGCGTGAATTCCGGCTTCTGCGTCGGTTTCTCGGATAGGGCGTCGTATACCGCTTTTGAGATGCTGTCCCGCGCATCCGGACTGTAGAGCGCAAACCATGCACCGGTCAACGCAGAGCCGTCATACGCGTTGGTCTTCCGGATGGTAAAGCTCCAGAGATCGAGTAGGTTGACTGCCGAGAGGACAAGCGTCCGGTCGTTCTGATAGTAGAACGTGTAGCCATCAGCGGCTGTTATGTGGTTGATGGAGCTGAACTTGCAGCTCGGGTCATCGTCCGGAAGCTCTACAAGGGTGTACCTCGCGCCGCTTTCCCAGACCCAGTCTTCAGAGGTTTCCGCCCACTGTCCACCTGCATAGGTACAGACCTTCAGGTCATCCAGCTTCCGCCTGTCAGATTCGCTCCGTCCCGCTGCAACGGTCAGCTCAATGAGAGCGGCCTTGCGATCTTCCCTCGTCAGCGCCTCCGACAGTGCTGCCTCGTTCGTTTCTTTGAGGCTTGCGCCGGTATACACCAGGAAGCGGAAGGTCTTGCTGCTCTTGACGCAGGCAGGATTGCCGCTGCGGTCAACGACCTGCTTCACAATCTCCGGGATGATGGGGAGCATCACGCCGCACTTAAGCGGTGCAGCTTCCAATTCACTGGAATTATCTACCACCTTGTAATGGTAGCCAAAGCTGTTCCAGGCGGTCTGGCCGGACTGCGCTTTGCCCGCGATCTTTGCGTCAAAGCGGACGGAAACATGGGACCTGGCCGGGATTAACGTTCCGGACGAGTCCAGAATTGTCACGCGCAGCGAACGGGCGTCGGTGGAGTTGCCGTTCCACCGGGAGCTTCCCTTCCAGTCGTCGGCATCAAACTCCGTCTTTGTACTGTATTCCACCTTTAATTGGTCAGCCGTCAGCGTGCTGACGCTGCCGTTCTTCGTCGTCACGGTGACGGTAACGTTGGGTTTGTCCGCAAAGGCGACCTTGAATTCGCTGTAGCGCGGGTCGTCGTTCTGGAAGGAGCTATGATCGTTCGGCGCAGGCAGACCGTCGATAAAAATCAGCTTATCCATGGCTCTTTCCTCCGGCGCGTCCACGGTCAGCGTGTAGGTGAAGCGGGAATCCGTTCCCGGCAGGACGATGTAATTGGGCATTGCGTCACAGGCTGCGGTATTGCCGGGCTTCCCCTTTTCTGCCACGGATTTCCGGGAGCTTGTGACAAAGCCGTAGGCGGTGGTGACGGGCGCACTGTTGCGGACAGAGGGCATGTCGTCTTTACCGAACACACCGTCCAGCACCGTCACGTTGCCCCTGTTGGTTGTGTTGTCCCAGGACTGAGCCATGGGGGTGAGGAAGCAGGTGTTGACAAATACTTTGTTCTCCAGGTTGTTATCCGAACGCTTCGTTTCCAGCGTCAGCACGCCCGTGCCGCCCGCCGGAATGCCCCAGTTGGCTTCCGGGAATCGAATGGAGAGTGTGTAATTTCCTGTTTCCGCATCCTGCGTCAGGCGGACGGCAATCTGTCTATCCCCATCGACCCGGATATTGACGGGGTCGCCGTTTACCGTTACGGTTTTCGTTTCTACATACGTTTGCACTTCTGCCGACAGACCATCCGGTGCTGTGCTGATAGAAAAAAGCACGCGGAGGCCGTAGGAGGGTCCCAAAACAACTTTGCCATCAGATCTGGAAACAGTGTAGACCACGTCACCATCAAACCGGTACGGAGCCTGCATCGTATCCGTCAATACGTAGTCAACGATGGGGGACTCCCCGTCGTTGACAGCGGTAACCGCCCAGCGGAGGGTGTCGGAAGGGTGCGCCGCGATGGGATCGTTTGTGACCGTGCCCGTCTGAGATACGGCTGCGGTGAGCTTCTTGGTGATGCCCGGCTTGATCGTGCCGCGCTGCTGCTGCACCTGGGAATAGAGCCACTGCGTGTCGTTGGAAACGCCGCTCCTGCCGGAGGCGACCGCCTGCGCGTTGTCAATGATCTCGCAGGAGCCGTCGTTTCCCTGCCATGCAGGGGGACCCAGCCGTGTTGTGAAGGCCATCCCTTCGCTGACCTCTACGCCGCCGCCTGTGTAGTCGAAGTACGGCATGGCGATGGAGTTGACCGCCACATCCGGCGTCTGCGCATACTCGTTGGTGCGGCAGAGATAGCCGAAGCTGATGCCTTCGCCCGGGTTCAGATAATATTTCCTCCGCTCTGCATCGTATCGGACGCTGGTATCTGTTTCTTCTTCACGGTCAATGCGGAAGGTGATACGACTGCGGAAAACATCCGCTTTGACCCGGCCGGATTTCCATTCCACCCTAGGCGAGGAACCATTCTCTTCTGCGCAGAGGTAACTGCGATTGTCTGAAAGCACACCGAAAAACGGTTTCAACGTTGTATCGTCCGGCGGATAGGGATTATCCGGAGCATAGTGATAATCGTCGCCATAGACCATTCTGCCGAAGGTGAAGCCCTCGGGAAGGATATCCTGCATGTCGCCGATATACAGGCGTGTGCTGCCGCCGTTGTAGAGCACAGCGTAGTAGAGCACCGTTTGCAGCGCGGCACTGTCGTTTTCATAGTAAAGCAGCGAATCGGGTGCGGTAGGACGAACTGGATCGCCGTAATAGAAGTAGCGTCCATAGCTCTGCACCGACGCGACCCCCTTCTGGAGAATCGCCCCAGCGGCTATCTTCAGGTCATGTCTCACGCTGCTTGGTACGCCGTCCACATAGAATGTGTTGACAAGCTCTGTGAAACTATATTTGGCGGCATATTCCTGCCACGCATCGCCCCTGGGAAACGTCAGCCGGACATAGATGTAGAGCGGCGCGTTTGAGGTAAGGGAAACAGAGAAGGTATCGTCCCATCGGATCTCCTGCTGGTTTTTTGTGCCGGTGTCCTGAATGCTCCAGCCGTCCTCGTTCTGAATCTTCGTCCGATTTTGATAGCCGACGATCCAGACGTCGCCGGGCTGCGCCTCTGCCGCGTTCCCGGTACCCTTCTTCCACTGGAAGTTCCGCTCCGGCGGGAGCGGATTTTGTTCATCTGCGCCTCCTGTATGTCCTGAATTGAGAATCCCTTTCAGCGCCAGCGGGAGGGAATCCCGGAGCTGGCTGCCGGTGATCGTGACGGTGCGAGGCTCTTCCCCCGTCTCCGGGGCAATGGCCTTGAGCCGGAACCGGTAGTAGACCGTCTGCCCTTCGACGATGGGGCAGTAGTCCTCGCCGTCGACCTTCGCATCGTTCCCGGCGGAAATGTCGCTCTCCGGAACGATTTTCTTGTCAAACTCCAGCAAAGTCCCCTTGACCCCAAGGAGGGACGCATAGAGCCGATGCGTCTCGTGGTCGCCCAGCCAGCTTTCATTGTCGAGGGAATAGGACAAATCCTTGATGTTCAGCTCCATGGGGCAGACAAGCGCCTTATAGGAAACGTCCTTGGCCTGATTGCCGCCGTAATCTGCGAAATACCACTTGATGAGCGTGTCCCGGCCGGAGGCGCTTTCCGTCACGGTGACGGAATCGGCATACTGATCGCCAAGCCAAACGCCCGAATAGACTCCGACGCGGCTGAGCTTGTAATACGCCGTGCCGTCCTCAGCCGTGTAGGGTTCGCAGTCCTTTGCCCAGGACGCGCCACTGTTTTTCCCCTGTTCCGCCAGCAGCACCTGGGCGCCGGACATACGGTCGGTCAGCGGCAGAATATCGTATTCAGCCGAGCCAAGATGCTGTACGGAAAGACTGTACTCCACCGTTTCGCCATCCCTGGGGACGTTCTTCTCCGTCATGGCGCTGAAGTCTGCCAGCGTGGCACTTTTGTCGAGATAGAATTCACGGGAGAGACCACCGGAGTGAGCAGTACCATACGCCAATTGTCGACCGTCCGGGTACTCGTCGCCATGGGCATAGGCACGATTATTGCCAACAGTATCCTTTTCGTCCGGATAGGAGCCGGGTACATCTCTTTCCAGCCGCATAAAGGTATCCATGAGACTCGCCGAAAACTCGATCGCGATTTCTGCTCCTCCGTAAATCGGAACAGGCTTTCCCGCGTCATCCCGCAGATCCCAGACGATCGTACTGCGGGTATACCCGGTCACAACGTAGCCAAGCTGATCCAGCACGGACTGGATCCCATTCGCTGTAGCGTCGCAGGTTTGGGTTTCTTCGCTGCCGTCCGCCTTTTTGGCCGTCAGCACCAAGTGCGTATGCTCTTTGTTCCAGCGGATGTCGATGGAGCCGGTGTGATCCTCCGGGTGCTGTGTACCGGTGCTGCATCCGGAATATTTGGTGGCGCTGTCCGCGCTTGTATTGCGGGCGGCGGTGGCGGCGGGGGTTGTGCCGTCCGCGCAGGTGACCGTCCGCGACGGGTTCGCCGGACAGAAGGTCGCTCTGGCGATGGAGACGCTTGCGTCCTTGCCGTATTCCCCGTCATTGAACAACGCGGCCAGATTCCCTGCGCTGAGGTACATGTGCTCCGGCAGAGGATCGTCCACATAGCAGAGCTTCTCATAGGGCAGCGTTCCTTCGTTCTTCAGCTTGATCTGATAGCGTATTCCTTCGCCAAAATATCCGATTTTTTGGATAGTATGCTTTTTTTCATCGTCAGCTTTGCTGCTCCGGCGGTGCGCTCTGCTACGCAGTCGGCGTCCACGGCTTGATCCCCGCTCCAGCTGTAGTGGAAGGTGTATTTCACGTTGTTGGCAAATCTGTAAGGCTCTGTGGACTTCAGCTCGTCAATGAGCAGGATGCCTTTGTCGAAGGAAATGTTCCGATCAAGGCTCGTAATTTCCTTGTCGGTTATCGGCCTGCCCCAAAAATCATTGTTGGGTGCCGTCCATGTGATTGACAGCGTCCGCTCGTCCTCCGACAGGGAAAGCGCAGTCGTGTATGGGTTGCTGCCTGAGGGAACGCCATCGATTACTATCCCGGTGCCAGTGCTATCGCTTACTTTCATTTTTCCTTTCCGCACCTCATATGTCTTGCGATATGTCTGGTTCTTCACCGCTTCAATGAAGTTTGGGGCAAAGCGGACGCCCTCCGGCAGGGTGAAAGTATCTACGCAGGTAACGGAAGTCACATAATCCTTGCCTACGCCCTCCAATGTCTGCGCAGCGTTCCGGGCAGCGCGAATATAATACTTCAAATCCTGAATGGTATAGCCGCCCTTGCCGTTGCTGACAATTCTGCCCTCCCAGTCGTTACACTTCTTATTCAGATTGAACGTATTCGGCTTCGTCGTCCAGGTAATGGTCTGGGTATTCGTCCCATCCTCGGGTTTCGGCGGGATGCCGGGCTTGCCGTTTGTCCCGGTCTCGTCCAGCGCTTCCTTTTCCTCCTTCGTCAGCACGACGCCCCAAACGGTGTTCTTGCCGCCTGCGGAGGTTGGGCTGGGGTAGTCGCTGGGCAAATTGAGGGAAATGGTATCGCCCTGCAGAGGACGTTGAATCTCAAGACAATAGGTATAGTGGTCGGCATCCGCTCCGTTGATGCGGGTAACCGTGTATTGGTACGCATTTTCACTGCCCGTCGCCTTGACGGTATAGGTGCCTTCCTGCTGGGAAGGTGTGCCGTCTGCGCTTTCAGGATGCCCCGTACCGGGGTTCGTCTTGTCAAACTGCATATAGAGCCGGATGACGGTGCCGTCGTCCGCGGCGATCTGGGCGCTCTCCGGGTTGGAGATGCTGAGCGTCGTTGTGGCGGCCTGCCCGGTATAGAAGATCATGCTGCCGTCGCTGCTGGGGGCTGTTTTTACGGTAATCTCCGGGCGGACATCGCCGCCGGACCGGGCAGCGGGCGCTTTCTTCGGCGCATCGGTGGGAAGAACGCCATATCCAAGCGCCGTATCCAGAGGCGTCTCTGCGACCGCGCCGTCTACATCGCCCACGGCAGCGGCATCCTCGCCCAGTACGATACCCGCATGGTCGGCAGCGCCGTCCGCGTCCAGATCCAGGAACGCCACGTCGCCGGGCTTGGGGCTGTAGCTGTCGGACGGCTGATAACGCTCCATTGCCTGAAGCTCTGTCATCCAGCTTTCGCAGCTGTCTCCCCGGGGGAAAGCGGTCTCCGACACATTCGCGTAGTGCAGGCAGAAGGAAGCGAACAAGGCGCTCCAATCAGCGGCATATGGCTGACCGCGCCATGCGCCGTAGCGGGTGTAGCCGTGTACTGTCCCACCGTCCGCACCCACCAGATAGTTGACGGTGCTCTCGGCATAGCCCAGCTGGCTCCGCGCCACGGCGGCAAGGTCCTTTGCCGCGTCTCCGGTACCGGCCGGAAGGCCCTGCTCCCATTCCTCCGGGGTCTCCACGGCGCCGGGATCGGAATAGCACTGCAGGGAATGTGCATGCTCTTCCTTCTGGCAGATCAGCGTCTTCTCGTAGCAGGCGTCCGTGTGGACATGGCCTTCCGTAACCGTATCCGTGGGTTCCGTACAGACCAGAACAGGCGCCTCCTGATAGCACGCCTCCGTGTGCGTGTGCCCCTCGGATTCCTCCTGCCCACAGACCGGCTCTCCGCCCTCATCGTAGCAGTGTTCGTCATGCGTATGACCGGCGGATTCTTTCCGGCCGCAGGACAGAATCCGCTGTACCTCGTAGCATTCGTCTGCGTGGGTATGGGCAGACGTCCCCGCTGCCGCAGCCCGTTCCTCCAAATCGCAAATCAGCGCCTTTTCATAGCACTCATCGGAATGGCAATGGGCCTCCTTCCCGCAAAAAGTACCACCCGTCAGGGTGAGCGCCGGAAGAACCAGCGCGTAGGTCGTGCAGAACACGACGATGCAGGCCAGCACCGTCACGACCCGTCTCCAATGTCTTTCATGCAGATGTTCTTGTATGTACCTCTGCACCCGTTGGGATAAACTGCTTTGCATAACTACTTCCTCCTGTCAATACTTCCTGACGGCGTTGCCCGTTCTGAGGATAGAAATCACAATAGCGTAAAATGCCCTTCCGGCAATCCGTTCGGCTGCCATGCAGCCGGCCGCGTTCCCCGTAAGATAAGGCTCATCCGGCTCATTTCCATTGTTGGAAACGTTTCCGTTTTCGCCGATGCCGAACCAATCCCACGAAGCGGAGATGAACCTACTGTTCAAACGCTGGTTTCCGTGATAAAAAGCGACGATACCCCCCGGCTGGAAGTCGCACGTCCTGACAGATACCGGGATCTGCCCGTCTGCGGCTTTCTTCTGCTTTTGCGGCTCATAGATGGTATCGATCGGCTCCATACGGCTGAGCCGCCTTAATTTCTTGCCTGTCATTCTTCTCGCCCCGACCTTCCGGCAAACTGTTTGCTATGCAAAAGCATGGCGAAAATAAGGGAACCTTTGATTAAATCGGCAAGGGCTGTGAATGAGGGATCCCCTTGTCCTCATGACAGAACGCCGCGCTGAGCAGCGCATCCTTGCTGTTGCAGCATTTTATATCGTTCAGTCCGGCTTTGGCTGCAACTGCCTTGGCCGTGGCTCTGACCGGACCGTTCCACGCAATGACCCGGACGGCACTTTCCGAAAACGTCTTCTTCCTGTTTTGCTGATCCAAATCGTTACCCTCCGCCGGAAAAAGTAATCACTTATGCGAACTCCAATAAAATGGCAAACTGTCAACCATTACAGATTGGCCAATTTGCCGAAGTGACTATGTATTTTTATCATAGCGTTCATCCTTCTATGAACGTTTATGCGTTTACTGCTTCCATATAAAAAATATCACACTACGGGAGAAAATGCAGTAGGAATTTAGGGTCTATCTGAAAACCGGGAATATAACCAGCAACGAGGGAGGCAGCGCCTCCCTCGTTGTGTCTTTGAAAAGCCCCTGCTTTCATTTGATGAAAGCAGGGGCTTTTTACCATTATGTAGACTCCCGTTCCAGGATGCACGGGGAGGTGCAGTAGGATTGGGTTTGTAAATTGGGCTTTCGTATCCGCTGCAGCACAAACCGGGCGGCGTTGACGCCCATGTCGTGCATGTCCACCTCCACGGCCGTGATGGCCGGGTCTGTCAGCATGGAAAAGGGGTAGTTGTCAAAGGTGAGCAGCGCGATATCCTGCGGTACCTTCAGACCTATCCGGCGGATGTATTGCAGGCAGTGCAGAGCAAGATGGTTATTGCTGCAAAGCAGCACCTCCGGTCGGGGACGGCGCATCAGCAGACCGTACAGCGCCTCGTCGTCCAGCGCGTAGGGCGATTCATTGCAGACAACCTCAACGCTCAGCTCTTCCTCAGACATGACCTGATTGATTCCTCGCAGGCGGCTCTGGGACAGGGCGTCGTTTTCCTGTCCCGTGATAAAGGCCATTCTCCGGTAGCCCTTGTCCAGCAGATAATTCGCGGCAATCTGCCCCGCCTGCTCGTGATTGACGTCGATCCAGCAGATGCTGCACCGGAATCCCGGCTTTCCGATGACCAGATAGGGGAAATCCACCCGGGAAAGGATCGCGGCCAGCTCTGGGCTTAAAACGAAAGCATGAATGATGAGCGCGTCCGCCTGCCGCTGCTGGATGATGTCCCGGATGTAAAGGGGCGCCGCCTGTTTCGTCAGCGGCTTCAGGGTCAGGGAATAGTCCTTGCCGTCCAGATACGTGGCAATGCCGGAGATGATTTCGAACATATGGGGATTTTCAAAGGCAATGTTCTGGTAGAAATCCGTGATGAACAGCACCGTGCCGCTTGCCTGCCGGGCAAAATTCTTGGCTCGTGCGTTGGGGCGGTAGCCGAGACGGTCCGCGATTTCCCGTATCGCCGCCTTGGTCTGGTCGGGGATGGTGTAGCTGTCGTTCAGCGCCTTGGAAACCGTGGCAATGGATACCCCCGCCTCCTTTGCCACATCATAGATCGTCACCGCCATGAATCCGTTCCTCCCGTACTTCATACTCCCATGCACCGATTATGGCATGATTGCCGCCTTTTTTCAAGAGCAATCTGCCCCGCTGCGGTGCGGGAATGGGTGCGTCGCCAAGATTCATGGTGACAGTAATTCTTGTATTCTCCCAATTCCGGCTGTAGCTGTAGGTCTTCCCCGCCGCAAAATTTGTCACGAAATCGCCGTACCGCAGGGCGGGGTGCGCCTTGCGCAGGGAGATCAGGCGGCGGTAGATATCCTCCAGCGGGTGAGATTTTCCCCACGCCATCGCCTGGCGGTACTCGCTTTCGCTCAGGCCGCAAAGCCCCTTTTCGTCCCCGTAAAACACGCAGGGCATACCGGGGAAGGTCATTTGCAGCAGCACCGACAGCTCCATTTTGTCGATATTTCCCCCGCACAGGGACAGATACCGGCTGACGTCATGGCTGTCCAGCAGATTCAGCTGGGCAAACAGGGCGTTTTCCCGATAGCGCAGCAAAAGGGTGGAAACATTGGTATCGAAGGTTTCCGCATCCACCGTTTCCTCCGCGAAAAATCTGCGGCAATACCGGCGGAAATCGTAATTCATCGCGGAATCCATCATATCCCCGTTCAGATAATGGGCGGCGTTTTCCCAGACCTCCCCGACGATGACGGCATCCGGCTTTGCCGCCTTTACCGCAGTACGGAACGCGCGGAGGAAGCCGTCGTCCAGCTCGTTTGCCACGTCCAGCCGCCAGCCGTCGATGTCAAACTCCCGTATCCAGTAGACGCCGACGTCACAGAAATACTGTCTTAAATACGGGTCGGCTGTGTTTGTTTTCGGCATATCGGCAACATAAGAGAAGCAGGTGTATTCCGGAAGCTCGCCGGGGGCGGGAAGCCTGGGCTTTTCCGGGAGCCGGTAGAAGCAGGAATAGTAGTTTGACGCCATACCGTTCCGCAGAACATCCTGAAACAGAAAATGGCGGCTGCTGATATGGTTGAATACGCCGTCCAGCAGAACCCGGATACCAAGGGAATGGGCTTTCTCCACCAGCGCGCGGACATCCTCTTTGCTCCCCATATGTGGGTCTACCTGGTAGTAATCGAGGGTGTCATACCGGTGGTAAGATTCCGCCGCAAAAATCGGGTTCAGATAAATGCAGTTGAACCCCATGGACGCGATATAATCCAGATTCTCCGCAATGCCCCGGATGGTGCCGCCCAAACCGGTTTTCCCATCGGCGCCGCCGGAAAGCGTCCGGAATCCGTCGGCGAAGCTGTCCGGGAAAATGTTGTAGACAACGGCGTCCTTCGTCCATTCCGGGACGGAAAGCCGGTCAGCGCGATGGTTGAAGGGAAGCTGGAAGAAATCGGCTCGGGTGGGCGTCCCGGCCATTTCGTAGCAGTCGCCGTAATAGCAGAGCGTCTCCGCCCCGTCCGACAGTTCAAAATAGTAGGCGATACGCTCAAGCTTTGTTTCCAGACGAACCTCGTACCAGTCAAAATACCGGTCTTCCCGGATTTTTTTCATGGGCAGGCAGGCAAAATCCAGCTCCGGCGTCATGGCGGCGCGGTCGGCGTAAAAGAAGCGGCAGCTCTGCGCCTCGCCTTTTCCGGTTCGCAGGCGGAAAACATAGTGGGTACCGTCCGTGGCAAACGCGAATTCGCTCAATGGTCTATGGTAAATTGTTGCGGGATTCATACATTATCCTTTCACCGAGCCGCCGACGACGCCGGCAACGTAGTATTTCTGCATTCGAATAAAGAGCAGTACCACAGGGATCGCCACGATCACCGCACCGGCGCAGAAGACGGTGTAGTATTCGTAGATATTCGTCTTATCCACCATGGTGTACAGGCCCTTTGCGACCGTAAAGTTGTTGTAATTGTCCTTCATGATGACCGACACGAAGATATAGTCCACGATGGGGTTAATGAAGGCATTGATGGCCGTGGTCGCGATCACCGGCTTGGCGTTGGGCAGGATGATTTTCCAGAAGATCGTGCTGTTGGTAGCACCGTCCAGGATGGCAGCCTCGTCCAGAGATTTGGGGATGGTGTCAAAATACCCCTTGGCGATGTAGTAGTTCAGCGCCGCGCCGCCGGAATACACCAGAATCAGCGCCAGAAGCGTCTGATCCAGACTCACCGCTTTCATAAAATGGTAAATGGCGATGATGCTCATAAAGCCGGGGAACATTCCCAGCACCAGCGACGCATTCATCAGGAATTTGCGGCTGGGGAAGCGAAGCCGGGAGTACACATAGGCGACCATCAGCACCAGAATCGTGGTAATGGCGCAGCTGCACCCGGCAACCAGCATCGTATTGCCGAACCAGCGGGGAAAATCAAACAGCCTTCTGTCCGTAAACAGCCGGACGTAATTGCCGAGGGTGAAGCTTTTCGGCCAGAGATAGGAGGTATACGCCCCCTGCTCCGCCCGGAAGGAGGACACGACCAGCCAGAGAACCGGCACCAGCCAGAGCATCGCCAGAACCGCAATCACCACATTCAGCGCCACCGAGGAAACGAGCTTGCGTCTGCGCATATTATTCATTGAAACTGATCCTCCTTCTTCACGGCGCCTGTCCGGTTATACACCAGCAGGGAGCAGCTGCCCACCAGCATAAAAATGAAAATGCCGATGGTGGATGCCAGAGAGTAGTCATTTCGGTTCACGGTCAGCTTATACAGCCATGTGACCAGCAGATCGGTCTTTCCCGCCTGATAGTAGTCCAGGGAGAAGGGGCCGCCGGCGGTGAGCAGATAGATGACGTTGAAGTTGTTGAAATTCGTCACAAAGGTGGTGATCGTCGCGGGGGCCGTCACGAAGAGCATATAGGGCAGCGTGATGGAAACGAATCTTCTGACCGGTCCCGCGCCGTCCATTTCCGCGCTTTCGTACAGCTCGGCGGGAATGTTCATCAGCACCCCGGAGAAGGTCATCATGGTGTAGGGAATGCCGATCCACATATTCACCACAACGACTACAATCCGCGCCAGCGTCGGATCCAGCAGGAAGGGCAGCGGCGCGCTGATCAGTCCCAGCTCCTGCAGCAGCACATTCACCGCTCCCGCAGGCTCCAGCGCCCGGGAAATGAGAAGCAGGCTCACAAACTGGGGAATGGCGATGGCAATGACGAAGCAGGTGCGCCATACCTGCCTGAGCTTCACCAGCTTGCTGTTGATGGCGACGGCCAGCAGCATACCGAGGATGTAATTCGTAAACGTGGCGAGAATCGCCCAGACAATCGTCCAGCCAAGCAGGCCGAAGAACGTATTGGTCTTGATCTCGTTGCCCAGAAAAATATCCGTCACGTTGGTCATGCCGACCCAGGTAAACAGATTTCCGGGGGGCTGGTGATCCGCGTCGAAATTGGTAAACGCAATGAGGATCATGAAAATGATGGGCAGCAGCGTAAACAGCACCAGCGTCAGCATGGGCATGGACAGCAGCGTGATATGGAAGCGCTCATGGGTCAGGCTGTGCAGGTCGTCCCGGAAGCCCGCGATTTTCCGCCCCTCCCGCAGGTTCTCCTGGGCGTGCCAGGAATCCCGGATGTTCGCGTACCAGATGTACAGGAATACCGCAATCACCGCCAGCGAAAGCACGCTGTACAGAAGAATCAGCATGGAGTTGTCGCCGGGAAATCTCTGGTAGATCTGCAAATCCTCGTTCCAGACCTTCCGCTGGGTCTCCGTACCCAGCGTAGAGAATTTACTCAGATATTGCAGGGCAAAATTCTTAAGAAAGCAGAGAAACCCGATCTGGGTCAATAGATAAATCAGCCCGCGAACGTACTGCTTATAGCGGATGCAGCCGGTTCCCATGATAAAAAACGACAGCCGTGTCCAGAAGCTGCCCTTCGCGGCGGCAGAAATCAGTATATTCTGTTTTGCGTTTCCTCGCATGGATATCCCTCCGGTAAAAATAGGAGGAAAGGGGCTGTAAAAGCCCCTTTCTCTATATTGAACAAACTTATCCTGCCAGTGCCTGCTCCACGAGCTGATCCAGCATGGTTTGCAGATCGCCGGTGGAATGGGCTTCCAGCTCCGCGCCGAAGGCTTCGGCAGGCGTCCAGAAGCCGCCCAGAACCATCTGGGAAACGGCGAACGCACTCTGTGCGTTCAGAGCCTGAAGCGCCAGGTTGGAGGAGATGGTGTCGTCGGCCAGCGCGTTGACATTGGACGGGCCGTAGTTCAGCACGTTGTAGCGCTCGATCTGGGCTTTCTCGCCGGTCAGATACTCCGCCAGCTCCATGGCGTCCACGGGATAGGCGGTCTGAGAGTTGACGCCGTAGATCTTGCAGCCCAGGAAGGAGCCCATCTGAACCTGCTTGCCGTCACAGGTGAAGGTCGGCAGCTTGCAGCAGCCGTAGTTGTCGCCCAGCTTCTCCTGAATCGCGGAGGCAACCCAGGTGCCGGAAACGCCGCAGGCGATAGCGTCGCCGATGCCGCCCGCCAGAACGGAGTCATCACCGGTCACAAACGCGGGGTCGTTGCAGAACGCCCGAATCGCTTCCGCGGCGGCAAGACCGTTGGCGTTGTTGAAGTCGATGACCTGCTTGCCGTCCTCGATGGTCAGCGTGCAGCCGTTGCCCAGGAAGAAGGAGGCCAGATACCAGCCGTTGGAGACGTCCATATGTACCTTCTTGCCGGCGGCGTTGGCAGCGGCCAGAATGCCGTCCAGGGTCTTCAGGTCGTCCTCGGTGAACACGGATTTGTCGTAGTACAGGAAGTAGCCGTTGTCGGAGGTCATGGGGTAGCCGTACAGAGTCCCGTCGTAAGTCGCCGCGTTGATGGAGCCGGGGGTGTTGGCGGCAATGATGGCGTCGGTGTTCCGGGTCACCTCGTACAGGGCGTCGGCCTTGACCAGATCCACCAGCTGGTCGTCCGCAAACAGGAACACATCGGCGGCAGCGGCAGGGTCTTCCAGATAACGGGCCTTGCCGTCCACAGCGCCCACGGCGCCGTACTCGAAGGTGTATTCCTTCTCGGGATGCTCGGCGGCAAATTCGCTGCACAGCTTTTCCGTCAGCTCCAGCTCGCCCTGGTCTGCCCAGACCTTCAGCGCGACCTTTTCCTTCTCGGCGCTGACCGCAGCGGTTTCGGTCTGTGCCTTGGTATTCTCCGCGGCAGGGGAAGTGGTTTCAGCCGGAGTGCCGGAACAGGCTGCCAGCATACCGGCGGTCATCAATACTGCCATCAGCAGTGCAATGATTTTTTTCATAGTTCTCTGCTCCTTCATAATTATCTTACAAACGGATTTCTCCCTTTGCCGCTTTCATTATATAGACCGCACAAAAAATGGTCAACGAAAATATAGGAAAGCGTTTTCGTACAGACGATGAACAGAGAAGACCGCCCCGGAAGCCCGTCCGGAATATCCGCCTCCTTTGGGCAGCATTTATCTCGTGCAGCCGCGACCTAATGAACCAGGCAGGAAAAGGAGCGGGACTTACATCCCGCTCCGATACTATTTTTGAATTGCTTCGTTGATCTTCGCAATTTTGCTCTCGGAAAGTTCCGTGCGCGTTTCGGAATCCGTGACAATTGCACCGCTGTCATACCCGCTGCCCACAAGTGGTCCGTTGAGCATCATATAGTTCCAATAATCCGTGCTTTCCGAATCCTCAAGCCAGCTTTCCTCAGCCATAAACTGGTCTAATACTTCGCCGGTATCATAATTGACAACGATAAGAATATTGTTGTCGCTAAAGTCATCATCTGTTGCATACTGCCAATCTGCCTTGACCAGCAGATAGTGGATACACCATAACTACTTCCTTCCCGCAGTAAGAAAGAAGAAATTAAGAAGGTCTGTTGTCCATTTGTTGTCCAAGGCGAAAATGCCCAGCATAAAACAGGCTGAAAAGTATAGAAAAACACTCGATTTCGAATGAAATCGAGTGTTTTTGGTGGAGATAAGCGGGATCGAACCGCTGACCTCTTGAATGCCATTCAAGCGCTCTCCCAAGCAGTACGGAAACGCACCCCAATATTTTGAAAGTTAGGGTGCAGCCGGGTGCTTGGAAGTGGAAAATGTTCACGATTCTCACATACCGCAAGAAGATTCACAGCTGCCGTTGTGATGCTTCCGGTTTTCAATGGCTCACAGCTTGAATTTATCTACAGTAATATCGATAAATCCGATTGGCTCATCTTGAAGGAACATTACCATATAGATAGGAAAATATGTCAGCTTTCCATTCACCTTTATGTTGTCGTTGGTAAAAACATAGGCTTCCTGGATTCCGTATTCACAGGCAGCCATCACGTTGTCCAGTGCCGAGTGCTTTTCATAGTCCTTTCCGCTTTTCACTTCAATGGGAAGCACCCGTCCGGCGTGTTCAATGACAAAATCCAGCTCGCCCTTTTTTTTGCTGTTGTAATAGTACAGGGGATAGCCATGGGCATGAAGTTCCTGGGCCACCACATTCTCGTAGACGGCGCCTTTGTTGACATCCTTTTCCTTGCTGACAATTTTCAATTTGCAGGCTTTTCCGTATATGGTGGTGAGCAATCCCACATCTGACAAAAACAGCTTGAACAGCGTACTTTTTTCGTTCAGCATCAGTGGCACTGTGGGTTCTGTCGTGTTAAACACGCCCAAAGCGACACCGGCTTTCCAAAGCCATGTGAAGCTGTCTTCTACCCTGTCATAGCGCAGCCCTTTCCTGATGTCCGCAATCATAAACCGCTTGTTCTTCTCATTCAATTCTGCCGGAATCAGCTCATAAATGTGTGTAATGATCAGTTTACGGTTTTCCTCCTCATACTGCGTAAAATCCAGCTTATACTGCTCGATGATGGCTCTGTGTTCATCCATTACATCGTCAATGTTGCCGGTTGTCCGGTATTTTTCCACTGCGGCAGGCATACCGCCAATAATCAAATAGAGGTTGAACATTTCCATGATTTTACCGTGGATTACTTCGTCTACAGGTGTTTTAGTAAAAAATGCTTGCCGCAGTGTTTTCAAAACAGGCTGGCCCACATTGAACACTTGCAGGAACTCCTCAAAATCCAGCGGGTACATATTGAGTGTCTGCAGGAAACCAACCGGTGCAGACTTCAAATTCACGATTTCCACGCCCAGAAGGGAACCAGACAGAATGTATCGGAATCGCTGATCCTCCACGAGAAACTTTATCTTTGTAACGATTTCCTTATATTTCTGAATTTCATCAAAGAAAAAGAAAGTCTTTCCGGGGATGATTTTCTGATCACTGTACAGCGACAGCTTTAGAATCAGGTCATCTATGCTTGCCGCACCGCTCAAAATGCCCACAATTTCCGGCTGTTGGATCAGATTGAACTCAATGTAGTCACAACCTGCCGCCCTCAGGCACTCACGGATAATAAACGTCTTCCCCGCCTGACGGACACCGTAGATCAGCAGAGCTTTGTCGCTGCTGTCGATCCAGTGCATAATATCCTTTTCAATTTTTCGTTTCAGCATCATCAGCACCTCCACATCCAGTTTGTGCATTTTCTAATGATATTATACTCTTGCTTTGACATTTTTTCAAGAGAGCAAGGGTACTGTATTGGCACTTTTTCCAAATTGTCAATCAGAGCTGTTTTGCCGGAACCGTTTTGCCCATATAATCCCACTTTCTCTATTGCCTATTTTGATTATTTGATAAATGAAGAAAAGTACAGAAAAATGATTCGTTTTATACAATTTCCAATCTACTTATCTGCCTATGCGCCTTTGACTGGTCATCGCTGAGTCACTCCATGAGCCAGCGGTATTGCTGCATGGTTAATCGAAACAATAAAACTCACTCGATTGAAGTGAAGCAATGGCACAGATTTCCACCGTATAACAGCTTTCTTGTTTGTTCAACACATCGGATTGCATTAATATATTTAGTATGCTAAAATATCATGGAATGCGAACATTGCTGTGCCCGTACAAAGGATATAATTGAGCTGCTACAAATTATGTAAGAAAGGGTGTGTATCTCATGGAGGAAGATATTCTCTGCAGGGAACAATTTGTTAATCAAGTAACAGACATTATTGCAACTCTGTCTTGCGCATCAGTCTCAACATCATTTGCAATAAATGGTGCATGGGGATCTGGCAAAAGTTTTGTACTTGATATGCTCGAACACAAGCTAATCAGTCAGGCAATAGGAGGGAAAAATAATTGTGTTATCCGGTATAACTGCTGGGAAAATGATTACTATGATGAGCCACTCTTTGCCCTCATTTCTTCGACAATCACCTCACTACAAGAAATGATTTACTTGCTCCCTAAAACCCGAGAAGCGATAATGCTGAAGGGAATTTTAAAAGCGGCACTTAATTCCTTGGCAACACTAACAGCGATGACCGTTAAAAACAGGACAGGAGTTGAGTTAGATAAAGCCATTGAGCTAATTCGAAGGGGAATTCAGTACGGAGATGATGAATTAAAGGAAATTACTAAATGCGACAATAAATTTGGGCTAAGGAAAGATATTGCACAGATAGAAAAATCATTAAAAAATTTATCAGACAAATACAACATAGTAATTATAGTCGATGAACTAGACCGATGTTTACCCGAATATGCAATGAAAGTTCTCGAGCGTTTACATCATCTTACTGCATATGGAAAAGTTAAAATAGTTAATATTGTCTCTATCGATAAAAGACAACTGACTGCCAGTATCAACAAAACATTTGGATATACTGATATGGAAAGATATCTAGAGAAATTCTATAGCTTTGAATTAGAGTTAAATAACGGAAAACTATCGGAAAGATTTTGGCAGAAGTATGATGCCTATTTTAGCATGTTTGATAAGGATGCGATAAACTTTAATGGATCCGTTGTGGACTTTATCAAGCTAATTTTGGGGGGAATTACAATTCGAAAGCAAGAGCAAATAATTCAAAAAGCAATGCTTACACATAATTTGCTCGGAATAAAGGGAGCTGATTATATTTTCCTTTGCATGGAACTTTTCCTTGCAGTTAACAAGTATGAATATTCTAACATGATCACGTTTTCCAATAATAAAAAAAATACAATACGCAAAATTAGTGATGTTTTTTTCTTTCCGTCTAACAAACCTACACCAGATTGTCTAAAAAAATTACAGCATTCGGTAGACTCCTCAGGCTTTCATCGACCAAAGGCTGCACAAGATACATATCGAGTTCCTGATAATATGAATCTATATGCAGCTATTACCCTAGCTTGGACGAGATTATATGAAATAAGTCCTCCATATTTGATACAATGCGATGTAGATACCGGGTATAAACGCATTGTTTCAGAAAATCAAAATTTGCAGCGCTTTAAAAATTTACTTGGATACCTACATTAGAGTTATAAATTCTTTCTATACTACTAGCCGCTATATTTTTTTGCTTGGTAATTCTAATATTTACTCTTTGGTGTCGCACCAAAAGTGGCTTAAGTAAGTCCAGTGGCATTATTTCGCACTTATATAAGGGAGTCTCCCATGCAATTTCATGGAACAATTTTTGCTTGATGGCATTGATTAGAGCTGTACTTGTTATGGCCATTTGTGGTGAATCATATAAGAGATACCCTAGTTGAATGAGAGAACAGTCACAAAAGATTACCCATACCGCCCATAACCGCCCTGCTGTGTAAGCATCTGCACCTTGATAAATGAAGCGGTAATAAAAAACAACCACTTATAGAGTGGGTAGATTTCAACAAATACGAAGCATAGCAAAACGGCAGGCTCATTATTGGTAAGTGCCAAACCTCCCCACGTCTTGCCCGCCATACCATCCCCGTGAGATAATAACCCAAACTCCAAATGTCTCCCTTAGCCTGCATGGGAGACATTTGACATATAGGGAGATGGCCAAAATGGAACAAAGTCTGCAAGTGCTGTCCAAGCAGGAACCGCTGGAGCAGTGGAGTGGAAAAATTGCGGTCTACTGTGGCAGCGGGGTGACGGTTCGGGCATAGTGTCAGAAACATGGAATTCCTGAAAAAACGTATTACTTACTGGCAGCGGCGGCTATTTCAGGAATTAGCACATGCGCAGGCGCAGGGTAGCGGGTTTGCGGATATAACCCCGCCAAAAGTGGAGGGATTCGTGCAAGTTCGCCGCAAAGGTTCATATCTCAGGTTTGGAGGTTGAAATATGCAGCGGAGCGGACGCAGCGATGCTGGAGGCGGTGTTCCGGGGACTGCAGTCATGCTGAGTGATTTTACAGGAGCCGACAAGGTCTATATTGCCTGCGGCTATACGGATCTTCGGCTTGGGATTGGCGGGCTGGCCGCGCCGGTCAAGCAGCAGTTCTCATTGGGTTCCTTTTAGAACTGTCTGTTTCTTTTCTGCAGAAAAAGACGGGACCGGATCAAGGCGTTGTACTGGGAGGAAAACGGCTTGCAACACCTGTGGTGCGTGTGCCCAGAGAGAATAGTTTTCTGCCCGTCAGCTTTGCTACGCTAGTGGCAATCGCCTATATCATGACACAGAAATTTGTCATGGGCATCCCCATCTACCGTCAGGAACAAGAACTGAATCGCCGTGGTATTCAGTTAAGCCGCCAGACCATGTATGTTCGGATGTACGACGAACTCAAATGCAAAAAGGGTGACACCCCCCCCCCACGATCGGCATTCTATTGCGTGGCGAAACCAGCGAGGACATTGCGTGATACTCTGCCCCGCATGGTAATGACCACCTGTTCATGTCGAAGTATCTAACCTACCTGCCCACTAAAGAACAGCCGCGAGCTGAACGGCAAAAAATATTTTCTATATGCAGCATCCGAAGCTGGAAGATGAAAATCATGTTAGGCAATAACAAAGAATAAAAAGAACGGAGATACAAAATGGAATATCTTGCATTTAAACAGTATATTGGAAAAATATTTGGAGTTACCGAAGTGACGGAAAATCAGGACATCTCCGTCACACTTGATTCCCGCTTTATTTCACGAAGAGATAGTGAAAATCCGTCGTTTACTATAGCTAACAACGAATTGAAAGAATTATTTCTCAAGGTGACTGCTGCATCATTCAATGAACTAGAATATTTTACAAATAATACTTATGAGATTGCAGTAGATCAAGACTGGTACCGATATCATCCCGGTTTCCACAGAGCAGATTTTCCAGTTGTAACCGAAGATATAGCCAATCACATTAAATATACCTTAGGCTTTCCATCTATTGAGTATTGTGCTTTCTTGATAACTCAAATTATTGAAATTCAACCCGTCTTGGTTTCAAGGTTTCGTCACGCATTTGAATTTGCTCCCCTTAGGGACATCAGTGGACAGCCTACGTTTCAAACTGTTCTTCCGCAGATAATCCATGAACTTACAATAAAAATAGAAACACAGTCTCCAACTTCTTGTGATTCTTTTCGTAACTATAAAACATCTTTTTCATTTCAATTCATGTATCGTTCTAATCTTTCACTGGTGGAATATTCTAACATTTCAGAAATGTTTCATTTAACACGCACTCCCCGTGAAAGATACAACTTCACTCAACTTTCAACGCCCCCGTTACGTCAATATCTGGCCGACGTTGTTGATTATTATAAGCTAGCATTATCATCCGATGAGCCCTATATCAAATATATATCATTTTACCATATAATGGAATATTTTTATGATGAAGTATTTAAGAAAAAGATGATTTCTGATTTGCGGAATAAAATAACTTCTCCTGACTTCACATATAAAAATGATGACAAAGTTTATGAAATCGCAAAATTTGTGAATAATCGTATGCGGATGGATTCAAAATCAGGTTTAGGGGATGAAGCAGAATCTTTAAAGTTTGTTTTAATGGAGTATGTCCCTATTGAGGAGTTAAGAGCACGGATTGCTATAATCGAGTCAACAGCAGAAACTTATTATCAAACCTCAAAAGTAGGCTTTTGTAATGCTCCTAGCATAGCATGGTCAGATGGTCAAGCTGTCTATACCCAACTGTGCAAACGAATCTACGCAACAAGAAATTCTCTAATTCATAGCAAGAGTGGTCGTAAGCATGAGCTATATCATCCATATAAGGATGAACCGATTCTCCGAAAGGAAATTCCTCTTGTGAAAGCAGTAGCAGAACTTATAATTATAAATTCCAGTTCGGTTCTATAATGAAAATAATATATACTTTTGCCGAAAATAAGTAAGCGCTCAATAACCACCCATTTATAAAACAGGCAGACCCCAAACCCTGGGTCTGCCTGTTCAGCTTAGTCAAGATACGTATTCACATAAGCATCAGAATTTTGCGCATAACTCTTGACACTACCCCCATGCAGGCTAAGGGAAACATTTCGGGCTTGGAATATTATCTCACGGGGATGGTACGGTAGGCAAGACGTGGGGAGGTTTGACGCTTACCGAAGCACAGCAAAACGGCAGACTCATTATTGGGGCCTGCCGTAAATATTTACTAGGGCAGCTTCCTGAAGGCAATTTCCTTTGTTTAAGTTTAGCCGCCACCTTCAGGACTTTTTATTCTTCCAGTTTATAGGTTTATCCAGGTACTTCAACAGCCAATCTGCAGAATTCATATTGTGTGTTGTTAGCCAGTCATTTACTGTATTAGTCGTCAGTCCATCCAACGCATAACCCTTAAACTCTTGAAAAAATGCGCTAATACCACGTTTCAATTCAGCAAGGCCTTTCTTTCGCATAATCATCACACTGTGAGAAAAGAAAGCATCCTCCGCTAACATAGATGTTGGGATAATCATAACATTCATTGCGCTCATCCCATCATATTCCTTTTCAAACCATGCGCAATGTTCCTCCATCTGCCCAGCCTCATGTTTTGAGATTGCTGTCCGGCCATCAGCAACCTGGCTCTTACACTCAAACATAATGTACTGGTTTTGCCCCAAGCACCACAAATTGTCCGGTCCCATTCTTATCTCTTTATCTGGTCTTTGGCATACAAATCCAAGTAGCAGCCCAAGTTCATGGATTGCCTTCTCAAATTTTTCTGCTTCTACACCAAAAGTGAAATTCCCAAGTTGCTCAGAAACAAACAAATTTAGGTTCTCATATGTTTTATATTTTTTTACTGCATTAATCATTCGTTGGATTCTAGTATCATCAGTTGGATACTCGATCTTCTTGTATGTAATGCCCGTTGTTGGCTTGAGTAATTCATTGTTATTTTTAAACGCCGCAATCTGAATTTGATTAGATTCAGATTTGCTTACAAAATATTTGAACTTAGCCAAAATCTGCATATACCAGCCTTTTTCAGCAAGATCATCACATGAATTCACAATATCTTGAAGCAGACGGCATCCTCTATCATAATCCTTTATTCTAATTGCATCATAAACTGCTCGTTCTTTTTGCAGCACGTCATACAATTGATGCTGCTCAGGCATAGGAACGTCGATATCATTCATCTTGGATGCGTAATACTCCTTCCATCCCTCATCGCGCCCCAAACATTGATTGATAGTAGAGTATAACAATGCATAACCATTTACATCACTTGATGTTTCCTCTTTGCACATATCGACAATTTCAAACCCGATTTCAATCTGCTTTTGTGTTTGTTGGGAGAACAGCGCACGATTATTTAAGCTTCTAAGATACTTTATCAGATCACTTCCAACAATAAGAATAACGCTGTAATCCTTTTCACCTCGCACACTCCGTCCCAGCCCCTGCTCGATCTTCTGAACTGTCTTTACCCGAACAATTTCGCTTTCAGGCCGGCACATCATCTCATACCTATCTGTAAGAGAGTCATAATATGGAACAGAATCAACTATCAGCATTCGACAAGCATTATCCGGAAGATCAATTCCATCATATCGATTTGCAAGAACCAGTATCTTGTTGTTTGGTTGTTTCTTGAAAGAGTCCACCTTTGTATACACTGACTTAGATGAATCCCCTGGTTCGTTAGCTAAAGTCGCTCCAATCAGTTGGTATTTCTTTGCTTTATCGAAACTGGGCGAAAGTACAACAATTCCAAAATCGTGTGGCATCTCCAATAGCCTTGTAATCATTTCATCCGTATCACACTCCTCACAAATTTGATCAGGAATAAGGATCATTTTTTCCCCAGACCACAGGTATTCTTTATCGATCAATGGATTTTGTACCGCTTGGATAGATAATCCCAGTCCTTTTATAAAAAGGGTATCCTCTTGTGTCGTAGCAGACATCAGCACTCTATGCTTTGCTCTACTAAATATACCAAACTTCTCAATAGGCAAGCAGAATGGGCAAATTTCAATTTTTGAAGGTGATACGTATGCGTTACAGTTAATTAACTGATCTTTTAGAATCTGCCATGCAAATTTAATATTATTATCCTCTAAACTACAAGCCAACACCTCGGTAACACGGCTTATATGGTTACTCCAACTCCAAAAAGGGATTGGAATAATCGTTCCAGATACACCATTGTTAAAGTCCTGATACGTTCCCTCTCCCTGTTGCCTTAGTTCTTCTTCAAAAATATCGACAAGCGTTTGAAATGCAGGCGACGTTTTTTCAACTTTGATCGTACATGCATTGTTAATAGAATCGATACACGCATGCGAATCATCTAAAATAAGGCAGCCTACCTTAGTAGAATCATTTCCAACTCCAAAGATTGACAATCCATTAAAGACCTTTTGGACATATGTAATTAGTACCGTTTTCCCTTGAGAAAATTTATCTGGAATCTCATTCCCCGGAGCAACAATTTCAAAAGGAATTCCAAATTTTTGTGCTTCCTCACACGCTTGCTGCATCAAATATATGTTGGGGCAAATATAAATTGCTGGTCCCTCATTACTATTGATGTATGACTGCGCTATAAGTAATCCAAGCAACGTTTTTCCCGCTCCCGTGTGAAGCTTAACGATTAAATCTTTATCAGCTCTTCTTTCATTATACCAATTCTCAAGTACCCTCCGCTGCTCTGGACGCAAAGGTCCAGTAGATGCCGTCCGGTCCAAGCTGTCGTATATCTCTACTGGATTAACTTTTTTGGGCTGCGTCTTACTTTGAATACGTTTTGAAAAATCAATCATAATGTAGCTTCCTTTCGTATATGCGCTGTTAGTCTAAGTCCTAAGGGGGCAGCGGGTAAGACTCTTAGAAATAAAATATTACGGCTCTCCACTTTTTTCTTTCTGAACTACGGCCCATGCTACAATTTCTTAATATATCGCTGTGCCTCTGAAGAATTCACATTATACCGGGGCTTAACGCAGGATAATTCCTTATTATCAAATGAATTTCGAGAGTAAAATACGGAGATAAACTATGATCTTTATAGGATATTCAACGACTCATGAAAGATTTTCACAGCTGTGAATGAAAATAAAGCAGGTGCGT
>ERZ1026772.553-NODE-553-length-26467-cov-10.469484_pt1 | contig 26467 bp, 20 predicted proteins | sample MGYA00380124_ERZ1026772 | MGnify/ENA primary metagenome ERZ1026772 (study PRJEB33269, sample SAMEA4719760) | human gut metagenome | biome: human-associated habitat; feature: organic feature; material: feces | place: Cameroon | collected 2013-10 ...
GGCTTGATCTCGATGACGGGGTCGGGCTCCCTGACGGGGGAGGCGGAGGAGAACAGGGTGATATAGCCGATGGTGCCGGCAGCCAGCAGGCACACCGCAAGGGCTATGTAGAAGCCCTTGCCGCCGAACATGGCACGGATCTTTGATTTGTCGAGTCTGCTCATACGCGCCTTTCAGGTGGGATACACCCACCGCCGCGGTTTCCGGCCCGCGGCTCGCCGGAATAAAAAAGTCTCTGCCTGCATTGTGACCAGACAGAGACTTTTTTATTCATTTGGTTTTGTACCTCAGTCGTAGAATTCCTCCGTCAGACCCCGGCGCAGCAGACTGGCCAGCACATCCTTGGGGACGGCGTGCTCGTAGAGGATGTCGTGGACGGCCTTGCAGATGGGCAGCTCCACGCCGTACTTCTTCCCCAGCAGCATCAGCGCCTTGACGGTGTAGTAGCCCTCCGCCAGCTGGTGGTAGTCCTGCCCCCGGACGAAGGCCTCGCCGAACTGCCGGTTGTGGCTGTACGGGGAGAACACCGTAGCCTCGTAGTCGCCCAGATGGCACAGTCCGTAGGCCGACAGCTCGCTGCCGCCCATGGCCTTGATGAGCCGGGCTACCTCCCGGGTGCCGCGGCTCATGAGGGCACCCTTGAGACTGCCCATCTCGAAGCCGTCCAGAAAACCGGCAGCGATACCCACCACGTTTTTGGCGGCGGCGCCCACCTCGTTGCCGATCATGTCGCCGCCGTAGTAGAAACGGATGAGGTCGCTGGAGAAGGACTGCACCAGACGGCGCTTGACGGCGTCGTTCTCGCTGTCGATGACCATACAGTTGGGGATGCCGCGATAGAACTCCTGCACATGGCCCGGCCCCAGCCAGACCGCCACGGCATTGGACGGATGCAGGCACGTGGACGCGATTTGGCTGAGCCGTGCGCCGGTACCCATCTCCAGACCCTTCATGCACAGAACCACCGTGCGCTCCCGCAGGGCTTGCAGCTCCGGCTGACCCAGCAGGCTCCGCAGGTTCTGGGAGCCGATAGAGATGATGACCGTCTCTGCACCGTCCAGCGCGGCAGCGAGGTCGGTGGACAGCGCCACAGACTCCGGCAGCGTCAGCAGATCGTTCTGCCGGGTGGCGAGAAACGCCTGCATCTTGGGGGAGGTGCTGCGGCCGTACAGGGTGACGCGGTGGCCGATGTGGTCGAGGTACCATGTGATGAGGGAACCCCACCGCCCGCAGCCGATAACTGTGATATTCATGGGTATATCTATCTCCTTATAACGAGACCCCGAAGCGCCGCTTCGGGGTCTGCTGTTCATACAAAGCGAACGCTGCCTTATTTGACGATCAGTGTCTTGCCGTCCATCTCCTCCGGGCAGGCAAGGCCCATCACATCCAGAATGGTGGGGGCGATGTCCGCCAGACGGCCCGGACGCAGCTCGGTGCCGGCGCCGCAGAGGATGAAGGGTACGAGGTTGGTGGTGTGGGCGGTCATGGGGCTGCCGTCAGGCTGCTTCATGTCCTCGGCGTTGCCGTGGTCGGCAGTGACCATGGCGATGCCGCCCATCTTCAGGGTGGCCTCCACCACGCGGCCCACGCAGGTGTCCACCGTCTCCACCGCCTTGATGGCGGCCTCCAGCACGCCGGTGTGACCCACCATGTCGCAGTTGGCGAAGTTCAGGATGATCACGTCATAGGCGCCGGACTCGATGCGCTCCACGCACTTGTCGCACACCTCCACGGCGCTCATCTCCGGCTGGAGATCGTAGGTCGCCACCTTGGGGGAGGAGACCAGCACCCGGTCCTCGCCGGGGTACTGCGTCTCCACGCCGCCGTTGAAGAAGAACGTCACATGGGCGTACTTCTCCGTCTCCGCGATGCGCAGCTGGGTCATGCCCATGCTGCTGAGGTATTCGCCCAGTCCGTTCTTCACGGCGATGCGGGGCCACGCCACCAGCACATTGGGCATGGAAGCGTCATACTCCGTGTTGCACACATAGGTGGTGGGGAAGAACTCCCGCTGGAATCCGTCAAATTCGGGGTCGACGATGGCGCGGGTGATCTCGCGGGCCCGGTCGGGGCGGTAGTTGAAGAAGATCACGCTGTCGTTGTCGCTGATGGTGCCGTCGCTGTCGCAGACCACCGGCTCCATGAACTCGTCGGTGACGTTGTTGGCGTAGCTCTGTGCCACGGCGTCCACGGGGTCGGCATTGTGGTTGCCCTCGCCGTACACCATGGCGTCGTAGGCCATCTGCACCCGCTCCCAGCGCTTGTCGCGGTCCATGGCGTAGTAGCGGCCCATGACCGTGGCGATCTTGCCCACGCCCAGCGCGGCGCACTTGTCGGCCAGCGCCTGCACGAAGCCCTTGCCGCTGGTGGGGGACACGTCCCGCCCGTCCAGGAAGCAGTGGATATACACGCGGTGCAGCCCCTTGTCCTTTGCCATTTGCAGCAGCGCGTACAGGTGGTCGATGTGGGAGTGTACGCCGCCGTCGGACAGCAGGCCGTACAGGTGGAGGCTGGCGTCGTTTTTCAGACAGTCGTCCATGGCCTTGTTGTAGGCCTCGTTCCGGAAGAAGCTGCCGTCCTCGATGGCACGGCTGATACGGGGCAGATCCTGAAACACCACGCGGCCGCCGCCGATGTTGGTGTGACCCACCTCGCTGTTGCCCATCTGCCCGGCGGGCAGACCCACGTCCAGTCCGCTGGCGGACAGGGTGGTGTGGGCATAGTCGCGGAACAGCCCGTCCAGCACCGGTGTTTTCGCCAGCGTAACGGCGTTGTCATCCGCCGCCGGCGCAAGGCCGAAGCCGTCCATGATGATAAGAGTTGTCGGGGTTTTGTTCATGCCTTTCCTCCTGAGAGATCAGTCCTGATTGGCGGCGTTGATGATCTCCACAAAGTCAGCAGCATTCAGGGCGGCGCCGCCGATGAGGCCGCCGTCGATGTCGGGCTGACCCAGCAGCTCCGCGGCGTTGGCGGGCTTCATGGAGCCGCCATACTGGATGGTGATGGAACGGGCGATGCGGGCGCCGTACAGGTGGCGCACGGTGGTGCGGATGAAGGTACAGACCTCCGCGGCCTGCTCGGCGGTGGCGGTCTTGCCGGTGCCGATGGCCCACACGGGCTCATAGGCGATGACGCACTTGCGCAGCTTCTCGGCGGGTACGCCGGCCAGCGCGGACTTCACCTGCAGGGCGATGAGCTCCATGGTGATGCCCAGTTCCCTCTGCTCCAGCGTCTCACCCACGCAGATAATGGGGTGCAGACCGGCCTCCAGCGCGGCCAGGACCTTCTTGTTGACGATGAGATCCGTCTCGCCGAAATACTGGCGGCGCTCGGAGTGACCGATGATGACGTACTTCACGCCCAGATCCTTCAGCATATCGGCGGAGACCTCGCCGGTGTAGGCGCCGGACTTCTCAAAGAACACGTTCTGTGCGCCAACGGACACGCGGGCATCCTTGAAAGCCTTGATAGCGGTGGAGATGTTCACGGCGGGGACGCACACTACTACGTCGCACCACTTGGCCTTGGGCAGCAGGGCCTTCAGCTCCTCAGCGAATTTTTTCGTCTCGCTGGCGGTCTTGTTCATCTTCCAGTTGCCGGCGATAATGGTCTTACGGTATCTGCGATTCATAACTTGTTTACTCCTCTGTCTTCTTTAAACTATTCTATCGATACAAATTTTGCTTTGATACGATCCATGTAAAGGGGACGGGCGTGCCCGTCAGGGCTGCTTACTTGTCCAGTAGGCAGGCCACGCCGGGCAGCTCCAGACCCTCCAGAAATTCCAGAGACGCGCCGCCGCCGGTGCTGATGTGAGTGATCTTGTCGGCAAAGCCCATCTGCTCCACTGCCGCGGCACTGTCGCCGCCGCCCACGATGGTGATGGCGCCGCTGTCAGCCAGCGCCTGCGCCATGGCGCGGGTGCCGGCGGCAAAATTCTCAAACTCGAACACGCCCATAGGCCCGTTCCACACCACGGTGCCGGCGCCCTTCACGGCGTCGCAGAACGTCCGGATGGTGTCGGGGCCGATGTCCATACCCTCCCAGCCGTCGGGGATGGCCATGGTGCTGACCACCTGGCGCTTGGCGTCGTTGGAGAAATCGTCCGCCGCCATGGTGTCGGAGGGGAGCAGCAGCTTCACGCCGTTCTTTTCCGCCTTGGCGATCATCTCACGGGCGTAGTCCAGCTTATCCTCCTCGCACAGGCTCTTGCCGATGGAGCCGCCCTGCGCCTTGGCGAAGGTGTAGGCCATGCCGCCGCCGATGATGATGGTGTCGGCCTTGTCCAGCAGGTTGTTGATGACGCCGATCTTATCGCTGACCTTAGCGCCGCCCAGCACCGCCACGAAGGGGCGCTTGGGGTTATTGAGCGCACCGCCCATGACCTCCAGCTCCTTGGCCACCAGCAGACCGGACACGGCGGGCAGATAGGCTGCCACACCGGCGGTGGAGGCGTGGGCGCGATGAACGGTGCCGAAGGCGTCGGACACATACAGCTCCGCCATGGAGGCCAACTCCTTGGCGAAGGACGGGTCGTTCTTTTCCTCGCGGGGATCGAAGCGCAGGTTCTCCAGCAGCATGATCTGACCGCCCTGCAGCGCCGCGGCCTTGGCCTTGGCGTCCTCGCCCACGATGTCCTTGGCGAAGATGACCTCCTGCCCCAGCAGCTCGCTGAGACGCTGCGCCACGGGGGCCAGGCTCAGCTTGGCCTTCCACTCGCCCTTGGGCTTGCCCAGATGGGAGCAGGCGATGACCGCCGCCTTCTTCTCCAGCAGGTAGCGGATGGTGGGCAGAGCCGCCACGATGCGCTTGTCGCTGGTGATAGCGCCCGTCTCCTTGTCCTGCGGCACATTGAAATCGCAGCGCAGCAGGATCTTCTTCCCGGCCACGTCCACGTCCAGAATGGTCTTTTTATTGTAGTTCATACGGATACATCTCCTTTTGAAATAGTATGTGTATGGAATAAACAGATCAGCGCTCCGCCATCTCGCCCTGTCCGGACAGGCCGGGGAACCCGTTCTGCCGCAGAGCCTCGTAGGTCAGGATGGCCACGGAATTGCTGAGATTCAGACTGCGTGCCTCCGTGCGCATGGGCAGACGGATACACCGGTCGTAGTGGGCCGTGCGGAACGCCTCCGGCAGCCCCGCCGTCTCCTTGCCGAAGAACAGCCAGCAGTCCGGTGAGAACCGGGCCTGCGTATAGTCCTGCGGCGCCTTGGTGGTGGCCAGCCACAGATCGCCGGCGGCCTCCGGATTCTGCCGAAAAAAGTCGTCCAGTCCATCATAGTCCCGGACGGTCACCAGATGCCAGTAGTCAAGACCCGCCCGCTTTACGGCACGATCGGAGATGTCGAAGCCCAGCGGACGGATAAGATGCAGAGAGCATCCCGTGGCGGCGCAGGTGCGGGCAATATTGCCGCAGTTCTGGGGGATCTCCGGTTCGACCAGCACAATGTGAAGCATACAGGGCAGCCCTCCTCAAATACCTGCCTATTGTAATGCAATAGAACGGGAAATGCAACTCTAAAATGGCAAAAACCCCTGCATTTTCTTAGAAATACAAAAAATGACCGCTATTTCCATGAAAAAATGGCGATTTGCATGAGCATTTTCCGTCCCGAAAAATTATTGCCAAAAAAAGTGGGAAAAATACTGGATTTTCCCGTAAAGCCTGTTATAATAGGGGCAGGCAAACCAAGCTGAGGGGAGGAAGGGCCAATGGATCGGCTGGACTGTGTAAGAGCCAATAGCTGCTGCGTGTGCGCTTCCTCTGTCGAGGCGTGCGCCGTCTGTATCGCAAAAGACCGCTCTGACCGGCGGTAAGGGCGATGTGGCGGCGCTTTTTGTTTGTTTTTTAACAGGTATGCCATGACCGGCAGCGGTCGAAAAAATATTCCATAACGGACAGAAAGCGAGAGGTTTAACATCATGATTTCTCACGGCAAGGACATCAAGATCTTCACCGGCAACGCCAACCCCGCATTGGCACAGGAGATCTGCAAGCTCATCGGCATCAAGCTGGGCGAGGCAGAGGTCAAATCCTTTGCGGACGGCGAGGCCTCGGTCTCTCTGTATGAGAGCGTCCGCGGCAGCGATGTGTTTCTCATCAACTCCACCTGCAAGCCGGTCAATGACAGCCTGATGGAGCTGCTCATCATGATCGACGCCTGCAAGCGCGCCTCCGCGGGTCGTGTTACCGCGGTGATCCCCTATTTCGGCTATGCCCGTCAGGATCGTAAGGCCAAGAGCCGCGATCCCATCTCCGCCAAGCTGGTGGCCAACATGATCACCGCCTCCGGCGCCGACCGCGTGCTGACCATGGATCTCCACGCCAGCCAGATCCAGGGCTTCTTCGACATCCCTGTGGACAATCTGCTGGGCAACCCCGTGTTCGTGGACTATTACGCCAAGAAGTTCGGCGAGAAGTGCGAGAACATGGCGGTGGTGTCCCCCGACGTGGGCAGCGTGGCCCGCGCCCGCACCTTCGCCCAGAAGCTGCACATGAGCCTTGCCATCGTGGACAAGCGCCGTCAGAAGGCCAACCAGTGCGAGGTCATGAACGTCATCGGCGACGTGGCCGGTAAGGACTGCATCCTGTTCGACGATATGATCGACACCGCCGGCTCCATCTGCAACGCGGCCAAGGCCATCGTGGAGGTGGGCGGCGCCAACAGCGTGTACGCCTGCGCCAGCCACGGCGTGCTGTCCGGCCCGGCGCTGGAGCGTCTGAGCAGCAGCGTCATCAAGGAGGTCGCCCTGCTGGACACCATCCCCGAGACGATGGGCGCAGGCTGCGACAAGATCAAGTACCTGTCCGTGGCGCCCATGTTCGCCGAGGCGATCGAGCGCATCTATCAGGAGATCTCCATCGCCAAGCTGTTCAACTAAGCGCTTTTCAAACGGCGGAAGCTATGCTATACTGTGGGGGACTGCGTTTGCAGTCCCCCTTACTTTTTCAAAAGGAGGCGAGAGCCTTGTTTTTTAATCGGGATCAGGCCGGCGGCGTCAACTGGATCCTTGTGGGGCTGGGCAATCCCGGCAGCAAGTATGAATCCACCCGCCATAACATGGGGTGGCTGGCGCTGGACAGCCTGATGGAAAAGGAGAATTTCAAGCTCAACAAGCTGCGGTTCAAGGCGTGGACAGGTATTCTGGAGAAAAACGGCAACAAAATACTGGTGATGAAGCCCCAGACCTATATGAATCTGTCCGGCGAGTCCGTGGGCGAGGCTGCCCGGTTCTACAAGGTGCCGGCGGATCATGTGGTGGTCATCGCCGATGACGTATCCCTCGCGGCGGGTCGGCTGCGGATCCGCAAGAGCGGGTCGGCAGGCGGCCACAATGGGCTGAAGAATATCATCCAGCACCTTGGGACGGACGGATTCCCCCGCATCAAGGTGGGCGTGGGGATGCCGGAGCATCCCGACCATGAGATGGTGAACTGGGTGGTGGGCAAGCCCCAGGGCGAGGAGGCCAAGCTGCTGCGCGCCACGCTGGATCGGGCGGCGGAGGCGGCGCTGTGCCTCATTGAGCAGGGGGCGGACACGGCCATGAACCGTTTCAACAGCTGACATTTTTTCAGGTAAATTTCAGAAAGCACGCATAGAATATACGCTGATACCAAGTCAAAAAACAGCGCAGGCGCTGATCTCGGAAGGGAGGGAGAGCACTTGGAGGGACTGATCCGACAGCTTTTGACGCTGCCGCAGCTGCAGGAGCTGACGGCGGGCATGGCGGGCCGGGAAAAACACAGCATGGTCACGGGGCTCTCCCCCGTGCAGCGCGCCGCGGTGGCGGCGGCTGCGGCGGAGCAGACCGGCAGACCCCTTTTGATGCTGTGCGCTGACGAGCAGGAGTGCGCCCGGCAGACCGCCGATCTGCGCGCCCTTACCGGTGAGGAGCCGGTGGTGCTGCCCGCCAGAGAGTGGCAGCTGCGGCCTGCGGCGGCTTACAGCCGCCAGTGGGAGTACCGGCGGCTGTGGGCGCTGTACCGTTTGGCACAGGAGAAGCCCCGGGTGATCGTGGCGACGGCGGCGGCCATGGCGCAGCTGTGCCTGCCGGCGGCGGTGCTGCAAAAGACTGCCTTCACACTGGAGGTGGGGCAGCGGTACGATGTGACGGTGCTGACGGCGCAGCTCACGGCGGCGGGCTACGTCCGCGCCCAGCAGGTAGAGGGCGCGGGGCAGTTCGCCCTCCGCGGCGGTATTCTGGATATCTTCTCCCCCGGCCCGGAGCGCCCGGTGCGCTGCGAGTTCTTCGACGACGAGCTGGACAGCATGGGCGATTTCGACGTGACCACCCAGCGCCGTGTGGAGAACCGGCAGCGCTTTACGGTGCTGCCCGCCGGCGAGGTGCTGCCGTTTTACGACGAAAATGCGGCGGAGAACGCCGCCAAGCGCATAGACGCGGCGGCAAAGCGTCTGGCGAAAAAGGAGAATGCCGCTGCCCTGCGGCAGCGGCTGGAGGAGGACGCCCAGTCCCTGCGGCAGGGGGTGACGCCTCCCGGCGGCGACCGGTATCTGGCGGCGGTGTACCCCGACGCGGCCACGGCCTTCGATTATCTGCCGGAGGACTGTCTTGTCTGCGTCAGCGAGGCGGGCCGGGTGCAGGAGGCGCTGAAGGCCTTTGTATGGCAGGTGAAGCAGGATGTAACGGCGTCCATGGAGGCCGGTCAGATGGCAGGCGCCTTCGGGCGGCTGACGCTGACGGAGACGGAAACGGCGGCGGCGCTGGAGCGCTTCCCCGTGTGCCAGATGGAGAGCCTGCCCACCAGCCGGTATCTGGTGGCGCCCAAGCTGCTGCTGGACATCTCCGCCAAGCAGCTGTCCAGCTACGGCGGCAGTCTGGAGACGGCGGCCACCGACATCGTACACTACCTCACCGCCGGATACGGCGTGCTGGTGCTGTGCGGCGGCGAGGTGCGGGCGAAGAATATGCAGGAGCTGCTGCACCGGAAAAAGATCCCCGCCGCGCTGGAGCTGTCCGGCAGCGCCGTGCCGAAGCGGGGGCAGGTGTGCATCACCGTGGGTGCGCTCAGTGCCGGCAGCGAGTGGCCAGCGCTGAAGCTGGCGGTGCTGACGGAGGGACAGCTCACCGAGAAGCTGTCCGGCAGCCGGAAAAAGCCCCGCGCCGCCAAGACGGACAACCGGCAGAAAATACAATCCTACACCGATCTGGCGGTGGGCGATCTGGTGGTACACGTCCACCACGGTATCGGACGGTTCGCCGGGATGCTGCGTCTGCCGGTGGACGGCGTGGAGAAGGACTATATCAAGATCAACTACGCCGGCAGCGACTGCCTGTATGTACCGGCCACGTCGCTGGATCTGGTGAGCAAATACATCGGCGGCGGCGACGAGGCGGCGGAAAAGACGAAGCTGAACAAGCTGTCCGGCGACCAGTGGGCCAAGACCACCCGCCGGGCCAAGGCGGCGGCAAAGGATCTGGCCGAGGAGCTGATCAAGCTGTACGCCCAGCGCCAGCGGCAGACCGGCTTCGCCTTTTCACCGGACTCCCCGTGGCAGCGGGAGTTTGAGGATGATTTCGACTACACGGAGACGGACGACCAGCTGGCCGCCATCCGGGACATCAAGCGGGATATGGAGAAGCCGGCGCCCATGGATCGGCTGCTGTGCGGCGATGTGGGCTACGGCAAGACGGAGGTGGCGCTGCGGGCGGCCATGAAGTGCATTCTGGACGGCAAGCAGGCTGCCATTCTGGTACCCACCACCGTGCTGGCGCAGCAGCACTACGCCACGGCCATCGCCCGGTTCCGGGCGTTCCCGGTGACGGTGGAGGTGCTGTCCCGGTTCCGCACACCGGCGCAGGCGAAGGACGTGCTGGAGCGGGTGAAAACGGGCAGAGTGGATCTGCTCATCGGCACCCACAAGCTGCTGGCCAAGAGCGTGGAATTCAAAGATCTGGGTCTGCTCATCATCGACGAGGAGCAGCGCTTCGGCGTGACCCATAAGGAGAAGCTGCGCCAGCGGACGGAGCAGGTGGACACGCTGACGCTGTCCGCCACACCCATCCCCCGGACGCTGAACATGGCCCTCAGCGGCATCCGGGACATGAGCACCATCGAGCAGCCGCCGCAGGAGCGGCAACCGGTGCAGACCTATGTACTGGAGCATGACTGGGGCATCGTCACCGAGGCGATCCGGCAGGAGCTGGACCGGGGCGGGCAGGTGTACTACCTGCACAACCGGGTGGAGAGCATCGACTCCACCGCCTCCCGGCTGCGGGAGCTGCTGGGTGACGGCGTGACGGTGGAGACAGCCCACGGCAAAATGGCGGAGGGCGAACTGAGCCGCGTCATGAGCCGTATGGCGGAGGGCGACATTGACGTGCTGGTATGCACCACCATCATCGAAACGGGCATCGACATCCCCAACGTGAATACCCTCATCATCGAGGACGCGGATCGGCTGGGGCTCAGCCAGCTCCACCAGATCCGGGGGCGCATCGGCCGGTCGACCCGGCGGGCCTACGCCTATCTGACATACCGCACCGGCAAGGTGCTGACGGAGGTGGCCGCCAAGCGGCTCACCGCCATACGGGAATATGTGGAGTTCGGCTCCGGCTTCAAGATCGCCATGCGGGATCTGGAGATCCGGGGCGCCGGAAACCTCTTAGGCCCTGAGCAGTCGGGCTACATGATGTCCGTGGGCTACGATATGTACCTGAAGCTGCTGAACGACGCGGTGCTGGAGCAGCAGGGCCGGGGCGCGGAGGTGCGGGCGGAATGCTCCGCCGACCTGACGGTGCCGGCCTACATCCCGGAGGGGTATGTACCCGCCGCCGAGCAGCGGATGGATCTGTACCGCCGCATCGCCGCGCTGCGGACGCCGGCGGACGAGGCCGACCTGACGGACGAGCTGCTGGACCGGTACGGCGACGTGCCAAAGCCGGTAACGGCGCTGCTGCATGTGGCCATGCTCCGCGCGGCGGCCATGGAGACGGGCATCACCGACATCACCCAGAAGGGGCGGCAGCTGCTGTTCAGCTTCGATACGCGCATCGACCCGGCGGCGCTGCTGGCGGTGTGTACCATGGCGGGCTACCGGAACCGCTTGCAGTTATCAGCGGGAACGGAACCGCGGCTGACGCTGTTTTTACAGCCAAACGAGGATGCATTGGACGCCGCAGGCGGCCTTGTAGAAAAGCTGCGTTTGCAGCAGAATGAGATACAGGGACGAAAGTCCCAAGAAGGAGGAACTGAGCATGAAGAATAATTGGGTGCGCCTGATCGCCGGTGCGCTGGCCTCTGTGGTGCTGGTGGGAGCCATCTCCCTCACCGGAGGCATGAAGAAGGGACACCGCACCGACGGCCTGCTGTATGAGGCCAGCGGGCTCCATCCCGACGCGGAGCTGCTGCTCATTGACGGACAGACCGTGACGGCGGAGGAGTATCTGTACTGGCTGGCCTATGACTGCGAGTATCTGAGCAACTACGTGCCGAATGTGGACTGGAGCGCCGAGCTGACCGCGGGCGTGACCTACGGCGACTATGCCAAAACCGAGGCACTGGAGACGGTGAAGCTGTTCGGTGTGGTGCGGGCGTGGGCGCAGGAGGCCGGCGTGACGCTGACCGAGGAGGATCAGGCGGAGCTGGAGACACAGCGGCAGGCGTATGTGGAGTACTTCGGCGGCGAGGAGGCCTACCAGCAGCAGCTGGCGGAAATGGGCGTCGCGGAGGAGGCCTATGACCGTATTTCGGAGACGGCGTTCCTGTACCAGCGGCTGGAGACGGAATTCAGCACCGAGGGCAGCGCCCTGTATCCCGACGGGGCGGCGCTGGCTCAGTACGCGGCGGACAACGGCTATCTGACGGGCCGCGCCATCTATGTACCCGCTGGTGACGGCGCCGAGGAGGAGGCCAACGGCTACCTCAAGCGGATGCAGGACGCGGAGGATAAGATCGCCGAGCACGCCGCCATCTGTCAGGAGCGGGGCGTGGATCAGAAGGACAGCATCACCTTTACCATGACGGAGGGCGACCCTGTCTGCGAGGCGGCCATGGCGCTGGCGGCCAACGAGGTGTCGGATGTGATCGCCGTGGACGAGGGCTACTACATCTTCCTGCGGGAGGAGACGGATCTGTCCGCAGTGCTGCCTGCGTATTTTAATGCCCTGCTGCAGGCGCGGCGCAGCGAGGCCAACGTGGTCTATAACGAGGAGCTGTACGCCTCCATCGACACCAGCGCGTTCTACCAGACGCTGACGCAGCTGCGCAGCCAGCTGACGCAGACCGTGCAGCCGACCGAAAAGTAAAGTGCCTATCCGTCAAAATGACGGAAAGGACGGGGTTGCCATGCACCTTTTGACGATTTTTTAACAAACTTCAAATTGACCGTTGACTATTGTTAAAAAGTTGACTATCATGAGCATAGACATTCGTTATACAAAGCGGTATAATGAGCTTAATCTTTATAGGAGGTAACTTTCATGAAAGACCTGTATGTTGTCAACTGCTGCAGAACCGCGATCGGTTCCTTTGGCGGCTCCCTGAAGAACACCCCCGCTGCCGACATGGGCGCTGTGGTGGTCAAGGAGGCTCTGAAGCGCGCCAACATTGCACCTGAGAACGTGGATGAGCTGATGTTCGGCTGCATCCTGACCGCTGCCCAGGGTCAGAACGTGGCGCGTCAGGTTTCTATCAAGGCCGGCATCCCCTATTCCGTGCCTGCCTACACCGTCGGCATGGTCTGCGGCTCCGGTATGAAGTCCGTCATTGAGGGCGCCCGGTCCATCCTGGCCGGTGACTCCGACATCGTGGTCTGCGGCGGTACCGAGAACATGAGCGCCGCTCCCTTTGCCTCCATGGACGCCCGCTGGGGCGCTCGTATGGGCGACAAGAAGCTGGTGGACACCATGATCAAGGACGGTCTGTGGGACGCCTATAACAACTACCACATGGGTACCACCGCCGAGAACATCAACGATATCTGGGGCATCACCCGCCGCGAGCAGGACGAGTTTGCCGCCGCCTCCCAGCAGAAGGCAGAGGCCGCACAGGCATCCGGCCGCTTCGATGATGAGATCGTCCCCGTGATGATCAAGGTCAAGAAGGACATGGTCCCCTTCGCCAAGGACGAGTATCCCAAGGCCGGCGTCACCGCTGACAGCATCGCCAAGCTGAAGGGCGCATTCCCCGTGGGTCCCGAGTCCCCCAATCCTCAGGTGGTACATACCTTCGAGGTCACCGGCGCACAGGATGCTGCCGATAAGGGCACCCAGCGTGTCACCGCCGCTAACGCCTCCGGCATCAACGACGGCGCTGCCGCCATCGTGCTGGCCTCCGGCGAGGCTGTGGAGAAGTACGGTCTGAAGCCCATGGCCAAGCTGATCGGCTGGGGTCAGGGCGGCGTGGATCCCAAGATCATGGGCGTCGGCCCCGTGGTGGCTTCCCGCAACGCCATGAAGAAGGCCGGCGTGACCATCGAGGACATCGACCTGGTGGAGGCCAACGAGGCCTTTGCTGCGCAGTCCATCGCTGTGGCCCGCGAGCTGCACTTTGACATGAGCAAGGTCAATGTCAACGGCGGCGCTATCGCGCTGGGTCATCCCGTGGGCGCGTCCGGTGCGCGTATCATCGTCACTCTGCTGCACGAGATGCAGAAGCGTCCCGAGGCCAAGAAGGGCCTGGCGACCCTGTGCATCGGCGGCGGCATGGGCACCGCAGTGGTGTTCGAGAAGTGCTGAAGCACAGCTGAAAAGAAATAAGAGAAGCGGCTCACAAGGGCCGCTTCTCTTATTTCTTCCGCGGATAAGGTTCCTTCCGATCTGTACGACCCAGCAGATAATCCACACTGACATGGTAAAAGTCTGCCAGACGGCACAGCACATCCGTAGGGTAATTCAGCACACCAATCTCATATTGGGAATATGTGTTCTGCTTGATATTCAAATATTCCGCGACCTCCCGCTGTGTCAGACCAGCATCGATCCGCAGGTTGCGGATCGTCTCATATCGCATGACCTCGTATCGCACTTGCATCACCCGGATACAGCATAGAATATCTGGAAACAAGATATTGCGTTTTATCTTGTTTCCAGATATAATGCCCGTAGGGGGGCGCCTGTATGCCAAGCTGAAAATGATGACGGCAAGCGTTGAGAAAAAAGTGATGAGGCTGTGCAGCAAGACGCAGTATGTTGGGGGAATTAGCTGCACGTCGGTAGAAAAGCAACGCGGCAGACGGCAAAAACAGAAAAAGAGGGAGGCACACTTGGGTGCTTCCCTCTTTTTCTGTTACTTCTTGATCTCACCGTTGGCGGCGGCGGTCAGGTAGGCGTTGATGAAGCCGTCGATATCGCCGTCCATCACGGCCTGGATGTTGCCCATCTCGTAGCCGGTACGGGTATCCTTGGCCAGCGTGTAGGGCATGAACACATAGGAGCGGATCTGGCTGCCCCACTCGATCTTCATCTGGACGCCCTTCAGGTCGCTGATCTTCTCGGCGTGCTGCTGGAGCTTCAGCTCCGCCAGCTTGGCGCGCAGCATCTTCATGGCGTTGTCACGGTTCTGGAACTGGCTGCGCTCCGTCTGGCAGAATACCACGATGCCAGTGGGCAGGTGAGTCAGACGGACGGCAGAGGAGGTCTTGTTGATGTGCTGACCGCCTGCACCGGAGGAGCGGCAGGCCTGCATCTCAATGTCCTCGGGCCGGATCTCGATCTCGCTGTCATCCTCCAGCTCCGGCATGACCTCCAGCGCGGCAAAGCTGGTCTGGCGGCGGGCATTGGCGTCGAAGGGGCTGACGCGCACCAGACGGTGGACGCCATTCTCACTCTTCAGATAGCCGTAGGCGTTTTCGCCCTCGATGAGGATGGTGGCGGACTTGATGCCCGCCTCGTCACCGGCCTCGTAGTCCATAAGCTGATAGGTATAGCCGTGGCGCTCGGCCCAGCGGGTGTACATCCGGTACAGCATCTCCGTCCAGTCCTGTGCCTCGGTGCCGCCGGCGCCGGCGTGGAAGGTGAGGATGGCGTTGTTGCCGTCATACTCACCGGACAGCAGGGCGGCCAGACGGCGCTCGCTGATCTCCTTTTCCAGTGTGTTGTAACCCTCCACCACGTCGTCCAGCTGGGAGGGATCGTCCTCCTCCTGCGCCATTTCACACAGGGTCAGGGTATCCTCCCACTCGGATACCAGCTTGTCGTGCTTTTTGATCTTGTTCTCCAGACGCTTGACCTGACGGCTCACCTGCTGGCTGCGCTCCAGATCGTTCCAGAAGCCCTCCTGCTCCGTCTCCTTCTGGAGCTCGGCCAGCTCCTCCCGAGCCTTGGGGATGCCCAGCGCCTTTTCCAGCTCAGCCAGCGTGGGCTCCAGCGCCAGCAGCTTCTGCTTATACTCGTCGTATTCGATGACTGCCATATATCGTTTCCTCCGCTTGAAAAATTCCTTAGCCGTACTATTATATCAAAAAATGCCTGTTTGTAAAGGGGGATCGGCTTTTATGGGACGATTTGCGCGGCAAAACACGGGCGGCGCGGCGTCCGCTCTTGCAAAAACGGGGAAAATGTGGTACAATAATCAGCCAAATATACAATGCTGAGCGAGGATGACCATGACAACGAAAGATTTCCAAAACCGCGGTCTGCTGCGGATATTCCTATCCTATTTCAAGCCCCACCGGCGCCTGTTCGCACTGGATATGACCTGCGCGTTCCTTATCGCCGTGGTGGATCTGGCGTTTCCGCTGGTGTCCCGCACAGCGCTGTACACCTGGCTGCCGGAAAAGCAGTTCCGGGTGTTCTTCGTCGTGATGGCGCTGGTGGTGGCGGCCTATGTGCTGCGCTCGGGGCTGTACTTCGTGGTGGCCTACTGGGGCCACACCTTCGGCATCCGGGTGGAGGCGGATATCCGCCGTGACCTGTACCACCATATGCAGGAGCTGGGCTTTGACTTCTACGACAAGAACCGTACCGGCCAGCTGATGAGCCGCCTGACCAGCGACCTGTTCGAGGTGACGGAGCTGGCGCACCACGGGCCTGAGGATCTGTTTATCTCCCTTGTGACCATCGTGGGCGCGCTGATCGTGATGTTCTGCATCCGCTGGGAGCTGGCGCTGGTGCTGCTGGTGATGCTGCCGGTGCTGCTGCTGGCAGCGCTGCGCCGCCGGAAACAGATGAGCGCCGCCTCCCGCGCCGCCAAGCAGAAGACCGGCACCATTAACGCCGCCATCGAGTCCGGTCTGTCCGGCGTCCGTACCACCAAGGCATTTGCCAATGAGGACGCCCAGCAGGAGCGGTTCGACGAGGCCAACGAGGTGTTCAAGACCGCCAAGCGCGGCTTCCACAAGGAGATGGGCTTTTTCACCGCCGTCATGGAGTTTTTCACCAACATCCTGCCGGTGGCGGTGATCGCCGTAGGCGGCTGGCTCATCATGCGGGAGCGCATGGACTATGTGGATCTCATCACCTTCTCCCTGTACGTCACGTCCTTCGTCAGCCCCATCCGAAAGCTGGCGAACTTTGCGGAGATGTTCTCCAACGGCTTTGCGGGACTGAACCGCTTTGCCGAGCTGATGCGCACGGAGCCCACCATTCAGGACGCCCCCGACGCCGTGGAGCTGACGGAGGTGCAGGGCGCCGTGGACGTGGATCATGTGTCCTTCGCCTACACCGATGAGACGGAGGTGCTCCACGATGTGTCCCTGTCCATCCCCGCCGGGGAGACGGTGGCGCTGGTGGGGCCGTCCGGCGGCGGCAAGAGTACTCTGTGCCAGCTGCTGCCCCGATTCTACGATGTGGACGAGGGCAGCATCCGCATAGACGGGCTGGATGTGCGGCAGGTGACCCAGAGCTCGCTGCGCCGCGCCATCGGCATCGTACAGCAGGACGTGTTCCTGTTTGCCGACACCATCCGGGAGAATATCCGCTACGGGCGGCCCGGCGCCTCCGACGAGGAGGTGGAGGCCGCGGCCAAGCGGGCGGAGATCTACGAGGATATCATGGCCATGCCCGACGGCTTTGACACCTATGTGGGCGAGCGTGGTACGCTGCTGTCCGGCGGTCAGAAGCAGCGGGTATCCATTGCCCGCATCTTCCTGAAGGACCCGCCCATCCTCATTCTGGACGAGGCCACCTCCGCGCTGGACAGCGTGACGGAGGCGAAGATACAGGGGGCGTTTGATGAGCTGTCCCGGGGGCGCACCACCCTCATCATTGCTCACCGGCTGTCCACCATCCGGGCGGCGGATCGTATTCTGGTCATCCAGAACGGCCGTATCGCCGAGGAGGGCAGCCACCGGCAGCTGCTGGCGCTGAACGGCGCCTACGCCAAGCTGTACCGCACGCAGGATCTGGGAGGCAGCTATGGACAGACGTGAGCTGCTGGATCGGGCCGCCCGGGACGAGGACGAGCGCCTGCTGCTGGGCCGCGTGTGGGATAAATGGGAGCAGTGCCGCCTGCGCAGCATACCGACAGCCACGGATTTCCTCTCGCCGCAGGAGCAGGCGGCGGCACAGCGGCTGTTGGGCGCGCTGGGCGTACACGACGGCTATGTGTTCTTCGGCGGCTACGACGGCGCGGAGCGGCAGCGGCTGTTCTTCCTGCCGGACTGGGCGGAGACACCGGACGCGGACGCTGTGGCGGCGGTGGCTGCCACATGGTACGGCGGTGAGCACCTGACCCACCGGGATTTTTTAGGCAGCCTCATGGGTCTGGGATTGACCCGAGGCACCATCGGCGATATACTGGTGACAGAGGATCGGTGTCAGGTGCTGACACTGCCGAAAACGGCGGAATTCCTGCTGTCGGCGTGGGAGTCGGCGGGCCGGGTGAAGCTGAAGACCGTGCCCCTGCCGCCGGAGGAGCTGGAGATCCCGGCGCAGGCGTGCCGAGAGCTCCGGGACACCGTGTCCTCCCTGCGGCTGGACAACGTGCTGGCGGCGGGCTTTTCCCTCAGCCGTGGACGTGCGGCGGAGGCCGTGGAGAAGGGCGCGGTGCAGGTAAACTGGACGGTGTGCCAGAAGCCGGATAAGCCGGTGGCGGCGGGGGATACCATCACCTGCCGCGGTTTAGGGAAATGCGTGCTGGACAGCGTGGGCAGCCCGACGAAAAAGGGACGGCTCCCCGTGGTCATCCGGCGCTTTGTATAAGGGAGAATTTGTATGGATCAGAAGAAGATCGACCGTATCAACGAGCTGGCCCATAAGGCCAAGGCCGAGGGGCTCACCGAGGAGGAGCAGAAGGAGCGGGAGGTGCTGCGGCAGGAGTATCTGGACGCGGTCATGGGCAACCTCCGGCGGGAGCTGGACAACACCTATATCGTGGACGAGAAGGGCAACAAGCGGAAGCTGCAGGGAAAGGGGTTCAAGTCCTGATGGCATACGAATACGACAATGACAACGGCCTCCGGCAGCCGCAGCCGCCGAAAAAAGACAGCGACATCGGCTCGTGGATATTCATCGCCGTCATGTTTACCGTGGCGTGGCCGATCGGCCTGATCCTGCTGCTCATCAAGCTCAGCGAGAGCGGCAACAAAAGGAAGAATGCCCGCCGGACAGCGGGGCAGAGCGGGCAGCGCACCTCCCAGCGGGTGACGGCGGCCTCACCCCAGGCAGAAAAGGCCCGCAGCGCCGTGGAGCAGGTGACCCGCACCCCGGATTATAGCGATAAGGGCGCCAAGACCATGAAGATCATCGGTACCATTCTGGGCATCGTGGGCTGCATCTCCCTGCTGGCCGCCGTGGAGGATAATCTTTCCTTTGCCATCCACTATAATGAGTGGGTGTACTTCCTGCGCCAGATGTTCTACCCGCTGGGGCTGCTGACCGGCGGCGTATCGCTGCTGCTGGGCAGCGGCGCCATGAAGCGCCGCCAGCGCCGGTTCGCCACCTATCTCCGTACGGCAGGGAAGAAGCCTGCTGTGCCGCTGGACTATCTGGCCCGCGCCACCGATGTGTCCCGCCGCCGCGTGGAGAAGGACGTGGATCTCATGCTGGAGAAGGGGCTGTGGGGCGACAAGGCCTATGTGGATATGGGCAGCGGTATGCTGTTCCGGTCGCAGGCGGCCGCCACCGCGTATTTCGACAGGACCCGGCAGCCTCAGCAGACGCCTGACCCGGCGGTGCCGCCTCAGGCGTCTGAGGGCTACGCCGGTACGTTGCGGCAGATCCGGGAGCTGAACGACCGCATCGCCGACGAGGCGTTGAGCGCCAAGATCGACCGGATCGAGCAGGTGTCGGGCCGTATCTTTAAGGCCATCGAGGACACACCGGCCAAGAAGAACGCCGCCGGCACGTTCCTGAACTACTACCTGCCCACCACCCTGAAGCTGCTGGAGAACTACGCGGCCTTTGAGGAGGCGGGGGTCAGCGGCGAGAACCTGTCGCAGGCCAAGAGCCGCATCGAGGCCACCATGGACAGCATCGTGGCGGGCTTTGAGCATCAGCTGGATGAGCTGTACCGCACTGACGCCATGGACATCGACAGCGATATCCGGGTGATGGAGACCATGCTGCGCCGGGATACGTCCAGCGCGGCAGACGACTTCGGGCTGGGCGGTACCGCCGCGCAGCGCCAGCCGGAGGAGGAATAGGATACGAGGGAGACGCGGTCTGCGGGCCGCGCTCCCTTTCGCGCTTTTTGGCAAGATCCGTTACCGGTAACGGATTTTGCCAAAAGCCGGGCGGTGTTTATTGACGGAGAAACACAAAGAGGATACAATACAGACATAAGTACAGATGCCTGCCGCCCTGTTTCGCCGCCATCGGCGCAGCGGATGTGGTATGGTGCTGCAAAGGAGAGAGAGCATGACCAAGGAGATGGAGCTGTACCGCGGCGGAAGCTGGGACAGCGCGTATACATATCTGGGCGCGCATCCCGCCGCGCAAGGCTATACGTTCCGCGTCTGGGCGCCCCACGCCCGGTGTGTGGCGCTGGCCGGTGACTTCAACGACTGGCAGGGCGCGGATATGCACCGCGACGAGGACGGCGTGTGGTCGCTGACGGTGGACACCGCCGCCGCATACGACAGCTATAAGTACATCGTCACCGGTGCGGATGGCCGCACGGTATGGAAGGCAGATCCCTTCGCCTTCCACGCCCAGACCCGCCCCGGCTCCGACAGCAAGGTCTATGACCTGTCCGGCTACGGCTGGCATGACGGGGCGTGGCGGGAGAAGTGTGCTGCCCAGCCGCCGGTGGATGGGCCTCTGCTGATCTACGAGGTGCATCTGGGCTCGTGGCGCCGCCACGAGGACGGCAACAGCCTCAGCTACCGGGAGCTGGCCAAGGAGCTGCCCGCCTATGTCAAGAGCATGGGCTACAACTTCGTGGAGCTGCTGCCGGTGACGGAGTACCCGCTGGACGACAGCTGGGGCTATCAGTGTACCGGCTACTTCGCCCCCACCAGCCGCTACGGTACACCCCACGATTTCATGGCGCTGGTGGACGCCCTGCATCAGGCGGGGGTGGGTGTGATCCTGGACTGGGTACCCGCCCACTTCTGCAAGGACAGCCACGGCCTCATCGAGTTTGACGGCACCTGCCTGTACGAGTACGGCGACCCGCTGAAGTGGGAGCACGCCGGCTGGGGTACACGGGTGTTCGACTTCGGCAAGCCGGAGGTGTGCAGCTTCCTGCTGTCCTCCGCGGCCTACTGGCTGCGGGAGTACCACATCGACGGCCTGCGGGTGGACGCGGTGGCGTCCATGCTGTATCTGGACTACGACCGGCAGGGCGGCGCATGGCGGCCCAACCGGAACGGCGGCCGGGAGAATCTGGAGGCCATCGAGTTTTTGCGGGCGCTGAACCGCACGGCGTTTGCCATCGACGGCGCCGCCCTGATGGTGGCGGAGGAGTCCACGGCGTGGCCGCTGGTGACCTACCCGCCGGAGCAGGGGGGATTGGGCTTCAACCTGAAGTGGAACATGGGGTGGATGAACGACCTGTGCCACTATCTGAAGATGGACCCCTATTTCCGCCAGTTCCATCACAGGGATGTGACCTTCTCCATGGTCTACGCCTTCTCGGAGAACTATGTGCTGCCCCTGTCCCACGACGAGGTGGTGCATATGAAGGGCAGCCTGCGGGGCAAGATGCCCGGCGACGACTGGCGGCAGCTGGCGGGCGTCCGGGGGTTCTACGCCTATATGCTGTGTCACCCCGGCAAGAAGCTGCTGTTCATGGGCGCGGAGCTGGGCCAGTGGCACGAGTGGGCGTTTGAGGGCCAGCTGGACTGGTACCTGCTGGACGACCCTGCCTGCCGCGCCACCCACGAGTGTATCCGCCAGCTGAACCGGCTGTACCGCCGCAACCGCAGCCTGTGGGAGAACGACCGGGACTGGGACGGCTTCGAGTGGCTGGTGGCCGACGACAACCGCAACAACGTGCTGGTGTTCCTGCGCCGGGACCGGAAGGGGCATGAGCTGATCTGCGCGGTGAACTTTGCGCCGGTGCCGTGGGAGAACTACCGCTTCGGCGTGCCGGATCACGCCTATTACGAGGAGCTATTCAATACGGACGATACCCGTTGGGGCGGCAGCGGCATCTGCGCCGCCGATGCCATTCCCGTGGAGCCTGTCCCGTCCCACGGACGGGAGCAGTCCATCGCACTGACCATCCCGCCGCTGGGCGCGGTGATCCTGCGGGGACACGGCAAGCGGAAACAGAAAAAAGAGGAAGCAGGAGGTACGCAAGCATGAAGAAAGAGTGTGTCGCCATGCTGTTGGCCGGCGGACAGGGGAGCAGACTCTATGTCCTGACCGGCAATATGGCCAAGCCCGCCGTTCCCTTCGGCGGTAAATCCCGCATCATCGATTTCCCCCTGTCCAACTGCACCAACTCCGGCATCGACACGGTGGGCGTGCTCACCCAGTACCGCCCGCTGGAGCTGAACGGCTATATCGGCAGCGGCCAGCCGTGGGAGCTGGACCGTATGTACGGCGGCGTCCACATCCTGCCGCCCTACCAGTCCGCCACCGGCGCCGTGTGGTACAAGGGTACCGCCAACGCCATCTATCAGAACATGGGCTTCGTGGATCTGTACGACCCGGAGTATGTGCTGGTGCTGTCCGGCGACCATATCTATAAGATGGACTACTCCGATATGCTCCGCCGCCACAAGGAGGCCGGCGCCGCCTGCACCATCTCCGTCATGGAGGTACCCTGGGAGGAGGCCAGCCGCTTCGGCATTATGTCCGTGGACGGCGACGACCATATCACGGAGTTTGCCGAGAAGCCCAAGGAGCCCAAGAGCAACCTGGCGTCCATGGGTATCTATATCTTCACATGGAGCAAGCTGAAGGCGTACCTCACCGCCGACGAGGCCGACCCCCAGAGCGAGAACGACTTCGGCAAGAACATCATTCCTGCTATGCTGTCGGCGGGGGAGGTCATGGCGGCCTACCGCTTCGAGGGTTACTGGAAGGACGTAGGCACGCTGGACTCCCTGTGGGACGCCAATATGGATATGCTGTCCCCCGGCTCGGGGCTGAACCTGCTGGACAAGAGCTGGCCCATCTACAGCCGGACGCCCACCTGCCCGCCCACATTCGTGGGGCCAAGCGGCGACATCGGCAACAGCGCCGTGGCCAAGGGCTGCACCATTCTGGGCGAGGTGAAGAACACCGTCCTGAGCTACGGCTCCTCCGTGGGGGAGGGCGCGCAGGTGTCCTACTCCGTGGTGATGCCCAACGCCACCATCGAGGCCGGGGCCAAGGTGTCCTACGCCATCGTGGGCGAGGGCTGCCATGTGGGGAAGAACGCCGTGGTCGGCGGCGACCCGGGCAGCGTGGACTTCGATCAATGGGGCATCGCGGTGCTTGGCCCCCGCACCACCGTCCCCGACGGCGGCGTGGTGGAGCCGAAAATGATGCTGGGCGCCAACGGTAAGGAGGTACGGCCATGAAAGGAATGCACGGGATCATCTTCTCCTACGAGAAGCAGACGGATCTGCGGGAGCTGATCGCCAACCGCATCCACGGCTCCATCCCCTTTGCCGGGGATTACCGGGTCATCGACTTTGTGTTGTCCGCCATGGTCAACGCCGGCATCACCGATGTGGGCGTCATCATGCACGGCAAGTGCCAGTCCATGCTGGACCATCTGGGCTCCGGCAAAAGCTGGGATCTCAGCCGCAACCACGGCGGATTGACGCTGCTGCCCGCCTTCGCGTATAACGAGAGCCGCGGTGCAGGCGGCCAGTACCGGGGCAAGGTGGAGGCACTGGCGGGCGTGATCAACTACCTCAAGGGCATCCGGCAGGACTATGTGCTGCTGTCGGACAGCGACCTTGTCATCAACCTGCCGCTGGAGGACGTGCTGCGCCGCCATATCGAGACCGGCGCGGACATGACGGCGGTATGCACCTCCATCCCCGGCGATGTGTCGGACACCTACTTTACACTGGATGAGACGGGCCGCATCACGGACACCGCCTACGACGTGTTTGCTCCGGCGGGCTACCGCTGCCTGAATATGTTCATCCTCAGCAAGAAGCTGCTGCTGCAAATGGTGACGGAGTGCGCCAGCCGCAACCAGTTCAGCTTCCGCCACTACATTTTGCAGGACATGGGGAAGAAGTACCATTTCCACGCCTACATCTACGACGGCTACGCCGCCCGTATCAACAGCATCCAGAGCTACTATCAGCGCAGCATGGAGCTGCTGGATCCCGCTCTGCGGCAGGCGCTGTTCTGCAGGGAGCGGCCGGTGTACGGCAAGGAGAACGACTCCCCCTCCAGCTATATCGACCCCAGCGGCCCCTGCGTCAACTCCCTGATCGCAGACGGCTGCGACATTCAGGGCAGCGTGAAAAACTGCATCCTGTTTCGGAATGTACGTATTGAAAAGGGCGCCAGCGTGGAAAACTGCATCCTGTTCAAGGATACGGTGGTGAAAAGCGGCGCCGCGCTGCAAAACGTTATCACCGATAAGCAGGTGACAGTCGGCGAGAATGTGACGCTGACAGGACATGAGAACTACCCCATCGTGATCGCCAAGAACAGCACGATCTGAGTGCTGACGGAGAAAGGAGCTGCAGTATGAAGATCCTATATGTGTCCAGTGAGGCATTTCCCTTCTGCAAGACCGGCGGACTGGCCGATGTGGCGGGCAGCCTGCCCCCCGCGCTGGCCCGGAACGGCGACGACGTGGCGGTGATCCTACCCTTGTACGGGCAGATCGGCCGGCAGTGGCGCCAGCAGATGACGTTCCGCCGCTATATCTATGTGGATCTGGGCTGGCGTCACCAGTACTGCGGCCTGTTTTCACTGGAGAGAGACGGCGTGACGTGGTACTTCGTGGACAACGAGCATTACTTCTGCCGCGGCGCGCTGTACGGCGAGTTTGACGACGGCGAGCGCTTCGCCTTCTTCTGCAAGGCGGTCATCGACCTGCTGCCCAGTCTGGACTGGATGCCCGACATCCTCCACTGCAACGACTGGCAGACGGCGCTGGTACCCATCTACCTCAAGGATGTATGTACCCGCTGGGAGGAGGTGCGCCGCATCCGCACGGTGTTCACCATCCACAACATCGAGTATCAGGGGCGCTACGGTGAGGACACCGTGGATCAGCTGTTCGGACTTGACAGAGGGTGGTATAATGACGGCACACTGCAAATGGACGGCGATGTGAACCTGATGAAGGGCGCCATGCTGGTGTCCGACGCCGTCACCACCGTCAGTCCCACCTATGCCGCCCAGCTCCACGACGCGGCCTATGCCGAGGGCATGGAGAGTGTGGTGTGCATGATCGACTGGAAGTTTTCCGGCGTGGTCAACGGTCTGGACGTGGTGGGCTACGACCCCGCCCGCGACCCGGCGCTGCCGGCGAACTACGATGCCGACCACATGGCGGGCAAGGCCGCGTGCAAGGCGTCGCTGCAAGCGGCGATGGGTCTTGCACAGGAGCCGGACACGCCCCTTATCGGCATCGTCAGCCGTCTGGTGGGTCACAAGGGCCTGGACATCGTGGAGCAGGGGCTGGACGGCATCATGGCCACCGGCTGCCAGCTGGTGGTGCTGGGCAAGGGCGACAGCCGGTTCGAGGACTTCTTCCGCGGCAAGGCGTGGGAGTACGGCGGCCGCCTGTCGGCGCAGATCACCTACGCCGAGGATCTGGCGCGCCGGGTCTACGCCGGGTGCGACCTGTTTTTGATGCCCTCCCGCAGCGAGCCCTGCGGCCTGAGCCAGATGATCGCCATGCGCTACGGCGCGGTACCCATCGTCCGGCGCACCGGCGGACTGGCGGACACGGTGAAGTCCTGTCAGGTGGGGCAGGAGGACGGCACGGGCTATCTGTTCGAGAGCTACGACGCCGGGGCCATGCTGGATGTGATCGGGCAGGCCACCGGCCTGTACCGCGGCGACCGCAAGGGCTTTGACACCGTGCGGCGCCGGGGCATGACGGCGGACTTCAGCTGGGCGCGGAGCGCCGGTGAATACCGCCGCATCTATGGAAATCTGCTGGGCTGATGCTCGGCTTTTCATACGGAGGATTTTTGTATATGACCTATACCAAGAAGACACTGAAGGAAGCGATCATCCAGAAGCTGCGGCTGAATTACGGCTGCACCGAGAAGCAGGCCACCGACGGCGAGATGATGAAGGCCTGCGCCATGGTGCTGCGGGATATCATGGCCGAGCGCGGCGTGCAGACGCGGGAGGAGACCTTCCATGAGGGACGGCGGAAGGTGCATTACCTGTCCATGGAATTCCTGATGGGCCGCAGTCTCATGAAGAACGCCTACAATCTGGAGCTGCTGGATCCGCTGACCGACGCCATTGACGAGCTGGGCTTCAAGGCCGCCGATATTTTTGAGATCGAGCCGGACGCCGGCTTGGGCAACGGCGGTCTGGGCCGTCTGGCCGCCTGCTATCTGGATAGCATGACCACGCTGGACATCCCCGCCGCCGGCTATTCCATCTGCTATGAGCTGGGCATCTTCAAGCAGAAGATCGTGGAGGGACAGCAGGTGGAGTTGCCGGACGACTGGATGCAGCTGGGCGACGCATGGCTGCTGCCCAAGCTGCAGGAGGCGGAGGAGGTCCACTTCGGCGGCAAGGTGCGCTCCCGCTGGGACAACGGCCACCTGATGGTGGTGCATGAGGACTACACCCGCGTGCTGGCTGTACCCTGCGACATGGAGATCGCCGGCTACGACACCGACCACGTCAATACCCTGCGGCTGTGGCAGGCCCGCAGCCCCAAGCCCATCGACATGAAGCTGTTCAGTCAGGGCCAGTATTTGCAGGCGTCGGAGGAGCGTGCCATGGCGGACGCCATCAGTCAGGTGCTGTACCCTGAGGATAACCACTACGAGGGCAAGTCCCTGCGGCTGAAGCAGCAGTATTTCTTCGTCTCCGCCACCATGCAGTCCATCACCCGCAAGCATATCGAGGTCTACGGTACCCTGAAGAACTTCCACGAGAAGAACGTCATCCAGATCAACGACACCCACCCCACGCTGGTGATCCCGGAGCTGATGCGTATTCTGGTGGACGACGC
>ERZ1026772.555-NODE-555-length-26426-cov-7.507982_pt1 | contig 26426 bp, 22 predicted proteins | sample MGYA00380124_ERZ1026772 | MGnify/ENA primary metagenome ERZ1026772 (study PRJEB33269, sample SAMEA4719760) | human gut metagenome | biome: human-associated habitat; feature: organic feature; material: feces | place: Cameroon | collected 2013-10 ...
AAACCATTTGACTCTCCTCTGGAGGTCGCAAAAGAACTCATAGCAAATGAAAAGTAACATCCCACGCATCAATGTCTTCATCATTGCACTAGTAATCAGCATCTTCTCGTTTACCGGCTGCAGGAATGACAATGCGACACAGACAGTCTTCTCCGAAAAGGAACAGATCAAGGCCGTGAAGGGACTCATTGACCGAGTCACATCCGGAAGATCCGGCGAATTCGAAGTCCGTCTTCTCCAGGAGCGTCCGGACAGCATGGATTTCTTCGAATACAGTGCAGAGAACGGCAAGATCGTACTCGGCGGAAACAATGGCGTCAGCATTGCAAGTGCATTGGGGCAGTATCTGCGCGACTTCTGCGGATTCCACCTGAGCTGGTGCGGAAGCAATACCGTTCTCCCCGAAAGCCTGCCTCTACCGGAGGAAAAGGTGACGAAGACTTCACCGTACAAATGGCGTTACTACCTGAACTACTGCACATTCAACTACAGCATGAGCTGGTGGGACTTCGACAGATGGCAGAAGGAAATCGACTGGATGGCATTGAACGGTATCAATATGCCTTTGGCCATCACGGGACAGAATTCCATCTGGCGCAGGGTCTATCATAAACTTGGACTTACAGACGAGGACCTGAAGTCTTTCTTCAGCGGACCTGCATATTTCAACTGGTTCTGGATGGGCAACCTGGACGGCTGGCAAGGCCCTATGCCTCTGAGCTTTATGGAAAAACACGAGGAACTCCAGAAGCAGATACTTTATCGCGAAAGATCATTGGGAATGACTCCTATCCTGCCGTCGTTCACCGGCCACGTACCACCGGCATTGATAGAAAAATTCCCGGACGTGAAGGCGAAGAACACACAGTGGGTGAACTTCCCCAAGACTTATGTACTGGACCCGTCCGAGGACATGTTCTCCGAAATAGGCAAACTGTTCCTGGAGACTCAGACGGAAATTTATGGCACGAACCATTATTACACAGCTGATACCTTCAATGAAAACATACCGCCGACAGATGACCCCGAATATCTGAAAGGGGTAAGCGCCAAGGTTTACCACGCGATGTCGGAGGTGGATCCCGATGCCGTATGGGTAATGCAGGGATGGATGTTCCATCACGAGAGACATTTCTGGCATGACCCTCAGATTCAGGCACTTCTGTCCGCAGTTCCGGATGACAAGATGCTGATTCTGGACCTGTGGAGCGAAAGATACCCGGTGTGGAACCGGACCAATGCCTACTACGGAAAGCCGTGGCTGTGGTGTATGCTTCACAACTTCGGACAGAACATCGTCCTGTCAGGTAACGCGACATCTGTAGCCAACGATCCTGCGGCAGCATTGGCAGATTCGACCTCCGGCAAGATGAGCGGCATCGGTCTGACTCCGGAAGGCATCGGGCACACACCTATCATTTACGCGTTGATGCTTGAAAATGTCTGGAACGAAGGCAGGCCGGTGGATATAGACGAATTCATAAAGAATTATACTACAAATCGTTACGGCAAACTTTCACCTGCTGCTGTCGAAGCCTGGAAAGGTATATTCGCTACTGCATTCGAGAACAATGTAAATAATGGCGGACATGAGTCCATCATCACTGGGCGTCCTACATTCGTGGAGAACCCTAAGGGATGTACCAATACCAGAAAATGTTACGAGCGGACAGACCTTGTGAAGGCTTGGGAAGCGCTGTACTCCTGCATTGATGAACTTTCAGAAAGCGACGGGTACAGGTATGACATCGTCGATATCACTCGTCAGGTGCTCGCCGACTATGCCTCTGTTATTCAGCAGAAGTTCGCCGCCGATTACAAAAATGGGGATTTGGAAGCGTTCAAGGCCAATGCAGAGGCTTTCGATGCCCTGATTTCTGATATGGATACGCTGCTGGCCACAAGAAAAGAATTCCTGCTCGGCGTATGGCTCGAAAGCGCGAAGGCCATGGGAACCACGCCGGAAGAGTCCGCTCTCTACGAGCAGAATGCGCGCAACCTTCTGGGAACATGGGGCAACAAGGACTGCAAACTCTTCGACTATGCCTGCAAGCAGTGGTCTGGAATGATGAATGGTTATTACAGACAGAGATGGAATCTGTTCTTCGAGGACGTCCTCGCCAATTGGGGGCACTTCGAGCAAAATGACTTCGCACAGAAATGCAAGGACTACGAATGGAACTGGATCTTCGAGACTGACTGCTTCCCTACTGAAAAGAGCGGAGATGAAATCGAAGTAGTGAAGAGTCTCTGGAACAAATATAATACAGCATTGCTAAATGAGTAACAATCAACCGACTGGACGCTTGGCGTCGCTGGATGCATTGAGAGGGTTCGACATGCTTTTCATAGCAGGTCTCGCCTATCTCATCAGGGCCGTCTGCTGCCTTTTCCCCGGTGGGGAATCTTTCTGGCTGGAGGATCAGATGCACCACGTGGCATGGGACGGACTGGCTCATCACGATACAATTTTTCCGCTTTTCATATTCATAGCGGGAGTGTCATTCCCCTACTCCTATGCCAAGCAGGTGAAAATCGGCAAGACCAGATGGCAGATATACAAGAAAATCTTCATAAGGGCAGCCGTTCTGGTGTTCCTGGGAATGATTTGCAACGGATTGCTGAAACTGCAGAGCGGCCCGCAGAGATTCTTCAGCGTGCTGGAACGCATCGGTGTCGCCGGAATGTTCGCATCCATATTGTATATCAATTTCAAGCCACGAGGCAGAATCATCATTGCGGCGCTCATCCTGATAGCGTATGGAGCCATCAGCTTCATTGTCGCTCCTGATGCACCGGCAGGGACTTCGCCGCTCAGCCTGGAGGGCAGCATTGCCGCCTATGTCGACAGGACATTGTTCACGAACCTGATTTATAAACCGGGAATATATGATCCGGAGGGTCTGTTGAGCACTTTCCCGGCCATAGTCACTGCCATGCTGGGCAACTTCACCGGCGAATTTATCCGGAACAGCAAGTCAAGCGGAAACAAGAAATGCCTGTATATGATCGGTGCTGCGGCAGTCATGACAATTGTCGGCCTGATATGGTCCCACTGGCTTCCTCTGAACAAAAAGCTGTGGAGCAGCAGTTTCACACTTGTCGTGGGAGGATATTCCGTAGCAATGCTGGCTCTTTTCTACTGGTTGATCGACGTGAAAGGTTATCAGAAATGGGCATTTCCGCTTAAAGTGGTGGGTATGAACTCTATAGCGATCTTCATGCTGCCTAAGATCATTGACCTGAAATATACGGTCAATTTCTTCCTGGGCGGATTGTGCAACCGGCTGGGAGAAGGACGGGACAATGTCTTGTTCTGGTCCGGATACCTGGTGCTCGTCTACCTGATTCTTTACTTCATGTATAAAAAAGACATATTCATCAAGGTATGAGAAAGATAGTCATTGCATGCGATTCATATAAAGGATGCCTGTCATCTTCTGAGGTTGCACGGGCTGCTGCTGAAGGCGTGGCGGAGGTATATCCGGATTGCGAAATTGTCCGTCTGGCCGTAGCTGACGGTGGAGAAGGGACCGTGGATGCACTCGTGGAAACATTGGGAGGACATCTGGAATGGGCAGAAGTCTCCGACCCGCTGGGCAGACCGGTGAAAGCCGCTTATGGGATAGCCGGAGACCTCGCCATAATCGAATCAGCTGCTGCCTGTGGACTTACGCTTCTGACCAAAGAGGAGCGCAATCCGCTGATTACCACCACCAAAGGACTGGGCGAGCTGATATTGGCCGCCATCGGCAAAGGCTGCAGACGCTTCCTCATCGGGCTTGGCGGCAGCGCGACCAATGACGGCGGAATGGGAATGATAAGCGCAGACGGTTTTCTGGAAAGGGCTCGCGGGATGAAGTTCACGGTGGCGTGCGATGTGGACACGCCATATATAGGAGCCCATGGGGCAAGCCGCGTTTTCGGGCCACAGAAAGGAGCCTCGGAAGAGGACGTGGAAATCCTTGAAGAAAGGCTGCGCGGATATGCATTGAAAATACTGAAAGACACCGGCATTGACGTGAGCGATATGGCCGGTGCAGGGGCAGCAGGCGGACTTGGCGGGGCTTTCCGCGCGTATTTGGGCGCTGAACTGAAGCGAGGGGTGGACTTGGTGCTGGACCAGATCGGATTCGACAGCATCATCGACGGGGCAGACCTTGTCATCACCGGCGAGGGCTGCTCGGATTACCAGACATTGAAAGGAAAAACTGCCGCGGGCGTGCTCGAAAGGGCGAAGAGAAAGAGAATACCGGTAATGCTCGTAAGCGGGGCAATCCGTGACGGGCAGATGCTGCGTGACGACGGCTTCGGGGTTATCGCGGCCGCAAGTCCGAAGGAGATGAGCCTGGCCGAGGCAATGCGTCCGGAGACTGCCGAGTCAAACATTTACAAAACCGTTAAAAGATTACTGCTCAATGAATAGCGCACTTGCAGTTGCAATCGGACTTACGCTTGCAATTATCTTGATATTGAAGAAATGCCTGCCTGTCTATGCCCTGATTCTAGGCGCGATAGTCAGCGGACTTTTGTCCGGATGGGGCTTCGAGTCGACCATCTCGGAAATGTTTTCCGGCGTGCGCGACATCTCACCTGCCATTGTCCGGATTCTTGCTGCAGGCGTCCTGACCGGCGTCCTGGTAAAGACCGGCGCGGCTGACAAAATCGCGCTGACCATCGTCAAGAAAGCAGGACGGCGCAATGTTTTCCTTGCATTGGCATTGTCCGTATTTATACTGACCGGCGTTGGAGTTTTTATCGACGTGGCGGTAATCACAGTCGCTCCAATCGCCATCATGATTGGCAAGGAGATGGGCCTTTCGAAGGGGAAAGTGCTTTTAGCGATGATCGGTGGCGGAAAATGCGGAAATATCGTTTCGCCGAACCCCAACACCATCATTGCGGCAGAGAACTTCGATGCACCACTGTCATCTGTAATGGCGGCGGGAATCGTGCCGGCATTGGTGGGTCTGGCCGCGCTGATTTTCATCATATTGCCAATGCTTCCTGACAAGGGTTTTTCCGATATGAAGGACGCGGAAGAGACTAGTGCCAGAAACGATTTGCCATCATTTATGGCGAGCATCACGGGCCCGCTTGTGGCTGTCCTTCTGATGGTTCTGCGGCCGTTGTTCGGAATCGCCATCGACCCTGCAATCGCATTGCCTGTCGGTGGTCTGGCCGGTGTCATCGCGACACGCAAATGGAAAAGCACTGGAGAGAGCATGAGTTACGGACTCGAAAAAATGTCATCTATCGCGGTACTTTTGGTGGGAACGGGAACCATTGCCGGTGTCATCAAGGCTTCCGCTGTCAAGGACTTGCTGATAAGCCTGATTTCCGGATGGGAAGGCGGTGCGGCCCTGATTGCCCCTGTTTCGTCAATCCTCATGAGCGCGGCATCGGCCAGCACGACTGCCGGAGCAACAATTGCATCTGCATCGTTCGCGCAGACCGTTCTGGCGGCCGGGGTCAATGCCGTCTGGGCCGCAGCCATGACCAATGCCGGTGCCACCGTCCTGGACCACCTTCCTCACGGCTCGTTCTTCCACGCCGCCGGCGGTTCCATCGGGATGGAGCTCAAGGAAAGGCTTCGCCTGATTCCTTACGAGTCGCTTATCGGACTGGTGCTGGTGAGTATGACGGTCGTCATGATGCTGATAATAAATTAATTAACAATTATAATAAAGAAATGGTACAAACGAAGAATTACAAAAGCCCTGAAATCTCCATTATAGAAATAGCCGGAGATCAGGAATTCGCTGTTGTTGCTGGAAGCAATTTCCAGAGTGATATCAAAGAGTTGGAAATTATTGAGGAGGAATGGTAATGAAAAGACTGTCAGTATTGGCAATGGCCATGATTGTCATGGCTTCTTGCGCTAAAGAGAATGTTCAGCCGAACAATGAACCTGCTGGCGAGAAACAGCTTTTGGAAATCGGCTTGGCTTCTACCAAGACTCAACTCGGAACTGAATACGGAGAGAATGGTAAAAAATTCTTCCCTATCGTATGGAGCGAAGGTGATGAAATCGCGGTTATCGAAAATATGGGCGTAGAAGGGAAGCAGAATGTCTCAGTATATCGCCTGAAAGAGGGAGCCGGCACAGCAAACGGTATCTTCGAGCACGTGAGCGGCGATGCGTTCCCGAAAGTGATAAATGATGTGGTATATCCGGCGTCTGCGGTCGTGCCGAACAGTACGCTTATAAGTGACATTCCGATTAAAGATGCAGCGTCATTGATACCTGAAAAAAATGATAAACAGAGCTATACCGAAAATAGTTTCGATCCGAAGTCTCCGATTATGTATTTCCACCGCGAAAAAGATAGTGATCCAATCGTACTGAAGCCTGCGAGCAGCATAGTTTGCATTCCGATTACTGGAGTTGATGATAACGATTACGTAACTTCCGTCGTATGGCAACACATGGATGGAGACAAAAGAACAGTTACCCTCGAATGTCCGAAAGAAGGTGTCAGACTATCCAAAACACAGCCTGTCAACTTCTATTTGTCCATCAGGCCAATGGAAAAGAACTATTCTACATGCAATGCCAATGTTTATGTTCATTTGAAAAACGGTGCTGTCCAGGTAAAGTCGTTCAGGACTAAAGGTAATTATGCGGCTGGAACTCTTCATCGCTTTACAACTTGGCAGTTGGGCAAAAAGGCGAAGTGGAGTATCTTGGGTCAAGGTTCAGAAAGAGATAATGACACATACAAAGGCGTTCCTTACGGTCCGGCCAAATATATGATTGACGGTAATGACGTTTCGTGGTGGGAATCTCGTAGGGAACTTAATGCAACAAAAAATGGTGCTAAAATGGCAGGTCCTCATACCGTTGTCATTGATTTAGGCTCAGTTCAAACAATTAATGGAATCAAAATCAAATCTAAGGAAACGGAGGACAAGAATGATCCTAAATATGGAATCACATATACAAAAAATGACAAAACTCTCGACATCTATGGCACCCAGTCATACAATCCTCCTCATACTTTTCATATCGGCTTTATGGAGAACAAACCGGATGATGCTGTAATCAAAGCATTTACTGCAAATAAAAAGTGGCCTGATGGAATGAAATATACTACTATCAAAAGTGAAAATGCGAAAGGAATTGATTATTATTATGGGGCAGACAAAAAGACTTGGTGGGATAATAAAATAGAACCTTCTCTTTCTGCCAGATATGTATTCGTCCATTTCCAATATGCTTGGAACAATGACGGTAATAACACTGCTGCTCCATTCGAGAAAATAGCCGAACTGGATATCTACTAATCCGCAGGACTTTATGAAAAGATTTTGTTATATGTTGCTCGCTGCCGCATTGTTGGCAGCGGGCTGCACAAAAGAAAATTGCAACGGGCCGATAGAAGAATTGGAAATCGGCATTGACAATGCACTGACAAAGGTCGCTCTCGGAACTGAATCCAATGGAAAATTCGACCTCTTATGGTCAGATGGGGACGAGGTTGCTGTGACCGGCGATGCAGGTTCTTCCATTTTCCGTCTGAAATCCGGTGCAGGAACGACTAACGGTGTATTTGAATACAAGAGCGGCGCTACCGGACAAACCAGAATTACGGATGTCGTTTATCCGGCATCCAATGGCGGTAATGTGCCTACGACACAGACTTATAAGGAAGGCACATTCGATCCGTCAGCGCTAACTCTCGCATATCATAATCAAGCTTCTACCAGCGCCACCAAGATATTACTTGGCAGCGAGTCCAGCATATTGTGTTTCCAGATGAAAGGCAATGACAAGCTGAGCAGTATCTCTGTCGCATTCAAGAACGGCAAGACATACACGCTTAAAACATTGAGTGCCCCGGTCCTGGACAAATCCAAAGCAGCTCCATTCTACGTGGTCATACCTTCGCAAAAAGCTGACCGTTTGGATGTTACATTTACATCCGCATCCGGGACAATGCACAGAAGTCTCTTGTCTAAATCTTTCGTATCAGGAAAGGTTCACCGGTTCAAGCCTCTGGAATTCAGGACAGACAAGAAGTTCCGGATAATGTCTTATAATATCGGTCAATGCACGCAAGGTGGTAATTCCAGCACGAAACTAATCTCAGATGTCACTAAGGAGCTCAAGGCAGATGTTGTAGTGATGAATGAGGTTAGAAACAGCATACCTAATGACGCAAGCACTATTGCAAAAAATTTAGGTTGGGAGAAATACTATAAAAGTGCAAAACTCGGCATGAGCAATATGATTACCTATAATCCCGACAAACTGAAGACGATAGGAAATCCCGCATATCTTGAACTCAAGAAAATTGAACCATCAGACACCAAATATAATGAGGATAGGGTATGCCTCTTTATGGAATTTGAGGACTTTATCCTATTAGGCTCTCACCTTCAGAAAGATGCATTCACCAAACATACCAAATTGATTACAGACAAAGTCAAGGCCGAGTACGCAAAGAAAGGCAAACCTATATTTTTCTGCGGAGATATGAACACCAGACCATACGCAGTAGAGTTAAAGAACTTCATTTCCGAATGGCGGGTGCTGTCCAGAACGGACCAGTCCACATTTTACAATCCGGACCAGCCGGACAACCTGATCTGCATTGACTACATCTTCCTCTGGAAAGGCGGCCCTGATGTAAACGTCACCAAGACAGAGGTCTGCAAGAGCGTCAAATGCGGAACAATCACCGACGCCTCCGACCACTTCCCTATCTACGTGGATGTAACCATAGGCAACAGCAGCCTTCCGCTTTTAGAGGAAAAAATGTCACTCGGCTCGTATAATGTTGTAGCTGAGAACTATCAGTGATAAACATTTGTCTATTCTTACCGCAGGTTATTTTTTGAATGTTACTAAATTACCTGAAGTATCGGTAATATTACGTATTTGATATAATTCATCTTTTGTATATCTTTGGCAAAATGACTTAATGAATTATTATTCAATTTCAAACGATAACACTATGGGACGATTTTTATCCACCCTACTTATTCTCTCTTTGTCAGTTCCGCTGCTCGTGAATTGCAAGAAAGATGCGCCATCTGTCGAAAGCTTCAGCATTGAGCCGTCCACGCTTTATATCAATGACGGAGACACTCAGCAACTTGATGTGGTAGTGCTTCCTGAAACAGCAAAAAAAGGAAAGTTCTTTTCTTCACTCGTCTGGAAATCTGATGACGAGAACATAGCGAGTGTCGATGAGAATGGTCTTGTGACCGGCAATATGAGGGGCAATACCAGAATTACGGCATCTACACCTGACGGCTCATTGATGGCGAGTTGTGATGTTGTGGTGCAACTTGTTCTTACAGATGAAAAAGATATCACTAAATACTTTGAGAAAAATTTTGCCTTGGCGTTGAACTTTGAAAACAAGATCAAGGATGCAAGCAAAATCACTTATGGTGAAGTAAAGGAAATCAAAGGATTCGACGTGCCGAATGTATATCACGAAAAAATCATCTCTGCTTCAGGACTGGAATTTTTAGAAAATATAGAAACCTTGGACCTTAGCGGTTGTGTAAATATGGAGTCGGTGAAGTTTGGCACACACGGGAAATTGAAAAAGTTAGTTGCTAAAGGCTGCCAGCTGACATCCATCGATTTACGAGGCTGCCCTGCTTTGGAAAACATTGATTTGTCCGGCAACAAATTGAAGTCTTTTGATGCAAGCGGTTTCCCGAAGTTGTATTACCTGGCGATAAATGACAATGAGCTTGAGGACATCAACCTTAATGGTTGTGCATTATTGAATTATCTATTTATACGCGACAATAAGTTGAAAAGTATTGATATGTCTTCAATTAAACTATTGAACGACAATAATTTCAACTATCTGTATAATCCTGGTGAGAACGGGGAGTTCAAGATAATCAATAAAAATGAAACTTCGCGTCTGGTAAGTTGGACAATGGTTGCCGGCGACGAGAAAAGCCGTGTATGGGCGCACAATTATTCTGACAAAGCTCCTAAAATCAAGGTTCAGACAGATAAAGTCTCTACAACAAATGATGTTCCGGTGACTCTATCTGTGGAGTTGGAGTCACAGTCGGCAAATGTTGAGTATCATTGGTGGCACTGCCGAGAGGCAAAGAATACGGATACAGGTCAGCTTGTGTATCAGATATACAGTAAGATTGAGGACAAGTTAGACTCTGATGGTGGAGGGAACAAGACGATTATCAGTGGCTCAAAAACCGGATCGATTACATTTACAATAGCCGGGCTTCACTATAAGAAGGGGGATGAGCTGTATATGTTAGTTGTCTATGACAAGGATGCTGAGACCATTACATATAGTGAACCTATGACTATAACATATAAGTAGATTATTGGGGCCGGGGAAAACCCTTCTGACGTGCGTAAAAACGGCTGATTTACTCACGACAACACAGTTTTGGACATGACGTGCGCGAAAAACGTTTTATCGCGCACGTCATTCATGAAAAAAAGTCGTAAATTTGATTAAAGAAACAAGATTGACAACTGGAATATGTCTGAAAATAAGGTAAAGATACTTTTCGTGTGCCTGGGGAATATATGCAGAAGCCCGATGGCGGAGATGATAATGAAGAAAATGGTGAAGGATGCTGGGCGTGAGGAGGAATTCGAGATAAGTTCGGCAGCAACATCCGACGAGGTTGTAGGGTATGACATCTATCCGCCGGCGAAGGAATGCCTGAGGAAACATGACATCCCGTTTCAGAAAAGAGGTGCACGGCAAGTGACGGATGAGGACTATTCATATTATGACCACATCTTCGTCATGGACTGGGCCAATCTTAGGGACATGAAACAGAGATTCGGCGACAATGAGGGTAAAATCCAGATGCTCATGTCATTGGCCGGAGAGGAACGCGAAATTCCGGACCCTTGGTACACAGGAGATTTCGAAAGCACTTACAGAGACATCTGCATGTCATTGAATAAATTCCTAAGCGAGAGTCTCTAACTCATTTACAATCACTTCCGCTGCGGAGAGAGCCCAATCAGGGAATTTCTCGTCGCGGTGGAAGTGACCTTTTTCCGCAAAATCCAGAAGCACTGAAAGGTCGAATTTGTCAGACTCTATCGCGGCACTTTCACGTGTGGCATCATAGGCATTGCACTTCTGCTCGATATGCGAAGGCACCATCATCAGCGGCTTGCCCAGATACATTGCCTCGCAGATGGACTCGAAACCGGCGGTAGACGCGTATGCACGGCAACCTGCCATCTGGCGCAGGAACTCCTTGTCATCCAGATAATAGAAACTGAGCGTGTCATCCACGACCTTGACCGGGGCCTCGGCAGCATTGTCCCAGAAAAAGCGCAGAGGCACGGACGGGTGCGCCTCATGCCATGACTTCACCTCCTCCGCGAAACCGGCATTGAGCATGTACCCGAGAATATAGTCGCCGTCCTTGAAATCGGGGCTGTTCCGGTACGCGAGCACCTCAGGGCGCAGCAGCGGCGGCACCACCCTGATCTTCCCGTCATGCGGCATCTGCCTGAAAGACAGCGCCAAAACCTTCTCGGCGCCGGTCGCTATCGCGCGCGAGAACAGGTTCAATGCGATGTGACCTTCGTAGCCGAATTCCGGAATATGCATGTCCTTGTGCAGGAAAAGGAACTGGTGGCCAATGCAGACCATCGGAACTTTCCTTCCGGTAAGGCCGTGCGCGATAGTTCCCAGAATCTCGTAAAAATTCACGACCACGTCCGCGCCGCTGTCCTTGATATGATTTCGGATCAATGATATTGAAGGAATGAATTTCGGCGACATCGCCAGGTTGAAGAGCACAGTTTTCAGCGCATCCGGCCGCTTGTCCTGCGCCGCAGACACGAAATTCACTGACTCAAAATAAGTTATAGGGGCATTGACGCCTTCCGTGAAAAAAGCCGGCAAGGTACGGGATTCACTTTTGCCTACTAGCATTTCCACGACTTCATGTCCGCGTGAATGAAGCAATTTTTCCATCGTCATCGCCTGGGTGAGATGCCCTCTCCCCTCGCCTTGTATTATGAACAAATACTTCATATCTATAACAGTATTAGAGGTTTACCTGTTGCTGAACGGCGCCGTAACGCGCAATACGCCATTCACCGTCGTAATTTTCCACAAGAGCGGTCAGGGATTCCACCCAGTCGCCACAGTTAAGATAATGGATTCCGCCTTTCAACATCTTGTCTTCCGGATGATGGATATGGCCGCAGATAATGCCGTCGCATCCTTTCGCCTTGGCAAATGAAGCGAGGTCTGATTCAAATCCGGAAATCGCTGATACAGCCTGCTTTACCTTGTGCTTCAAGACGGCAGAGAGCGAATAGTATTCCTTGCCGCGTTTCATGCGGGCCTTGTTCCAGACATTGTTGAATTTCAACAGGAGATTATATGCGACATCGCCAAGTTTCGCAAGAAACCTCAGACGTGCCGTTATACTGTCGAAAGCATGGCCGTGGATAACCACGTACGAATGCTTGTCCTCCTTTATGACAAACTCATGTACCAGACTGATATTGGCCATTTTGGACGGCACCAGAGGGTCCAGGAAATCATCATGGTTACCTGTGACATAAATCACTTCCGTGCCATGTTTTTCCATCATCTTCATGATTACATGGAAAAACGCCGAATGCACCACAGTCCACTTGTCACTGGAATTTTTCAGCTGCCAGCCGTCAATGATATCTCCGTTCAGTATCAGTCTGTCGCAATTGACAGAACTGAGAAACTCGGTAACTTCACGCACCTTGGAAAATGGTGCGCCGATATGCACATCCGAAATGATGACAGTCTTGTAATGTGGGCGTTCAAGTGCCATATAAATAATAATTTAATCCCGTTTAGGCTCTGTGAATTCCTTGATCCGCTGGTCATCCGAGATCGGACAGACAAGAATATTGCCGCCGCTTTCCGCGACAATGTAGTCCTTCAATCCGTTCACAACGACCATTCCAGGCCCGGAAGCATGAACAATGCAATTTTCGCACCCGTTCAGGCGGACATCCGACCCGACTGCCGTATTTCCATGTTCATCATGGACACTTTTTTCACCAATCGAGCTCCAGCTGCCCAGATCCGACCATTCCAGATCGGAGGCAATCACGTAAATGGAGTCGGATTTTTCCATGACGGCATAGTCGATGGAGATTTTCTCGCAGGTCGGGAAAAGCTTCGCCAGCACATATTTCTCTTCAGGCGTGTACAATGCCGGTGCGAGCCTGTCCATAACGCCGGCAATCTGCGGCGCGAACTTCCTCAACTGTTCCACAATCGTCTGAACCGTCCACACGAAAATTCCCGCATTCCAGAAATAATTGCCTGCGTCAATGTATTTCTGCGCAGTAACTGCATCCGGCTTTTCCTTGAAGGCGTCCACCTTGACCACCGCATCCGTTTCCGGTACGGAAGAGCAGATATATCCATAGCCCGTCTCCGGCCTCGAAGGATGAATGCCGATAGTGACAATGCTGCCCGATTTCTCAGTGAAGTCCAATGCCTTACGAATGCAGTCCCTGAATTTTTCCGTTTTCAGGACAATGGCATCAGATGGTGTCACTACGACATTGGCCTGGGGATCTTTCATCATGATTTTCCAGCAGGCGTAGGCGATGCACGGGGCTGTGCTGCGCGCTACCGGTTCCGCAAGTATCTGGTCTTCAGGGACAAATGGCAGCTGCGCGCGGACATCGGAGACATATCCGGCCGAGGTAACGACCCAGATTCCGGAAGGTCCGCAAAGTGGCATGAAACGCTCTGCCGTGAGCTGTATGAGTGTCTTTCCGAGCCCGAGCATATCTATGAATTGCTTCGGCTTGGAAGGGGTACTTACGGGCCAGAGTCGGCTGCCGATGCCTCCGGCCATGATGACTACGTGTGTATTCATTGAATTAAGAGTATTTCGCTTCCGACCCTATTCTCCCGAATCAGATTCAGTTCCAGTTCCTAAATTATTCAATCACGTTACCCTCACCCTGAATCCTTGAGAAATTCGAGTCGAAAAACTATTTTCTCAAATTTATGAAATAAAAATTAGTTTTCCTCGGGGTGGGGATACGAAAAAGCGCAGACTGACGGGCCTGCGCTTGAAAATATTGGAATTTCTAATTCTATTCGTTGCTTACTTTCGCTTCCAGTTGAAGACAGGGAGGATGAAAGAAATCGCTGCGGCAGCAATCCAGAACCATGAAACAGGACCGAAATCGTAGCTCATGACCTTGGCACCGTCCACTACGGTCTCGACTGCATTGCCGTCAATGAGAACACCGCTGATGATGTCCTGGACACCGGCAGCCAGGTAACTTGCCATGCCGACCACGCCGAGCGCTGCACCGGTCGCCTCTCTAGGAACGATATCCACTGCCATCAGGCCGCCTACAAAGCAAATCAGCACGCCGATCGCGATACCGAACAGGATCATTGCAATGATATTGAGCGTCCAGCTGTTTCCGCCGAAGAGGAAGAGGGCCAATGCGATGGTTTCCAGGACGCCGGCCACGAATGCAGGGTATTTTCTGTCACCACGGAAAGCCACGTCAGAAATCCATCCGGAGAAGATTGTTCCGATGACGCCGAGAATGGCATTGATGGAAATGATGAAGGTCGCGTCTCCGAGATCGAAGCCCTTGACTTTCTGGAGGAAGAGCACGCCCCAGCCGTTGATGGCGTAGCGGCTCATATACATGAATGCACTGGAAAGCGCGAGAATCCATACGCCAGGATTTCTGAGTACCTGTTTCTGGATAGCCTTGACATCCTTGGTTTCTTCTTTCTTTTCTTCTTTCTTCTCACCTGTGAGTTCCTCGATCGGAGGAAGTCCGCATCCCTCAGGCGTGTCATGCATCCAGAAAATGATCAATGCCACACCGATGAAACCGGCGATGGCTGCTCCGATGAAGCCCCACTGCCAGCTGAAAGACCTTACGATGATACCGACGAAAAGGAACGAGAACCACTCGCCAAGGTTATGGCTTGCGCTGAAGAATCCGTAAAATGTGCCTCTGGTCTTCAGCGGGAACCACCGCGACAGCGCCACGACTGCACAAGGCGAACCGATGGACTGTGACCAGCCGCTTACTGCCCACATTATGCAGAAGCAGATGAAAAACAGGATATTGGATGTAGCGCCGATGGCTTCGGATGCTCCGAGGAAACCCATGATAAGGTTCATCAGGGCAGATGAGAAAAGGCCGACAGCCATGAAACGCTTGATGTTGCTGTAGTCTGTAAGGAATCCGTTTACGAACTTGCCTGCCGCGTAAGCGAACAGAAGACATGAACTTACGACACCGATCTGTGTCGCATCCATGAGTCCGCTATCCATGATAGGCTGTTTTACCACATTGAGAGTCGTTCTGCAGACATAATACAAGCTATAGCCGAGTGTTCCGGCAAGGAACGACTGCATAGCAAATTTCTTGTAAGTTTTCTGGACAGCGGCAGCAGGCACCTTTTTCTCTGACGGCCCGCTAATCTTAAAGTAATCGATAATACCCATGTTACTGTTTTAGCAATTTAGTTTTTCTGTTTATGTTTAGTTTTTCTCGGCAAGTGACTGCCTAAAAAAGCTCCGCAAGTTATCAAAAATAATCCACACGGGCAAAGAAAGCCGGGAGATTCCGTTGTTTTTTGTAATATTTTCGTAACTTTGTCTGATATGAACGACGCGCGAAAACCGCTCTTGTTCACGGACATGAAAACTTTAACACTAAATTTATATGAAAACAAGACTGATGATTTTCATTGCAGCAATCTGCTGCATGGCATCTTGCAAGGAAGCCGCTCCACAGTATGCGAATCGCGCGGAAATGATCGCGGCACAAATCCACAACCCGAATTCCAAGTATGTAGTCGTAGCATGCCACAGAGGTGACTGGAGAAACTATCCGGAAAACTCCATCCCTGCCATCGAATCCATCATCAGGATGGGCGCCGACATCATGGAACTCGACCTCAAGCTTACCAAGGACAGCGTTCTCGTACTTTCACACGACTGGACCATCGACCGTTGCACCACTGGCAAAGGCCGCGTAAGCGACTATACTCTCGATGAACTCAAGCAGTTCAGACTCAGACGCGCACACGGCGTAGCTACGGATTCTCTCCACATCTGCACTCTTCGTGAAGCTCTCGAATGCTGCAAGGACCGCATCTGCGTAAACGTGGACCAGGGATATGAGTATTACGATATGGTTCTCGCCATCACCGAGGAGCTTGGCGTCACCGACCAGATTCTCATCAAAGGCAAACATTCCGTAGCGTCTGTTGCCGAGAAGATGGCTGCTCACGAGCACAACATGATGTACATGCCTATCATTGATATCCAGAAAGAGCAGGGCCAGAAACTTTTCCAGGAATATATGGACACCAAGACCGTTCCTCTGGCATACGAGGTTTGCTGGAAGAAACTCACTCCTGAGGTTTCCGACTGCTTCAAGAAAGTCGTCGAGAGCGGTTCCAAGCTCTGGGTCAATACTATCTGGGGCAGCCTCTGCGGCTATCTCGATGATGACAAGGCTCTTGATTGCGGAGATCCTGCCGAGGTCTACGACCAGGTCATCGCTTTAGGCGCTTCAATGATCCAGACCGACCGTCCTGAGCAGCTGCTTGACTATCTGCGCAAAAAGGGCCTTCACGACTAACGTGTAATCCCGCGCGGGTATACCGACGAATAAAAACGAGACGCATGCCGAATTGATCAAGCATGCGTCTCGTTTTTTATTTGTTACCGGATTATCTTGCAGCGACCACCTCGATTTCCACGAGGGCGCCCTTAGGCAGAGCTTTTACAGCGATTGCCGATCTGGCAGGGAATGGCTCGGTGAAGAACTGAGCATAAATCTCATTCATTGCAGCGAAATCTCCCATATCCGCGAGGAACACTGTGGTTTTCACGACATTGGCAAGAGTCAGCCCCGCCTCTGCGAGAATCGCCTGCACATTGAGAAGCGACTGTCTGGTCTGCTCCTGCACTCCCCCCTCCGGAAATGCTCCCGTAGCAGGATCAATCGGAAGCTGTCCCGATGTGTAAACGAATCCGTTGACTTCGATCGCCTGGCTGTATGGCCCGATAGCCGCCGGCGCATTGGATGTAGATATCTGTTTCATAAAATCAATATTGTTTTCGTGAATGCAAATATAATCATTATCCGGCAACGGCGTACCATCAATTATCCTGTTTCAGGACTTCGACCGGGTTTTCGGCGGCGGAACTCCAGGTCCGGGAAATTATCGAAACGAAGGAGATGAGGAAGGTCAATGCTGCCGCTACGAGGATTATCCACCACGGGAAGGCTATGGCATTGTAAAAATCTGCCAGGTAGTAACGCATTGACCAGATACATACCGGAACCGCGATCACGACGGCGACGGCTGTCATCAGCATGAACGACTTCGAGAGCTTCCAGGCCGCAGACTTGACACCGGAGCCGAAAATCTTCCGGAGGGCGATCTGACGCGCCTGCTGTTCAGTGTAATAGACGGACATCGCGAACAGGCCCAGAGCCGAGATCAATATGGCAAGCACCATGAACGTCATCACCAGCTTCATAGTGTTCCGCGTCCCTGTCAATGAATCCGCCAGGAAGTCATCTATATAATATATGTCCGTTTCGCGCGGCACACCGATATACTCCTTCGCCACATCACGCCATGCCTCGCGGACAGCATTCAACGCCTCCGCCCTGTCGCCACGCACCTTCAGCAGATGATTTAAACACACATCGGTACGGTTCTGCACAGCCCGATGACTGTCAGGCATTGGTTTATAAAGAGGATCACGCGCTCGGAAATCCGCAATTATACCGCAGCACTCAAACTGAGGCTCGCCATCTTTATTGGTCCCGACAGTCCTGTTTTCGGCAGTAATCCCATAACGCCGCTGCGCCTCCTCCGTAAACCAGCATGTCCCTTCAATAGGATCGGAATACTGTTCTATCACATTGAACCCAAGCAGCCTGAATGCCGTACTGTCAAAAGCAGGCAGCTGAAGCCACGACATTTCCTCACCCTCGATATGTACGCCATTGCTTCCACATGATAACGGAAGCTGCACCGCCATAACCGCCGTCTCCACCTGCGGAAGAGCCTGAAGTCTCTGATGCAGAGCCTCCTGGGCAGCCATATTGTTATAGCCAAGCGCCCATGAGGAAACCGACAGCAAATCTGTATTGTACCCTACCGGCAAAGATACCAGATGGCGCATCTGGAGAGTCATTGTCAATGCAACCGCGACAAGAACCATGCTTATGATGTTCTGGCAGACGATAAAGACCTTGCTGAACACCATCTTGCTGCGGAACCTGAAATCGCCCTTCACGACAGCTATAGGCTTGAATCTCGACACCATAAATGCAGGAAGAAGCCCGGAGAGAACCGAAACCAGCACGAGCACAATGACGCCGGCCGCAATGGTAGCCGCATCCGGAACAAGAACTATAGCGGTATTGAGAAGATTCTCTATCCAGCCCTTGAACAGCAGGGCGACCAGCACGCCGGACAGCATGCAAACAAATGTGAACAAGAACGATTCCATAAGGTATCTGCGGACAATGCTGCCTGAAGACTCGCCGAGAAGACGTCTCGTCGCCATCTCCTTTGCCCGTTTTCCCGTCTGAGCCACAGTAAGGTTTATGTAGTTGAAGATGGCTGATATCAGCAGTATCAACGCTACCGCCAGAAGTACCTCAACGATCTTCCTGTCCCCGTGACGGAACGGGCTGTACACGTCTATCTTGCTGAAATAGAGCCGGTCAAGCCTTGTCAACGTGGAGCCCCATATGAAATGTCCGCCAGAGCCGTCGCGTGTGTAGAAATCCTTCCAATAATCCACATACTTGTCCAGCAGCTTTTCAGCCACAGCGTCAGGCGAAGCACCATCCTGCAGCGTCACGAAAGTATTGACCATACCGAAATTGTCCATTCTCTGGACCATGTCCTCCAGTTGCCTGATGCTCAGGAATATGTCATAATACTCCAGTTCATCATAAGGCCCGAAATCCTGAATCACGCCGGTTACCGTGAACTTGTTTTTTCCTATTTCAATGGTGCGTCCCACAGGATCAGAGCTGCCGAATGCCTTATGCGCGAACTTTTCGGAAAGGATTACATCATTCAGTCCCGCAAGTATGCAGTTCTTGTCACAGCCTGAGAGCGTGTAGTCAAACAACTGCAGGAAATTCGTGTCCACACAGACCGCCTCGGCGGCATAATAGTCGTCATTGACAATGACATCGGCATCGCCATACGCCCCGACTCTGGTCCAGGATGTTATCTCGGGCACTGACGGGAAAAACTCCTCCGCAGTCCCGTACGTCATTCCGATGCACGCTCCCGTGCCGATAGCATACAGCTGCTTGGAAAGCGGCTGCCTTGCGCCTACGCTGAATTCTGTCCTGGCATAAGAAGCCAGCAATATGACGAATCCCAGTGCCACTGACAGGCCCAATGCCTCGATTACGGCATAGAGTTTATTTTTCGAGAGGAATTTCAGATATGTGCTCATGGTCGAATTGTACGTTTTGATAATTACTTTATAATCAGTTCATCCTTGTCGCCGAAACTGTCGTAAGAGGATATGATAATCTTCTCGCCCGGCTCCAGACCTTCTATAACTTCGTAATACTGAGGGTTCTGACGGCCTATGCGGACACTGCGTTTAGTCGCTTTCGTTCCATCGGCATTGACAACATACACCCACTTGCCGCCGGTGGTCTGATAGAATGAGCCGCGCGGAATCATCACTGCTTCGGCAGGCTGGCCGAGCTGGACGTTCATATAGTATGTCTGGCCGGCACGGATGTTCTCCGGCTGCTGTCCCTCGAAGCGGAAATCCGCCTTGAACTTACCGTCACGGACCTCAGGATAAACCTTGCGGATCGATGCCGAATATTTCTCATTCTGACGCTCGAAAGTTGCTTCCAGACCAGGGGCAATTCTATCAATGTAATGCTCATCTATCTGAGCTTCAATCTTATACGAATCCAGATTGTTAATCTGCCCGATCTTCGATCCTGCCGCAACTGACTGACCGAGTTCCACATCCAGCAGACCGAGTTCACCGCTGATCGGCGCCTTCACGGAAAGATTCTCCTTACGGCGTCGTATCATGGCCATGTTCACACGCATGTTCTCCAGGCTCTCGTGCATCTGCGAAATCTGCGTGCTTCTGTAAAGGCTGTCCTGACGTTCCCTGTCGATGACCAGGTCCAGCTTGTCCTTCGCAAGTTCGTAATCCTCAGCCGCTTTCAGATATTCTTCCTTGGCAATGAGCTTTTCCTCATACAGCGCCTTGTTCTGCTCATACGCCCTCTTGGCCCTGCGCACTTCTATCTGGAGCGTGAGCTTGTCCTGCCTTACGGAAAGTTTCTGCTGCTCCATGGAAATCAATGTATTGCGCAGGATGTTCTCCTTCTCGGCGAGTTCAGCCTCGGAGTTAAGTATCTGCATGTCAAGGTTTTCATTCGACAGTTCGACAATGACATCACCGGCATTGACCTTACTCCCCTCCTCGGCGACGATACGCTGGACATTGCCGCCTTCGGTCGGGCTTATCTGCACGGTCGTCATCGGCTGCACCTGACCGCTCACGCGGATATAGTCATTGAACTCGCCCCGACGCGCCTCGCCCATGATGAGCGCGCTGCCGTCGACTCTCAATGCCGAACCCTTCCCCGTGAAAATCAGGACAATAAGCAATATTGCCAATGCTGCCGCAGCCCAATATTTCAATGCTTTTTTAGTGAACGCTGCCGCAATTCCCTTTTTCTTTTCAATAATCTTATCCATAATGCTAATTTTTTACTGCTCCAGATATGGTACACCATTATAATAATCGACTACACGTCTTTTCAGCTGGTATTGAAGCTCCGCATTGAGCTTTTCAGCCTGCGCTTTCAGATAGTTGGACGAAGCCGTATTGTATTCAATCGAAGAAATCAATCCTTGTTCGAACTTGCGCGCATTCAGCCTGAACGCCTCGTCATAAACTTCCGCGCGCCTTTCCGCCTGCAGCAATGCCGCTTCCGCTCCATCCCTGTCCTGCACCGCACGGCGGACTTCCGATTCCACGTCGCGCAATGACTTGTCATATTCGAGACTCGCCCGCTGATAGGCATTGCGCTTTTTCGCCAATGCGGTATGCTTGGAAAGGCGGTCGTATATAGGAATGGTCAATGACAGCTGCAGATATTCTCCACCATTATTCTTGAACTGCCGGCCATAAGGTACCGGAGTATAGCCGGATTGACCCGGATATGTGTAATAGCTTGTGGACCAGCCGCCATAGAGTCCGAGCGAAGGCAGGAATTGCCACTTGGCTGTCCTCAAACTGTAAAAGGCATTGTCTCGCTGGTTGCGGGCTATAAGGACGGACGGCATTGATTTCGCCGCCGTGTTGACGATGTCATCCGCAGCAATGTCCTGCTTGCTTGCAGGCTGCAGCGCCGCCAGGTCCGTATCTATTACAAGTTCCTCATCCACAGGCCAATACATGACATCTTCCAGGGTTATCCTGGCATTGTCCCTGCTGTTTTTCGCAGTCATCAGTTCATATTCGCGGTCGGCAAGGTCAGCCTTCATCTGGACCACGTCCGCATAGCCTTTGGAGCCGAGCTGTTCCTGACGTTCAGCCAACTGCACCGCCGACTTGGCATTGTTCACCTTGTCCTCCAGAATCTCCGTCAGCTTCGTATAATAAATGACATTGAAATAAGCCTCCATCGTGGCGAGGCAGACTTTGTCGCGCTCCTGCCGCTCCTGGGAAAGGCCCATTGACATGGATATGCGCGCGATTTTCAGGTTGTTGATGGCCGAGAAGCCGTTGAACAGCGTTATGCCGGCGGAGACTGAGAAGCCTTGGTTCAGCGACGTTGTCGTGACATAGGTATTGGTCTCCGGGTCGATGGAACGTCCCCACCTGTAGTAGCCGTAGGAATTGCCGTCGGCGGAAGGCGTGAACGCAGCCAATATGGCATCGCGCCTGTCCAGCCGTGCATCATCGTTTTTCGACTGCTGAATCCTCACCTGCGTGGAATTCGACACAGCGTACTCCATGCAGTCGCGCAATGTCATCACCTGCGCTCCGGCATTCAGCTGCATGGCCGACAAAAATATTATCGCAATCATTGATTTCATAATTTCTCGTTTATGCCGAAGTGATGCACGAGATGTGCCAATCAGCGTAAACGCCTGTGAATCAATGATTGCGACAATGAATTCTATTTCATCAATGTAAAAAAACTTTACAACCCTGTAAAGATGTTTTACAAGGCGGGATTACAGCAGTTCCAGCTCCACGTAGACTGGCAAATGGTCGGATGCCATCTGCGGATCGCCGGTCTCGAATTTGCGGCAGACCTTGGCGTCGAGGACATTGACCTTGGCCTTGTTCTTCATGAGGAGGATGTAGTCGATGCAGATCTTGGGGTCGCGTGACGGGAATGAAACGCCTGTGCCTGAGAGGTTTGTCCAATGTTTAAAATAGTATTTCATAACCTCGGACTCAGGTGTCACGTTCATGTCTCCGCAAAGGAACACGTGCTTGTGGCTCTTGTAATAAGCCTTCTGCAATGTAGTGGTCACAATACGGGCCTGTTCCAATGCCGATGCCGAAGACTTGTGATCCAAATGAACTGAAGCGAAGACATATTTGGGTGTTTCAACGACTACGCACACACGCTGCTCGGCACCTTCTCCCTGCGGAAGCGTGATATTGTAGCGGTTGATTACGGTGTCCCTGGTCACGAGGCCTTCGCCGTAGCTTCCGCCCCTGTAAGAAATAGCCTTGCCGAATGCATAATCCCAGCCTTCTCCAAGACACTCTGCCAGGTACTTGGCCTGATAGACATTGTGACGGGTGTTGCAGCTGTCCAATTCATTGAGCGCGCATGTGTTGGCACCCATTTCCTTGATCATTGACGCGATCATCGGTGCGCTGTCCTCGACATACTTTCCGAACACGCCGACATTGTAAGTCATAAGTCTCAGGGTGTCAGCCTTTTCTCCCGGATTCTTCGGAGCATTGCCGCCGTTTCCGCACGAAACGAGCATTGCCGGCAGACAAAGTGCCAGCAGGATAGATCTAGTGAAATTTTTCATAATTTTTAGTTTTGTTCCGCAAAGATAGCCAGAAAAGATTCATCCTCCAAGTGAGGCCGATGCTCAGGTTCTTACAAAGATACTATTTTTAGTAAAGAATCCTTATATTTGCCACAAAAACTGAAAGGCATGGAGATAATTGACAACACGGACGAAGTGCTGGAGCTGGCCTCTGAGGCCGGTCATGTTCTGCTGCAGAACGGCGCGGAGATTTCCAGAGTGGAAGACACGATGGCGAGGATAGCATCGCATTTCGGCGTGGAGTCCGGTAATTTCTTCGTGCTCAGCAACGGTATTTTCACCACCAGCACTCAAGGTCGGTATGCCAAGGTGGAGTTCATTCCAATCCGTGCCATACAGCTTTCCAAGGTAGTGGCCATCAACCGGTTGAGTTTCGACATAGCAGCCGGCAGATATACATTGGAACAGGCCCGGAAAAAGCTGGAGGAGATACGGGATGCTGAATCCAAGCCCGCGTGGGAGCAGATTGCAGGTGCGGCGTTCGGCGCAGCTGGATTCTGTGCAGTGTTCGGCGGTGGATTCATGGACTGCCTGGCAGATTTCGCAATCGGTGCGATGCTTTATGTATTCTGCCTGTTCTTCAGCGAACGATACATGTCCAAGATTGTCGGCGGCATCTGCAACGCATTGCTGGCAACATTGTTATGTATCGCATTTTACCGTATCGGCTTCGGCGACAGCCTCAGCAACATCATCATTGGCGCGATCATGCCGCTGATTCCCGGAGTCCCGTTTGTCAACGGTGTCCGCGACCTCATGAATTCCGACTATATCGCAGGTCTGACCAGGCTCACCGATGCGATGCTGGGTTTCTTCTGCATTGCCATAGGCGTCAGTATTGCATTCATGCTTGACGGCTGGATTGCCGGCGGCATCATTGACCTCGGAGGCATGACCATCAATCCTGAGACGGCGGGTCTCGGCTGGCAGACGCTGGCGGCGTTCATCGGCACTTTCGCGTTCGCGATTCTGTTCGGTGCTCCGAGGAAACAATACACGGCTGCCGGTCTCATCGGTGCGCTCGGCTGGGCGGCATTCCTCATAATGGTACGCGCAGATTTGGCATCCACATTTGCCGCCATCATACTTGCCACCGCCCTGATCTGCATTTTCTCACGAATCGCAGCAGTTCTGGACAGGTGTCCGAGCACGGTATTCCTGCTTTGCGGCATCTTCCCGCTCGTGCCCGGAGCCGGCGTCTTCTGGTTCACCTATTACATGGTGTCAAGCCAGTTCAGCCTCTCCTCCACGACCGGTTTCAATGCCCTGAAAGCAGCCATCGCCATAGTTCTCGGTATCGTCTTCGCAATGGAGCTGCCGCAGCGTCTTTTCTCCGGATTCAAGAGGTTCAGAATGAGTTAGTTCTGCAATTCTTTGACATCCCAGTTTCCTTCAGCCAGGAGAACCGCCCACTTATCCTTGTAGATTTCGACGCAACCCTTTGGGACATAGAGGGTTTTGGTCAGCTTTGAAGGGCCTACCTTATTCGTTCCGGAGTTCGGCTTGAATTCTGCCGGCACAGTACCCAGGCAAATTATCGTTGTGAGATTCGGCGTAGCTGAAATGCAGTCCGCAGAAAGTTTCGTCACGCTTGCGGGAATGATCAATGTCTTAATCACAGAGTTCTCGTACAATGCCCACTCTCTTATCGTGGTCGTACCATCCTTCACAGTGTAGCTGTCGCCGCTTCCGCCGTTAAGCACCATCAATGTCGTCATGCCAAAATCATACAGCGCGCCTTTTTCATCGGCCTTGAATGATTTGTTTCCTTTAGCGACTTTCCAAACCAGTGAATCACAGCCATTTGAAGGGCTTCCGGAAATTTGGGTCAATGTCGACGGCAGCACGATTTCAGTATAGCCGCTATATGAGAATGCCCTGTTCAAGATTGTGGTAATGCCTTTCGGCAGAGAGAATTTGCTGATGTTTTTGATGCCGTTGTCGCGGTTGCTTCCTCCGCAGAAACCGACATACTTATTATCGGTCAAGCCTTCCAATCTGCTTTTTTCGGCATTAGCCCCGCTCAAATCCAAGACAATCTTTTTATTCTTATCATGAAGATTACGTGTTGCTTCCATAATTTTTTGGAAGTTACCTTCGCTGAGTTTGGATGCAGCAACCATTGTGACCTTGACTGAGTCTTTTGCCGTCTTGACCCATTCGGTATCAATCTCACCCTCAAGACCATCCACAAACATCCTGTCCGGCTCTATTGTCAGTTCCTTCACAGGAAATGTCACGACAGTTCCAGGCTTCACTTCCAGGCCGCTTTTCTTCGTCAATTCCGAGCCGCCTTTTTCGCAATTGATGGAAAATTTAAGATTCGTAAGTGTCTTGGTGCCTGCAAGCGGAATAATCATGGTAATCACGGTAGGATTGCTCTCATCATTACTGATTTCCAGAGGCTTACGCATATTCATGTTGAGATTGTTCACATCGTAGGCTTTTGAAAGCGGTTGCCATTTTCTATCCTTGACATACGTAAAGGCACGTTTGGACAGATTGTCGGCACTTATTACACAAGAATGTATGGAGGTTTGCTCTTTTGACCAGACACGGAGTTTGATTACTGCGCCCGCATATTTGAAATCGACATTTCTGTTACTTCCTATGCCATACATCGGAAGCGGCAGTTTATCGCCGATGTTGTCTTCGTAATACTGCGTCATCGGAAAATCCACATAAAAATAGCCATTGTCCTTATGGGCTGTGCAATACGAAGCGGGATAGAACGCAAAGAATCCTTCATCTCCTGTAATCTGCTCACCACCACTACTATATGTAAATCTTCCGACATTCGTACCGGCAGCATCATCGGCCAATTTGTATATTCCAAGGGTTGTCGCGTATGCTCTAGGGTTGGAAGCATTGTGGAGATGTTTTTCAGTAACCTGAATGGCTATCGAGTCTTCCTTTGCCCACAATACGTGCAGACCATCAATAGAGGTTTTGGTGTCTACATTGTCGACGTGCGCAAAAAAGTCAACCCCCTTTGACACCGGTTCAATATCGTTCGTTTTGGTACAACCACCCAAGCAGGCAACAGCCGCGAAAACACATACGGCAAAATAAAGTTTTCTCATAATCCGTAAATTTTAATCCCAATTCGCATCAACGGAACCAAGTTTATCAAGCCCATTAGGGGTGGAAACATAATCGGAGGTCGCGAAAGAAGAGGTAACCTCGACAGACAAGAACTCCATCAGCGGAGCTTCGTAAAGCTTCGTATTCATCTAACTTACTACTATATTGGTTTTTATATCTATTATATCAACCCAATAGTTCGTTAAAAATTAGCCAAGCCTAAGCGGCTCTGGCAGTAAATAAAAT
>ERZ1026772.557-NODE-557-length-26368-cov-10.671759_pt1 | contig 26368 bp, 26 predicted proteins | sample MGYA00380124_ERZ1026772 | MGnify/ENA primary metagenome ERZ1026772 (study PRJEB33269, sample SAMEA4719760) | human gut metagenome | biome: human-associated habitat; feature: organic feature; material: feces | place: Cameroon | collected 2013-10 ...
CCGCCAGAAAGTGCATCTCGATCTTCAGCATACCGTCGCCGCCGCAGGCCTCGCACCGGCCGCCCCGGGTGTTGAAGGAGAAGCGCCCCGGCCCGTAGCCCCGAGCCTTGGCGTCCTGCGTAGACGCGAACAGGTCGCGGATCAGGTTGAACAGGTTGGTATAGGTGGCGGGATTGGAGCGGGGTGTCCGCCCGATGGGGCTCTGGTCGATGGCGATGACCTTGTCCAGATGCTCCATGCCCTCGATGCGGTCGTGCTTACCGGGGCGGGCCTTCATGCGGTTCAGCTCCAGCCCCAGCTTCTTGTACAGTACCTCGTTGACCAGCGAGCTTTTGCCGCTGCCGCTGACGCCGGTGACGCAGATGAACGTCCCCAACGGGAACGTCACGTCGATGCTTTTCAGGTTGTTCTCCCGTGCGCCCCGCACCGTCAGGTATTTGCCGTTGCCCTCCCGCCGGTGTGCCGGCAGCTCGATGCGCTTTTTGCCGCTGAGATACTGTCCCGTCAGGCTGTTGGGGTCGGCCATCACCTGCGCCGGCGTACCGGCGGACACCACCTGCCCGCCCAGTTCTCCGGCGCCGGGGCCGATGTCGATGAGCCAGTCAGCGGCGCGCATGGTGTCCTCATCGTGCTCCACCACGATCAGAGTGTTGCCCAGATCCCGGAGGCGGCACAGCGTGGCCAGCAGCTTGTCGTTATCCCGCTGGTGCAGGCCAATGGACGGCTCATCCAGAATATACAGCACACCCATAAGGCTGCTGCCGATCTGGGTGGCAAGGCGGATACGCTGGCTCTCGCCGCCGGACAGGGTGCCGGATGCACGGGACAGGGTGAGATAGCTCAGGCCCACGGACTGCAAAAAGCCCAGCCGCGCCCGAATTTCCTTGAGTATCTGGGCGGCGATGAGCTGCTGGTTGCCCGTCAGCTCCAGGCCGTTGAAGAAGGGCAGCGCCTCGTCCACCGGCAGCTCCGTGGCCTCGAAGATGGACAGGCCGCCCACCGTCACCGCCAGCGCCTCCGGCCGCAGACGGCGGCCCTTGCAGGCGGGGCAGGGACACTGGGACAGATACTCCTCGATCTCCTTTTTGCTGGCGTCGCTCTGAGTCTCGTTATACCGCCGCTCCAGATTGTGGCAGATGCCCTCAAACGCCTGATGCAGCACGCCCTTGCCCCGGGGCTGGTCGTAGTGCAGTTCCAGCTTCTCCCCGCCGGTGCCGTAGAGGATGACCTGCTTCACCGCGTCGCTCAGCTCACTGTACGGCTGGCGCAGGGAAAATTGGTACTTCTTGCTCAGCGCCTCGAAATACATCCGGCTCACGCCGTCGGAGCGGATGGACGCCCAGCCGGGAGCCGTGATAGCGCCGTCCAGAATGGACTTGCTCTCATCCGGCACGATGAGGGCGGGGTCGGCCTTCAGCTGTACCCCCAGCCCCGTACAGGTGGGACAGGCGCCGAAGGGACTGTTGAAGGAGAACAGCCGGGGCGTCAGCTCCTCGATGGAGAGGCCGCAGTCCTCGCAGGCGTAGTTCTGGGAGAAGGTGATATCCTGTTCCTCCCGCAGCAGGTTCACCGTCACCAGACCGCCGGTCAGGCTGGACGCCGTCTCCACGGAGTCCGTCAGGCGCTGGCCGATGTCGGGCCGGACGATGAGCCGGTCCACCACGATGTCGATATGGTGCTTCAGGTTCTTCTCCAGCGGGATATCCTCCGACAGCTCGTACAGATCCCCGTCCACCCGCACCCGGACGTAGCCGCTGCGGCGGGCGTCCTCCAGCACCTTGGCGTGCTCGCCCTTGCGTCCCCGCACCACCGGGGCCATCACCTGAATACGGGTACCCTCCGGCAGGGCCATGATCTGGTCGATGATCTGATCCACCGTCTGCTGGCGGATCTCCCTGTCGCACTTGGGGCAGTGCGGCACGCCCACCCGCGCCCACAGCAGGCGCAGATAGTCATAGATCTCCGTCACCGTGCCTACGGTGGAGCGGGGGTTCTTGCTGGTGGTCTTCTGGTCGATGGAGATGGCCGGGGAAAGGCCGTCGATATAGTCCACGTCCGGCTTGTCCATCTGCCCCAGAAACATACGGGCGTAGGAGCTGAGGCTCTCCACATACCGGCGCTGTCCCTCGGCGTAGATGGTATCGAAGGCCAGCGAGCTTTTGCCGCTGCCGCTGAGTCCCGTCAGCACCACCAGCTTGTCCCGGGGGATGGTGACGTCGATATTCTTCAGGTTGTTCTCCCGCGCGCCCTTGATGAAAATTTCCTTCTGCATGGTATTCCTCTTTACACGATGATATCCGCTGTTTTTGCCCGCAGCAGGGCGATGAGGTCGCCGGGTCGGCACTCCACCTGCGCCCCAATCCTTCCCGCGCTGACGCAGACGGTGTCGTACTGCGCCGCTGTCTCGTGGAACACCGTGGGGAACTGCTTCTTCATCCCCACCGGGCTGCATCCGCCGTGGACGTATCCCGTCAGACCCAGCAGCTCCTTCTGGGGCAGCATGGCCACGGACTTCTCCCCCACGGCCTTGGCCGCTTTCTTCAAATCGAGGTTCTCCGCCACGGGGATGTCGAACACATAGTACCCGCCGGATGCGCCCTTCGTCACCAGCGTCTTGAACACCCGGGCCGGGTCCTGCCCCAGCACCGCCGCCACGGACACGCCGTCAATGGGGCCGTCCGGGTCGTAGGCATGGGCGGTGTAGGCGATCTTCTTCTGCTCCAGCGTCCGCATAACGTTGGTCTTTTCCTCTTTATGCTTTGCCATGAAAGGCACCTCCTCAGAATACGTACTGTGCCAGTACGCTCAAAATCAGAATATGAACGGGGTAGAAGGCATAAAAGCCGTATTGCAGCGCCTTGCTGGAGAAGCCCCGCTCCCCGTTGTACAGGGCGATGGGGAGCATGGCCAGCAGCGCCAGCAGCTGTCCCCGCCACGGTGAGCACAGCCAGCAGAACACGCCCAGCCCCAACAGCTGGATGACCAGCTTGCCCTTGGCCTGCCGGGACATATAGAACAGCAGCACCAGCAGCACGCCCCAGCCGCCGTAGTCCGTGTTCAGCCATTGGGCCAGCAGGAATCCCACGGCAATGGCGGCCTCCGCCGGAAGCCGCTGCCACAGCGCTCCGCCGGCGCTGGCCCACTCCACGGCCCAGCACACCAGCGCGCCCAGCAGCAGCGTCCACAGCACGTTCTGGTAGTCCATGGTGAACCATACGCCGTGCATCAGGTCGAACGCCGGCTCCGACAGCACGGCAAACACCAGAAGCCGCGCCGCGTACCGCTTTTTATCGTGGGTGTGGGCACAGCCCTCCGCGACGAGGAAGCAGAAAATGGGAAACGCCAGCCGTCCCACGCACCGCATCCACAGAGCGTAGGGGAACAGCGTGAAACCCATGTGATCGATGAGCATGGTGACCATGGCCAGCAGCTTCAGGTGCAGGCTATTGAGCGGCAGCGATTTTTCGTTCATGTTGTCCCTCCCGCGCCAGCAGCGCCACACAGCCGATGACACAGCCCACGCCCAGCACCGTCCAGACGGTCAGGGCCTCGTGGAACACAGTGATGCCCACCAGTGTCTCCACCACCGGCTCAATATTGGTGATGATGGAGGCGCGTCCGCTCTCCACACCCTCCAGTCCCTTGGTGTAAAAGATATAGGGCAGCACCGTGGCCACGATGACCACGCAGATGCCGCCGATCGCGCCCTTTGGCTGCTGAAATACCGACAGCAGCGACGGGATGTCCGCAAAGAACACGGAGCCAAGCCCCGCCACCAGAAACGTCCAGTAGATCATGGTGTAGCTCTCATAGTGAGCCAGACCGTAGTGGCTGAACACGGTGTAGCTGGCGTAGCACATACCGGATGCCACGCCCAGACCGATACCGGCCCACGAGGCGGTCATGTCTCCGCCCAGCATACCGCTGACCATGATGCACCCCAGCAGTGACACGCACAGCGCCGCGATCTTTCCCTTCGTCAGCGGCGTTTTCCACAGCACGGCGCTGGCCAGCACCACGAAGGACGGCGCCAGATACAGCAGCACCGCCGCCACCGACAGCGAGCACATGGTCTGGCACTGGAAATACACCACGCTCAGCAGCAGGATGCTGATGAGCCCCGACCCCAGAAAGATGGGCAGATGCTTCAGCCGGATGCAGAACACCTGCCGGTGGAACAGGGCGAATACCACCGTCAGCACCAGCAGCGTCCCGAAATTCCGGACGAACACCCGGTTGCCCAGCGTCATGCCCGCCTCCGTCAGCAGCCGGTTGGAAAACCCGATAAAGCCCCAGCACACCGCGCTGAGGATCACATAGACATATGAGATCGTCTTGTTCATAGTTCTTTTCTCTATTTCTGCCCCCGCAGCTCGATGATCTGATCCCGCAGCAGCGCGGCGTACTCAAACTCCAGCATACGGCTGGCCTCCTTCATCTCTTTCTCCAACCGGGCGATGGTCTCCGCCCGCTCCCGGTCGCCGAGCTTCTTCTTCGACAGCTTGGAGGCGTCCTCCGCGCTGTGGCTGATCTCCACCATCTCCCGCACGCTCTTGCGGATGGTGCGGGGTACGATGCCGTGGGCGCGGTTGAAGTCATCCTGCAATTTTCGGCGGCGCTCCGTCTCGTCCATGGCCGATCGCATGGACGGCGTCACGGTGTCCGCGTAGAGGATCACCAGCCCCTCCGCATTACGGGCGGCGCGGCCGATGGTCTGGATCAGGCTGGTCTCGCTGCGGAGGAAGCCCTCCTTGTCCGCGTCCAGTATGGCCACCAGCGATACCTCCGGCAGGTCCAGTCCCTCCCGGAGCAGGTTGATGCCCACCAGTACGTCGAACTCGCCCAGCCGCAGGTCGCGGATGATCTCCATCCGCTCCAGCGCCGACACGTCGGCGTGCATATACCGTACCTTGATGCCCAGCCCGCGGAGATGGGCAGTGAGATCCTCCGCCATCCGCTTGGTCAGCGTGGTCACCAGCACCCGCTCGTTCCTTTTCTCCCGGATATGGATCTCCGACACCAGATCGTCGATCTGCCCGGTGATGGGGCGTACCTCCACCCGGGGATCCAGCAGCCCCGTAGGGCGGATGACCTGCTCCACCACCTGATCGGCGTGCTCCTTTTCAAACTCTCCCGGCGTGGCGGAGACATACACCGCCTGATGGAACCGCTCCTCGAACTCCTCGAACTTCAGGGGGCGGTTATCAAAGGCGCAGGGCAGGCGGAAGCCGTACTCCACCAGACTCTGCTTGCGGGCATGGTCACCGTTGTACATGGCCCGCACCTGCGGCAGCGTTACATGGCTCTCGTCCACGAACAGTACAAAGTCGTCAGGAAAGAAATCCAGCAGCGTCATGGGCGGCGACCCCGCCGGGCGCTGGGAGATGATCCGCGAATAGTTCTCGATGCCGGAGCAATACCCCAGCTCCCGCATCATCTCCACATCATAGCGGGTGCGCTGGTCGATGCGCTGGGCCTCGATGAGCTTACCCTGCGCCTCGAACAGCGCCTTCTGCTGCGCCAGCTCCCGCTCGATCTCCTCCGCTGCACGCTCCAGCTTGTCCTTGGGCGTGACATAGTGGCTGGCGGGGTACACCGCGATATGCTGCAAGGTTCGGAGGGCCGCGCCGGTGACGGGGTGAAACTCGGTGATGCGCTCGATCTCGTCCCCGAAGAACTCCACCCGGACGGCGCGATCCTTGTAATAGGCAGGGTACAGCTCCACCGTGTCGCCCCGCACCCGGAACATATTCCGCTGGAACGCCACGTCGTTCCGCTCGTACCGATCCTCCACCAGACGCCGCAGCAGCTCGTCCCTGTCCATGGTCATGCCCACGCGGAGGGAGATCATCATCCGGGCGAAGTCGTCCGGCTCGCCCAGACCGTAGATGCAGCTTACCGAGGACACCACGATCACGTCCCGCCGCTCCAGCAGCGCGCAGGTGGCGCTGAGCCGCAGGCGGTCGATCTCCTCATTGGTGGAGGCGTCCTTCTCAATGTAGGTATCCGTGTGGGGAATATACGCCTCCGGCTGGTAGTAGTCGTAGTAGGACACGAAATACTCCACGGCGTTGTGGGGGAAGAACTCCCGGAACTCCTCGCACAGCTGGGCGGCCAGCGTCTTGTTGTGGGCCAGCACCAGCGTGGGGCGGTTGACCTTTTCAATAACCTTGGCCATGGTGTAGGTCTTGCCGGAACCGGTGACGCCCTTGAGCACCTGCTCCCGCAGGCCGTTTTCCAGCCCCTGCGCCAGCTTTTCGATGGCCTGCGGCTGGTCGCCGGCGGGGCTGTACTCCGAAACAACTTTGAAATCAGGCATAGCGCCCTCCTCTTATCTCTGCAAAAATCCGCTCTCCGCCATGGAGACGTAGTCGTCGTCCGCCACGATAATGTGGTCGGCCAGCCGGATACCCAGCGGCGCCAGCGCCTCCTGTATCCGATGGGTCACCAGCACGTCGGCGTCGGAGGGCAGCGCCACGCCGCTGGGGTGGTTGTGGGCCAGAATGATGGTGCTGGCCCCGGCGTACAGGGCGTTCTCCACCACCTGCCGCACATGGACGGCGGAGGCGGACACCGTCCCCTTGGCAATACACCGGCAGGTCAGCAGCTTGCCCTTGCCGTCCAGACACACCTGATACAAAAGCTCCCGCTTCTGCCCCGTCAGCAGCTCCATGAAGTAGGCGCCGGTGCGATCCGGTGAGTTGAGGATCTTCTCGGGCAGGCTGGTGATCCGCGCACGCTGGCTGATATCCGCCATCAGGTGCAGCAGCAGGGCGGCGTTTTTGCCCACGCCCTCCACCTGCTCCAGCTCCTCCGGCGACGCCTGCAAGACGCCCTGCAGTGAGCGGAACTGCTTCAGCAGGCGGTGGGCTGTCTCGTTGGTGTCCTGCCGCGGAATGGCGTAAAACAGCGCCAGCTCCAGCAGCTCATGGTCGGCCAGTGCGTCCGCGCCCACCTGACCGTAGCGTTCCTTTGCCCGCTGCCGATGCCCGTCGTGCAGTCCCATTGCGTCCACCTCCCGCCGCGCTTTTTTGAATAATATAGTATACCACGATATGCCGCCTGTCACAAGCGGTTTTTCCGCCGGATACCCCGCTCTTTCGCCTGTATCCCGCCTGTTTTTTCCTCCGGACAGGCGAAACGGCGCGACCCCGCAGGGCCGCGCCGTCTTGTCTCGTATTCAAGCCTTAGGAAAGCTCCACCGGAAGGTGGCGGCGCAAATGCGTATCACCACCGTCACGCCGCACCCCGCCAGCATCGCAAGCCCCATGCCCAGCGGCCACAGGGCGCGGCACACCGCCGCCCCCACCAGCGACGCGCAGGCGTATATGTGCTTGGTGAAGATGTAGGGCCGCTCCATGCAGCATACATCCCGCAGCACGCCGCCGCCCACGCCGGTGACGGTACCCAGAAGCAGCACCAGAAACCAGTTGGCGCCGTATCCCGCCTGTATGGCAATGGCTGCGCCGTGGGCGGAAAAGATGCCCAGACCGATGGAGTCTGCCACCAGCAGCACCGCGTCCGCATAGCGGTTGTGCAGCTCCGTTTTTCGCCAATGCCAAATGTAAAAGCAGAGTACCGAGACAGCGATGGCCACCAGCGCCTGCGCGGGATCCCGCAGCGCCGCCGGCGGCGTCTGCCCCAGCAGCACGTCGCGCAGAATGCCGCCGCCCACCGCCGTGGTCATGCCCACCATGGCCACGCCGAACAGATCCATCCCCTTGCGGATGCCCAGCGCCGCGCCGGAGATGGCAAAGGCCACCGCGCCGATCAATTCAAAATATAGCTGAAACGTCTCCATATTACCCCTCCCGATCTGCTCACTATACACTGCACGGCCCGTTTCGGCAAGGGGGTATTCTCTCCGCCGCCCCAGCGCGGCATAACCGCGCCCGCCTGCCGTTGCCATCTCTGCGCGAAAAAAGGCAGGGCTGAAGCCCTGCCTTTTTCCTTGGGAGATTTTGGGATTTGGGAGAGAAAAAGAAAGAATTAAAGAAAAATAGCATCTTGCTTTGCATCGGGCGGGACGCGGCGGCATTCCCGCCCTTTGTGATTTTTACTATAACACGAAAACTTCCGCTTGTAAAATTGAAGTTATTATCATAAAATATGAGTAAATATTTATATATTTTAGGAGGAACGCCATGACAAATCTGGACATCGAGACGTTCTGGGCGGTGGTGCAGCACGGCACCATGACGGCGGCGGCCGAGGCGCTGTACATCACCCAGCCCACCTTGTCCATGCGCGTCCGTGCGTTGGAGGAGCGGGTGGGTACGCCGCTTTTCATCCGGAGCAAGGGGCAGCGCCGCATCCAGCTCACTGACGCCGGGCAGAAGTTCCTGACGCTGGCGCGCCGGTGGCAGCGCCTCCTGTCGGAGACGGATGCCCTGTCGGAGCTGGAGCAGCGGGTCTACCTCCGCATCGCCGCCACCTATACCACCAACCAGTACATCCTCCCGGCAGTGTACCAGCGGTTTCTGTCCCTGCACCTGCCGGTATCCCTGTGGATCCACACCCTGCGGGATGTGGACTCGGCACAGGCGCTTTTGAACCACGAGCTGGACTTCGCCCTCATCGACAGCAACACCGTTTTCAACAGCCAGCTGGAGGTGCGCCCCATCTTCCGGGAGCGGTTTTTGCTGCTCTCCTCGCCGGACAGCCTCTACCCGGCGGAGACGGATCCCGCCGCGCTGGATCCCGCCAACGAGATCCTGGTCACATGGGATCCGGACTTCATGCACTGGCACGACAGCTCCTTCGGCCCCGGCGCCCGCCCCCTGCTGTACGCCGACACCCTGCAGGCCGCGGATTTCTTTCCCCGTACGGAGAATCTGTGGGTGGCCGCGCCGGCCATCGCCGCCGCCTCGCTGGGTCCCGAGCAGGCGCGGGTCTGCCGCTTTACCCAAGCGCCGCCGGATCGGATCAACTATCTGGTGACGCGGCGGGGCGAGGAATTGCCGGAGCCGGCGCTTATTTTTCTGGACGCTCTGCGGGAGCATCTGCTGGGGCGGGACAATGTGCAGGTATATTTGTAAAAAAGACGGAAAAGCGGGTTGACACGCCCTGTTTTTTGGCATAGGATAGGCGTGTACAATATAATCTGTCCGGTAGGTAAGGCTACCGCGAGGGATATGGGCTGCTGCCGCGAAATGGTGGAGACACCATGAGATGGTTTGAGCAGGTGCTATCGAAACCAAGGTAGCGTCTAACGCAGCTTCACCGCCCCGCGATGCTAAAGCTTGTTACGGTGCGCAGGTCACGCTTCCCGTGGCCGTCTTATGATACGCATGATACGCAGCAGGCGCTTATCGCCCCGCTGCGTTTTACTTTTTCCGAAGGGAGGAACGAGGTCATGATCGACTATCAGGAGGAGCTGGATCGCTATTTAGAGCAGATCGAGACGCTGGCACATGACAAGGAGTACGCCAAGCTCCGGGACCTGTTCCTGCCCATGGAGCCCGCCGATATCGCCCTGCTGCTGGAGGAGTCCGGCCCTGAGCTGATGCCCTTGCTGTACCGTCTGCTGCCCAAGGAGACGGCAGCGGAGGTATTCGTGGAGCTGGAGTCCGAGAGTCAGGAGATGCTCATCAACGGTTTTTCCAACACCGAGCTGAAGGAGGTGCTGGACGAGCTGTATCTGGACGACGCCGTGGACATCGTGGAGGAGATGCCCGCCAGCGTGGTCATCCGCATTCTGGATAAGGCCACGCCGGAGATGCGCAAGTCCATCAACGAGATCCTGAAATACCCGGAGGATTCCGCCGGCTCCATCATGAACATGGAGTTCCTGTCTCTGAAAAAGGACATGACGGTGGAGGACGCCTTCAAGCGCATCCGCCGCATCGGCGGCGAGCTGGAGACCATCAACATCCTGTACGTCACCGACCCCACCCGGCGTCTTCTGGGCGTGCTGTCCGTCCGCGACCTGCTGCTGGCCAACGAGGACGACATCATCGAGGACATCATGGACCCCGATGTGGTGTGGGCGCGCACCATGGACGACAAGGAGGACGTGGCCCAGGCCCTGAGCAAATACGACTTTCTGGCCATGCCCATCGTGGACATGGAGAACCGCCTGGTGGGCATCGTCACCGTGGACGACGCCATGGACGTCATCGAGGAGGAGACCACGGAGGACTTCGAAAAGATGGCCGCCATGCTGCCGTCGGACAAGCCCTACCTCCGCACCGGCGTGTTCGCCACATGGAAATCCCGTCTGCCGTGGCTGATGATCCTGATGCTGTCGGCCACGTTCACCGGCATGATCCTGAACCACTACGAAAGCGCGCTGGCCGCCTGTCTGGTGCTGAACGCCTATATCCCCATGCTGTCCGGTACCGGCGGTAACTCCGGCACCCAGGCCTCCGTCGCGGTGATCCGTGCCCTCAGTCTGGATGAGGTGGACTTCTCCGACGTGCTGAAGGTCCTGTGGAAGGAGCTGCGCGTCTCCCTGCTGTGCGGCCTGTGCCTGGCCGGCGCCAACTTTGTCAAAATGCTGGTGGTAGACCGCCTGCTGCTGGGCAACGCGGAGGTCACGCCCATGGTGTGCCTCGTGGTATGCATTACCATCCTGTTCGTGGTGATCTTCGCCAAGTGCGTGGGCTGCTCCCTGCCGCTGCTGGCGGAAAAGATAGGGCTGGACCCCGCTGTGATGGCAAGTCCCTTTATCTCCACCATCGTGGACGCCACCAGCCTGCTGATCTACTTCCGCTTCGCGTCGTGGCTGCTGGGCATTTGAAAAATTTGTGCGTTTGCGCGGCATAGCGCCGCTGTTTCCGGGCAAGATAGAGTCGGGTCGTTTGGCCTGACTCTATTTTTCTTTTACGGGAGGAAACGCCATGAATCGCGCTTGTACCAACGACGGGTGCAGCTGCACCCCCAACTCTTCCATCAAGTGTACCGTCACCAACTGCGCCCACCACTGCAAGGATGTGGATCACTGCGGCCTGAACGCCATTCAGGTGGGTACCCACGAGTCCAATCCCTCCATGGATCAGTGTACCGACTGCCAGAGCTACCAGAAGTGCCGGTAACGCGCCCCGCGTACTGACAGGCCGCCTCCGCTTTCCCGGAGTCTGTCTGTCCCTCCGTGTGCCGACCCACACGGAGTACATACCACGCAGGGAGGTGACACCGGATGTCCGCATCCGCAAAATACGCCGTGGCCGGTATACTGGCCGGCGCCGCCAACGGCTGCTTCGGCGGTGGCGGCGGCATGGTGCTGCTGCCCCTTCTCACCCGCTGGTGCCATGTAGAGGAGAAGAAGGCCTTCGCCACCTGCGTGGCGGTGATTCTGCCCTTCTGCGTGGTATCCGCCGCCGTTTATCTGCTGCGCACGCCCTTTGATCTCACGCAGGCCCTGCCCTATCTGCTGGGCGGACTGGCAGGCGGCTTTGTAGGCGGCAGGCTGTTTCCCCGGGTACCCGCCCCGTGGCTGCGGTATCTCTTCGCCGCCTTTCTGGTGTACGGCGGCATCCGGTACCTCCTGTGACGGCGTGGCTCCTGCCGGTGCTGGCGGGCTTCTGCACCGGCATCCTGTCGGCATGGGGCGTGGGCGGCGGCACGCTGCTGTTGCTGCTGATGACGCTGTTCCTCGGCGTGGAGCAGGCCGACGCCATGGCCATCAACCTGCTGTACTTTCTGCCCACCGCCGCCATGGGGCTGCTGTACCACCGTAAGAACGGCCTCTTGGAGCGCGCCGTCCTACGCACCGCCGCCCCGTGGGGTACGGCGGCAGCCGCCGCTGGTGCGCTGGCCGCCACCGCCGTGGACGTGTCCCTGCTGCGCCGCCCCTTCGGTGTCTATCTGCTGCTGGCTGCCGCCAGCCTGCTGCTGCAAGCAAAAAAGGGAGGAAAGGCCTAAGCCTTTCCTCCCTTTTTGTTGTGTTAACCCTTGTTGGCGTACAGGGGGACCTCCACATCGAATACCCGCCCGTCCCGCAGAACGGTCAGCGTCATGGTGTCGTCTACCAGATGGGTGCGGCGCACCGCCATCAGGTCGTTGATCTGATGCAGCGGCTGGCCGTCCGCCTTCAGCAGCACGTCGCCGGGCTGAATGCCCGCCTCCGCAGCGCCGTAGCCGTCCTCCACGGTGTAGACCACCACCTGCCCGCCGTTGTCCGGGCTGTTGGTCACCGTCACCCCCAGCGTGGGGATGCCCCGGAACCGGCCGGTGGCGATGAGGTCGTTGACCACGAAGCACACATCGCTGCTGGGTAAGGCAAAGCCCAGTCCCTCCACCGTGGCCTCCTCCTCGCTGCCGGTGCCGCTCATCTTCAGGGTATTGATCCCGATAACCTGCCCGTACTCGTTGATGAGAGGGCCGCCGGAGTTGCCGTTGTTCAGCGCCGCCGTGGTCTGGAGCAGCGTCATCACGCGCCCCTCCACCTGCACGTCCCGGTTAATGGCGGAGATGATGCCGTTGGTCAGCGTACCCCGCAGCTCCACGCCCAGCGGGTTGCCGATGGCATACGCCGTATCGCCCACCCGGCACTGTCCGCTGTCGCCGAATTCCGCCACCGGCAGATCCTCGGCGTCTACCGCCTTCAGCACTGCCAGATCCTGATCCTCGTCGTAGCCCACCAGCCTCGCATCATAGGGGTAGCCGGTGTCCAGTGCGATCCAGCAGCTCTTGCCGCCGGAGATCACATGGGCATTGGTGATGATATAGCCGTCGGACGTCATGATGACGCCGGTGCCGATGCTGGCCTTGTCGCCCCTTTCCGCCACCACCAGCACGGTGGAGGGATTCACCTTTGCGTATACATCCTGAATACTCAGCTTTTCGCCGGAGGGCGCTGTGCAGGTCATGGACACGCCTGTCTCCCCCTGCATCCGGGGGATGGCGGTCTTTTCCGTCCGGAAAATGTCCACGATGCTGCTGGCGTCGCCGCCCTCGCCGTCTGCGCTGCCGTCACCGCGGATGGACGGCGTGTCGCCGCCTGTCAGACTGCTGACAACTATCGCCGCCACGATGACCGCCAGCAGCACGCCTACGGCGATCAGGAATATCCGCAGCCCCTTTTTCCCCGCTTTTTTCGGCGCGGCAGGCGGCTGCACAGGCGCAGCGCCCGCCGGCATGGGGCGGGGCTGCACATAGCAGTCCACCACCTCGCGGTCATTCGGGCGCACATACCAGTTGACGACCTCCTGCGGCTCCTCTATCCGTTTTTCTCTGTTTTCTTCCTGCATACGGTATATCCTCCGGCCTCAGCGGGCCATCTGCATGGTAAAGGTAAAGGCGGTCACGCCGTTTTCGCTGGTGACGGTGATCTTCTCCTTGTGCTGAGCCAGAATGGTCTTGACCACATACAGCCCCAGCCCGTAGCCGTCCTTATCCTCACTGCGGGACTTGTCCGACTTATGGAACCGCTCGAACAGCAGCGGGATCTCCTCGGCGGGGATGGTCTGCCCCTGATTCCGCACGGTGACATACGCCTTCTCCCCGTTAACGGTCAGCCCCAGATACAGGGTGGACGACGGGGCGGCGAATTTGGCGGCGTTTTCCAGCAGGTTATACATCACCTGGGTGATGAGGTCGCGGTCGCCCTGCACCATCACGGAGTCCTCCGGGATCTCCGCGTCCACGTCCAGCCCACGGCTCATGATCTTCTGCTCCATGGACAGCAGGGCGATACGGGCGGACTCGCACAGGTCGAACTCCTCCTTCCTCATCTCCTGATTCTGGATCTGGGAGATGTCCAGCATCCGCCGGACAAGGCGGCTGAGCCGCCGGCTCTCGTCGGAGATGATCTGCAAATATTGGCGCTCCTTCTCCGGCGGGATGGTGCCGTCCAGAATGCCGTCGGTATAGCCGGCAATGGTGGTCATGGGCGTCTTCAGCTCATGGGACACGTTGGCGATGAAGTCACGCCGCTGCCGCTCCGTCTCCTGCAAGGAGTCCGCCATGGCGTTAAACGCCGTGGCAAGCTCGCCGATCTCGCCGCTGCCGGTCTCCTGCATCCGCACGTCAAAGTTGCCGTCGGCGTAGGCGCGGGTGGCCTGCACCATCTCCGCGATGGGGCGGATCTGCTTCGCGGAGGTGACGGAGCTGGCCACGAACGCCACCAGCAGGATGATGGCGCTGAGCATGAAGAACAGGCCGATAAACGACCGCCACATCTCCATCAGCGATGAACTGTCCATGACGGCCAGCACGAGTCCCAGCACCTTCCCGGTATCGTTGGTCATGGGGACGCTCACCGCGAACTTCTTCTGCTCGTAGACGCCCACGGTGCTGCGGCCCTCGTAGCCGCCGTCGGAGAGGGTCTTGTCCACGATCTCCTCCGGCACCCGGAGGGACATACCCACCAGTCCCGCGTCGGAGGTCAGCAGCACGTCGCCAGCCTTATTGCAGATGAGGAAGTCCACATCCGTCATCCGGGACGCCACGCCAGCCAGCGCCCGCAGCGCATCCTCCTGGGCGGTCTCCGTCTCGCCGCCGGCCACCAGATACGTCACCGAAAGCTGGGCGATCAGGTTGGCCCGATCCCGCATTTCGCCGCGCTTTTCGGACACGGTGTAGTTGTAGCTCAGGGCATAGAACGACACGCCCAGCAGCACCATGGTCAGCAGCACCATACCGGCGCTGAGCATGAACTGCCGCCAGTACAGGCTGCCCATGGCACGTTTCATCTTCTCCCGCATGGCGTTACTTTACTTCAAACTTATAGCCCACGCCCCACACGGTCTTCAGCTCCCACTGGTCGGAGACGTTCTCGATCTTCTCCCGCAGGCGCTTGATGTGGACGTCCACGGTGCGGCTGTCGCCGAAGTAGTCGAAGCCCCACACCTCGTCCAGCAGCTGGTTGCGGGTATAGACCCGGTTGGGTGTGGCCGCCAGATGGTACAAAAGCTCCAGCTCCTTGGGGGGCGTGTCCACCTTCTTGCCGTCCACCAGCAGCTCGTAGCTGTCCAGATTGATCTCCAGCTTGTCGAACACCAGCTTCTTCTTGGTGTCGTCGGGGATCTCGCTGCGGCGCAGCACCGCGTTGATGCGCGCCATCAGCTCCTTCATCTCAAAGGGCTTGACCAGATAGTCATCGGCGCCCATCTCCAGGCCGGTGATACGGTCGCCCACGTCGCTCTTGGCCGTCAGCATGATAATGGGGGTCTTGCCCTTCTCCCGGATGTGGGCGCACACCGCCCAGCCGTCCATCACGGGCAGCATGATATCCAGCAGCACCATGTCCGGCGCCTGCTTGTCATACTCCTCCACGGCCTTGCCGCCGTCGTAGGCCAGCCGCACCTCGAAGCCCTCTTTTTCCAGATACATACGGATCAGCTCCGATATGTTGCGGTCATCCTCCACCACCAGAATGTTCCGTGCCATGGCGTCTCCTCCTCACGGTATATTTTCACCTATATTATACCGGGCAGCCTTCATTTTTCCTGAACGTTTTGTAAACTTGCGCGGCATAACTGATTCAGTTTACCACACTTTCCGCCGTTTGTACAGCCTCCGGCGCCGGCCCCACGGTCACATCCGCGTAGTACCATGTCAGGATCTCCTGCCACGTTTTCCCCTGCCGCGCCAGCTCGTTGGCACCGTACTGACTCATGCCCACGCCGTGGCCGTAGCCGGTAACGCGGAACGTTACCTTGTCCGCCGACGCGTCGATGGTGAAGCACGCCGAGCGCAGGGCGAAGATGCGCCGCAGCTCCACGCCCCGCAGGGCCGTGCCGCACACCTCCACCGTCCTGACCCGGCCGGAGTCGTCCCGCTCCACCGCGCCGAACCACCGGTCCGGCCCGCCGCTGAGTGTCAGCTCCGGGTGGGCCTTGGCCAGCAGGGACTTGGCCTCCGCCGCGGAGAACGCCGCCGCGCTGTAATAGTTTGGCACCGTCTCCTCCCCCTCCGGGCTGTCCACGCTCCGCAGATAGGGGACCTCGCCGCTCCACACGTCGCCCGCCCCCGCCGTTTTCCCGGCGGAGGAGGAGTGGAACACCGCCATGATGGGCTGGCCGTCATACAGTGCCACCTGCCCGTCCGTGGCCGCCACCGCCTCCTCGATGCGGCGCTCCCAGCCGTCGAAGTCACCGCCCCACTTCTCCCGCGCCGCCTCCTCCGACAGCCACGCATTGCAGCAGGCCGGGTCGGTACACACATCCGCCTGCGGATGGGCCTCCTTCCGCCCTGCCGCCAGCTGGTAGTATACATAGGTGCGCTCCGCCGCCGCCTGCGCCTTCAGCGCCTCCTGCTCAAAGCTGGCGGGCATCTCGCCCCGCACCACCCCCTGCAAATACGCATCCAGCGCCATGTTCTCCACCGCATCGCCATTCTTCACCGCCAGCTGCACGCCGCTGTCCTTCTGTCCCTGCGGGGACTGCTCCTGCGCCGCGCCGTCAGGCACCGTCTCCTGCGCCGGGGTCTTTCCCGCCGCCAGATACGCGCCGCCGAACAGCAGCACCGTCAGCACCAGTGCCGCCGCCATAGATCGCCGCATACCATCACCTCCCGCAACAGTCTATGAACGGCCTGTCCGGCATATGCAAAAACGCGGCAGGGTGCCGTCTCACCCCGCTGCGTTCCCGTATCCTATTTTCCCCGCATCCTCGCAAAGAACGATGCCAGCAGGGCGCGGCTCTCCTCCGCACAGATGCCGCCCACCAACTGGGGATGGTGGGGGAAATTCTCCATGAACAGGTTCAGCACGCCGCCGCAGGCGCCCATGGCCGCGTCCCGCGCCCCGTAGAACACCCGGGCTATCCGGGCGTTGAGGATCGCCCCCGCGCACATGGGGCACGGCTCCAGCGTCACATAGAGGTCGCAGTCCTCCAGCCGCCACGAGCCGAGGGCTGCGTTGGCCTGCGCCATGGCCTCCATCTCCGCGTGGGAGTACACGGCCTGCTTCTCCTCCCGCCGGTTCCGCCCCCGTCCGATGATCTGCCCCCGATGCACGATGACGCAGCCCACCGGCACCTCGCCGTGCGCCGCCGCCTCCCGCGCCAGTGCCAGCGCCTGCTCCATATAGTCCTGATGCTCCATCTCTGTCCTTTCCGGGGGAACGGTGTCGCCCCTGACTAACGCCGGTCATATTTGTCCAAACTATCCGTACACTGTACATGACGGGAGGAATCACCATGGCCAAACGACCCACCATCGACCCCGCGCTCCGGGAATTGAAGCAGGAGCTTCTCCGCACCAACGATGCCCTGAAGGACGCCTACACCCGCTTTAACTGCGTGTGCGACTCTGAATTGATCGAAGCCAGCATCTACGAGATCAGCGCCCTGAAGTCCCGCTGCAACTACCTGCTGCGGCGGATCAAGGAGCTTAGCGGCGAGGCTGTCCCCTCCGCCGTACCCCGCGCCCAACCGGTGCAGGCCGTCGCTGCCGCCGCCGTATCGGAGGAGCCGGACGTACCCTGCGTCGCCGCCGACGCCATGAAGGGAGGGCCTGTATGTCGCTCGTAGAAAAATGTGCTCTGGGTCTTGTGCTGCTGTTTCTGCTGGCAGCCTGCCTGCGTCTGCTGCGCCAGCCGTTGAAGCTGGCGCTGCGGGTACTTATCAACAGCGCGCTGGGCTTCTGCGCCCTGTGGCTGCTGAACATGACCACCGGCCTCACCGGCCTGTCGCTGGGTCTGAATCTGTTCAACGCCCTGACCATCGGCGTGCTGGGCGTGCCGGGTCTGGGGCTGCTGCTCCTATTGAAATGGGTGCTGGTGTAGCCCCGCCGGTCATCCGCCCACCGCATCCTCCGCATCGCCGCCCGTGGGTACAGGGGCGCGGTGCGGGGGATGCTTTCGTCCCGGCAGGAGAGCCGTCACCGCTCCTCCTTCGTCAGATCCCACCCGTACAGCGGGTAGCGCTGCACTGCGCCGAAGATCTTCTTTTTCAGATCGGGATACCGCTGCTCCAGCTCCACAAGCAGCTCCTTCACCTCCTGCCTGCGGCTGTGTCCGTCCATGGGACAGGTGTTCTGCACCACCGGCAGCCGGAGCCTCGCCGCCACCCGCCGGATGTCCTCCTCCTGACAGTACAGCAGCGGGCGGATCTGGGTGATGTCCGTCCGATCCAGATACGTCACCGGCTGGAAGCAGCCGATGCGCCCCTCAAACAGCAGGTTCATCAAAAGCGTCTCCACCGCGTCATCGTAGTGGTGACCCAGCGCGATCTTGCGGATGCCCCGCTCCGTCAGCGCCGTGTGCAGGCTGCCCCGCCGCAGCTTGGCGCACAGGGAGCAGGGGTTTTTCTCCTGCCGCTCCTGAAACACGATGTCGTACACCGGCACGGCGATGCGGATGTACGGCACGTCCAGCGCCGCGCAGTAGTCGGCGATGGGCGCAAAGTCCATACCCGGCATCCCCGTCTCCAGCGTGATGGCCTGCACCTGAAAGGGCTTGGGGTAAAACGTCCGCAGACGCGCCAGCGCCGTCAGCGTCAGCAGGCTGTCCTTGCCGCCGGATACACCTACCGCCACCGTCTCCCCCGCCTCGATCATGTTGTAGTCCTCCACGCAGCGGCGGACAAGCCCCAATATATGCTGCATACGGTGTTCCTCCCCGTAAAAATGAATTTGTGTTTCGAGAAAACGAGAGAAAACAGGAGATAATCGAAGAAAACATCAGATGTTATTGCCGTAAACGAAATTGATGTTGACAATCCCGCCGCGCTATGCTATAAATATGCTTGCGCGTCAGTGCGCTTTCTCTGTCCCGATTTTAGCAAGGGCACACGGAAATGTAAAGCATACATTATTATAAATTGGAGGAAGAAAACCATGTCCACTTTCATGGCAAACAAGGCCAACATCGAGCGCAAGTGGTACGTCGTTGACGCCGCCGGCAAGCCCCTGGGCAAGACCGCCGTCATCGTGGCCGACCTGCTGCGCGGTAAGGGCAAAGTCACCTATACCCCCCATGCCGACTGCGGCGATAACGTCATCGTCATCAACGCCGGCAAGGCCGTTCTGACCGGCAACAAGATGGAGCAGAAGTACTATCGCACCCACTCCGGCTGGGTGGGCGGTCTGAAGGAGACCAAGTACCGCATCCTGATGCAGGACAAGCCCGAGCTGGCCATGCGCGTGGCCGTCCGCGGCATGATGCCCCGCAACATCGTCACCAAGGACTCTCTGAAGCGTCTGCACATCTATGCCGGCGAGCAGCATGACCATGCCGCTCAGAAGCCCGAGCTGGTCAAGTAAGGAGGAAAAAGAGAATGTATCAGTCCAAGAACCCCTACAAGTACGGCACTGGCCGCCGCAAGTCCTCCGTGGCCCGCGTGCATCTGTTTGAGAACGGCACCGGCTCCATCACCATCAACGGCCGCGACATCGACGAGTACTTCGGTCTGGAGACTCTGAAGATGGTGGTCCGTCAGCCCCTGAACGCTACCAACACCCTGGGCAAGGTGGACATCGTTGCCACCGTCGAGGGCGGCGGTGTGTCCGGTCAGGCCGGCGCCCTGCGCCACGGCATCAGCCGCGCTCTGCTGCTGGTGAACCCCGAGTACCGCGCCATCCTGAAGAAGGCCGGCTTCCTGACCCGCGATCCTCGTATGAAGGAGCGCAAGAAGTACGGTCTGAAGGCCGCCCGCCGCGCTCCGCAGTTCAGCAAGCGCTGAGTCTATACTGTTTACCTGCAAAATGCCGGAAACCGCCGTGGTTTCCGGCATTTTTCTATGTCTAATACCTAATAAGGCATAGATTGACAATTCGACAAAGTGTGATATAATTAGCCCGTCTGAAAAAATATAAAGTTGTAGCACAGAGGTGTCTGCTCAAAAGCAGATGAAAAGGGAATCCGGTGCGAATCCGGAACGATGCAGTCACTGTGTACGGGAGCGGTCTGCGAACCACTGGGAAACCGGGAAGGGCAACGCCGCGATGAGCGAAGTCAGGAGACCTGCCTCTGTGTGGAATCTCAAACCTGCTGCCAACAGGTTGGTTTTCCTACGAGCTTATGATCCGCTGCGGGTCACCGCGCGGATGTATATGTAGTAAGAAGCACCGAGGGCGGCTGTGTGAGACGCAGCCGCTTTTATATTTCTTTCAGAACAAATAATTTGGAAAGAGGTAGATCAACCATGAAGAAAGCACTTGCCTTTCTGATGGCGGCTGTGATGCTGATGAGCATGCTGACCGCCTGCGGCAACAAGGACAATGCTGCCGACAGCAATGACGCTGAAAACAACGATGTGAACACCGAGGAGACCGACAAGGCCGCCGCCGACAAGGTCGCCGCCCTGATCGACGCCATCTATGTGCAGGAGCGCACCGAGGAGACCGACGCCCAGTGCGAGGCCGCCAAGGCCGCTTGGGATGCCCTGACCGACGCCCAGAAGGCGCTGGTGGAGGGCGAGGAAGCCAGCCCCGACTATTTCGGTCTGGACACCGGTGATGCGTCCAAGGACGATCCCCGCAACCAGGACGAGATCGGCGAGAAGGAGCTGCTGGTGGTGTCCTTCGGCACCTCCTTCAACGACAGCCGCGTAGCCGACATCAAGAGCATCGAGGATGCCCTGCAGGAGGCCAACCCCGACTGGTCCGTGCGCCGCGCCTTCACCGCGCAGATCATCATCAACCACATCCAGGCCCGTGACGGCGAGAAGATCGACAACATGGAGCAGGCTCTGGAGCGCGCTGTCGCCAACGGTGTGAAGCAGCTGGTCGTCCAGCCCACCCACCTGATGCACGGTGCTGAGTACGACGAGATGTGCGCCGCCATCGACAAGGTTCGCGACCAGTTTGACTCCGTTGAGATCGCCGAGCCCATGCTGGGCGAGGTGGGCAACGATGCCACCGTCATCAACGCTGACAAGGAAGCCGTCGCCAAGGCCGTCGTGGCTGCTGCCCTCGAGGAGAGCGGCTATGAGTCCACCGCTGCCGCCAAGGATGCCGGTGTTGCCTATGTGCTGATGGGCCACGGTACGGCTCATGTGGCCAAGGTCACCTACAGCCAGATGGCTACCCAGATGGCCAAGCTGGGCTATGAGAACGTGTTCGTCGGCACCGTGGAGGGCGAGCCCGAGGAGACCTCCTGCGAGGCCGTGATCGAGGCCGTCAAGAACGCCGGCTACACCACCGTGGTGCTGCGTCCCCTGATGGTCGTGGCTGGCGACCACGCCAACAACGACATGGCCGGTGCAGACGATGATTCCTGGAAGACCATGTTTGAGGCCGCCGGCTTCACCGTGAACTGCCAGATCTCCGGTCTGGGCCGTATCGCGGACGTGCAGGCTCTCTATGTAGCCCACACCAAGGCTGCCATTGACGCCATCGCGTAACAAGGACTGAACGGGCTCCGGGGCGGTACACCATCGCCTCGGAGCTTTTTTCAAAGCAAGGAGGACTTTACCATGAAAAAAATCCTTTCGTTTCTGCTGGCCGCTCTGATGATGACGGCGCTGCTGGTTGGCTGCGGACAGCAGCAGGCCGACGCTCCCGGCAACGACGAGCCCGACCAGCCCGCACTGGCGGACGGCGTGTACACCGCCGACTTCAACACCGACAGCAGTATGTTCCACGCCAACGAGACCTGCGACGGCAAGGGCGTGCTGACCGTGAAGGACGGCCAGATGACCATCCACGTCAGCCTCGCCTCCACCAGCATCGTCAACCTGTTCCCCGGTCTGAAGGAGGACGCCCAGAAGGACGGCGCCGTGCTGCTGCAGCCCACCCAGGACACTGTCACCTATCCCGACGGCCTGACCGAGACGGTCAACGGCTTTGATATCCCTGTTCCCGCGCTGGACGAGGAGTTCGACGTGGCCCTCATCGGCAAGAAGGGCGTGTGGTATGACCACAAGGTCTCTGTCTCCAACCCCGTACTGAAGGAGGAGAGCGGTGATGACGCTGCCGCCATTACGCTGGCGGACGGCACCTACACCATCGAGGTGGGCTTCGAGGGCGGCTCCGGCAAGTCCCACGTGCTGACCCCCTGCACCCTGAAGGTGGAGAACGGCGCCGCCACTGCCACCATCGTGTGGAGCAGCCAGAAGTACGACTATATGCTGGTGGACGGCCAGCGCTATGACGTTCTCACCACCGAGGGCGGCTCCACCTTTGAGATCCCCGTGCGGGCGCTGGATACCCCGCTGACGGTGATCGGCGATACCACCGCCATGAGCACCCCCCATGAGATCGAGTACACCCTGACCTTCGATTCCTCCACCGCCGTGGAGGCCGCCCAGTGAGGCGTTTTCTCGCCGGACTGCTGGCGGCGCTGACGGTCTTGTCCCTCTGCGCCTGCGGCGCGGCTGACGCCCCCGCCAAGGCAGACGGGCAAACCGCCGCCGTGTCGTGGGACGAGCTGGTCTTTGACCGCACCATGCCCCTGCGCTACGCCCAGCAGTTCACCGTGGAGTATGCCGGTGAGAGCTACAAGCGTATCACCATCCACGACGACCGGGTGTACCTGCTGGTAGCGGAGGGCGCGGCGGTACCGGAGGGCGTCCCCGCCGGCGTCACTGTTTTGCAGCAGCCGCTGGATCAGATCTATCTGGTGGCGGCCGCCGCTATGGACTACTTTGACAAGCTGGACGCCGTCGGGTGCATCACCCTCAGCGGCAAAAAGCAGGCGGACTGGTACATTCAAAGCGCCAAGGACGCCATGGACAGCGGCGCGATGACCTACGCCGGCAAGTATTCCGAGCCGGACTATGAGCTGATCCTGTCCCTGGGTTGCGATCTGGCGGTGGAAAACACCATGATCTACCACTCCCCGGCGGTGCTGGAGCAGCTGGAGCGGCTGGGCATCCCCGTGCTGGTGGAGACCTCCAGCTACGAGACCCTGCCCATGGGCCGGATGGAGTGGATCAAGCTGTACGCGGCGCTGCTGGACAAGGAGGACGAGGCCGAGGCGCTGTTCAACGCAAAGATGGACAGTATGGCGGATGTGCTGGAGCAGCAGCCCACGGGCAAGACCGTGGCTTTCTTCTACATCACCAGCAGCGGCGCGGTGAATGTCCGCAAGTCCACGGACTATGTGGCGAAGTGCGTCGCCATCGCCGGCGGCGACTATGTCTCCTTCGACGAGTCGGCGGAGGACAACGCCCAGTCCACCATTAATATTCAGATGGAATCCTTCTACCACGGAGCGGTGGACGCCGACGTGCTGATCTACAACAGCATCATCGACGGCGAGCTGCACACGCTGGACGAATTGGTGGCACTGGACCCGCTTCTGGCCGACTTCAAGGCTGTCAAGAGCGGCAACGTATGGTGCCTGACCAAAAACTTCTATCAGGAGTCGCTGGAGCTGAGCGACCTTATTCTGGACGTCAACCATGCGTTGAACGACGCGCCGGACACGGCGTTTCACTTCCTGACACGGATGAAGTGAGCATTTTTTACATCATTGCATTATAAGGAGGAGCGGCATGAAGAGGACCCGAACACTTCGCATCTGGGGAGGCTTTTTGCTGCTCCTCCTGCTTTTATTCACATTTTTGATTTGGAACATCTTCGCGGGAAGCGTCTCTCTTTCCGCGTCTGAGATATGGCGGATCCTGCTGGGCGGCGATGTGGGCTTTACACAGAGCCAGATCATCATGAAGATCCGTCTGCCCCGGCTTCTGTCGGCGCTGATCCTGGGCGGGGCGCTGTCCCTGTCCGGCTATCTGCTGCAAACCTTCTTCCACAACCCCATCGCAGGCCCCTTCGTGCTGGGCATCTCCTCCGGCGCAAAGATGACGGTGTGCGTGGCCATGCTGGCGCTGCTGAGCCGGGGCAAGACCACCTCCTCCGCCATCCTCATTGCGGCGGCGTTCGTGGGCGCCATGGTGTCTATGGGCTTCGTGCTGCTGATCTCCCAGCGGGTCAAGCGCATGAGCCTGCTGGTGGTCTGCGGCGTGATGATCGGCTACATCTGCTCGGCGCTGACGGATTTTCTCGTGACCTTTGCCGACGATTCCAGCATCGTGAACCTGCACAACTGGTCGCTGGGCTCCTTCTCCGGTATGAGCTGGGAGAATGTAAAGACCATGGCCGCTGTCTGCGGCGTCACGCTGCTGCTGACCTTCCTGCTGTCCAAGCCCATCCGGGCGTACCAGCTGGGCGAGGTCTACGCCCAGAACATGGGCGTGCCGCTGCGGGCGTTCCGGACGGCGCTGATCCTGCTGTCCAGCGTGCTGTCCGCCTGCGTCACGGCCTTTGCCGGCCCCATCTCCTTTGTGGGCATCGCCGTGCCGCACCTGATGAAATCCCTCTTTAAGTCGGCGGAGCCGCTGGTCATGATCCCGGCGTGCTTTCTGGGCGGCGGCGTGTTCTGCCTGTTCTGCGACCTCATCGCCCGTACCGCCTTCGCCCCCACGGAGGTGAGCATCAGCTCCGTCACGGCGGTGTTCGGCGCACCCATCGTCATCTACATGATGATCCACAGAAAGGCGGCGTGAGTATGGCAGCATATCTGGAAACAAAAGACCTGTCCGTGGGCTACCACGGCAAGCCGCTGATCGAGGATGTCGCCCTCCATGTGCAGCGGGGCAAGATCGTGACGCTCATCGGCCCCAACGGATCGGGAAAATCCACCATATTGAAAACCATTATCGGCCAGCTCTCCAAGGTGTCCGGCACGGTGTTTCTGGACGGGAAGGCCATGGAGGCGCGCAGCCGCAACGAGATCGCCCGGCGCATGGCCATTCTGATGACGGCCCGGATGGAGCCGGAGCTGATGACCTGCCGGGACGTAGTGAGCAGCGGCCGCTATCCCTACACAGGCCGGCTGGGCATTTTGCAGTCGGAGGATCAGGCCATCGTGGAGCGCTCCTTGGAGCAGGTAGGCGGCATGGAGTTTGCCGACCGCCCCTTCTCCGCCATCAGCGATGGGCAGCGCCAGCGCATCCTCTTGGCGCGGGCGCTGTGTCAGGAGCCGGAGATCATCGTGCTGGACGAGCCCACCAGCTTTCTGGACATCCGCTATAAGCTGGAGCTTTTGACGGTACTCAAGCGCATGGTACGGGAGAACCATCTGGCGGTACTGCTGTCGCTCCACGAGCTGGAGCTGGCGGAGCGTATCTCCGACACCGTGGTGTGCGTGGCAGGCGACCGGATCGACCGCATCGGCCCGCCGGAGGATATCTTTACACGGGCGTATATCGCAAAGCTGTACCAGATGGAGCATGGGAAGTACGACCCCTGCTTTGACAGTCTGGAATTTGTGCCGTAAGGAGTAGCGACATGGTAAAACAGGGTGTTTTTTACGCCGTCAGCGTGGGCCCCGGCGACCCGGAGCTGCTGACCCGGCAGGCCTGCCGGGTGCTGGAGGCGTGTGACATTATCGCGGCTCCCCGGATGAAGTCCGGACGGATGCTGGCACTGGACATCGCCGCCGGGGCGGTGGATATGCAGGGTAAGACCGTCTTACCGCTGGACTTCACCATGGCGCGTGACGCGGCGGTACGGGAGGACAGCTACCGCACGGCGGCAGCCGCTATCAAAGCCGAGCTGGCGGCGGGGCGGGACGTGGCCATGGTAAATCTGGGCGACGTGTCCGTGTACGCCACGGCCTACTATATTCTGGAGCGCATCCGCGCTGACGGGTTTGAGACAGTGATGTGTCCCGGCGTCACCAGCTTCTGCGCCGTGGCGGCGCGGCTGGGGCGCAGCCTCACCCGCATGGAGGAGCCTCTCCACATCCTGCCGGGCAGCGCCGAGCTGGACAGCGCACTGGCGCTGCCGGGGACGAAGGTCATCATGAAGTCCGACAAGGCCATCCACGAGACGGCGGCGGCGCTGGAGCGCTGCGATATGGCGGCAAACGCCGGTATGGTGGCGGACTGCGGGCTGGAGACAGAGCAGGTCTACACCGACCTGCGGCACTTGCCGGAGGAGATCAGCTATTTTGCCACCATCGTGGCGGATTGAGAGGGCGCTATGGAGCAAAAAGTCCCCCGGCTGGTGCTGGCCGGTACCAACAGCGGCTGCGGCAAGACCACTGTCACCTGCGCCGTTTTGCAGGCGCTGGTAACGCGAGGTCTGCGGGTAGGCGCGGCAAAATGCGGCCCGGATTACATCGACCCCATGTTCCACAGCCGGGTCATCGGCGCGAAAAGTTCTAATCTCGACCCGTTCTTTTTTGACCGCGACACCATGCGCTATCTGCTGGCGCACAACGGCGAAGGCTGCGACGTTACGGTGATCGAGGGCGTCATGGGATACTATGACGGTCTGGGGCTCACCTCCACCCGCGCCAGCACCTACGAGGCGGCGCGGGCGACCGAAAGCCCCGTGGTGCTGGTGGTCAACGCCCGGGGCGCGGCGCTGTCGGTTCTGGCGGCGGCGGAGGGCTTTCTCCGCTTCGCGCCGGACAGCGGTATCCGGGGCGTCATCCTCAACGGGTGCAGCGCCATGAGCTACGGCCCGCTGGCGCGGGAGCTGGAAAACCGTCTGGGCGTCCGCGCCTGCGGCTACCTGCCCCGTCTGC
>ERZ1026772.560-NODE-560-length-26283-cov-10.339370_pt1 | contig 26283 bp, 17 predicted proteins | sample MGYA00380124_ERZ1026772 | MGnify/ENA primary metagenome ERZ1026772 (study PRJEB33269, sample SAMEA4719760) | human gut metagenome | biome: human-associated habitat; feature: organic feature; material: feces | place: Cameroon | collected 2013-10 ...
TGTACGTCGCCGCGCCTGCCGCCGCCTGCCACGTCACCTGAATGCCGCCGCTGACCGCCTTGGCACCGGTCAGCGTCACATTGGCGGGCGTGGCGGTGATGATCTTCACCGTGACCTCCCCGTTTTCCACCGCGCCGTTGCCCATGGGCTTCATGGCACCGCCCTCAATGGTGTACACATATGCCTTGACGAGGGTGAGCTTGGAGGTATCCCCCGCCTTTGCCCCGTCCTTGACCTTGAAGGTCAGCGTGTACAGGTTGCCGCTGACTGTGAGGCCGGCGCTGGTAGTATCCAGCAGGGACACGGCGTAGTAGCTGCCCCGTTCGTCGGTCTTGAGTGCCGTCAGCTTCGCGCCCTCAAAATCAGCGGCGGATGCATCTGCATCCAGTTCAAAGAATGCGGGGTCAAAGTATACCCGATAGTTCAGGCATACCACGCCGGTCAGCTTCTCGTCCTCGGACGCCGCGACCGTCAGCTTGACGGTCTGATCCGCCGTGATCTCGGTCGCGTCCGCCTTGGGGCTGACAACGGCGGCCAGCGCATTGGTGGTGAGACTCAGCGTCAGCACCAGCGCCAGCAGGAAAGATACAAGCTTTTTCATATGTCTTTCCCCTCCTTAGTTGTTAGCGGTGAGGGAGGCCAGCTCCCCCAGATAGAAGGCATAGATGATCTCTGCGTCCTTTGTCGTCACCTGGCCGTCACCGTTGATATCGGCAGCGTCCTGCTGGCTGAGGTCGACGGTGAGCTTGCCGTTGGCAATGGCGTAGGCCAGCGCAGCGTCCACATCGTCCACCACGCCGTCGTTGTTCACATCGCCCTTGGTATACTTCTGTGCCACGGTGATGGTCTGCTCGACGGAGAAGTCGCCGTACTTCACGGTGACGGCGGTAGTCTCCACCTTGAGCGCCTTGTCGTTCTCCATGGTGTAGTCCTGGATCTCCACCTCGGTGTTGTCGTCATACACCGCCACCACCGTCATACCGGTGGGATCAAAGTCCTCGCCCGTAAGGTACGCGGTCTTGGCGGGCTGCGCGGTGATCTTCAGGCCCGTCAGCACCGGCTCTGCACCGGCCTGCCACTTCAGGATGGGATAGCCGCCGTTGAGACCCTTTGTATCCGCCGCGAAGCTGCTGCCCAGCTCGGAGGCCAGCGCCTTCAGCCCATCGGCGGTCTTGGCGGTACCCAGACCGGTGACGCCGTACTTGGGGCTTTCGCCGGAGACGTTACCCGTCAGATAGAAGCTGTTGACATAGTGCGCCGCCGTCTTGTCCGGGGACAGACCACCCACATAGGAGGCGTTGCCGTTGGTACCGACGATCTTGCCGACGCTGTAGCAGTTGGTCAGCGTGGCGCCCGCCGTGTTGCTGAAGCCGGAGCCGCAGATGCCGCCCAGATAGCACTCATTGGCGGAGCTGCTGCAGATCGTGCCGGTGGCGTAGCAGTCGGTGATGACCGCGCCGGTGGCGGTGAAGCCCGCAATGCCGCCGGCATACTTGTTGCTGGTGACATTCACGGCGCTATAGCACCGGGTGATGGAGGCATTGTTCTGCATATTGCCCACGATGCCGCCCGCCTGCGCAAATCTAGCATTGTTGGTGCAGGTCACGCTGCCGGTGATGCCCAGCCCCGTGACGGAGGCGCCGCCCTGCAGAAAGCCGATCAGGCCCAGATTATTGTTGGTGCTGTTGATATACAGGTTGCGGATAACGTGACCCTGTCCGTCCAAGGTGCCGTAGAGCTTCTGCAGCGGTGTCCAGTCAAAGCCCGCCAGCTCAATATCGGCGGTGAGCTTGGCGCTGCTTTTACCGTCCGTGGCGGCAAACCAGGCCAGCTCCGCGGCGGTGTCGATGAGATAGACGCCGCTTTCGTCCTTCTGGGGCTCGGTTTTGGTCTTGCCGTCCCAGGCGTTGGCGCCGGTCTTCTTCATGGCGGCGGAAACGGTGAGGATGCCGTTCTCCACCTTGGCGGCATCGGTGCTGCCCAGGGTGAAGCTGCCGCGCTCCACCGCGTAGCCATCCTTACGCAGGGTGTACAGATAGGTGCCGTAGCCCAGCTGGAAGCGTCCGTCCGCACCGGGCTCCACGTCCTTGCCGCTGCTGTCGGTGATGGTAACGGCCACGCCGTCCAGCACGCTGCCTGCATCATCGGAGATACGCAGTGCTACGTTAAAGAGCACCTTGCGGTAGACCGTGACCGCAGCGTCGGCGTAATGGTTCATGTAGTAGTTGACGGTGACAGCGTTGAAGTTGGTACCAACGCCGGTATCCGTCATGCCATACAGGAATGCGAAGGGGTTGGCGGCGGAATACATACTGCCGTAGGTGTAGCCGTTGGTGAATACGCACGCCGCCGTATCCGCGCCCTCGGCAAAGGGCAGATCCTCCGGAACGGTCACGGTGACGGAGGAGTTGTCCATCCGCTGGTACTGGCCCAGCGTTCCGTCGAACTTGCTCTCACCGTTGTGGTAGGTGGGCTTGAACAGGGTGGGGTTGAAGATACCGGAGATCTTGTTGACGCCGCGGAACATACCGCTGAACGTCAGCTTCACCTGATCGCCGGGCATAATGTCCTCACCCTTGTGGCTGGCGTTCTCCGCGGTGATGGTGACCTTGGCCACCCGCACCAGCCGGTAGCTGACGCCGCTCTCGTCGGTCATCCGGAGGATGACGGTGCCGCCCATGCCGTTGCCGGCGGTGTTAAAGGCCTCCAGCGGCACGATATAACGGCCATCCTCACCGGCGGAGGCGGTCCGGAAGGCGGAAACACTGGTCACCATGGCGGCGTTGGTGGCAACGAAGGCGTACTCCACCATGACGCTGCCGGTGTTCTTCACGACGGCAAAGCGCAGGGCGGGATCGGTCTCACCGGCCTCGTAGTACCATGTGTCGTAGTTGTAGTCCCACTCCATGGAACGGGTGGTGGTGACGCCGGGCGCCATGTTGAAGTCCACGTCCGCGTCGGCGTTGCCGTGGGTCACGCCGGTGCCGCCCACCACAATCACGCCCACGCGCTGGGGCTGGGTGGCGGGATACAGGCCGCCGTGGCTGCCCACATTCTGCGTGCCGTCATTGGGGTTCGCCGTGGTGACATCCACGCTGTCATAGTAGACGGTGATGATGGAATCCTTCGTGCCGGGGGTCACATCCGCCCAGTTGGCGGTGGTATTGCCGCCGTTGACCGTCTGGATCCGGGCGTCGCCGTCTCCCAGCACGCTCCAATGGAAATCGGGCTCCACCATGATGTTGCCGGCGTCGTTGTTGATGATCTGCCAGTGGCGGTAGGCCCGGACACGGGTGGTGCCGTCCAGCACCTCAAAGCCGCTGGGATCCAGATTCACCTGCAGATCGGCCTCATCGCGGGTGGCGGTGGCTGTACCCAGCTGGCTGAAGTCGTGGGACAGGCGATCCGTCGCGGTGCCGGCGGTAAGGTTCAGCTCCCGATCCGCAGACAGGCCGCTGACCCAACCGGCGCGGGTCACATGGCCGGGCAGGCTGAGACGCCAGGTGTAGTTGCTGTTGCTTTTGGAGATGAAGTAGTCGGCGGACTTGGTGGCGCCGCTGATGCGCCAGCCGTCGTCACCCTCCGTCACGCCCACAGGCTCCATCTCCGTGGTGTTGAAGTTGTTCCACTGGAAGTACAGGCCGAAGGCCGCGTCGGTGGGTACGGTGACGGTGAGCTTCACGCCGGTATTGATGGTCAGGCTCTTAGTTCCGGCACCGGAGCCGGCGCGGAAGGTCTGGTTGATGGACTGCGTGAAGATGTAGCCGTCAATATCGGGATAGGCATAGGTATTGTACAGGCAGGCGTTGCCGGCCGCGTACAGCACCGTGGGATAATAGGTGTAGTTGCCCCGGACATAGGGCGTACCCATGACGCAGGAGGTCTTCATGATGGGGCAGTCCACCTGCACATGGTACTCCTCCGCCGTGAAATAGGTGTTGTCCGTCTTGCGGCTGCTGGTATAGAAGGAGTTGCACTGAAGGTAGACGTTGGTGCCGCCGCCGGCGCCGCCGTCCACGTTGCTGTCGGTGGGCAGCTCCAGCGTCATGCCGCCCAGCTCCACATCGTAAGCGCCGGTCTCCGCGTTCTTGGCAAAGGCGCGGTAGGCGTAGCGTCCGGCGGTAAGGCTGGCGTAGAACGTCTGGTAGTCGTCGACCAGCCGGCCGTTGGCAGGCTCATAGGCCTCCTGTCCCTCCGGCAGAGTGTCGGTAAAGCTGCTGTACAGGAAGCAGCCCTTCAGCTCCTCGCCCAGCACCTCGCTGCCCTGCGCGTCCGTCTTTACGCTGTACAGCTTGATAATGGGATAGCCGCCGGTGTAGTCCTTGCCCACATAGAATGTGAAGTTCATGCGGGGCGCGTCCTCCACATGGAGGGTCAGCGTCCAGGTGTCCTTGGAGAAGTGCTTCCCGTCGTGGGAGGCATAGAAGCGATAGGTATAGTCGCCCGCCTTCAGCTCGGTAAGCTGGATGGTGGTAGCGCCGAACATTGCCTCAGAGAAGCTCTGCATGGTGCCCCATGTCTGACCGCCATCGGTGGAGCGCTGGTAGTAGTAATTCTTGTAGTTCAGCGTCTGGCCGTCCACGGGCGCGAAGATCTTGCCCGCCTGCAAATCGCTGAGCAGATACGCCTTGCCCGTCTGGGCCGTGGCCTCAGAGGCCGCGGGATACCCCTCCTTGCGGGTAGGCACAGGGGCGTCGCTCTTGCCGCAGATGTCGCACTTGCCGTTGTTGTCGCCGTCCTTGTGCTCCGCCGCCGTCTGCCCCTTCAGGACGGGGGCGGGGCAGCTATCGACATAGGCGCTGCCCAGCGCCGCGGCGCTGAGGCCCTCCGCTGCGGAGAAGGCAGTCCCCTTGACGGTGACGGTCGCGGTGGACGCGGCGCCGGTCTGCACCGCGCTGTCCAGATAGTAGCAGTTGTTCACCGTCAGGGTGGTCTTTTCGTTGTCTACGACCTTGCCGACCAGCGCGCCCATGCTGGCCTGATCGTCATACTGACCGCTGACAGTACCGGTGGCGTAGCAGTTGGTCAGCGTGATCGTGCTGGCGTGGCTGCTTTCCCCCGCGAGACCCACGATGCCGCCGGCGGCCTGCTGGATCTTCTGCGTCTTGTAATAGAAGCTGATCGCGCCGGTGTTGTAGCAGTCGGTGATGTTGACCTCTTTGCAGGCGTTGCCGGCAATGCCGCCGACACCGGGGAATTGATGGTGCCAGCCGCGCAGCAGGATCGCACCGGTATTCCAGCAGCCTTCGATGGTCGTCTTCCCATACGAGGCGTCCGCCACGATGCCGCCGGTATAGCCCTGATAGCCGTTGATGTCGGCGCTATTGGAGCAGCCGCGGATCACCGTGTCCTGCGCGCTCGCCGCCACGCCGGCATGGCCGTAGATCCGATCGTTGGTGGGCTCGCCGGTCAGCGTCACATAGTTGTGGCAGTTCTCGATGGTGCAGGTACGTTTGGTGGAAATGCCGCAGGCGCGGCCCACGATACCCGCCACATAGCGGGTGATGGCCTTGGCCTCGCCGTACACGCTGACGTTCTTGATGGCCGCGCCGTCGCACAGGCCGAACAGCGCGGTATAGTAGCTGCTGACGTTGGCAAGGCTGCCCTTGTTCTCCAGATACAGCCCGGTGATCTTATGGTTCTGTCCGTCGAAGGTGCCGCGGTAGTCCTGATTGTTGGCCTGATCGCCGATGGGCGTCCAGGGCGCCGCCGCACTGCACACGCCGCTCAGGTCGATGTCGGCGGTGAGGCGGGCGTTCAGCTCAGGCTTGCCGCTGTTCACCTCGTCGGCGAACCACTTGAGCTGTCCGGCGGTGGCGATCTCGTAGTAACCGTCCTCCGCCTGTGCGGGCTTGTTGACATCCGTCACCGTCACGGTACACTTGGCCATGAACGCGCCGTCATCCGTGGTCACGGTGATCAGCGCCGTACCCTCGGCAACGCCGGTGACCAGACCTTTGCGGTCCACCGTCGCCACGGCGGGTGCGCCGCTTCGCCACGTCACCTTCTGGTTGGCGGCGTTCGCAGGCTCCACCGCAGCCGTCAGCTGCGCCGTGCCGTTGCGGTCCACCGTCAGCTCCGAACGATTCAGCGTTACGCCGGTAACCGCCACCTTATCGGTGCCGCCGCCGGGCTTGGTGTTGTCACCCACCACGAAGTAGAAAGAGTTGAAGTAGTTATAGCTCTTGTTCTCCGCAGCGATGCAAGTATCGTTTTCCATGCAGTAGGCTGCCGGAAGTTTCAGCGTATGCGTTCCGTCCTCGTTCTCGATTACGGCATAGTCTGAACTGGAAAGACTCCAATTCTCCTCGCCTTCTTTATTGAAGAACGCGCAGTACTCCACGATCGTCTCTGCAAAATCCGCCGGGTAGGTAACGTATACAAATTTCGTACCTTCCGGGACGGTGACGGTGTAGACCTTCTTCTCCCCATTATTCATGTAGCCCTGCACATTGACTACCCCTTCTTCCACGTTGTAGAGGTAGTCCGTACCCGCCTCGTCCAGCGTGATGCTGGCAAAGTCGAAGTCCTTGTAATACTCGGCGGGGTCGAAGGGCTTCGCGCCAGCGGCTACCGTCACTCTTGCGGTGGCCGGTGCGTAGCAGGCATCCCTCGTACCGGCGTTGGGATCCGTCGCCAGCAGGTAGTAGGTACCCTCCTTCTCAAACGTATAGGTGTAGCTGCTGCCGTCGCCGCTGTGTGCCGCGACCTCGCCCACCTCTTGCCAGTTGGCGTCATAGACCTTCACGGTCAGACCGGTGATGGACTCAAAGCTCTCCGTGCCGCCGTCCGCCACAGAACGCGTGTCATACTTCTGGGTCTGGACGGTCAGGCTGCCGCCGGGTCTGACGGCGTAGCTGTCCCGGTCGAAGGCGGCAAAGGCGCCGCTCTGCCAGAAGCTCCAATTGCTGAACATGGCCACGTCGATGGTGTCCCCGTCAGACAGCAGCATATAGTCCGCCGTGGCGCCCCAGCCGGCGCTCATCAGTGGGTACACATGGTTGCGGTAGTACATGAGGTTCTCGTCGTGACCCCAGAACTGCTGCATATACATGGACGTGGCGCCGCCGGTGATGTTCAGCGCCAGACTGCTGTCTTCATACGGCTGATTGCCGGTCATGTCGATGACGCCCTTGCCGCCGGCGTGACCCTTGATGATCTCGTCACCGTTGATGACCTGCTCCGGCGTAAGGCCCAGATAGTACACCCCCAGCAGGTAGAGATACAGGTGCAGAGCGGTGGGGCGCTTTACCACCTGATCGTCCACATAGCCGCCCTGTCCGTTCTCCGTATGGTATCGGTAGTAGTCGGACAGCTTCTGCTTGTCCAGATCGAAGTAGGGCAAGTCCAGCTCCAGATGGGACAGTACCGTGCCTTCGTTGCCAACCAGCGGGATGCCGTCGTTGGAAACGGTGACATAGACCTTTACAGAGGCGGCGTCCGTCTCATCGTAGCCGTACTGGGCTGCATCGCCGTCGGCCGCCTTGTTCACCGTAATGGTAAGCTGCACGGATGCCGCAGCCTTCTCCGCGCAGGTGGCGGTGATGGTGGGCGTGTACGTACCCGCCGTCGGGTTGGTGAAGGACAGGATGGCGCTGCCGTCCTTGTCGGTGGTCACCTTGGTCTGCGTACCGTAGTCGCCGCTGTCCAGCGTGTAGGTCAGCCCATGGCTGCCGCTGTCCTGAAACAGCTCGTCCAGCCGGACAGTCAGCAGACCGCCTGCGGCCACCTCATACGCAGTCTTGGCGCCGTCCTTCACGGTCACGCAGGCTGCCGCGCCGCCGGACACATCCGACGTAGCGAACACCGTCTGCGGCACAAGAGACAGGCACAGCACCAGACTCAACAGCATGGCCAACACACGGTTGGTCATGCTTCTTTTATGGTTCATGTGATTTCCTCCTCATCAGGATTTTCTCTATCTCTAACGCATACGCGGAAAAAGGAGTAAGGCTCCCTTGGCCAATACGGCGGAGGTATGTCTGTTCCATAAAAAGAGAGGAGGCGGGAGAGGCTTTCGCCCCTCCCGCCCTTATGGAAAGCAGACGGCTGGAAAAACCGTCTCGACTTGACTTATCCATATGCAGAAAAAACGCCGGTCCCCCTCCGTTCTACGGAGAATGACCAGCGGGATCTGCGACAGAAAAAGCACCGGCGCTTTCCCATACGGGAAACGTCGGCGCACACTCCTGCCTATCCATACACCACGGAGAGAGCGCCCGCTGTTGGCGATCCTCTGCTATGTAAGTCTTCTGACTCGCGCCGCGGAGAGCTCTCCTCGTTCGTGACCTGTCTTCTCACAGACATGACGTCTGCAATGACGGACTTTCGTCCCAGCGGCTCACGCCGCCTCGGTACGTTCTTGCGCTTACAGTGCCGTTCGCGTGGGGCCTTGCACCCCGTTCCTTTGAAGCCGCCGCCTGACCCCCATCGGAGTCGTTGCGGCAAGCGGCTGCACAGCATCTTTGGATCTTGTATTTAATTGGCCGACGGCTTTCGCCGCTAAATAGCATTATATGTTGGCAAAAACAGGATGTCAATAAAAACGTGCGCTGCGCCTGTACAAAAATTTTTTCCGGCAGGCACAGACTCATAAAATAGCCAAAGGGCTTGCCGCCTGCTTTGCACAGACAGCAAGCCCTTTTGGCGCCTTGAAGGATTTGCGTTACAATTATTTGTCTGATCCGCCGGTTCGCTTCGCCGGTGTGAAAATCTTTTTCCTTACTGTCCCAGCAGCTTGCCCCAAGTCCCCTTCCCGGCGATACCGTCAGCGCCGAGGCCGTACTTGGTCTGGAACTTCTTCAGCGCCGCTTCCGTGCCGCTGCCGAAGTCGCCGTCCGCACCGGCCGCGCCGCAGGAGAACCCGTAGGCGGTCAGCGCCGCCTGCAGGGTCTTCACGTCCGCACCCTTCATGCCGCGCTTGAGCATCCGCACCTGCATGGGCAGCGTCGTGTCCTTCTCCGCAGGCACCGGCACCGGCGCGTTTGCGCTCTCCACAAAGGGTACGCCCAGCGCCGCGCACAGCCCCTTGGCAATGGTCTCACCCAGCAGCTCCGTGTTGTCGATGATCCACCGGGCAACATGAGGCACGTCGTGGAAGTCCGTCTCGATATACACCGTCGTGGCGGCAGGGTGCTTCACCTCGTACAGTGCGGGATAGGCACGGATGACATCCGGCGCACCCGGCGTCACAGGCCCCAGCACGTCCAGCACCGCCTGACACGCCTTGTACCCGGCGCTGTTCCGGTCGCCGCTGTAACAGAACAGGTGCGTACCGCTGGCCTTGCCGTTGCAGGCGTTGGAATGGATGGGGACGTGCAGGTCGGCCTTGAAGCGGTTGGACGCCGCCACACGGTTCTGCATGGTGTCGTACTGCCCCAGCATCACCTCCACGCCGGAGCGCTCCAGAGCGGCCTTGCAAGCCTCGGCAATGCGTCCGCACTGGATGGCCTCGGTGGTGTCGCCCACCGCATAGCTGTTGTTTCGCTGGTCGCTGGGGGACAGATACACCCGCTTAGCCATCGTTCTTCGCCTCCTTGTGGTACTGCGCCGTAGAGATGCACAGCACCGCGCCGAGGAACGTATCCACGGCGGTGATGGTGGTCACCACCTCGTCTGCGTAGGGCCACGCCCACACCGCCGCCAGCGCCGCGTACAGCGTGGCCACGGCGGGCATAACGATGATGACCAACCATTTCATAATGTCGTATACCTTGTTGTTCAGTTTCATAACAAATTCCTTTCCGGCGCGTCTGCGCCTGTTCCATTTTATGCCTCACCGAATGGGCAGCTTCCGCACTTCCTCCATGACGCGCCGTGCGCTGCCGTTGCCGCCCATCTCCTCATACGGCTCGTAGAGGTACACCTGCAAATTCTCGTACTCGTCCTGCGTGACGCAGCCCCGCTCGATGTACGCCATGCCGAGGTGAATGATGCGGTCGTGGGCCAGTCCCACCAGCATCTTCCGCTCCGCCTCGTCTGCCTTGCTGCGCTTGGCCGTCAGCTCCATCCGCTTGAGGATCACCTTGCTCACCACGCCCCACAGGGCGGTGGAGGTCAGCAGCGCCACGATCAGCGGCACCGCCACCTGCGTCCACACTTCCATCCGGTCACCTCCTTACAGCTCTGCGCTGTTGGCGTACAGTGTCGCACCGCCCACGTTCACCGTACTCTGCACGGGGTCTGCCCGCATAACGGGGCGGCAGTCCAACGCCTTGGCGGGACGCGCCGCCGCCGTTGTATAAACCTGATAGTACCGCTGGCACGCCGCCAACTGCTCTCCGAACTTCGGGATCTCGTTCAGCACCCATACGCCGTTTTCCTGATGTGCCAGCGTCTGCTGGGAGCCAAGCTCCAGCTTGGCGGCGGTGAGATCGACGGCTTTCCCCTGCGGGACGACGAACGATACCTGTATGTCCTCGCCGCCGTTCAGTGTGCCGAACACGCCCGTCGTTGTGATCAGGCTGCCGCTGCCTGTTTTTGACGGCAGCAGATGGCTCCAGCGCGTCCGGTCACGGACATTCAGCGTCACGTCTACTCCATCCGGATTATCTACCAGCAGCGAAAGCGTCATCTGCCTTCCTACGAACGGAGCCGCCTCGTTGTTGGGCATAAGGTGGTTCATTTGGCCAGCGTTCGTTTCCGATGTAGTCGACAGCGTAGCGGTGGCCACGGTGTACTTCGTACCCTCAAACTGCACCGCCCAGCGGTCGATGCAGTAGATATTTCCGCCGCCGGAGCCCGTATACTCCGCCTGCCCCCGCTGATTCACCGGATTCCCAAAGTACCAGTTATCCAGCAGGTTGGGGTTGCAGGGAAACGCCTTGGTAGCAATCACGCTGCCGCCGATGGAGATGTTCTCCCCGGCGGTGTAGGCCGGCCCCGGCTCTCCCTGCGGGCCTGCCGGTCCCACCGGACCCTGCGGCCCCTCCGGGCCTTGGATGCCCTGCTTTCCCTGCGGGCCTGTATCTCCCTTGTCCCCCTTTGCACCGGGAGCACCTGCCGCACCGGTGTCACCCTTGTCCCCCTTGGGGCCGGTATCCCCCTTATCTCCCTTCGGTCCGCCGATTCCTACCGGCAGGTTGCTGTCGTGATACACACCCTCCTCTGCGTCCCACAGCAGCCAATACCCATTACTCCCCGGCTTCGGCGGATGTGCCGTCAGCTCCTTGAGGCGCGCCTCCAGCTGGCGGAACGCCGCCGGGATCTCCGGCCACGCCGTATCCCCCGACAGGCTCTCCGGCACCAGCACCTCCGCCACCGTGCTGTGCCGCTGGGTGGTACCGTCAGCTTGCAGCGTCCCCCTGAGCTGTAAGGCGTAAGTCCCCCACTTCGGCAGATTCTCCCGCTTCAGCAACACACCTACACCGTCGGGCTGCTTCTCCAGCGTCAGGATATCCATGCCGCCCTCCGGCTCCCGCATCAACAGCTCCCAATCGTATCCCGCCGGCATCTCCCCCACGATCTCCAGCCGTACGCTGCCGTTGTCGAACTGCATCGCCACCGGCGAGCCGTCCCATTCCAGCCGCCAGTCCTTAAATTGGATCATATACCTTTCCCTCCCTCGATCAATGTCACCTCTCCCCTCTAACCGCCCATCCGGTTGCACTTTTCGGTGCGGGAACGGGAAATAACGCGCGCCGCGCTTTTTTACCTCTCTGAAATTATGTAAACATTTTCATGTTCTCCTGCATTATTCCATCTTTTTTTGTGCTTTCCCAATAAATTTTTACGCATTTATTGCTTTTGGCAAAAAACATGGTATACTATCCATGTCTGTATATACATCATCTTCTGCCGTGTGCTGCGGTATGAAGTTCCCGCGCTCTGGACACACTGTTACCAGAGCCTATTGACCACCTGAAAAGAGGGACTTGCTTTGAACAAATACATTATCCATGGCGGCCGTCCGCTGTTTGGCGAAGTGACCATCAGCGGTGCAAAAAATGCCGCCGTCGCCATCATTCCCGCCGCCCTGCTGGTGGACGGTGTCTGCCGCATCGAGAACATTCCCCAGATCAGCGATGTGACCCTGTTCTTCTCTATTCTGGAGGAGCTGGGCGCCCACATCCGCGTGCTGAACCGTCACGCGGTGGAGATCGACTGCCACGCCATCCACAGCACCCGCCCGTCCTACGATCTGGCCCGCCGCATCCGCGCCAGCTACTACCTGCTGGGCGCCCTGCTGGGCCGCTTCGGCCAGGCGACTGTGGCCATGCCCGGCGGCTGCAACTTCGGCGTCCGCCCCATCGACCAGCACGTCAAGGGCTTCACCACCATGGGCGCCGATGTCACCGTGGAGGGCGGCTTCATCCACACCGCCGCCAAGAATGGCCGTCTCACCGGCGCGCCGGTGTATCTGGACGTTGTCTCCGTGGGCGCCACCATGAACATCATGATGGCCGCAGCACTGGCTGACGGCGTCACCACCATCGAAAACGCCGCCAAGGAGCCGCACATCGTGGACCTGGCCAACTTCCTGAACTCCATGGGCGCGGACATCAAGGGCGCCGGCACCGACTCCATCAAGATCCGCGGCGTGGAGCGTCTCAGCGGCGGTACCTACTGCATCATCCCCGACCAGATCGAGGCAGGCACCTACATGGCGGCGGTGGCCGCCACCGGCGGGCAGCTCCTGCTGAAGAACATCATCCCCAAGCACATGGACTGCATCAGCGCCAAGCTGATGGAGATGGGTGTGGCGGTAGAGGAAAACGACGATACTCTGCTGGTGCGCCGCAGCGAGCCGCTGCAAAAGACCAATGTCAAGACCCTGCCCTATCCCGGCTTCCCCACGGATATGCAGCCCCAGATCGCCGCCGTGCTGTCTCTGGCACAGGGTACCAGCCTTGTGACCGAGGGTGTCTACGGTGCTAATCGCTTCAAGTATGTGGACGAGCTGAAGCGTCTGGGCGCCCACATTCAGGTGGACGGCAAGGTCGCCGTTATCGAGGGTGTCGGCCAGCTGATAGGCGCCCCCATCCAGGCCTGTGACCTGCGGGCCGGCGCGGCGCTGGTCATCGCCGGACTGGCCGCCAAGGGCACCACCGAGCTGAGCTGCGTGCAGTATATCGAGCGCGGCTATGAGGATCTGGTGGGCAAGCTCCGTGCCGTGGGCGCGGATATCTCCATGATCGACATTCCCGATGAGGGCGAGGTCGAGTCCCATATTAGCTGACATACGCTGATCAGCGTCCGCTGCAATAGGCCGCAGCCTTTGTGGCCTGCTGCAACGGACGCTGCCGTTTTTAGAAAGGTACATGCCGTTTTGATCTCACTGTATACACTGGCCAGCGGCTCCGAGGGCAACTGTCTGCTGGTCTCCGCCTGCGGCGTCCACCTGCTGGTGGACGCGGGCATTTCCGCCCGCCGCATCAAGCAGTCTCTTGCCCAGCTGGGCCTGACGCCGGATGACCTGTCCGCCATCCTCATCACCCACGAGCATACCGACCACACGGCGGGCCTTGCCACGCTTCTCAAGCATCACGCCATCCCGCTGTACGCCAGCGGCGGCACCGCCTTCTATCTTCGCAGCCGCCTGCCCGGTCTGGACAGCTGCCTGCGCCCTGTCTCCCCCGGCAGCGTCTTTTCTATCGGCCCCGCGGTGATCACCGTGTTCGCTACCAGCCACGACGCCGGAGAGAGCGTGGACTACCGTATCGACTGCGGCGGCGAGGCCGTGGGCATCCTTACTGACACCGGCTTCGTGCCGGAGCCGGCTGCCGCCGCCCTCACCGGTGTGGATCTGCTGGTGCTGGAGAGCAATCACGATGTAGATTGGCTCCAGTCCGGCCCCTATCCCTACTCCCTCAAGCAGCGCATTCTCGGCCAGCGGGGCCACCTGTCCAACGAGGACGCCGCCGCCTTTGCCCGCCGCATGGCGGAGTGCGGCACCCGCCGCTTTGTGCTGGCTCACCTGAGCCGGGAGAACAACACCCCTGCCCGCGCCCTGCAAGTCATGGAGACTGCGCTGTCCGATCTGGATGTCTCCGTGGAGGTCGCTCCCCGGAGTGAGCTGAGCGTCTGCTATGCACCGGAGGTGATCGCGTGCAGAAGGTAACGATCCTCTGCGTCGGTAAGCTGAAGGAGAAATTCTATATCGACGCCGCCGCCGAGTATGTCAAGCGTCTCCAGCGTCTGTGCCGTCTGGAGATCGTGGAGCTGCCGGAGAGCCGCCTGCCAGACGAGCCCTCCCCCGCCGAGATCCGCCACGCCCTGCAAACGGAGGCCGCCGCCATCCGGGAAAAGCTGCCCAAGGGCGGCGCGCTGGTGGCGATGTGCATCGAGGGCAAGCCCTGCTCCAGTGAGGAGCTGAGCCGCCGCCTCACTGACTTCGGCGTACAGGGCAAGACCCAGATCACCTTCCTCATCGGCGGCAGCGTCGGTCTGGACGAGGAGCTGAAGCGGCAGGCCGACTGGCGTCTGTCCATGTCCCCCATGACATTTCCCCACCACATGGCGCGTATCATGCTGCTGGAGCAGATCTACCGAGCATACCAGATCGCCGGCGGCGCCAAATATCACAAATAGGAGGTCATTCCCATGGAAAACTGGAGCTTTACCGGCACCCCGGATGTCCCCGCATGGCCCAAGGACGCGGCAGGACAGGACGAAAAGGCCGTCCTGCTGAAGCAGACCTTTGACTCCGCCGCCGATGCCGACACGATCATCTCCCTGCTGTCGGCCTATGGTGTCCCCTGCTTCAAGTACTACGACCGCGAGGGCGGCGCCGGCAAGGTCATCAGCGGCTTTTCCGGCTTCGGCGTCAGCCTGTATGTCCCCGCCTCCCGTCTGGAGGAGGCGCAGGAGCTGCTGACCGCCCAGCCCGTGGAAGACGAGGAATAAGTACATATCACCCTGAAAGGAGTACCTATATGAGCTATAAACAGGAATACGAGCGCTGGCTCCACAGCGACGCTCTCTCCCCCGCCGAGCACGCGGAGCTGGAGCGCATCGCCGGTGACGAAAAGGAGATCGAAAACCGCTTCTACGGCCCGCTGGAGTTCGGCACCGCCGGTCTGCGCGGCACCATGAAGGTCGGTCTGCACCAGATGAACATCCATGTCATCCGCTGGGCCACCCAGGGCTTTGCCAATGTCATCGCCGCCGAGGGCGAGGACGCCAGGAAGAAGGGTGTGGCCATCTGCATGGACTGCCGCAACAACAATATGCTCTTTTCCCACGCCGCCGCGGAGGTCTGCGCCGCCAACGGCATCCACGTCCGTATTTTCGAGTCCCTGCGCCCCACGCCGGAGCTGAGCTTTGCCGTCCGCTACTACGGCTGTCAGGCGGGCATCAATGTCACCGCCAGCCACAACCCCAAGGAGTATAACGGCTACAAGGTCTACTGGTCTGACGGCGCCCAGCTGCCGCCCCAGCACGCCGACGCCATCGCCGCCCAGCTGGAGAAGATCGACATCTTCACCGGTATCAAGCGCATGGACTTTGACGAGGCGGTGAAGGCCGGCCTCATCGAGATCATGGGCGAGGAGACGGACCGCGCCTTCATGGAGAACGTCATGGCCATGGTCAACGACCGGGAATCCATGGCGAAGGTGGCCGACACCTTCAAGGTGGTTTACACCCCGTTCCACGGCTGCGGCTGGAAGCTGGTGCCGGAGGCGCTGCGGGGTCTGGGCGTCCAGCACCTGTACTGCGTGGAGCAGCAGATGGTGCTGGACGGCAACTTCCCCACGGTGGACTCCCCCAACCCGGAAAATCCCGAGGGCTTCTATCTGGCCATTGAGCTGGCGGACAAGGTGGGCGCCGACTTCATTCTGGGTACCGACCCCGACAGTGACCGCGTGGGCATCATGGTACGCGACCACGCCGGTAAGTTCATCGCCGTCACCGGCAACCAGACCGGCGTGCTGCTGCTGGATTATCTCATCGGCGCCCTGCGCCGTGCCGGGAAGATGCCGGAGAAGCCGGTGTTCCTCAAGTCTATCGTCACCACCAACATGGCCCGCAAGGTGGCGGAATCCAACGGCGTCACCTGCTACGACACCTTCACCGGCTTCAAGTTCATGGCCGAGAAGAAGGGCGAGCTGGAGTCTGCCGGTCAGGGCGAGGTCATCATGTCCTACGAGGAGAGCTACGGCTATATGCTGGGCGACTACGTCCGCGACAAGGACGCCGTCACCGCCTCCCTGCTCATCACGGAGATGGCGGGCTGGTACGCCGCCCAGGGCATGACCCTCTACGACGCGCTGCTGACGCTGTACGCCAAGTACGGCTGGTACGGCGAAAAGACCCACAACCTTGTGATGCCCGGCGTGGACGGTCTGGAGAAGATGGCCGCGCTGATGAAGCGTCTGCGCCAGACGCCGCCCACCGAGATCGCCGGTGTCACCGTCGTCGTCCGCAAGGACTACGCCGACGGCAACGCCGTGGACTGCGCCACCGGTGCCGTCACCCCCATGGAGCTGCACGGCAGCAATGTCCTGCGCTACGAGCTGGCGGACGGCACCACCATTCTGGTTCGTCCCTCCGGTACGGAGCCCAAGATCAAGGTCTACATCCTGACCCTCGGCAAGGACGCGGCGGAGCGGGACGCCAACCTCGCCAAATACTCCGCGTGGGTGGAAACGCTGACCAAGTGATTCTCCGCGCTGCAACGCGCAAAAAAAGTGACCGGGAAGCCTCCCGGTCACTTTTTTATACTCTTGTTTACGCGGAAACCGTCACCGCCACGTCTCGCTGTAGAAATATACCGCCAGCATCCCCGGCCCCACATGAGCGCCGGTGACCGGCTCGTGGCACACCGTCAAAATCTCGCCGGTGCAGCCCACCTGCCGCAGCCGCGTGGCAATGTGCAGCGCATCCGCCGGAGAGCTTGCGTGGGAGATGCCCACCGGTGCGCTCCTGTCCTCCACCATCTGGTCGTAGAGCGCCACCAGCTCCTCCATACCGGCCTTCTTGCCCCGCACCTTGGCAAGCTGTACGATCTTGCCCTCCTCGTCGCCCTGTAGGATGGGCTTGATCTGCAGCAGCGTACCGGCCAGCGCCGCGCTGCCCGAGATACGCCCGCCCTTACGCAGGAACTTGAGGTCGTCCACCATAAAGTGCTGGCGCATCTTGCCGCACAGCTCCTCGCAGCGCACAGCGATCTCCTCGATCACGCGGCCCTCCGCCGCCAGCTTGGCGGCCGCCAGCACGATCAGGCCTTCACCCAACGAAGCGCCGCGGGTATCCAGCACCCGGATCTTCCGCTCCGGATACTTCTCCGCCAGCTCGCGGGCCACCAGCCCCACGCCCCAGCAGGTGCCGCTGACGCCGCTGGACAGCCCCACAAACAGCACATCCTCGCCGTTGATGAGATACGGCTCCATGCCCTTCTGCGCCGCGTCAGGCGTGACCATGGAGGTCTGCACCGATGCGCCGCGCCGCAGCGCGTCGTAAAACCCGCGGCCATCGAACTCCACCGAGGTGTCCGCCGGTACGCCGTCCACCGTATAGGTCAGGCAAAGCTCCTCAATACCGTACTGCTCCCGCAGTGCCTGAGGCAGATTTGCCGCGTTGTCCGTAATGATATGTACCATAAGTGTCTCCTTTTGCTTCCGCTGGCGCGGGCCGTCCTTACAGCTGGGGCGTGACCCACTGCGCCAATGTATCGAATAGCTGTCTGTATCCCAGCATGGTCAGGTGGATGCCGTCCGCCGCGATCATCTGCGGCAGCTCCCGCAGCGGCAGAAAACGGCGGCGCACGTCGATCAGCGGCAGCCCCTCACGCAAGGCGAAGGAGGCCACCGTGTCGGAGTACAGCTCCTGATGCCGGTAAATGCGGCCCTCGTCGCCCAGCCATTGTAAAATGCGCTCCCGACTCAGCCCGTCTCTGCAAATATAATCCAAATAACGCTTCCCGTCAATAGGCGGCAGTGTCATCAGCACCGGCTGCACCCCGGCTCGCAGCAGCTCCGTCACCGTCTGCTTCAGCTTGGTCAGAAAATCCGGCAGCTCCGTGCGGGGCTTGTGCTCTCCCTCCGGATCGGCGGCAACACCGGCCCAGTCAAAGTCGCTGTCATTGCCGCCATAGGCCACCAGCGCCCAGCGTGCGTCTATGCCCCGCTGCACATCGTGCTCCACCAGCGACAACCCCTTGCTGATCGTTGAGCCCATCTTGGCGCGGTTCACCACCTCCAGCCGCTCCGTGGGGTACTGCGCCATGATCTCCGCCAGATGGAAGTGATACCGCATCGTCTCATCCGGCATGGTGGCCTTCAGCAGAGAATCTCCGTATACATACGCCCGTTCCATCGTACATCCTCCTTGGCGTTTTTACATAATATAACATATTAGATACGCCGCGTCAAGCTACCACATCATGTTTTTCTTGTCAAAAAAAAGCTCTTATGATATAGTATATTATGTCTACGAATAAGGAGGCAGGGAAATGCAATACGACAAGGACTTAGTGGCCCACAAGCTGCGGCGCTGGGACAAGTTTATCACCGACTATCACCTGCCGGAATGGGATTCCATTCCGAATTTCGGCCTATACATGGATCAGGTCATCGTGCTGCTGGAGCAGTATCTCAGCTTCATTCCCTCTCCCGTCGGGACGAAGGAGCACTTCGTGACCTCCTCCACCATCAATAACTATGTGCGGCTGAAGATCATGCCCGCGCCGGCAAAGCGCAAGTATCACCGGGTACACATCGCCTACCTCATCATGATCCTGACCATGAAGCAAAGCCTCAGCATCAGTGACGTGCAGAAGGTCATCCCGCCGAACAGCAGCGAGGAGGAGGTACGGGCGGTCTACGAGAACTACTCGGAAAAATTCCGGCGGCTGGCGCTGTTCTTCAACCAGCAGGTGCAGTCCGGCGCAGAGGGCATCCATGCGTCGGAGCAAAGCAGCGACAATGCCGTGGAGCTGCTGGTCATTGAAAGTGCGCTGATCGCAGGCTTCTCCAAGATCCTGGCGGAGAAGCTTATCCGCCTGTGCGGCGCCGACACGGAGGACGTGCTGGCGGCGGAGGGTGAGCCGGTGTCGGAGTGATAATGTGGTAAAAGACAGCCATTTCCCGTGGGAAATGGCTGTCTTTTTTTCACGATTTATCCCCGCTCCTGCGCGGTCAGCGTCAGCGCGGCGGCGATGACCTGATCCATATCGTAGTAGCGATACGTACTCAGCCGCCCGCCAAACCGGGTATCTGCTTCTCTCCGTCGACAGATATCATATTCTTACCGTATTTGCATTGTCTTCCGTTGGGTTTTCTGCACTTCTGGACTCCCGCCTTTTTCCCGGTCTTTTCACCGCCGCTGGAGGGGCGTCCTCGCACGCGGCGCAGGGCAGGCGGTACACCGTCCGCCTGCATATGCTGTTCATCGGATTTCTTCGCTCTCCTGTTTATCCCGGTGTGAGTTGATCTTTTCCTTGTTGAACATACAGAACACCGTCATCAGCAGGATCCGCAGATCAAAAGCCGGTGACCAGTTTTCGATGTAGTACAGATCGTACTCAATGCGCTTCGAGATGGACGTGTCCCCCCGGTAGCCGTTGACCTGCGCCCAGCCTGTGATGCCGGGCCGCACCTGGTGCTTCACCATATAGCGGGGGATCTCCTCTTTAAATTGTTCCACAAAGAAGGGCAGCTCTGGTCGAGGCCCGATGAGGCTCATGTCGCCCTTGAGTACGTTGAAAAACTGGGGCAGCTCGTCCACGGAGCATTTGCGGATCAGGGAGCCGAACCACGTCTTGCGGTCGTCCTCGTTCTTGCTCCAACCTGTATTCTGTTTGCTGTTGACGCGCATGGAGCGGAACTTGTACATGTAAAAGGGCTTCTTGTCCTTGCCCACCCGCTCCTGCCTGAAGATAATGGGGCCGGGAGAGGACAGCTTCACGCCGATGGCCGCGATGAGCATCAGCGGCGATGTCAGCACGATCAGCACCAGTGAGCCGATGATATCCGCCGTCCGCTTCAGCATGGCGTTGCCCAGATTGTCCAGCGGTATGCGCCGCAGGTTGATGAGCGGCAGCCCATTAACGATATCCACCTGGGGATTGGAGGACATATACCTGACGTATGACGGCACCACGGACAGCTTTGTGCCGTCCTTTTCGCAGGCGTCAATGATCTTGCCCATCCACTGGCTCTCCTCCGTGGGCAGGGCCACTACCACCTCATCCGGTTTCTCCCGCTGGAAGATCTCCTCCAACTGCCGGTAGGCGCCGCAGTAGGGCAGGGCGCGCCAGTCGCTCCGGTCCGCCACATAGCCCACCACCTGATAGCCCAGGCTCTTGTCCTGCGTCACCTTTTTCAGATAGGCCTCGGCGCTCTCCCCGTGACCCACCAGCAGCACCCGCTTCTGGTTGTAGCCCATGGTGCGGTAGCGCCGCAGCAGCAGCCGCAGCGCCGCCCGCTTGCCCACCAGTAGGAGCACGGACACGCCGTAGAAGAACGCCACCGACCACCGGGACGTCTCGCCCAAGCGCAGCACGAACATGGCGGCCATGATGATCAGCGCCACCAGCAGCTCCAGCACCGCCACCCGTCCGGCCTCCACATGTAACCGCACGGCCCGGAAGGACTCGTACAGCCCCGCCACGGCAAAGATCAGCAGCGTCAGCGCCGCCGCCACCACGCCCAACCAGACGTAGTAGTTGAAGGGCATCCCCTTGATGCCGCGGAACAGGTCGAAGCGCAGCCAGTAGGACACCAGCATGGCCAGAAAGACCGCCACCGCGTCGGTGAGCACATTGAATTGATTGAGCAGACGTTGGTTTTCCCGTATCATATCCGTTTTCCTTTGTCACCCGTCACGGACAGGTATCGTTCCATCACCTGCGGCAGCACCGTCTCCAGCGCGTACCGCTGCATTTTCTCCCGTCCGGCCTGTCCCATCCGCTCCCGCAGACCGGCATCCGCCGCCAGCTTTCTTACTGCGGAGGCAAAGGCCGCCTCATCCCCCCGTGGGAACAGAAGCCCATTCTCTGGCCCGACCAGATCGGTATGTCCCTTTGCGTCGCTTGCCACCACCGGTAATCCGCAGGCCATGCTCTCCATGATGTTGAAGGGCAGCCCCTCCGACCGGCTGGCGGACACGGCGATATCCGCCGCACCCAGCCACACGGGGATGTCGTGGACCTGACCGGGAAACCGCACGCGCTCCGTCACGCCCAGCTCATCGGCCAAGGCGCGGCACGCCTCCAGCCGTGCGCCGCTGCCCGGCAGCAGCAGCTTGATCTGCGGCGGCAGCAGCGGCAGAGCGCGGAGCAGCACCGACTGTGCCTTCCGCTCGGAGAACTCCGCTGGATAGACCAGCGCGATATCCTGCTCCGACAAGCCCAGCTTGTCCCGCACGGCCTGCCGCGTCGCCCCCGCCGCCTGAAAGCGGCGGAGGTCCACGCCCATGCCGGGAATCTCCTCCACCCGAGCCGCCGCGTGATGCGCCTCGGCCCACCGGGTGTCCCAGGCGTTCATGGTCAGCACCAGATCGGTCTGGGACGCCGTCAGCAGCTCTGCCTTTGTCAGCAGCAGCTTCTTGGCCGCCGGTGTCTCGTCGTCGAACAGGTAGCCGTGAACCACGTTGATGACCTTGGGCTTGTCACGCAGTCCGCGAACTGCCCAGCGGGTAAAGAACGCAGCCAGCGACGTGTGGGCGATGACCAGATCGTAGTGTTCCCGCTCCATCATGCCCCGCAGCAGCTTAGCCGCCCGGAAGTTGGCCGGAGAGGACATCTTCTTCTCCAGCGGCAGCACGGTGGTCACGTCGGCAAAGGGGATGTCCCGCATGATGCCGCCGCAGGCCACACTGACCTGCCACCCCAACTCGCGGAAGCGCCGCAGGTAGGGGAGGTGGAAATTGACGATATGGGAAAATGTAGATGCCGTACACAGTACAGATGGCATGACCGTTCCTCCTATATTGCGTTCCCCGCCGCAGGTCACGCAGCGCCCTGCAGCTCGTTGAGATACGCCGTCACATCCTCGGACAGCGTGATAGCGCCCAGATTCTGCTGATTCCAGCGCTCCAGTTTCTCCAGAAGCTGCGCCGCACCTTGGCGGAATGCCTCGCTGCCGTTGCTGTGCTGCATGACGATGCGGAAGCTGGTATCCCATGTGTTGGGGTCAGAGGAGGTATAGTCCACATACTTCTCCAGCATGGCAAAGCCCTTCTCCACGTTCCCCAGATTGAAATACGCCTCCGCCAGATACTTTGGCACAGAGTTGGAGTTCAGCTTCTCCAGGTCGGCCATGTACCGTACCAGCTTCTCCTGCATATTCTCCGGCAGCGCCTCCTCTGCCGAGGCATTGTACACATAGGCCAGTTTGTGATCCGCCCATTCGTAGGGATCCACCTCCGCCGCCTGTGCCGCCGCGTCGTAGGTGCCGCGCCGCGCCAGCTGCGCCGCCCACAGATTCATGGTCAGCAGCACCACGAAGGCTACCAGTCCCAGACCCTCTACGCGCACCATCCAGCGCCGCGCCTTGTCTCCCGCCCGGCGCAGGGGGAGCATCTGGCCGCAGGTCAGGTTGATGACCGCCAGCGCCCCCAAGCCGAAGGGCAGGAAGTATCCGTTGGAGAATATGACCTCCACCGCCGCATGGATCATCAAAAACAGCAGCAGCGCGCCCAGCGCCGAGGCCATCGTCTGTGTCTCGGTGCGCTCCCTGCGCCACTGGCGGATGACCGCCGCCGCGCTGGTTCCCAGCAGCCCCAGCCACAGGGCAAGGCCGATCACGCCGGTATCCACCATGGTCTGTACATAGTGGTTGTGGACATATTTTGTCTCGTAGTGATAGCTCTGTACGCTATAGATACCGTTTTCAAACGCGCCCATGCCCAGCCCCACCACCGGGCTGCGGCGGAACAGCTGCATGGCATCCTTGATATAGACAAGGCGCTGCACCACATTGCCCTCGGAGCGCAGGGTCTGGATACGCCCTGCGATGGCTTCCGGCAGCAGCTTGTATTTCAGCTTCAGCTCGCCAGAGGCAGTCCCCTCATAGCGGATAGAGGAAATATGCACCGTCTCATCCGCACGGATTTGGAATGTCACAGAGCGGTTGTCCGCCGGTGCGGCGAACGTTGCGCCGTCCGCCTCACCCTTGTAAGCCGTCTGCTTCCGGTTCATCACGGCGTCCTCCTGCGTCTGGGTCTGCACCGTCACCGTCACTGGCCCGTCAGCATCTACATGGAGCGTATATTCGCCCTCGCCCAGATAGGCGCCGCGGGTGATGCTTTCCCCGCTTTGCAGCGTGATCGCACCGGTCCAGCTCACTGCCGCCGCAGCCAGCAGCGCCACGACGCCCAAGGCGGCCAGCAGCACGATATTCACTGTTTTCATGCGCCGCGCCATACGCAGTGCCAGCGGGCGGCCCGCAAAAATATCCAGCACACACAGAGCGGCGGCTGCGGCGAGCACCGCCAGCAGCGGCAGCACCTGTATTGTCTGTCCTGCCGCCGCATAGGCCGGCAGCACGCACAGCGCCACCGCGCCCGAGAGTGCCAGTGTCTCCACCATCAACACAAAGGAGACGGCGCGGCGCTGTCCCCGCTCCAGCAGCAGATACAGGAGGAACGCCGCCGCGACAGCGGCCATGGCGCCGCGGCTCACCGCCAGCAGGAAGGCGGTGCTGTTCAGCAGCAAGCAGGAAAGATGCAGGCACCGCTCCTTCTTGTCATCCGTGCTCACAGCCAAACCCAGCGCCAGCAGGATCGCCACCCCGGCGCATCCGGCAAACACGTTGGGGTTTTCAAAAATCGTCTTAAGTCGCTGCTCCTGCAGCACATTCCCCAGCAGCACCGGCGCACCCAGCGGAGCCGTCAGTGCGTTCAGCAGCTTGTACAAAAGCTGCGTGGACACCATGTCGATGCTGACCAGCGAGGCCAATGCGCCCGCCGTCTCCAGCACCGTGGCGGCGCACCGTCCGGTACGGCCCGGCCGCTCCGGCTCCAACGCCGTCAGCAGCAGCGCCATGCAGGCCGCTGCTGCCACCTTCAAAAATTCATACAGCGCAAACTTACCCGACGGCGCGTACAGGGTGGATATCCCGTCCATCACGACGTACAGTCCCAGCAGCAGCGCGGGCCACGTCATACGCTGTCCCAATCTTTCACCCGCCAAAATAATCGCCGCCACAGCCGCCAGAAGCAGCAGCATGGTAATGCCCTTATTGCAGCCCTGCAGCATCAGGCAGGTCACGAAGAAATAAAAAACCGCCAGCACCGGTGTCAGCCACGGGTGCCGCAGTTCCTGCGTCAGCTTCATCGCAGAGGCGGTATCCTTACGGCTTGTTTTCTTTGCCATATTGTTCTCCTTATCCTCTCAGAATATCTTCTTTAGTATACTCTTTTCCGCTATTCCCTGTCAATGTGCAGGGGAAATATTCCGTCCCGTCCACGCATAGAGTGTGGACAGGGAGGTGACGTCACATGCGCTGTCTGCGCTGTTTTTTCGCGTTTCTCATCGCCGCTGTGTGCGCGGTGCTGCTGTGCTGCCTGTATCTCAAGGCCCCCGACCCACTGACACGGACACTGGCCCCGCGTAACGGCAGTCCGTGGGAGCTGGGAAAGCTGGCATTCTGGTCTATGCTCCCTGCGGCGCTGGCGCTGCACCACCTGGAGCCCGGCAGCTCCCGCAGCGGACTGTGCGCCGCCGTACTGCTGGCAGCGGTACTGACCGCCGCGCTGACTCCGCTGGGTCTGCCCGCTGCGCTCCTATACCTGCTGTCCTTTGCCGCCGCACTGACGGCCTATGCCCTGCTGCTGCGCCGCATACAGAGCGGTGAGCTGCTGTGGTACGCCGCCCTGCTTCTGTTGGCCATCGCTTGTATCCTGTTCAGTATCCTGCCCCCCGCCGGCGTCCTGTTCACCGATCCCGCCGACGTGTCTGCCATCGCTCCTATCCCTTTCTGATGGCAAAAGGGAGGGCCTCCGGCTGTGTGCCGCAGGCCCTCCCTTTCATTTCTGTTGTATGCCGCTCAGGGCATGGTGATCCGCAGTCCGAATTTGTTGTAGGTAGGGCTCAACGTTTTTCCATCCGCCGCAACGCCCCGCACCGTATAGGCGTAGGTAGTGCCGGACTTGCCGGTGGTATCCTTGAAGCTCAGTCCGTTGACCTGCTTCCCCACCAGCACCCATTTGGAGGCAGATACGGCCGTGGGATTGCCGCTGCTGTCCGTAGGCGGGTTGGCCGCCCGGTATACGTTATAGGTCTTGGCGTTGTTGGCAGTGGTCCACGTCAGCAGGATGCCCTTTGTCCCGCTGGTGACCCGCACAGCGCTTTTCATCGTCACATACGCCGGGGTAGCCGAGGGCGATGCCGTCACCTTTGCGCTGACGCCGGTGCCGTCATAGGAGGGGCTCAGGGTCGTGCCGTCCGCCGCCACGCCCCGCACCGTGTAGGTATACTCCGTGTTTCTTGCGGTGCTGGTGTCCTTATAGCTGGTGCCGCTGATCTTGCTGGCGATGACCTTCCAGTAGGTGTCGCTGGGACCCTTACGGTACACGTTATATGTCGCCGCATTGGCCGCCGCCTGCCATGTCACGGTGATACCGGCGGCATCCGCCTTCGCCGACTGCAGCACCACGACAGAGGGGGTGACAGTGGCCGGCGTCTTTTGGGTGACGCCCTTGCTGTCGTAGCCCTTACTCAGGGTCGTGCCGTCTGCCGCCACGCCACGCACCGTGTATTTGTAGGTGCTGTTGGGCTTCACATTCTTGTCCGTGTAGCTGGTGCCGCTCTGCTTTGCGGATACGACCTTCCAGTAGGTGTCCCCGGGGCCCATGCGGTACACGTTGTACGTCGCCGCGCCTGCCGCCGCCTGCCACTTCACCACGATGACACTGCCGTCCACGGACGATCCCGACATCTTTACATCCGCGGGCGTAATGGTCTTGGGCATCGTGGCACTCTTGCCGGTACCGTCATAGGAGGGGCTCAGGGTCGTGCCGTCCGCCGCCACGCCACGCACCGTGTATTTGTAGGTGCTGTTGAGCTTCACATTCTTATCAGTATAGCTGGTGCCGCTCTGCTTTGTGGATACGACCTTCCAGTAGGTGTCCCCGGGGCCCATGCGGTACACCGTGTAAGTCGCCGCATTGGCCGCCTTCTGCCACGTCACGATGATGGTGTCCCCGCTGACCACGGCACTGGTCACGGTCACCCTGTCCGGCGCCTTGGGCATCGTGGCGCTCTTGCCGGTGCCGTCATAGGAGGGGCTCAGGGTCGTGCCGTCGGATGCCACGCCCCGCACCGTGTATTTATAGGTGCTGCCGGCGGTGACGTTCTTGTCCGTGTAGCTGGTGCCGCTCTGCTTTGCGGATACGACCTTC
>ERZ1026772.561-NODE-561-length-26278-cov-4.291385_pt1 | contig 26278 bp, 36 predicted proteins | sample MGYA00380124_ERZ1026772 | MGnify/ENA primary metagenome ERZ1026772 (study PRJEB33269, sample SAMEA4719760) | human gut metagenome | biome: human-associated habitat; feature: organic feature; material: feces | place: Cameroon | collected 2013-10 ...
GAAAAAAGTCTTGCAAAGCATCTTTCTTTTGTGTTACAATAGACAAGTAAATTAAATAGCGGTTAAATTCCAGCACAAGCGACACTTACCCGCAAGGGAAAAGAGACAGCAAGCGAAAAACTTTATTCACTGATATTCTCAGTGTTTAGGTTTTGCGCTTTTCTTTTTGTCGCTGGTTCTGTATGGCGCATTTCATACAGGAATACAGGGAATAAGTATTTCCCCCTAATTCCTATAGGAGTGCAGGGGATTGAGGAAATTCCGATAGGAATACAGGGTTTTAGCGTGCTAAAGTGGTAAATCGCTAAAGTTTTTCCAAAAATCCCCGGAGTTTACAGGATTTGGAATTTCCCGCAGGGTGGGGAGAGCCTTCGCGCATTACGCGAGATTAAAAATTTCCCCGCATATATATATACTTATGTATGGGGAAGGTCACGCGCATTATGCGAACGCGAAAAATCCCCCGCCATATATACGAATAATAGATGGTATTGTTATCAGTTAATCAGTAATTCAATTCCGATTATATATTATTCATATAATAGTCGATACCACAGTTGTTACTTATGTGGTAGACGACAGAATCGCATGTAGAGTAGTTGGCGTATGATTTCGCGTTAGATAGAACAGAGCGAAAGGAGAAGGTAGCGCATGAGAAGAAAGCTAAGAACGCTTAAAGACGTATATTCTACGGACACGGTACGGCTGATTGTATCATCGTTCATTGTAGCGTCTATGCTATTGTTGGCAGTAGCTAACGTTGTGAATAAAGTGATGTGGCTAAAGATTGTTTTTCCTTGGTTGAAAAAATTGTTGACAAGCTGGCGACAGTGTGATACAATGGTTACAGTTAAAGCAGTCAAGGAGGTGACGAAATGGATAACAGATATAGCATTACAGTGCGGTCGTTGCTTGAAACCAAAACCAAACATTGCAATGAATTGGCTGTGCAAAGATACGATAACATGGACAGCCATGAATTAAATCGTTGGATTCGAGAAATGATGACAGAATGTAATATCGACATAAACAGTCATCCAGAATTGTTTCCTGATGTGAACGAATTTGATATTGTGCGGATGTTTAGTGCGATAACAGAAACGTTATCGGCTTTAGAGCAAGAGCACAATTCTAACTCGGTGACGCTCAAGATTCTTAATGCTTACGTCACGGTTCAAGTCATCTTCCCAAAGGAGGAATCGACATGACAGGGTTAATGCTTGTAAAGGGAATGTGGTTCGCTTGCTTTGTGACTTTCGTAGTCATCATGATTTATGCTATCTGGTTCTATTTCAAAAATGTAAAATAATTGCAGAATTGAAAACGAAATTTGAGTTCCAGATTTTAAATCGAAAACGGCAATTGAAAAATCGAATTCGAGATTTTTATTGCAAAAATGAACTGCATAATCGAAATCGAAAAACGAGCAGGAAAATTCAAATTCAAAATTTTTCATCCAAATTTCAAAATAAGGGTTGACAAATTGATAATTGTATGGTATAATATATGATATGATTGTCGAAGCATACAGGTCTGGGCACATTCGTCTGGAAAATTGAAAAAGAAATTTTTCAAAAAAGTATTGACACACAGTAAAATGTGTGATACAATATAAGCAAGTTCAGAGATGAACAATACTTCGAGTTCTTGTTAGCTTTGGTCGCCGTACTTTTCGGATGCTAACGTAGCTTCATTGAGATACTTAATACAAGAATTTGAAATTAAATCAAGCTAATCCCATAATGCTTGACGCTCTTAACATAGCAATGATGATACATATAATTTTCCTTTCTGCTTGACCAAACAAGCGATACATGATATTTTGATAGCGTACATATTGCAAATGAGCGGTTAATCTGTGCCAGCAGAGAGACAGTAAAGAGATGAAGAACTGGGATGACTGGTAATCAAGAGAATTACACGAAGGGTATTTGATAGCCAATAGACCCCTACCACGGTGATGGGCTATGCCGTGGAAATTATATGCTACTGTAACCCAACTGGCAGATAGGTGACGAACTCAAAATTCGTAAGTTGGAGGTTCGAGTCCTCTCAGTAGCACCACTTAGCGATAGGGTAGCAATAATAAAGCTAATTATTGAGATAACAAAGCCTTTTCCTTTGAGCCTTCGTTAAAATTAAAATTCAGAAAAGGTGAATTACAAATGAATAAGTATGCGCGAACTGTTTATGGTATAGGATATAATTCTTTATCAAAAGATATTCCTTGTGACGAATTTTATAAAAGAGTTTACGAGAAATGGTGACACATGATTTATCGTTGTTCAGATAAATTTCAAGAAAAATATCCTACTTATAAAGGTACAACTTGTTCTAAAGAATGGGAAGATTTCGCAAATTTTTATCGAGATGTAACAGAATTACAAGGTTTTGAATTTTGGATTCAAAATCCTTTACAAATGATTATGTTGGATAAAGATACTCTTGTTAAGGGAAATAAATTATATAGTAAAGAAACTTGTTGTTTTATTTCTCATGCTGATTCAAATAGAGATGTTGCCGAAAGGCATCCAGAAATTCTTAAAAAAGCATCTCAGGTTTTTGCTGAAAAAGCATCACAACCAATTATTGCAATCAATAAACATACAGGAGAAGAGCAATGGTTTTCTTCTCTAAAAGAATGCTGTAGACAATTACCTAAAGTGACTTTGCGACATTTATGGATGTGTCTTTCTAAAGAAGAAAAATACAAATCACATCATACTTCCGCTGGTTATATTTTTAGATATGCAGATGAAGAATTGTCGGAAGAATTAAAACAAATTCTTCATAAGTATATGGAAAGATATAAGAAACAGCAAAAGAAGATTAAATAGACCACATCTTTTTCATTTTTCATGTGCTTCTATTACCACCAGAAGCACGAACTCCTTTCAAAAATAATCATCACAACCGTTACCTATTGCCGCAGGTTTGATGAATAAAGACGGTTTATATTGACTGATGGTGTAAGAGGGAACACGCTTTGCGAAAGCGAGTGAGTTACAGGTTCGAGTCCTGTGAAGTCAAACACAGCGATTTACTCGCAAAAACGGTAACGAATTTCATACTGTCAATGTCGGGCTTGGTAGTCGTAGTTATACTACCCGAGGTATAATGGCAAGTTCTGTAAACGCATAGTGCGTAAACGGATGCGTGGGGGAATTCAAAGTGCTTGAGTAGATACGGTTTGTAGAGCACAAAAACAATGATATAGAGTGTGAAACGGGCGGCGTGTGATGCGACTAAGTAGGAGTAATTAGCCGAAAGGACTCACACAGAATCAAAGCCAGAAACAAATTTTGTTTCGCCTTCTGCGGTAACACTCTGTATTAAAAATCATACTTGACAACGGCGAAAGGTCGTGATACAATGTTTAAGTGAACAAAGGAGGTTTTAAGTATGTATCAGTATGATAAGTCTATCGATATGGACGATTGGATTTACGCCGATTGCACCAAGCGCCATAGCGAAAAGTAACATACTGAGGGCGATATGCCCTCGATATATGGTGGTATAGTTTAGCGGTAAAACAGCAGGTTTATACCCTGTATTAGCTCCAGATTAGGGCAAATCCTCGGTTCAAATCCGAGTGCCACTTCCAATACCCGTAAGGGTAAATTCCAAAACAAAGAACAAAGGACGTGATACCAATGCAGTACAGAAATGTACTCAAGAAGTTCATGGTCGTTGGAGTATGTGTAGGAACAATTATTACTTCATCGGCTTTCGCGGCAAGCCAGACGAGCGAAGATATTAAGTCTGAGCTCGATACCGCGATGAATTTAAGAAACACCGCTCACCAGCTTGCTGAATGTGCAAGAACTCTGGGAGCAGACGAGGACGATTACATTATTCTTCATGCCAAGGATAAGTGGGATGAGCATAATGAAACCGTAGTAGCACTAACAGAAGATTATAATAAGGCTGTCAAGGCTGAACGTGAAGCTGAAGCAAAGCGTAAGATTGAAGAAGAAGCTAAGAAGAAGGCTCAAAAGCCGTCTATGACACTTTTGGGAAAATTCAAAATAAGCGCGTACACGCCCAGTCCGTCAGAGAATGGCGGTAGCACAGTTACGGCAACAGGTCGTAGCCTTGCTGGCAATGAGTGGTCTATTGTGGCTGTTGACCCATCCTATTGGCGATATGGCACTAAGTTCTATATCGAAGGTGTAGGCTATGTGTCGGCGCAGGATTGTGGTGGAGCAATTAAAGGGTCGAATCGCTTCGACTTACTGGTTGGCTATGGTCAAGCAGATAGTTGGGGTATTCAATATAGAAATGTATACCTTGTAAACTAATGTCGCATATATAATGCGTTGGATTGAAACGAAAGGAACGAAACGAAAATGGCAAAGAACAACCGCCGAGCAAAGGAAAACGAAAAGAAGAATAAGCCAATGACCGAGAAGCAGAAGTATGACCTCGCAGTACAGAATATGCTTGAGGACGCAAACCATAACCTTCTGCCGAAGTTCAAGCGATAATATGGTTTCCCTTAACCTTAAAAGGAATTTATAAGTTAATAACAGGGAATGAGATTTTTTCTCCTTCTTTTAACATACCTTCTTTCTAACTCGTTCCCTGTTACTATATGCGCCACTCGTACAGTGGTTAGTACACCAGTTTCCCAAACTGTAAACGTCAGTTCGATTCTGATGTGGCGCTCCATCATTTCAAACTAAAGGAAACAATCGTTATGAGCAAGCCAAATATCAAATTAAATACCGAGCAAAGGGAATTAGTCGAAGATAATCATGACCTAATCTATGGCTTCATGGTAAAGTATAAGCTTGACTTCAACACATGGTATGATATTTGCGCTATTGGCTTGTGTAAAGCAAGTATTGCTTATGACGGCAGTAGCAACTTTAGCACGTTGGCTTATCACTGTATGCGTAATCAAGTGAGCAACGTAAGGCGTATTGGAAGGTCAAAGAAGCGTGATGATAGTCGTGTTATTTCGTTAAACAATAAAGTCAAGACCATCTATAATGAAGATTTACCGCTTGAAGCCGCTATTGCCAGCGAAGCAAGGAATGAAGACTATGTTGTTGGTAGAGATTGGGCTGAATGGTTTATCGAATATGCTTCAACCATTATGCTTAAAGTCTTATATGCAAAGCTAACAGAATGTAAAACGTGTCAAGAAGTAGCTGATAAGTTCGGCGTTTCTAAAGAAGCTGTGAATAAACAAATGAGAATTTTACAAAAGCATTATAAAGAAGGCACTCGCCCTTATTGCCGTATGAAATACGACTCTAAGAAAGAACGAGAAGAAATGAAAAATAAAGTTAAAAAAGCGCTTGATAACTTGGTTGTTATGTGATATAATACTAAAGTAATCAGAAAGGAAGTGAAAACAATGGGAGTAAAGAGTAATATTAAGCATTTCTTTCGTGGTTTGTATGAAGCAAACCTTGAGGTGCAGAAGAATATACGCGGTGTAGACCGTTACAATCTGCGATAAGCAGTGGGGCATTTGCCCCAATAAAATCTTCCATTAGTTCAGTTGGTAGAACACCTGACTTTTAATCAGGAAGTCCGCAGTTCAATCCTGCGATGGGAGACCAATGCCTTCCATACAAGGTAAATTTTTATGTCCGTGAGTAAAAACCCCACTCACACACACCGTCTGGTATGGCAGACAAAAATAATTTAATAGACCTGTTCAGTAGGTCGGTATAATTTCATATTTCTCTCCTGCGACCCATCTTCGTAGGAGAAATATAGGGGCGTCACCAAGCGGTAAGGCATCGGCCTTTGACGCCGACATTCGCTGGTTCGAATCCAGCCGTCCCTGCCAATGTTCCCCGTTTGTTAAGTTCACGCTTATCGAGGTTTAGCCCATGACTGTACTGCGATTTCCAGTGGAAAACAAGTCAAGCGCGCATGACGTACCCATGTGGTCGCGGGGCGATTTGCGTTATTAGTTTAATGGTAGAACTTCAGATTTCCAATCTGACGGTGACGTTTCAACTACGTCATAACGCTCCACCCATATCTGTGCCATAAGAAAGGCATTTGCCTTTCATGGTTTTCACCTCCATTTTACATTCCCACCCTCATAACCTGCCGAGGGTGGGAAATTCTTTTCTGATTTTTTTGAAAAACCTATTGACTTTTGGCTTGCGTCATGATACAATACATACATCAAGAAGCGAAGGAGAGATTTCAAATGACTAACATTAACGAATATTACAAGGCTTCTCTGGTAGCCGACAAGAAATCTGAAAACACCATCAAGAATTATCTGCTTTATGTGGATAAGATGCTGGCATTCGTTAATAAGCCTGTTGAAGAAATCTCTTTCCTCGACTTGACCGCATGGAAAGCGTCTATCAGCAATCTGTCTACCGCGTCTATGAACATCCAGATTAGCGCAGTTAGAAATTACTTCAAGTTTTTGACTTCTGCCAAGGTTATCAATGAGAATCCCGCTCTTGACCTTACTTCCCCTAAGATTAAGAACAAGGAAAAGCATTACATCTCCGCAGAGGACGTAAGCAAGATGCTTCACAACTGCAAAAAGTTCAGAGATATTGCCGTAATTGCTCTGTACTGCTCTACTGGACTTCGTTTCAGCGAACTGACTTCCATTACTTTCGAGGACTACAATAACATGATTGATAATCAGATTGTTATTCTCGGTAAGGGTAACAAGGAACGCACAATTTACGTCAACGAACAGGCAAAGGAAAGCATTGATAACTATATCAAGTTTGAGCGTGCCGATGGCGAACATCTGTTCACTTCTGAGCGTGGCGAACATCTTGATAATAGTAATCTGAACAAGATGTTGAAGCTGACTGCGAAGCGTGCTGGCATTCCGTTCTGGAATGAAATCACTAATCATGCGCTTAGAGCAGGAGCGGCTACTATTGCTAATGCTAACGGCGTGGGCGTAGCAACTATTAGTGCAATGTTGGGGCATAATTCTATCGCTACTACCACTCGTTACATTAAGCATGAACAGGCTCAGATTAACGAAGCTATGAAGGGACTGGTGTTCTAATGGAATTTTACGAAGAATGGCGTGGCGACACATTGTTTAGAATTTATCCATGCAACAAAAATAATGATAACAAAACGGAGGTAAAAAACAATGGACAAGAACAAAGCATCTTATGAAATCGAAGGCTCTTACATGGTGACGATTAACGGCGATGAAACCGTTGTCACTCCTGTTGGCTTTGAAGATGCGGTGCATTTCTACGAGAAAAACCATGACAAGTGCAAGAGTTACAGGTGTCACGTAGATGATAAGTTTGACGCCGGCTGGGTTCTGAACGATTATCTTGAGAAGAAGGACAAAATTAAAGTTGGCGACAGAGTAACTGTTGTAGACCGTGGTTGGTGTTATCCCGCGGCTCGTGATTGGATTATTTTCTTTGCTAACGCACAGCGCGAATTGGGCAATAAAAAGTTAGCAAACAATATTCTTCTTGATTGGGACGGGAGTCTATGCACTGCCGTTTCTAACGAATTTCGTGTTGTTGATTCCGCTTTTTTTGAAAACGTTAAGGAAGTTTATCTGATTGTTGATGAACAGACTAACAAGTTTTATCTTATTAACCGAAAGGGTCTAAAGAAGGTGCAGTAATGGACGATTTTCAGACCGTACTAAAGGAAGAACTAACCAAGCGTTTCACCGAACAGCGTAACATTGGCATTCTTATTGGCTATTGTGCGGCGATGATTGCTTCTAAGCGTATCGCCAACAAGATGAATAAGAAGGACGCTATCGAGTATTTTAACGCTGAAGCCGAACGTATTCAGAAGAAGCTAAGTATGGACAGCAAGACGCTTGAAGCAATGGACTCTATTGAGGATATTGTAGCAAACAAAGAATAATCGGGTTTAACCCGCTTATATAATTTATTTTCATTTGTTTAATAAGGAGATTTATTTATTATGGAAACGACACTGAATAAGACTGATTTTGTTTATGCGTGCATTGGTACTGTAAGCGAGTTGAACCTTGAACTGGTCGATGGTAAGCAGAAGATTAACCACGGTCAAGAAACTGTACCGTGTCAGGTAATTCGTGGTACTGTGGCAATCAAGACTAACAATCTGATTACTACTCAGCGTGTATACATTACTTCTGTTGGCTATGACGGTGGTGAAGCGCGTCAGTGGGGCATGGCACAATCTATGCTTGAGTGGAATCCGATGGTGAACGGCAACTCTAATATCCCCGCTACTCGTGTTCGCATTAAGGGCGAGATTCAGCCGAACGATTATCCTTCCTACAAGGAAAAGAAGGCTGGTTATTCTCTGCGCTACAGCATTCGTTCTGCGTCTACCAACGTACCAGAAGATGCAGAGGATTTCTTTAATATCAATCTGAAGAACGGCTTTGTAACCAAGGTTGCTCCTGAGATTGTGAACGATAAAGAAACTGGTCGTGCGCTGATTAAGATGCTTGGCGTTACCTATAATGGTGAAGTATTCCCAATTGAGATTACTACTGACGAAGATGCTGGTGAACTTATCCTTGAAGGTGATAGCGATTTTGACGCTTTTGAGCCAGCACAGACACGTTCCAATCTAAAGATGGAACTTGTTAATGCTATGGGTCAGCAGGTTGAAGTTAAGAAGCCTACCAAGGGTCGTGTTATTGGTAAGAAGGCTCGCACTGGTGATGACCCGTCTGAGAATAATAACTCTATGTATCGTAGCATTATGGCTCTGCGTGAGATTGACCCAATGCAGGTTGAAGAGCCAGAAGAAAAGACTTATACCGATGAGCAAGGTAATGAAGTTGCTATTGATACCATGTGGCTTGACCCAGAAACTATTAAGGCGGCACTAAAGGTTCGTAAGGAAAAGGTTGAAGCACTTGAAGCTGAAGCAATTAAGGGCAAGCCACAGCAGAATAGTGCGCCTACTACTGGTAATTCCGCATTTAACAGCAGTAAGGCTCGTGCCAAGGCAAAGGCAACTGCGTCCGCTCAGAAGAAGCCGATTGCTGACCCAGTGCCAGATGGCGACCCATACGACATTGATAACATTGACTTTTAATCAAGAGGTGAAATTCAATGGCTAAGATTGACATTTTCGCGCCACAAGAGAAGAACATGGTTTCTTCTCTTTCTGGTGTCAAGATTACTATTGCAGGTAGTAGCGATGGCGGTAAGACGTTCCAAGCAACACGTTTTCCAAAGCCACTACTACTAATGGCTGAATCAGGCGGTGCGGCTCGTCCTGTGCCGAAGTTCCCTGTTCCAGATTGGCAGACGTTTACCACCATTGTTAAGCAACTGGTAGCTGACCCAGCTAAGACGCTGGAAGTTTACCAAACTATTATCATTGATACCACCGAAGAACTCGTGACACGCGCTGAAGAAGCTGTGGCAAGACGTTTTGGCGTTACTGAGGTTGGTATGGTACAGTCTGCTGACCCAAAGAACAATCCAAACGGTTATTCTGTCGCTCGTGCAATGTTTAAGCAACAGATTAACCTACTGACTTCTATCGGTCTAACGGTTATTTTTATTACTCACGTTGAGCAGGTCGAAGTAACCGACCCATTCACTGGTGAGAAGTACACTAAGACTTATCCTTATAACTACTCCAAGGAAAAGGGTAGCACACGTTTTGTTATCAATCTGTGTGACTTTGTTATTACCACTGTACCGATGGGTGTTGACCCAGAAACACAAAAGACTATCTATTCTAAGGCAATCTGCAAGGAAACGCATACGGTATTCGCACGTTCTCGCTTCACGCAGATGCAGACTTACATCGAGAAGTTCACTGCGGAAAATCTAATTAACGCGATTGAAACCGCTATCAAGAAAGAAGCAGAGAATGAGGGTGCTGGTCTGGTAGATTACAAGAGTGTAGACTTTAGTTTTACCAAGGAAGATTATATTTCTATGATTCAACCTTATTTCATTAAGCTACACAAGCTGTATCCTGATTATGTACAGCAAGTTGTAGCCGATAATTTGGGTGAAGGTCGTAAGGTGTCTACCGCTACCGATGATGAAATTCAAGAACTGGCGAACATCTATTCTGATTTCACATCTTTCTGTTGTGACCGAGGAATTGTCGTAGAAGATTAAAAGTTTTTCTTGACAAACTGATAAATATGTGATAGAATAAGACCGTGGTTAGAGATAGCTACGGTCTTATTGTATTGGAGGTGGACAAATGATTTGTGACGTATGTGGGGCAGACATCCCCAGAGGTCAGCGATATAATGGTAAACGTTATAAAACGAACCATTTTTGCAGTCAAGAGTGCTATGATGCATACTTACTTGCCAAGGCAGAAGAACGTCAAATTCAAGACGAAATCAAAGCAAGAGTGCGTGAAGAAAAAGCACGACAAAAACGTGAAGAAAAGCAACGTCAAAAAAATATGCGAGATAATGGCGATGGTGAATATCGCAAATTTTTGGATTTGCTTAACGTAACATATCCAGAAGATTGTCGTAACTTTCCATTGTGGCAACGTCAAGCCAGCAACTATATGGAGAAATTTGGTCTTGACTATTCTCAGCTTCGTGGTATAATTGTATATGCAATGATGTACGACAATCATCAGTTCGACCCAAAGATTAGCTTGACGCAGTTTCTTCCTCGATACATTGAGCCGTTCTATCAGTTCATGGAAAAGCTGAGGGCAAATAAGACGTTTGTTCTGCCAGAAGAAGAAACTGTAGAAATTGAGCGAGATGGAAACCGAACTAACTACAATGTGAAGGCAGTTGATTTTTAATGACAGAAATGGCGAAGTGGTTTATTTTAATAATCGCTATTGTTTTTCTAATAGCGATAAATGACAAAGCAGATTGGGGCTGATTCCGATGGAATTATATGATGTAAACCTTGCATCACTGATGCTTGGCAGTTTAATGAAGCGACCGCAGTTGCTATCATTGCCAGAATATCCGTTGGATAAAGCCACATTCACTCCGTCAAATTTTCATCAAGTTATCTTTGTATGTATTGCAAAGTTGGCAAGAAGTGGCGTAGGCGAAGTTACAGAAGTTGAAATTGAATCTGTGCTTCAGAACCACGCTCCACAAATGGAAGTTTGCCGAGATAATAATTACCTTGACTTTATTTACACGGTAAAGGAACTGGCGAACCCAGACAACTATGAATATTACTATTCTGTTATCCGCAAGTTTGCTCTGCTAAGAGAGCTCGATGAGCAAGGTGTGGATATTAGAGAATTTTATGATACGCTTGGCAATGAATCCGATGAACGTGCAAAGCTGGAAAAGCTGAGTATCGAGCAGATTCTTAATGCTGTTGAGTATAGGGCGAACAGCCTAAGAACAAAGTATGATAGCAAGTATGTGCGTGAAGAAATGACAGTAGGCGAAGATATTGAAGGATTGCTTGCTGAATTTGATGAGAAGCCATCTTATGGCGCGTTCTTGTTTTCACCTTATCAAACGGAATTAGCGCATGGGTTTAACCGTGGACACTTGTTTATGCGGTCGTGTCCAAGCTCCGTGGGAAAGACAAGAATGGCAGTAGCCGATATTTGCGGTCTTTGTGTAGACCAAATGTGGGATGATGAAGCGCAAGACTTTGTAGCCAATCCCAATTATCAAGGTGCAGGATTCTTTATCCACACCGAGTTGGCACAGCGCACAGAGATGCAACCTATGTTTCTTGCGTGTGTAGCCAACGTGCCGTCAAACACAATTACTATGGGTAACTGTACCGAAGAAGAACGCAAACGAGTAATTAAAGCCGCAGAGATTATTAAGAACTGCGACCTTAGATTGATTGATATGCCTGATTTCACATCGGCTAATATTGACCGTAAGATTAAAGAATGTGTAGAAGGTTATGGTGCAGTGTATGGATGCTTCGACTACATGATGCTTAATAGCGCATTGTCTATGGAATATCGTGCAAATACAGGCGTACAAGCGCGTGAAGATATGGCACTGCGAGGACTGGCAACAGACCTTAAAGCGTATGCAGAGAAGTATAATGTTGGCTTGCTTACGATGACGCAGACCAATGGCAATGAGAAGCAATTAGACTTCCCTGACGAAAGTTGTATTTCTTCTTCTAAGGCTTCACGAACTAAGGTTGACTTTGGCTGTGTTGTATTAGCCGCTAAAGACAGACCAAAAGAAATGAAGCTGGTAGAGCCGTTTATTAAGCACCAAAAGGAAAAGGGGTTAAACAGCACGCTTGTTCCTAACCGTATTACATATATTCACAAGTCACGATTTGGCGAATACCAAGACCGTAAACTCAAGATATTCCATTATTTTGATATGGGCACTATGCGTAACACTGATTTCTTTGTGTGTGATTCTTACAATAAATTTGTATCAATCCCAAAACTTAAGTTAAAGTGAGGATTTTCCTCATAATATAAATTAAAGGAGGACTTTTTATGTCTAAATTTGTAAACTACCCCTTCACTGGGGGGGGGCTTAATGTAAACTGTAATCTGTCAACCTTCGTGCGAATATTGAACGTGTTTAAACGTAATCGCTTTCTTCTAAACCTCAGAAATGAGGTGATAGCATGAACGCTATTGTCGCCGGAAAGGTTGAAAAACCAGAAGAAAGTATGACGTTTACTCCTAAACAAAGTTGGGTGTGGACAGGCACAGGCGGTTATGCTCGAGGCTTATTGCAAGTATCGGAAGAAGCCTATCAAACGCAGTATATCAGGATAATTGACAGAGCGAATCATATTTTCTTGTTCACATTGTATGGACTTATTGATTCTGACGACGGCGTATATCCTACTTTTAATGTTTATGGACTTAAAAGTGATGACCCTCGTCTACAATTGGGTACTCATATATCACTTGTATGGGAAAATATTTCATCACGGATAGTGGGTTATCATCAAATAGGTGGTTATAGTGATATAAGCATTGATAAGTACATCAAGTCCGTTGAAATCGGTACATTGGAATAAAATTTCATAATTCCTTATTGACAAAACGCTGTTCCTGTGATACAATAATCACAAAGGAACAGCGTTTCCTATTGTATTAAGGAGGTCTAATTATGAAAATCGCACTAAGGGTTCTATCATTGGCTGGCTTCATTGCCACGCTGTTAGAAGCAGTCATGAAGTTTCAACTAAACCAAATTCTACTTGGCGCTCTATGGGGCATTGCAACGTGTGGCTGGGGATATGTAACTTGGTTTAATTGGAGGAAGGAGCAGTAATATGAACGTTCGTTATGAAAATTGTTGTAGTGTAGCTACACCATATGGTATTGGCACGATTGTTGATATTGATTGCATGAGTTCGCCTGTTATTAAGTATACCATTGCATATGATAATGGCGAAACTCGTGTTTACACCGAACAGCGGATTCATCTTATCATGCCACCTGAAATTCTGGATAGAATTGGTAAGCTATTGGCAAGTGAAATTGTAACAGCCGCAGACGGTTGTATTCACTTCTTGTACACTTACGAATACAATCACCAGATTTGGTTCTATTCTTATTTTATTGATGGACATGGTGTAAAGCACTTCAAGCAACTTTGTATGATTAGGGATTTAGGAGAAAACGAATAATGTGGTTTTTTGTTTTAATTTATCTGCTTGTAGGTTGTATCAGAACAGCGTACCAACTGGCTGATATGGCAATGCAGACAGAAAATTTATCTGTTAATGTATCTTCCACAGAGATGGGCTTCAGCGTTATTTTCTGGGGCATTAACATTGTAGTTATGGTTCTTGGCGGTTTGTTCATTGAACTGAATACATGGGGTGATGACGAATGATTTATCTTGATAGCGCGGCTACCACTTTCCCTAAACACACTTCATATCAATGGCATTGGCTGAATGCCAACACGCCTTATGGAACAGATAGTCGTGACGAATTAGCTAACGCTGAAGCCAGTGTAAAGCACTCTCTTGGCGTAAGTTCTGGCAAGGTAGTGTTTGGCGGTACGGCAAGTGTAATGTTCAAGTATCTGTTTAATAAGATTGGTGATGCTTGGAGCGATTCTATGAATGACGCTGACGAAGATGAAATTAAATGGTATTCATTGCTTTCTTCGCCTTATGAGCATGAATGTATTGCTAATAGCAGAGAAGGTATCTTTGTTTGCGATATTGACGAACTGAAAGACAAAGATATTGTAAAGGACAAGGCGCGACATAATCATATTCCTATTACGTTCTGCCAGCTTGTTTCCAATATCACTGGTGAAGTTTTCCCTGTTGCTGATATTGGCGCTGTGACACGAGAACTTAACGGCTTCTTTGTTTGCGACATGACCGCAAGCATTGGCAAATACGACATTCCAAAGCACCTTGAAGATTTCTGTGATTGCGTTATCGCAAGCGCTCACAAGTTCCACGGTGAAAAGGGTCAAGGCTTCATCTGGGTAAGCGACCGATTCAATGAATGGCTGAATGGCATTGATTATATTGGCACTCCTGATGTTAGCGGTGCGGCAGGTACAGCTTATGCGCTTATGCGTACTGTGGTACACTATTATCATCGTTATGAAGAAGAATGGGATAATGCTGTTAGAAATGCACTGTTTGAACAAGGCGTTAAATACACTACAATGTATTTATCTGGCGCAGAAGATTATACTCACGATATTGTGTGCCTTCGTATCTATGGTGTGTACGCTGACGCATTGCAGAACTTTCTTGCAAGCAAGAAGATTTACATTGGCGTAGGGCACAGTTCATGCGAAGATGGCGAAGGACGTTATCGTGTGCTGATGCACGCTGGCTATTCTGAGGAAGAAGCGAGAGAGTGTATTCGCCTAAGTTTTGATGGTGGCGCTACGCCTACTACACAAGATGAAATTGACGAGTTTGCCAAGGCGGTAAAGGAATTTATTGTAATCTATGGCATTTCACAAGAACAGGAGGATGAAGATGAAGGTAATTAAGCATGGTGACACTAAGGCTACTGCACGCGAAATTGTAACAAAGCGTGTAACTTGTCCTATTTGCGGTTGTGAATTTGAGTATGGTAGTGATGAAGTGCAGTACAATGAACGTAGATTAGCATATGTGAATTGTCCTGAGTGTGGCGGTTATTGCATCGAAGAAGAAGAATTTTCACTGAGCAATCCACCTCATTTCCCAGAAGATTTCTATGATTTTAGCGGTGGTGTTCCGCAGAACAGCCAAGATATTAACGACTGGATTCATGAGGCTGTTGACTATTTCCTTATTCATCCAAGCGAGACACTAAAGTTTATTGCTTGTGGCGATTCTATCTTATTCGCATTGAATATGGACGATGGCATTCGTTTCTATATAGCCCAAGGATATTACGAAGCAGACATCGACGAAGTAAAGACTGATTAACAGTTATGAACAATTTGTGAACAGTTATAAATAGGTATCGATTTTTGCGAATTGTGGTGATATAATTACTCTTGGGTGATACTTATGATAAAAACAATTAGAGTAATGCTGTTACCAAACAACAAACAAGAAACTAAATTGTTCCTTTATGCTAACACTTCTCGGTATGTTTATAATTGGGCAATCGAAAGAGAACAAATCAATTATAATGATGGAAACAAGTTTATCAGTGATTATGATTTACGAAAAGAATTTACGCAATTAAAGAAGTCAGAAGAATATAGTTGGCTAAACAATGTATCTAATGACGTAATGAAACAGTCTATTAAAGACGCTTGCGGTGCTTACAAGAAATTCTTCAAACATCAAACAGGTTATCCTAAGTTTAAGAGTCGTAAATTCTCTATGCCGTCTTTTTATCAGGACAATGTTAAAATCCGATTTACCGAAACTCATGTAAAAGTCGAAGGATTTGCTGGTTCTTGTAAAAAGAATAAGCAAAAGCTAAACTGGATTAAACTCGCAGAACATAATCGTATCCCTACCAACTGTAAATATCACAATCCTCGTATTAAGTGTGATGGATTAAACTGGTATATTACAGTTGGTGTGGATTATGATGATTGTACTAATGAATCGAAAAATGATGGTATTGGAATTGATTTAGGTATTAAAGACTTGGTAATTTGTTCTGATAGAAATACTTATAAGAACATAAACAAGTCTAAGAAAATTAGAAAACTTGAGAAAAAGAAACGCAGGTTACAACGTTCTGTTTCTCGTAAAATTAAAAAATTCAAACGAAAGGAAAGTTACAGAGAACCAAGTAATCTTAGAAAAGCTAAAAAGAAGTTTCTAAAAGTAAATCGTAGACTAACGAATATTCGTCATAATTACTTGCATCAAATTACATCTTCAATCATAAAGCGAGAACCAAGTTTTATTTGTATTGAAGATTTGAACGTAAGTGGAATGATGAAGAACCGTCACCTATCTAAATCAGTACAACAGCAATGTTTTTATGAGTTTAGACGGCAGATAGAATATAAAGCGTTATGGAATAACATTAAAGTTGTTGTTGCTGATAGATTTTATCCAAGTTCTAAAACTTGTTATTGTTGTGGCAACGTTAAGAAAGATTTGAAGCTGTCAAACCGCATTTATAAATGTAAGTGCTGTGGCAATGTCATTGATAGAGATTATCAAGCGTCTTTGAATCTGAAAAGATATGGTGAGAACTTTATAAGATAACACTTCAAGTTATTGCAAAGATGTACCGATACGTTAGTCGGGAATTTACGCCTATGGAGAGTACAAGAACTTGTGAGTAGATTTGTCGAAAGCATACTCTGTGAAATAGGAAGGAAACATAAAAGTTGTAGCTTTTTTATAAGTTTTCTGTAACGGACGGGCTGGTATGGCTAAGATAAACACTAAGGCTCTGAAAGCCCGATTGACCGTTGACGACCACAAAAAGATAATGAAGTCGCTGGGGATTCCTATTTATACAGAAGGCAAACAGCAGATTATCTATTACAGTGGTGATAAACATATTGACGCTCTTAAAAGCAAACCAAAGTTATATTACTATAAAGACACTGGTGTATATCTTGGTTACTCTGCTTCGAGAAGTTACGACATTATCTCACTAACACAGACTCGCCTATCTCTACTAAAGCAACCTTGCTCTTTCATAGACGCGATAAATTACATTCTGGACGTTACTGGTATTGAATCTTCTCAAGTCCAGCGTGTAGCCAATCCTAATATTACGGACTGGTCAGGGCTTGAGAAGTTCATTACAGTGCGGAATGGTGGTAGTTTATTGCCGACATATGACGCTTCTATTCTTGACGCTATACCCAATACACCGTGTCAAGCATGGGTAGACGAGGGTATAAGTGAAGAAACACAAGCCTTGTTCCGTATCGGCTGGTATGGGCGCGAATGGGGAACAACCATTCCTGTGTTTAATGAGAATTATGACTTGGTAGGGGTTCGTTGTAGATACTGGGGGGAAAGCGCAATAAATGGCAAATATCGACCTTTGCAACTGCTGGATGGCACTATCTATAAGTTCCCTACTAACGCAGTGCTATATGGATTGGCGCAGAACCAATATGAAATAGAGCGCACTGGCACTGTAATGATTGCCGAAAGCGAAAAAGCCGTGCTCAAGTTGCATAGTTTCCTTGGTTCACAATCAACAGCAGTCGCTATGTTTGGTTCACAGCTTGGCTTACAGCGCAGAAATCAACTACTGAAGTTGGGCGTTAACCATGTTGTTCTTATTGTAGATAATGATGCTATTGGCGGTACAGATGCGGAGTTTGAGCAATGGAACAACAAGATTATGAAGCAAGCTGAACTATGGTCTGGTCTTGCACAAGTTGATGTTGTGTGGGACAGCTTGGGTTTGCTTGAGCGTAAGGAAAATGCAGTAGACCGCGATTTTCTGACATGGCAAAAGCTATATGAAGCGCGGACGATTGATGTTCTGAATAATTAACAAATTATTTACAATTTACCCCTTGACAAGTGTATAAGGATGTGGTATAATGCTAATATTAAAGGCAAGAGATTCGCCAATTTATAGAAAGGAAGTGACAAAGTATGGGTTTTGGCGGTATACTGGGACAGGGCATTTCAACTCCTGTTTCTGTACCTGACGGCGGTACTGGTGCTACTACGGCACTTGGAGCACGAACCAATCTTGAAGTTGGTAAGACAGTGTTCGGTACTGCAACCTTTACGAAAGCTGGCTGGACGCTAAATGGTGGTGTCTATAAGCAGACACAGACTATCCAAGGTCTTGCTACTATAATGCGTTATCAGCCAATCATTTATCTTCTACCATCTTCTGATTCAGCGACAGCGACAAATGAAAAGACTGCGTTCGCTCTGCTTGCAGATTATGGTCAGACAGGCACTAACAGTTTAACTCTTACTACAAGCGGTAACTCCGCTCCACAAGTAGGATTTACTGTTCAAGTTGTAGGCGAGGTGCAGTAATGAAACTACTAACTAATGGCAAGACATATAATAATATTACTGGTATACTGAACGACAAGGTATGCACCATGTATCTTGACGGCAATCACGATATTGAACTTGGTGATGAATTGATGTTCACCTCTAATGACGACAAGCTACTGGTAGTATACAAAAAGGCTGATTACAAGGTATGGAAGTGTACTGGCAACGCTGTTCACATCAACGTAGATGAAGAAGTTGAGCCAATGCCATACGAGCCGACTATTGAAGAAGTCCGTGAAGAAGTTGTTAAGTCGCTTAATAATGCTACTGAGCAGACTATCTACGCTGGCGTGAGTGTTAAGACTTCTTATGGTGATGAGCATTTCAGTCTAACAGCAAACGACCAAGCCAACATCGGCAACATCTTCAATGCAGTTGTTATGGGCGTTGAGGAATTTCCTTATCACGCTGACGGCAAGGAATGCGTAGTTTATCCAAAGGCTGATATTGTTAGTTTGTATGTAGCAATGCAAACGCTTATCGCTAAGTTGACCACACATGGCAACTTGCTAAAGCAGTACGTAAATAGCTGTGAAGATAAGGACACTGTTAAGGCAATTACCCTTGCAACCGAACTAACTGGCGAACTGGCAGAGCAAGAAGTTAAGATACTAACTTCTGCAAAGGCTCAGATGGGCGCTATACTTGCTAAGTTGGTTTAAAACTATGAAGCATAAACTAAACTCAATACTTGTTCATGCGCTGTTTGGTGTGATGGGCGGGCTGATTTATTTCACCATCGAAACAATCTGGAAAGGCAAGCCAACCAACTGGACTATGGCAGTTCTTGGTGGGTTGTGTTTCGTCATTGTAGGACTTCTGAACGAAGGCAAACACCACTTCAAGCAATGGCAACAAGTAGTAATTGGAACTGTGATTATCACGGTTCTTGAAGGATTAACTGGTGTAGTGCTGAACAATATCCTGCACATGGGTGTGTGGGACTACAGCCACTTACCATTTACCTTCTTTTTTGAACAGTGCAATCTATTCTTCTGTTTTGCGTGGGCGTTATTATCGTTCGTTGCAATCCATCTTGAAGATAAGATGCACGAAATTGTAGACAATATGTAAGGAGAAATACATATGATTAAGACTAAAACTCCCCATCATTGGGGGGCATACGCCAAGTAAGCCCACCGATGCTTACCTCTCAGTTGAGCAACATTGGGAGGTGGCGTACTAATGAATGGAAAGATTATTAAAGACTTACCCAAAAAATGCTAATAACCACTACCGCAGGCTACGGAATAAGCGCCAGTATAACGACACTGTTTGCTCCACAGATTCTATTTGTAACGGCGCGCTTCAAACGGACTGACGAAAGGTCGTCCTTCTGTATAAAACCAAACACCCATATTGTTTTCCCCGACTTTGGGGAACTGATAACAATAAAACACTGGGGAAGCAATTACCTCTCTCTTACTCTTCCAAATAACAGTGATTATTTCTTTACGATGGCGATTTTGGGCTAACCCTCAGGGGGCTTGATGAATGGATTGATTCAACATCAATCTAACATTCCATCTAATGTTGCTCAATTAAACAAAGGTAAAACGCAGAATTTTCTTTTGAACGGAAAGGATTCGAGCAATATTATGAACGGACTGGTTACAGGTAAGGTAGAAAAACAAAGCGGTGCAATAGCATTTAAGTCTTTCAAAAACATTCAACTTTCAAACATACGTGCTTATCAATCGTATACTGAAAATATCTATGATTTAGGATTAGGGATTGACGCATATGTTTATATGACCACTGTTTTGAATCATGTGATATTATGCCCTATTTTTGATTTAACCACGGATTCCAGAATGGCGGGCTTTACTATTAGAACGCGTGCTGGAAGCGGTTATACAACATATAGGGCCGCTATTACAAGAGTTGAATATAGTAATGGCCCCTCGGGTGTAAGTTTTTACTGTGATGCTGCAGGGACTACTCTTTTTAACTCTATTCAAATTGGAACTATTGAAATCACATAAAAAAGAAAGGAAGAAAAAATTATGTACAATTACAAACTACAACACAGACACATTGCAAAACTCGAAGGCGACATTGGTGTTCAGCTTGACCAGTGGGATAACGCCCACAACATCAAGCATGATGACCTTGCTCGTGCCGTTTACGTTCAGTGGCGTGCTGAAAAGACTGGTGTGCCAGAGCTTCTGAGCATCCCTTATCGTAAACTACTGGAAGAAAACGGTCTGCTTCACAAGTAATTATCAAGGGGAGAGCAATCTCCCCTTTCTCTTAAAGGACGTGATATAATGGCAGAGAAACCAGAAATTAAATTCAAGCAATGTAATGAATCAAATTTCATGTATGGTCGAACAAAGAATGGCGTAAAGCATAAGATTGAATGGATTGTTATTCACTTTACTGCTGGCAAAGGCGATACTGCAAAGAACAACGCAGATTATTTTGCTCGTTGCGGTGGGCTTAATGCAAGCGCACATTTCTTTGTTGATGAGAATGAAATTTGGCAGACTGTAAACCTTGCCAGCACAGCATGGCATTGCGGTAGCGAAACAGGCTATTATTACAATAGTTGTCGCAACGTTAATTCCATTGGCATTGAGATGTGTAGTGATTGGAAGAATGGCGAGTATATTATCACTATGGAAACCCAGAAGCGCACTGTAAAGCTTGTCCAGTGGCTAATGGAACAGTATGGGGTTGATATTAAGCACGTATGCATGCACTACGATGTTACGCACAAGTATTGTCCAGAACCCTTCGTGCGACATTATGAACAATGGACTAATTTCCTAAACATGGTAAAGGGAGTGGAAGATTTGACTAAGGCAGAAACTACGGCTATTGCCCAGACCGAAGCAAAGAAGGTTGCTGGTCAAGTAGCAGAAAATGTGTACGCTAAGTACAACAAGGTATATAATAGTGTTGCTGAAGTTCCAGATTGGGGCAAGGCAACTATTAAGAAGCTGGTAGACAAGGGCTATCTCAAGGGCAATGGCAAGGGTCTTGACTTGAGTGAGGACTTGTTACGAGTATTGGTTATTAACGATAGAGTGGGTATGTATGGGGAGGAATAAAGTATGAATCTAAAGGTAAGAATTAAGAACTATTCGTTTTGGCTAAATATCGTTCTTGGCGCATTTGCAACTGCGCTTGCTTATGCTGGTCTAACAGCGGCAGATATGACAACTTGGCAAGGTGTGCTCAATGTAATCAAGAGCACTGTACAGAACCCCTATTGCCTATTTCTAATTGCAGTCAACGTGTGGAACGCGCTTGTTGACCCAACTACACAGAACGGTGTACTTGGTATGGGTGATAGTGAAAACGCAAAGTCTTATACCACTCCAAAGAAAGACCAATAAAATTTCATAATTTCTATTGACAACCTCCTTGGTATGTGATACAATGTACTCACAAATAAACCAAGGAGGTTTTAATATGAGTGAATTTAATGCTGGTGATAAGGTAATGATGATGGCTGAAGAACTTCATGCGGACGATTCAATGTATTATCCCACAAAGGGGAGTATTGGTGTTGTAGTTAAGTATTCGCTCCGTGATGAGAGTGCTCTTGTTGATTGGGGTCAAGATTCGGGAGTGGATTGTAATCTTTATGGTAAATATGCTTGGTGGTGTAGCGAAAAGAGATTAGAAAAAGTTAACGCAAATGCACAAGCAAATACACAGGAGGAAGTTTTTTAATATGAACAAGTTTAATGTTGGTGATAAGGTTGTTTTTATCAACGCACAAAAGCACAAAGCAGAAAGTAGATTCTACCCCGCAGTTGGTACTGCTGGTACTGTAAAAAAGATTGGTGGTGTAGGAGATTTACTTGTCGGTTGGGGCGATGCTGAAGGTGTTGATATTAGCTATGACGGCGCAAAGTTATGGTGGTGTACGGAAAATGACATTAAGCCGTATGTTCAAGAAAATAACTACACCGATGACGAAGTATGGGGAATGTTGAAGCCGAAGATGAGACAGCTTGTTCCAGCCCATACTGAAGATATTGATATGTTTTCTCCTACCGTCAAGGATATGGTTGTCGCCGCATACCGCTCTGGCTATGGTCGTGCTACCAAGGGTCGTAGCTTTATGATTAAGCCGAAGGTAAAGAAGGCAATCGAGAAGCCGTGTATTGACGATTCGATTGACGATGTGCTTGGTGGTAAGATGATTGTCACTTTTTACAAGGACGACGATAGCTATAATGTAGCTAATTTTGCATATTCTTGTGACAACGGGAAAGATGTAGAAATTTATGGTGATATTATCCATTGTTCCGCAGGTGATTCATGGACTTTCGGCTATGATATTATTAGCGACCCAGACTGTGAAATGTATGTAGCTATTCCGTTTACAGAAGAATTTCCCCTCCGTGAAGGCGATAAAGTTATCAATGTAGATAACCTGACACGTAAAATGTCCGCCGGTGATGATAGAGTATTTATGAAGCCATATCAAATTTTAAATCATTGCTTTAATTATTGCTTTACAAATAAATTTTATCATAACGGAGCGCGCTTTTATATTCACACCGAAGATAATCTTAACAAATTGCGTATTCTTATCCCAATTTGTGATTATCTCAAGCATGAAGGTGTGAACGTATGAAGGTACGCCCACTCTTAAATAAGGTTACAGGAGATTTCATCCGTGAATATCTTGTAGCTTGCGGTGTCAAGGAAGATGAGGTCGAGCATTATATCGACCTCTCTTGCCAAGACGGTGATTTAGCTGATTGTTTTGATTACGCTGGCGATTATCCTAACATTGATATTGCTTGTGCTGAGATTAAGACAGCGGTTGAAAAGGGTGAAAAAATTAGTATATTAGTGGATTAGATTATCGGCAGTCCACTCTAAAAGGTATAAACTGCGGGGAGTCCCTTAGAGCCTTAACAACTAAGTGTATATAGGAATATATACATGGCGTTCAGTAACGGGAACGGTATAGTAAAATCGTTAAGGATTGGGTAATCAAACGCATCCAGCTATCCAGAACGGATAGAGGTTCAACGACTATAACACCTGAGAATTGTATAGTCTAAACCCAAATTGTTATATATCATCTAAAGAAAGGTGATATCGTTATAAATTATTACGCAAATTTTCATTATTTTGATGTGATTGATTCACCAAACAAAGCGTATTGGCTTGGATTTTTATGGGCTGATGGGTATATTGCTAAAAGGGTTCGTGAAGTGCGGAATAAGCACGGCGTAAACACTTCAGATAGAATAGAGTATAATCTGAAATTTTCTTTGAAAGAATCCGATAAAGAGCATTTGCAAAAATTTGTTAATGACTTACAAAGCAATTATCCAATCCATAAATATAAAACAAAGGGTTTTAATGGAATGGGAAACTCTTATGAATCAAGAGTGTTTATTACTAACACATATATGTGCGGTGATTTGCTGTATGAAAAGTTAGGCTTGATTCCCAATAGGCATGACCCTACTGCAATTATAAATCATATTCCAAAAGAATTTTATCGCTATTTCATTCTTGGCGTATTCGATGGAGACGGTAGTTTCAGTGAATACAGTGGTTCAGGATATGGCGATAAAATGAATGTTGCTTTTGGAGGAAGTCAGGAATTATTAGAATTTATTGAAGATTATTTAATTGAACAAGGTGTCGTAGAAAAAGTTAATACTCCAAGTGGTCGGAGAAAACTTTATCAACGACATGAAGGTAGAGATGGGACATGGCGCACTTTATGCTTTACTGGCATCCCTCAAAGTTCAAAGGTATTAAATTTTCTTTATAAAGACGCTGTAATTTATCTTGATAGAAAATATCAAAAATATCTTGATTTATCTTTTGTTCGAGAAGAAAAACTTCCTGCTCATAAACCAAAATAATGATATATAATAATTTGTTAAAGTATGCCGAAAGGCAGGGTATAATTGTCCGATACGGATGGACTAATGTCCTCGTCAATAATGTACAAATTTCTGAAAGAATATCTTGACGTTCCGCAAGATAATCTCATTGTTTTTCATCACGAAGGCAAGGCTCACGGACTCAGAGCACCAGACGAAAACATGGTACAGCAAGTCATTGATTCTGGTGCGAAGCTACTAATCGTGCCTGATGCTGGCAGTTCCGACAATGAGCCTTGTATGGTGCTGAAGGAAAATGGCGTGCAGACTATCGTATGTGACCACCATGAAACTACACCTACAAGCAATAACTACGCTACTGTTGTCAATCATCATCTTGGCAATGGACTAAACACAGCTTTATCAGGTACAGGTGTTACCTTTAAGCTGATTGAGCGATATTGTCAGTTGTATCTACCAAAAGAAATGATTCAGTTCATTTACAATGAATATGCGCCGTTTGTTGCTGTTAGCTTAATTAGTGACGTATGTGATATGACCACCCTTGAGAACCGAGCGTTCTTTGTAGTTGGCATTAGCAATCTTATCTATGCTAAAGACTTGAACGAACTTGTGCAGACGCTAAACTATAAAGGCGAAACAGACCCACACGGCTTTTCATTCGGCTGTATTCCACCAATCAACGCTCTATGCCGTAGCAACGACCAAGAAAGTAAGCGCATTTTCTTTGAGTCGCTTGTTGATGAGTGTGATATGGCAGGAGGTATCGCTATTCTTCGTAGGGCTGTAAATGAACAGCGTAAGACTGTAGACGAGATTATGTCTAAGGTCAGCGAAGATATGGATAATGAGCATAAAGCCAGTGTTGGATTTATCGAGAACGAGCAAGCTAACTACTCTGGTCTGGTAGCAAATAAGATGCTATCGCTTGTGAATAAGCCAGCTTTCATCCTACGTCCAGTTAATCCAACACAATACTCTGGCAGTATGCGCTCCCCATTCCCTATCGCAAGCATCATCAATAAGTCACGACTTGCTAAAGCTGAAGGACATGAGTGTGCTTCTGGTTTGATTATGCCTAAAGCCAATCTAAACAAACTTCTAAAATATCTCGATACGCACTTGACAAATGACATAATTTGTGATACAATAGATGTTACAGCAAAATTGTCTCCACAACAAATCAATCTTCCACTCTGCATGAACTGTGAAGAATACAAAGATATGTGGGGTAGTGCAGGTAGTGGTATTGTTGAACCAGTGTTCTATGTCAAGTTTACTTGTTATCAGAACTGGGTTCGCCTATTCAGAAAGAAAACAACAACAGGTAAAATCAGTGCTTACGGCGTAGATTTTATCAAGTTTAGGCTCAGTGAAGAACAGTCCGCTGAATGGGAAAAGTACGATAAATTCACGTTTGAAGCAATAGTAACCCTTTGTACAAACGAATGGAACGGTCGTTACTATCCCCAAGCTATGATTCAACAGTATGAGATTACGCCTAAGAGCAAGGTTAGGGCACTTGCTGACGATGATGATTGGAGAGAATTATTTTGAATAAATACAGAAATTTTCAGACCGTGCGTGTAAACGAGTTCACACAGCTTGATATTATCCCTATTGAAAGCATTGATGAAGTTCGTTTTGTTAAGCTGGCAGAACCAACAGAGATGCTTGAGCATTATTACAGCCGCGCTGAGAAGAAGCCGAATATTATGGTTAATGGCGGTCTGTTCAACATGAAGTCAGGACATAATGTTATGTCATTTGTTTCTATGTACGAAGAACAGAATTATAAGAATAACTTTGAAGGTATGGGTACAGTGTGGAATGGAGCACAGACCCTTATCTATGGAAAAGACGCAAGCCATGAATGGCGTGACTTTATGACCGCTTATCCTATGCTTGTAATCAATGGCAAGGCTAATAAAGATTATGGCAATGCCAAGTCTCTTAATTATAAGACGGCTCGTACCGCTGTTGGTGTTAGAGAAGATGGCAGTATTCTTATTCTTACTGTTGATGCACCGGGTATGACTTTTGAGCAAATGATTGCAATTTTTCTGCAATATCGAGCATTTTATGCTATGAACCTTGATGGTGGTGGTAG
>ERZ1026772.562-NODE-562-length-26232-cov-11.955686_pt1 | contig 26232 bp, 19 predicted proteins | sample MGYA00380124_ERZ1026772 | MGnify/ENA primary metagenome ERZ1026772 (study PRJEB33269, sample SAMEA4719760) | human gut metagenome | biome: human-associated habitat; feature: organic feature; material: feces | place: Cameroon | collected 2013-10 ...
TGATGTATTTCTCTGCCATAATGCTGCATTTATTATTCAATCAGCAAATTTACGGCATTTTCACCAATAAAACAACACTGTTGACTGGAAATAATTACAACAACCAGGGGTAACGTTGATAAAAACGTTGCCCTTTTGCATTGCACATTAGCAAATGTGGCGATATGGTTTATGACAGCTTTATTTTTCGAAAGGTGTGCTTTCATGGCTTATTCTCGTATAGTTTGAGTATATTTGCATGCGCTCAAAATCTGGTAGCGCCATCAGGAAAACAGATTTGCCGACACCATAACAGGAAAATAATCATGCAGACAAAACCATATACCAAACGAAAGATTGACAACAGCGAGAGGGTCAATGCCAGCATAGGAAAATCCATCGTCGTTGACTCCGCATCGAGCCTATATATGCAACTGAAGGAATCTTGCGCTGACGACATGACGGAAGAAGAGAGATACGCCATTCTCAAACAGGTATTCCGCCGGGCGGTGGATCAAGCCGTTCTCGACTGCCAGATTGCTTTCGTGGGACTATTCGCCAAGGTGGATTATTGCATCAAGGAATACAATATACCATCCAATATTGCCAATCTCATACAGCTGTGTCGCAAGGACCTCTTTCCCCGCCCCAACAGCGACCAGGAACTCTCGGCAGAAGAACTTTCCAAGCTCTTTCCGCATAATCTGAAAGCCACCACGCTGCTGGTGTATCATGTGTGCGGCAAGGAAGAAATACCGGAGCAGCTGAAAGCCTGTTTTCCACGTGCCGACAGGAAGAAGACATGGGGACGATACAGCGAGAAGGTGCTTCGGGTCGTTGTGGAACGTTGGGATGACGAGTATATATGGGCGACGGAAGAGGAAAACAACAACACCCTGCAGATTTCCTACGGCAAAAGCAACCGCATCCTCACACTTGAGGGGAAATCAGACTGGTCGTACCTCAAGACAACACTCTGGGAGGGAGCCAGACTGAACCTGGTGCGCATCCGTATGGATGAGCGCGGCGAAATCTGTCTGCCGGAGCTTATCATTCTGGAGCCAGACTATCTCATAAACATCACCACGATATCAAGCTGCTTCGAGTCTTATGCCGAATCGCCGTTCGTGAATCTGGTAAACAAGATAAAACCGAATCCCAACACGCTGCCCATACATTTGGGTAACCTGTCGGGGCAGTTTCTCGATGATGTGGTACACGACCGCAACATCGCCTTCAGCGACAGCATCAAGGAGTTTGTCAGCAGGAATATCATAAGCATAATATCATGCCCGGGAATGGAACTCCCAAAGGACCGCATCAGGTTCACGCAAGACGCACAGATACAGAAGCGCAACATCAGCCATCTGATAGGCGCCAGTCTGCCGCAGTCTATCAAAGACTACAACAGGAAAGGTGTGGTTCTCGAACCGTCGTTCTTCAGCGAGGTGCTGGGCATCCAGGGACGCCTTGACTTCTTGTGGCAAAAGGATAAAGACATCATCATCATAGAGCAGAAATCAGGAAAGGGGGATTTCGTGCCTTACACTTCGCCATCTTATAATCCCAACATACCCAAAGTGAGGGAACCACACTGGGTGCAGGCACTCTTGTATGGTGCGCTGCTCACCTATGGATATGACAAGTATCCATCGGAAATCAGAGGCATCATGCTCCTCTACTCCAAATACTCTGAAGGACTGGTCAGCTCACCTAATGCCCCGCAGCTGCTTCACCGCGCCATCAGGATGCGCAACCTGCTCGCATGGAGCGAGATACTGTATGCCAAGGAGGGACTCGACATTCTGACAAGCCTTACTCCCGAAATGCTGAACAAGAAAAAGGTGACCGGACGGTTGTGGGAGGATTACATACGGCCTCAACTTTCAGAACTCCTTTCGCCCATCGCATCGGCATCGAAGCTTGAGCGTCTGTATTATCTCCGGTTTCTGCGCTTCCTGGAAAACGAACAGCTGCTCGCCAAGGTGGGCAACAAGACGAAGGAGGATTCCGGCTTCGCCTCAACATGGAATGACACGCTGGAGGACAAGAAGGCTGCCGGCAACATCTACGACAAGCTGCACATCGCCGGATATGACTTTGAGGACAAACAGGAGACGTCTGTGAGCGGAATAAAGCTCCGGTTTGAAGAGCCACAGTCGGCTGACACCACAAATTTCCGCATCGGCGACATCGTGATGCTCTATCCATACAATTACAACAAAGACACGAAGGTGCCTGACGCATGTGCGCAAATGGTACACCGCGCCACCATCATCGACATGCGCAACGACAGTATAGAACTGCGTCTGCGCTGCAGCCAGACGGACAAGACTGCTTTTGAGAACAAACCTGACGACACGCTATGGGCAATAGAGCACGATATGCTTGAGTCGATGACGGGCTCTCTGTATAGCGCCATGCACTCCTTCCTCTCTGCTCCCAAAGAGCGACGCGACCTTATCCTCCTGCAGCGCCAGCCGGAGACCGACCCTACGATAAGGCGCAAGGGGGAATACGGCAACTTCAACACGCTCGTTGACCGTGCGAAACAGGCGCGCGACCTGTTTCTCATCATCGGTCCTCCGGGAACGGGCAAGACATCCTACGGACTGGTGAACCTGCTGAAGGAGGAACTGCTGGAGGAGGACACCAACGTGCTGCTGCTATCATACACAAACCGGGCGGTTGACGAGATATGCAGCAAACTCGTGGAACTGAAGGGGGAGGATCCCGACTTCGACTTCGTGAGGATTGGTTCTGAACTCTCTTGCTCCAAGGAATACCGTCAATATCTGCTGAGCAACAAACTGAAATTCCAAGACCTGGATTCCGGCAGAAAGACCATCCGCTCCACGAGGGTGTTCTGCGGAACGACTGCCGCGCTCAACGCCAACGTGTCATTGCTGCAGATAAAGCACTTCAGTCTTGCCATTGTCGACGAGTCGTCGCAGATTCTCGAGCCACATCTCATCGGACTGCTCAGCGCACAGAAGGACAACCTGTGCAGGATAGACAAGTTTGTGCTCATAGGCGACCACAAGCAGTTGCCTGCCGTGGTGCAGCAGACACCGGAGGAGTCTGCCGTGACTGAACAGGAGTTGTACGACATACATCTCTCTGACTGCCGGTTGTCGCTCTTTGAGCGCCTGCTCACACATTTCAAGACGGGCAGAGGCGACTACGACGACCGCTTTGTGTATATGCTGACGAAGCAGGGACGCATGCACAGAGACATTGCGGAGTTTCCCAACTATGCCTTCTACGGCAACCGCCTTGACATCGTGCCGCTCGACCACCAGATTCTTCCCAATGTGCGCAAAGACACCGGAAACAGCATCATCACCATGCTCACGACCCGCCGCATAGCTTTCGTCACGGCAGAACCGCCAAAGCGGTCGCTATCTGCAAAGACAAACAGCGTGGAGGCAAGGATGATTGCCGCCACCGTACGCGCCGTGTATGAGCTGGCATCCGGTTGTTTCGACACAGAAAAGACGGTTGGCGTGATTGTGCCCTACCGCAACCAGATATCCACGGTGAGAAACGAGATAGACAAGTTCGGCATTCCCTGTCTTCATGACATCACGATAGACACCGTGGAGCGCTATCAGGGCAGTCAGCGTGACTATATCATATATGGTTTCACCATCCAGCAGCCGTATCAGCTCAACTTCCTTACGAGCAATGTGTTTGAAGAGGACGGACTGGTGATAGACCGCAAACTGAATGTTGCCATGACCAGGGCGAGACTGAACCTGATTCTCATCGGAAACCCTGTTCTTCTCAACGAGAACTTCACTTTCTACAAACTGATGGAGTTCGTGAGGAGCAAGGGTGGATACTTTGATGTAGCTCCGGATGATTATTGCAAGGGAAACTTTGAAGTAAGCGAAACGGTTGACGCCTATGAAACGACAATGGCTGAGGAAACATCGGGCATGTCATCCCGATTCGCTGCCGCATTCAGCAAGCATGTCGTGGATGCGATAAAAAATGATTCGCGCACAAGAGGACACGAGATAATCCTCGGCAATACGACGGATGCCAACATGTCGCTCATCAACTACGGACGGTCGGACTTCTCGAATGACTCGTCGCTATTCAGCACGGAATTGAATGCCAACCAGATAATGAATGCCGACGACCAGGTATTGCTATACTGTCATTACATCATGCAGAGGTATTATCGCAGTGCGAAAAGACTGTATCAGTCTTACAGCAACTGGTTGTCGGCCATGGCAAAGAATATGAGCGGAAGAATAAGGTTTATAGACATCGGATGCGGACCTGCCACCTGCGGCATCGCGTTTGCAGAGCAAATGGCGGGGCTGTTTCCGGACATTCATTATACTGGCATTGACATCTCTGCGGCGATGAAGGCAATGGCGGAAAAACTGCTGGGAGAAACTACCGGCGACAGGATGCTGATGGATTTCAAGACTTCATTCATGGAATTGGACGACAGCTATTGGACTTCCGTGTCTGAAGTGCCAAACCTCGTGGTTTTCAATATGTCGTATTTCTTTTCAAATGTAGACTGCACCTTCACAGAAAACCTGGCAGACAGGATTGTCAGCGTGATGAGGAAGCATCCGCTCAACCGTTATGTCTTCATCATCCTGCATTCAGACCACGACACGAAGATACGTTCATTCCTTGTCTTCAAGAGCATGTTGGAACAATATGTGGAAACAATAAAGGCTGAGCGTTCAGCCATCAGCCATGAACAGGAAGGAAATCCCAAGGCTCCTCCGTTCTGCTATGAAATATGGAAGTCAAAATAACCCCAAACGACCATCAGCGCCGCTTGGGGTCAGACTCAATGGGGCATATAAATCTCCCGCTTATTTCGTGAGTTTATACCACACCCATGCGATGTATGCCAACACGAACGGAATGGCAAGGCTGACGACACTCATAGTCTTCAGGGTGAACTCTGATGATGACGAATTGTAGATTGTCAGCGACGACTCCATATCGGCATAAGACGGATAGTAAGGCGTGTCGTTATAGCCTGCCACCCAGAAGAGCGACAGAACCACGAGCACCGTTCCAAAACCGGAAAACCAGATTCCCTTGCGGCTCTTTCTGAACAGAGCGGCAAAGACTGCATAGAGCACCATGAGTGTGCCCAAGAGGAAGCTTATGAGCGCCGCCGGCATGGCTATGAAATTGTTGAGATATTTGTTGTCTACCCACTGGAACTCATGCAGGCCGGTAGTTTCGTAACCGCCGGTAGTAAGCAATACTGCCGTTGTGGCGAGAAAGAGAACGACAAATACCGGAGCATTGACACAGAGCTGTTTTCTGTTCCACTCTGCCGTGTTCTCGTCTTTCACCTGATTGAGAAACCACAGGTTGGCCTGCACCCTTGTGAGGAACAATACCATCAATCCGAACATCACCACACGCCAATCCAGAAGGACTTCGAGTCCATGCCAGTCTCCCCACTGCGATATCACAGGAGCTGCGGCGTCTGTGAGATTTGTCTTCTCTACCGTGAAATCGCTTCCGAAGAAGAATGTGCTCACCGCACCGCCCAAGAGCAGCGGCGCAAGAATGCCGTTGATGAAAAGGAAGATGTCATATAGCTTGCGGCCGAGGATGTTTCCGTCGGAAAGACGGTATTTGAAGCTCACTGCCTGCACGACGAAGCCGAAGAGTATAAGCATCCATATCCAGTATGCTCCACCGAAGGAGGTGGAATAGAACAGCGGAAACGAAGCGAAGAAGGCTCCGCCAAAGGTGACGAGCACGGTGAAGGTTAGTTCCCAACGGTGGGCAATGGTATATATCATGTCCTCACGCTGCTCCTCCTTCATCTGGGGTATCATAGACTGTCCGCCCTGAACGAAGAGCATGAAGACCAACAGTGATCCCAAGACGGAAATCAAAAGCCACCAGTATTCTTGTAATAATTGATAGTTCATAGTGTATATATTTGTGGGTTTAACAAAATCAGTTTACGTGTTCCTGCACTTCGGGACCCTTCTTTATCTGCTTTATCATAATGTTTATCTCAGCACACAGCAGGATGGTGAACAACAAGCCGAAGATGACAAATGTGGTGACGACCTGACCTACCGACAGACTTGACACGGCTGCCTGCACTGGCATGATATCCTGGATTGCCCATGGCTGACGGCCCACTTCGGCTACTATCCAGCCACACTGGGAGCAGAGATATGCCAGAGGCAAAGTGACAAATGCCAAAAGCGGGAATACACTTATGTTCTTCCATCTGCAGCTCAGCCATCCGCGTCTCTTGAACGAAAGGAACACCGTTGCGGCGAGGAACACCAACAGCCATCCGCCTACGGCGACCATGATATGGAAAGGATAGAACACCATGGCCACATCGGGGATTGCTTCTTTCACATCGTTGAAGTAGCCGTAGCCAAAATACTTGTAGTCTGGTTTCAGTTCCTTTTCCGCCTTTGCCATTCCGACAGCGTTGCCTGCCTTCTTAGCCTCGTTGTATGCCGCCAGAGCCTTCTGGGCTGCCTTGCCGCGCTTGATGCGTTCGGCATACGGAACGGTATTGACCATCTTTCCATCCACAATGTCTTTGCCCTCAATAATGTCTTTGATGCCAGGAATAAAGGCATTGGCGTCGTGGCGTCCCAGTATGCTCAATCCCTTTGGTATGGCTATCTCAAACAGCATCGGATCCTTGTCGTCATTCCACTGTTTTTCCGTATTCAGTATGCCAAAGCCCACAAGGGACGTGCCTTCCTTGCCCTCATACAGACCCTCCATAGCAGCGAGCTTCATTGGCTGCACCTTTGTCACCTCAACAGCACTGCCGTCGCCGGAGAACATACACAACAGGATACCTACAAGACCTACTGCACCGCCTACCTTGATTGATTTGACAGCAAAGTCTACGTTGCGCTTCTTCATCAGAAACCATCCGCTGACGCATACGACAAAGGCACCGGCGAGACACCATCCGCTGGTGACGGCATGGATGAACTTGTTTACCGCTACCGGCGACAGAGCCACATCCCGGAAACTGACCATCACATTGCGCATCTGGTCGGCAGAGAACTCCATGCCCACAGGATACTGCATCCATGAGTTGGCAACGAGAATCCACCATGCGCTCAGACTCGCGCCAAAGGCAGTGAGCCAGGTGGCGGCGAGATGCTGGCCGGCAGAAAACTTCTTCCATCCAAAGAACATCACGGCGAAGAAAGTGCTTTCGCAGAAGAAGGCAAAGATGCCTTCGATGGCAAGCGGAGCACCGAAGATGTCGCCCACGAACCATGAATAGTTGGAGAAATTGGTACCGAATTCGAATTCCAGTATAATGCCCGTGGCTACTCCGATAGCGAAGTTTACGCCAAAGAGCGTCATCCAGAACTTGGTGAGACTGAGCCATTCCTGCTTGCGGGTGCGGTAATACACTGTCTCCATCACGGCTACAATTATTCCCAATCCCAATGTCAGCGGCACGAAGAGCCAATGGTAACATGCGGTAAGGGCAAACTGAGCCCTTGACCATTCTACTACGTTGATTATATCCATACGCTATTTTTTTATTAAGGTTTCGTTGTTATCAGATTTTCCCTCACTTTGTCTGCTTTCTCCTCGTCGGTGCCCGAAAGGGCGGGCTGGAAAAAGAATATGCGGAGAACGGCAAACATTATGAAGAGCTTTATGAGGATGATGGTCCACAGCGTCTTGCCGACCGTCATCCCCCTGAAGCCTTCATAATAGAAGAGGAATATTCTACGCAATTTCTCCATATCTTTGCTTTGTTGTCGCTATATAATTGTTTTGGCAAAGATACTATTCCTTCTACAGGTGAACAATTGCAAATATCTATCCCGTGATAGAGAATATCTTTTCAGCACGGGATTTTGTCCACAACCGGTCATTAGGGCTTGCTGGATTTCGGTGTTGGCAACTATATACTTTGTTTTTCATAACGGTCATAGCCTGATGCCGTATTTCATTATCCCCTCGCCTATCATCCCTGCGGGCATGAATGTCTTCATGGTGTCGGTAATGGTGTTGAGCATACGCTCTCTTACGTAATCCTCCTTGACATACAGCGACACTCGCCTTTGCGAGAGATAGTCGCCTTCTATGGGCCTCACGTTCTCGCGCTGCCTGTCGTTGAGAAACGGCAGATGCATCTCCGGAATGATGGTAAACCCGCCATTCTCGTCGACGATATGCACAAGGGTGGTGATGCTGCCAGCCTCATAGATATGGGTTCCCTTGCTCCGTGCTTTACAGAAAGAGAAAGCGCTGTCTCTCAGACACTGGGCATCCTTCATTATCCACATGTTTTCGTGTTCCAAATTCTCCGGTTTGAACACGGGCAACTTGCGCCAGCAGCTCTCGGCAAGATATACCATGAATTTCTCTGCATAGAGCGGAATCTCAAGCACCCCATCGCACACATTGCCCGATATCGCCATTCCGGCATCCAGTTCGCCTCGCTGCAGCGCCTCTATCATGAAGTTAACTTTCATTTCCTGTATCGACAATTCCACTGTGGGATACATCTCCCGATAGTGTCTGATGAACTTCGGCAGTATGTATGGCGCTATCGTGGGACCTACCGACAATCTGAACCCGCCGCCTATTTGTCCTTTGTCTTCAGAAACTATCTCGCCGATGCGTTCAATCTCCATCAGCGCATTCTCTGCCTGACGGATTATCTTTTCACCGGCGGTGGTAGGCGTCACCGATCTGTTGGTGCGGTCAAAGATTCTGATGTCGAGTTCTTCTTCCAGTTTCTGCAGCATGGCGCTGAGCGTTGGCTGCGATACATTACACGAGTCAGCCGCTTTCGCAAAATTGCGGAAGCGGTTGACGGCGATTATGTATCTGAGTTGTTGTAGATTCATAATGCGGTGTTAGTGAATGGGTATATATACATTGTTGACTGTTTCTTCTTAGATAAAGAGATTCACGTTTGCCCTGTCTGCACGCTCCATATAGCTTGCCACACCTCCGACGGTGACATTGTCGAGCAGTTCCTCGCGCTTCACTCCCATCACATCCATCGACATCTGGCAGGCTATGAACTCCACTCCATTGTCGATTGCCTGCTGGCGAAGCGACTCCAGAGAGTCCACTCCCTTCTTGTTCATCAGATAGCGCATCATCTTGGCGCCCATGCCCATCATGTTCATCTTCGAGAGTGCCAGTCTGGAAGAGTCTGAAGGGAGCATCCAACTGAACATCCGTCCGAAGATGTCTTTCTTCACCTTTGGCTTGTGAGTCTTCTTTATTGCATTCAGTCCCCAGAACGTGAAGAATATGCTGACTTTCTTTCCTGTTGCTGCCGCCCCGTTGGCGAGAACGAATGTGGCGAGCGTCTTGTCGAGATCGTCGCTGAAGAGTATCAGCGTCTTTCCCAAATCGTTGGTCTGAGGCTTGGCTGCTTCTATGGCGCATGGTGTGGCTTTCTCTATGAGAGCTATGTGTATGCCTGCCTCCGACCGTTTGCCCAGGAACTTGTTTCCTGTTGTATTACACCATGCCTCTGCATCTCTTGGGAAAGCAGCGTCTGTGGCACGGATTTCCAACTGCTGGCCTGCACTCAAGGCGTCAATCGCCTGTTTCATCTTCATGATTGGTCCGGGACACTGGATGCCACACGCATCCACCTTTATCACCTCTTTGTCTGCGGAACACGACGGAGCATCAGCACTGCATCCTGACGTTTCTGAAGCGTTCGCCTGACTATTGTCTGCTGCTTCGCCGAATCCTTCCGGCGTGTTTATCTTTGCAGTGGCTGCCTTGTATGTCTTGTATCCTCCTATCAGATTGCGCACATCTTCATATCCGTTGGCTTTCAGAATATTGGAAGCCAGATAGCCACGGAGTCCCACTCCGCAGAACAGCCATATCTGCTTGTCTCTCGGTATCTCAGACAGCCTGTCGCGCATATCGTCCAGCGGGATGTTTATGGCTCCAGAGATAGTTCCAAGGGCATATTCATCGGCTGTGCGCACATCGATGAGCGTCACCTTCGTAGTATCAATATTATTCAACTCGCGCCAATATAGTGGAGTCATCTTTCCGCTCAGTATATTGCCTGCCACATAGCCTGATATCGCCACGGGATCTTTGGCTGAAGAGAATGGCGGTGCGTAGGCATGCTCCAGACGGGTGAGGTCGTCTACTGTGGCTCCGTTCTTTATCGCCATGGCATATTCGTCGATGCGCTTGTCCACTCCGTCGTAGCCCACAATCTGAGCACCATAGAGTCTGCCGTCTTCAGGCGAGAAGGTTATCTTGATGTCCATCTGCATACTGCCGGGATAGTATCCGGCGTGGGCGCCATTATGTATAGTGGCTGAGAGATAAGGGATGCCCATCTGCTTGAGCCGCTTTGCCGGCAGACCGGTTGATGCCACGGTAATGTCGAACACTTTGGCTATTGCCGTGCCGATTGCCCCTTCGTATCTCTCGTTGTTGCCAATCACCATATTGTCTGCCACGATGCGTGCCTGACGGTTGGCTGGTCCTGCAAGGAAGTTCAGCCACGGTTTGCCGGTGATGGGATGAGGATATTCTATGGCGTCGCCTACGGCATAAATGTTCTCGTCTGATGTCTGCAGATACTCGTTCACCCAGATGCCGCGCATGTCGCCAAGTTTCAGTCCTGCTGCCTGTGCCAGTCGTGTTTCTGGTCTCACTCCTATGCTCAGCAACACCATGTCTGCCTTGAGACTGATGCCTGATTTGAAATGCACTTCCAGTTCTTCTCCATCCTGAGAGAAGCCTTCCACAGCCTGTTCCAGATACAGTTTCACGCCCTGCTGCTGCAGATGGTCGTGCACGAGAGCCGCCATCGAATAGTCGATAGGCGCCATCACCTGGTTTGCCATCTCCACCACAGCCACCTGTGCGCCGGCGTGCTTCAGATTCTCTGCCATCTCCAGACCGATGAATCCACCTCCCACAATGACTGCACGCCTCACCTTGTGGTTGCTCATGTAACGCTTGATGCGGTCGGTGTCGCTCACGTTTCTCAGCGTGAAGATTCCTTCGCTGTCGATGCCATCGAGAGGCGGCACCACGGGCGACGCTCCCGGTGAGAGCAACAGTTTGTCGTAGCATTCGCTATATTCCTTGCCGTCGGTGGTGCGCACGGCCACTTGTCTGGCTGCCGCATCTATCGCCGTTACTTCGCTCCTTGTGCGCACGTCGATATTGAAACGTCTGCCGAAAGCTTCTGGAGTCTGCACAAACAGACGGTCGCGGTCTTCTATCACTCCACCGATATAATATGGCAATCCGCAGTTGGCGTATGAGATGTATTCTCCTTTTTCGAAGAGTATGATTTCTGCATCTTCTGTCATTCGTCTGATACGTGCGGCAGCAGTAGCTCCACCTGCCACTCCACCCACTATGAGGAATTTTTTATTGTTTGCTGTCATGGCCGATAAATATTTACTCCCCAAACGGTCACTAAGACGTTCAGTAATGGTGAAAGAATAACTTGATCAAATTTTGACCTGTATTTTTGTCGGTCAAGTTATTGTTTTACCATTACTCAATTGGGGTTATTACTGTTTGCTGTCTTTTCTACTTCACGCTCTCTATCACTTGCTTCAGTTCGTTTGCCGACATGGCACCGCTCTGTCGCCATTTCATCTCTCCTCCGTTGAAAATCATCAGGGTGGGAACGGACTGGATGCGCATCTGCATAGCTATGGCTTCGTTTTTGTCTACGTCAACTTTCACTATGCGTATGCTGTCGCCGAGTTCTTCCTTCAGTTGTTCCAAAACGGGATGCATTGTCTTGCACGGACCACACCATGTGGCAAAGAAGTCAACAAGGGTCAGTTGACCACTCTTTATTATATCTGAAAGCTTTTCCATATCTTTTATATTTATTGGTTAATACTAGGTCTGTCATCAATTTTGACGATGCAAAGATACGGCTTCTTTTATAGACAAACAAACGAGCACATCTATATCACAATAGACTGCGACTATCATAAACTCAAACCGGTCTACCCAAATTATAAAAAACAAAATACAAGCAAGTCCTAATGATCATTTTGTTTTAAACCGACAGAAGCTCCATGCTTTTACCTGTCTCCAATACAGAATGAGATACTTGAGCCTCAACAGTTTTATGCTCTAAAATGGGCACGATGCTTGCCCATGTGGGGTAAGGTGCTTTCTCAACAGGGGCACGGTGCTTGCCCCTGTTGGGCAGAATTTATGCCAAGCGGTTGCCCAATAAGTTGATGTCATCTGATAATTGTAAGCGCATCCGCTATGATAGTGTTAAGCTTACTTTCCATGATACTTCAATGATACTTTAATGACACTTTTCTGTAAAACATTCAGAAAAGTATCATTGAGTCAAGTCATTAGTCTATAGCGGTTTAGTTGCGTCATTAAGGAGGAAAATGATACTATGACAGATTTTTGATGACAAACAAAATTCATAGCGAACCTGTTGGCGGAATTAATTTAGTGCATACTTAATTCTGCCAATGGGCTTGTTGCCAATGAAGTTTACGTATTGCAGAATGGTAAGTGCACTGATTTTGCCAATGATTCTGGCAAACAAAACAATCGTTGTTTTCGCATTGTTCCTGATGACCAAGAGCAGGTCTGTAAGTTGTGAGAATATTGTCTCAATCCTCTTTCTTGCCTTTGCTGTCATTGAATTGTCTCCTTGATATGAGATTAGGAATTCTGTCCTTGTTCTCTTGCAATTTATAGTCGAACAACCACTTCTCACTATCAATGCTATCGGCCTCTGCTATCAGGGATAGTGCCACTACTTCCAAGTCAGAAAATTTGGGAACATGACCACGGTGTGAAACATTACCCGATTCATTGACGAGATTTTCAGAGAATTGCTTGCATATCTCAAGTATTTTGACGAATTTTGTATAAAGGTTGTACATACAACGGTTTAAACTTAATGTTTTTGTCACCAATAAGTTACTAAAAATCAGAGACATGTACAACTTGCTGTTCATATTTATCAACTTAAATTAATTCCGCCAACGGGTTAAAAAATATGGAATTCAAGCAAAGTGTAAAAGAAGCCCTCGCATATTATGTATATGCTTTGGTTGACCCCAGAGACCATAAAATTTTCTATATTGGCAAGGGTAAAAACAATCGCGTATTTCAACATGCTGCAGCTACTATTGATGAAATAGAGCAGGGATTAAAACTTAAAACTATCAAAGACATTATTTCTGAAGGGAAACAAGTTGAGTATTATATTCTGCGACATAATCTTGATGAGAAAGAGGCATATTTAGTTGAATCAGCTATAATTGATATGCTCACATATTATAAGTTCAATCATGATAATCAACTGACCAATATCGTAGCAGGACATCATCAATGGGATGAAGGTATCAAAAGCATTGAAGAGATTAATGCGTTGTATGATTGCCCGAAATTAGAAGTAAAGGCTGGAGTCTATATTCTCTTAGTAAGTCTTAATAGGACTTACAACCAAACACGAGCTAAAGGAATATATCAAAGGTTTAATATTTACGAAGCAACAAGAAAATATTGGGCTATTTCACCTGGACAAGCAGGACGAGTGAATTATGTACTGGGTGTTTACAAAGGTGTCGTCAGATGTGTTATTAAAGTCAAATCTTATGAATTTGTCGATAAGTCTGATGATGGAACAGTCTTTAAAAAACCTCGCTGTTGTTTCGAAGGAGAACAATGCTCGGACTCTATATATTTAAACAAAGATGTTACAGACTATCCTTTCGGTAGCGGTGGTTCAGTTAGATATATATTCTGACAAACTTTTGTCTTTTCCCCACCCACCCATTCGCTCATATCTTTGCCCTAAAAAAGCAAGACATGAGCGATTTTTTCTATTCTCCCCCAACATCCGTTGCCCCAATCCCCGGCACCAACAAATCCGCCGCCTTCACTTCCAAGACGAGTGAAGTCTTCAAGGAAAAGCACGACATCGCTCCCGTCATCATCAGCGACAAGATGAAATACACACCATGGGGAGGCGACAACCGTATGCCGTACAACATCATCGACCTTATCGAATCTGACGAGACAATGAGCACTTGCCAGATGTTCAACGCTGAAGTCTGCTATGGCAGCGGCTTGATCTACGACACAGAACAAGCCACCGCACAGATACAGGCACAAGTGGAGGACTTCACCGCCGACAACGACCTGTCGAGCTACTTCCTCGGAGTGTGCCAGGACTTCAAACACTTTGCTTTTGCCGTCAGCGTCATCTCAATCCTCTTTCTTGCCTTTGCTGTCATTGAATTGTCTCCTTGGCATGAGATTGGGAATGCTGTCCTTGTACTCTTGCAATTTATAGTCGAACAACCATTTCTCACTATCAATGGTCTCGGTCTAAGCCGTCAGGGACAGTGCCACTACTTCCAAGACAGAAAACTTGGGAACAGGACCACGGCGTGGAACATTACCCGATTCATTGACGAGATTTTCAGAGAATTGTTTGCATATCTCAAGTATTTTGACGAATTTTGTATAAAGGTTGTACATACGATGGGTTGAACTTAATGTTTTGATCACCACTAAGTTACTAAAAATCAGCTATCTGTACAACTTTCTACACATATTTATCAACTTAAATTAATTCCGCCAACGGTTAGTAATAGGCAAATAAAAAAATAATTATGAAAAGATTTTTATTTACAGCCATATTTACCAGCATGTCATTTATAAATGTAATGACAGCTGATATAATCCCCTATTCATATTCTGAGGGAAGAGTCAATACTTTTAGTAAAGTTAATGACGATTGGATTTTTCTTGGTGAAGTAACATTGTCTAACTATTCTTCAGGCTACGAACCAATTATTGCGAAATTATATGTTAGAGAAATTGCAAGGAAACTTATCTATCGGGTAGAACATCAGGGAGTATTCTATGCCACAATATGGCACGATAACTCTAAAACATACCATGTAACAATAAACAGTAAAACATACATATGTGATGTTCCTGCAAATTATACAGAAAATGAAACGGAGAGTAGAAATTCTGCAAACTTCGTGGGTAAGTGGAGGTTTGTCGGGAAACAGGAATGGTATGTGGATATATCATTTAGTAATGGTAGATATAGTTTTTACATAAATCCTGACATGGTAAGTGAGATTATAGATGTTAAAGAGACATCAAATGGCATCGTATTTACCACTGTACAAAAGTTTGATAAACGCCCTGAGTTGAACAGAAGAGGTTTGCGGTGTTATTATGATGAAAGAGATAACTTAGCAGACCCAGGCTATCCTACTAGCGGTAGATTTGAATACGACAGAACTGTTGTGTATTATACCACCTCCATTACTTTATCAGACAAAGCACCAGTCTGGAAACGGATAAAACAACATAATTGCTTTTATTTAGGATCAGTATTAACCTATGCTTGTACAGCTACTGATTTTAGTCTTCCAGCTTGGACAGCAGAACTAACTAAATAGGGTGTCCAAAACGGTTTAAATCATCAGAAAATCTTGTTGATTTGCTTGAATCACGAGGTTTACAGATTTGTAACAGAAACAAAGCCATACAGTAGCTTGACAATATTGGTTATTACATATTGCCTGCTTATCGTTTGGGATTGCATATAAATGTATTTGGGGCAAGACTCCCGGTTATTACTGTTACTCGAAATTCTTGTGGTCATCATTCAAGAGTATGGAACAAGCAGAATGCTATTCAGCCTTCAATTCCCAATAATCCAGAAGGAGAATGGATAACACTGCCAACAGATTCCATACGTGCTTACTTCGATCTATGCATCATCAAGTACTTTCTTAATGTTATATCCCCCAATAATGATATTAGGCTGTCCAATTTGATGTTCCCAACTTTTAAAAGTTTTTATCAGCTATATTGCTGATTATAAGGAACTAAAGTTAAGTATTGCATATCAAGCACTTAGTGTTTGAAAACAGCAAAAAGTGGGTACAACAAATTGTACAGCCTATAATGATATGCAATCTAAAATAACATGGTTGTTCATTCGGTTTCCCGAAATCGACTTAAAAGCTCTCGGCTTTCCGCAGGGATGGGAAATGGAACCATTATGAAGGTAATAACATGTGGAATGGCTACTGATAATTCATTCCCTTACATTGTCTTCTTTGTTTCGGTTTTATCATATTATTGGGTCGGTTCAAGCGCCCCAAATCGATACATACCTATGAGATTTTTTATGATTGAAAGTTAAATACGTTAAATCTCACGTTTTTCGTATCCACACAGAATCCACACTGCCACTTTTCTACCGTTTAGAGCGTATGATACTGATAATCAACTAATAATACCTGTTGGCGGAATTAATTTAGTGCATACTTAATTCTGCCAATGGCTTGTCGTTAATGAAGTTTACGTATTGCAGAATGGTAAGTGCACTGATTTTGCCATTGATTTTGGCATTGATTTTGGCATTGATTTTGGCATTGATTTTGGCAAACAAACCATTCGTTATTTTCGCATAGTTACTATAAAACAAGACCCACATATAACAGCCGCTGAAATCGCAATGCAATTGAATATGTCTTCACGAGGAGTTGAGAAGCAAATACGTAAACTTCGTGAATTAGGCAAAATTAAACGAACAGGTGGTAGATTTGGAGGCTATTGGGAAATCGTAATATTAGACAAAGAATAAAACGGATATGTTATTAGGAAACAAGATAAGGTCTCTAAGAGACGAACAAGGAATATTGCAGCGTCAAGTGGCTGCATACTTAGAAATAGATACCCCTATGTTCAGTAAGATTGAACGTGGGGACAGGCGAGCAAAGAGAAGCCAAGTAATTCAAATGGCAACATATTTCAAAGTGGACGAAAAGAAAATGCTCACCCTTTGGCTTGCCGACAAGGTTTTGGATGCTTTGGAGGATGAAGATGAATTGAAACTTACAGCCATTGAAACCGCCAAATCCAAGTTAATGGATGTAAATCACTAATTTACAGCAAACAATTCGTCCTCAGGAGGAAATAAAGCAAGATTGATTTCTTAGCAAAGGGAACTTTATGGTATCATTTACGCTTGATGTCGTAAAGTTCCTTTTAATTTACAGGCACTTATAAAATACATACAGGTTCAAGTGCGGATACAGGTTACAATAAGGCGCAAAGAGCGTCTGAATCTTAAGGTGGCAGCATGCTGCCGCCATACAAATCCAACAACGAAATGACAACAACAAAATTCCAGATACGATGATGAAAATAACGAGGACCATCCTGACCACCACTATTCTGTGCGCTACGCTGAGTGCCACGGCGGGAGGGAAGAAGAAAAGCGTATTCATCCCTATGGACTACTCCACTTGTGGCTACCATGCCTCTGTGGGCGGTATTCCCGACGTGAGGAATGCCGTGTTCGTGGATTGTCAATCCGATGATACCGATGCCAGCCTCCGTCTGCAACGCGCCATCGACTACGTGTCGCGACTGAAGGCTGACAAACAGGGACACCGTGGCACGGTGCTTATCGGCGAAGGCACGTTCTATCTCGACAAACCGTTGAGAATCAGTGCATCGGGAGTGGTATTGAGAGGTAGGGGAAAACGGAAGACGAAGCTTGTGAAGCGTGGCACCGACCGCGGCGCCCTCGTATATATCGAGGGACAAAGCGCCATGACAAAAGGTGACACGATAATGGTGGCTGACCAGAAATTGGCTGCAGGAAGCCTGAACATCACGCTCTCCTCCACTGCCGGAATCAAAGTTGGCGAGAGGATAATGGTTTTCAGACCGTCTACCAAGGAATGGATAGAGAGTCTGGGATGCAATGACTTTGGCGGAGGACTCGACTACACGGGATGGAAACCTTCAGACATCGACATGAAGTGGACAAGGACTGTGGAGAGCGTAAAAGGAAACGTAATAACCCTCGATGCCCCCATCACGATGGCTATAGACCAGAAATACGGAAGGGCTATGGTCATCACCTCTTATAATAAGGGGGAGATAACGGAATGTGGTGTGGAGAACATGACGCTCGCCTCTCAGCACAACGACTGGAACCCGAAGGATGAGGACCACTGCTGGGACGGGGTGTGGATGAACAATGCCAGCGACTGCTGGGTGAGACGCACGGATTTTCTGCACTTTGCCGGTAGCGCCGTGAACCTGCAGAGGCAGACAAGGCGTATCACAGTTGAAGACTGCATAGCGAGCGAACCGGTGTCGGAAATCGGAGGCTGGCGCAGAAGGGTGTTCCTGACGAGGGGCGAACAGAATCTCTTCCAGCGCTGTGTGTCGAAGGATGGATTTCATGATTTTGCAGCCGACTTCGCGGCTCCCGGACCTAACGCCTTCGTGCAATGCGACGCCGAAGGGGCTCTCAGCTTCAGCGGCAGTGTGGGTTCATGGGCACCGGGACTACTGTTCGACGTGGTGAACATCGAGGGAGGCGACATCTCGTTCCGCAATCTCGAAAACTGGCAGATGGGAACGGGATGGAACACAGCAAACAGTATGATGTGGCAGTGTACGGCATCAACACTCTACTGCTATTCTCCTGACAAAGACAACCGTTCGAGCGCCAACGCCTGCTGGGGCACGATGACCGGCAACGGGGAATGGAGCGGCAGCAACGACGCCGTGACCCCGCGAAGCCTCTTCTACGACCAGCTGCAAAAGCGTGTGGGCGACAAAGGCAACAACGGTTATGTATATAACAGGAACATCACAGCATCGAGCAGTCCTACAATAGAGGTGGCACAGAGGCTCGCCATGGAATCGGTTACCACACCACGCGTGACGATAGAGATGTGGACTGACTCCATACCATACACCGCAAGCATCTCAGCAAACGGACTCAAGAACATCAACGACATAAAGTCAACAAACACCCACGGCAAATCACTGAAGGCCAGCGACGAGAAAACCATCAACAAGGCTTTTGCCATTTCAAACGGAAAGATGACATACGACGGCAGACTCATCGTCGGCAACCGATATGCCATACCTTGGTGGAACGGAAGGACGAAAGACAACTTCGTGGTAAAGAGCGCAAAACCTGCCATAACGAGATTCGTGCCCGGAAGGGAGGGCACGGGATGGACAGACCGCATCGACTCTGTGGTGACATTCTTGAAAGACAACGGATATGCCATGCTCGACAACCATTACGGACTATGGTATGACCTACGCCGCATCGACCACGAAAGAGTGAAGAGAGCCGACGGCGACGTCAGCGCTCCATTCTACGAACAGCCTTTCACCCGCTGCGGCAAGGGCAGGGCGTGGGACGGACTGAGTCTGTATGACCTGACGAAACCAAACCTATGGTACTGGCAAAGGGAACGCGACTTCGCACTGGCTGCCGCCAAGGAGGGAATGCTGATGTTCAACCAGAACTATTTCCAGCACAACATCATCGAGGCTGGCGCCCATTGGGTGGACGCTCCATGGCGACCGGTAAACAATGTGAACGGCACGAGCTTTCCTGAACCTGTACCTTTTGCCGGTGACAAGAGAGTGTTCATGGCAGAACAGTTCTACAACGAACAGGACCATGCCTTGCGCCCACTGCATGAAGGATATATCCGCATGTGTCTCGACCAACTGAAAGACAACGGCAACGCCGTGCAGCTCATCAGCGAGGAATACACCGGACCGCTACATTTCACACGCTTCTGGCTGGAGACTATAGCGAAATGGGAAAAGGAAACGGGCAGACACCCCATGATAGCCCTTAGCTGCACTAAAGACGCACAGGACTCCATACTCGCCGACCCGCAGCTCTCAAAGGTGGTAGACATCATCGACATACGCTACTGGCACTACAACACCACCGGTCTTTGGGCTCCTCCTGCCGGCAAGAACATGGCACCAAGACAGTTCATGAGAAAGATGAAAGTGGGAAAGACCGGATACAAGGAAGCATACCGGGCAGTAAGGGAATACACAAGTATGTTCCCTGACAAAGCGGTAACACTATTCGCACAGCAATATCCGCAGTATGGCTGGGCTATACTGATGGCCGGCGGATCACTGCCAAACATACCGGTAGACGACCAGAAATTCCTATCTGACGTTGCCAAGATGAAAGTAGTGGACAACAACCAGACTGCATCGGGGGCTTATGATATGATAGGTGACGATGGCATTGGCTATGTGGTTTACAGCCATACCGACAAACCTCTCTGTCTGACTGTCTCCACTGGGCGCTACAACATATTCTGCATAGACAAAACCTGCGGCAGCATAAGGTCTGTGGCAAAGAAAACCGCCATCAACGGAAGCTACACACTGACTGAAAGCAAGGCGGAACAGGTGTACTGGATAGAAAAGATATGAGAAAAAACATTGAAAACCGAATAACATAACGTCAGCGAAACATAACGAATTGATTAACGGGTATTGCAAAATGAAGTGCAATACCTGTTTTTTTTATAGAAAAACCAATTATTACCATAAAAACAGACTTGATATAAAACAATTGTATCTTTACAATTAGTATCTTTGCAACAACAAATCTATAAAACTCTAAAACAAACTCTCCCGCCATGAGTGGGAACATTATAAAGCAGTATTTCTTATCAAACTATGGTAAACTTTTCGCAACTCTACGACAAACACGTGGACAGTCTGTTCTCGTTCGGATCTAAATTCACATCAGACCGCGAGCTCATCAAGGACTGCATACAGGACGTATTCGTAAAACTGTTCAACAAGAAAGAAACATTAGACAAGGTGTGCAACATCGAGTCTTATCTCTATGTCTCGCTCCGAAACCGCATCAACGACGAGTTCCGCCGCCAGGTGCGCCTGTCAGACGAGGAGATAACCGACTACAACACCCGCCGACTTGCCGAACAGAATAATTCATACGACTTCGAGAAGATGGAAGAGGAGAAGAGGCGTAACGAGGCAATGGAACAATACATCCACAATCTGTCGCCACGCCAGCAGCAGATTGTACACCTATATTATATAGAGCGTCGCAAATACGACGACATCTGCCAGATAATGGGCATCAGCTACCAGTCTGTGCGCAACCTGATGCACCGCAGCCTTAGCCGTATGAGAGAAATGGCTGCCGAGAACAATTGAGCGGACTGCAGACTGACATACTTGTCGATTTCTCTCAAAAAATATCTCAGTATATGAGTACATAGTCATAAAATCCTCGTCTTATAAGCGTAAAAAACATTGAAATAATACTGCTCAATTAAGACTCGACTGAAGAATATGACTGACAAGTACACACAATACGGGAAACGACAGACAATGCCACAAAGCGGCATAGGAACAACAGTACCTCTGTCGGAAAAAGAAAAGGCTGACTTGAAGATGCGAATCCTGTTTGCATTGAAGTCCGACGCATGACAAGAATGAAATTTATATTACAACTCTATACCAATTATCGTTTTTCAGGATACAAACATAGCAGCCCCCAACCGGATATTAGGACTGGTCTGAAAAAGACACATTATTCACAGCCTGATACCGTATGGAGGAGAAATACTAATAAAAGAAGGTGGGAATATGCGAATATTCCTGCCTTTTTTTTTATATTTTGAAGAAATGCCGTAACTTTGGAGCCAAATCGGTCATCATTGAATAGCTACAAAAAACGGCATAATGACCGTTTTGATGGTCGCCACAGAGTAATAAGACTACTGACAAACAACTACAAGAGGAATCATCATGAAAACCATAATATTGGCAATATTCTCATTGTTTATCCTGCCGTTGCATACTAAAGCACAGGCTACGGACATGACAGTGGATAGATACTCCACCGAAAACGGACTGCCATCCACTGCCGTCTATGGATCTCTCAGAGACCGCGACGGACTGCTATGGCTCGGCACATGGTACGGACTGATGTCGTATGACGGAACGAAATTCACGCAATATGCCACCCGACGCGACACCAAGTCGGACATCCCGCCACGCAAGGTCATCTCAATCGTGGAGGACAACAGAAACAACCTCTGGATAAGGACCACAGACAACCGACTCTTCCGATTCGACAAGACCACCGAACGCTTCAATGACATGTATTCGGAACTGAAAGGCGTGTCGAAGAACATGAGGGTGATAAAGGTACAGGCGATGGACAACGGCAACACGCTGCTATACACACGCGACAAGTGTCTGTATGAGGTCTTCACAGACAAGGAAAACAACTCCGCTATCAAGCCCATATACAACTCACGCCACGACATCGACAGGACGACGATGAGACTCAAGCACAACGTGGTGGGCGAGACGGCTGACTACATATTCTGGCTGGGACCTAACTTCGAGGTAGCCACAATATCAAAGCCCAAATCTCTCAAAGGCAAAAGAATGATCTCCCGACCGGGCAGAGGCGTGAAGGCCACATGTTTCGGCATCGGGAACGGCTTGGTGATGATTGGCACGGCGAATGGCTATGCCATATCCATCAGCATGAAGACGGGACAGACACGCATCATACACACCACCTCTACATCGCCCATAAACACCATCACTACGATAGGAACCCAAACGTATCTCTCTACTGCCGACGGCATTTATGACGTGAACGGGAAACTGGTTTCCGCCATAAAGACAAAGGCAGAAACGGCTTTCGCCGACAAGGAAGGGAAGCTCTGGATATATGGTCTCGCCGACGGACTGACCATGTTTGACCCAAAGACAAAGGCAACCGAACATTTTGCCACACCGATGGAAACAACGCTGGATGCCGTGAAATTCTGCGATGCCGGCGACAACGGACTCTTCGTACTGCTGCGCAACGGAAAGGTGTGGCGCTATGACAGGACAACGAAACGGATGGGCAGCATAGACAATATGCTGACATCAACATTCACCCGACAGCTCACTCCTACGTTCTTGAATGAACAAGAGAGTCCGTCATTCTCTGATATCAATATCGACAGAGATGGACTGCTATGGCTCTCGTCTACAAACAGCGGACTGTTCAAGGTGCGCTTCCCACACCGACATATCTCCTATCTGCTTTCCTCGCTTCTCGCCGGCGACACCAACCCGAATGACAACAACTACGGAATACGCGCCCTGTACCAGAGCCGCGACGGACTACTGTGGATTGGCACAAGGCGGGGAAACGTGTACTGCGTGGATCTGATGACCAACAGCGTGGTGAGGAAATACAATGGCACGATGGGCATCGTATACAACATCATGGAAGACCGCAACGGCAACATCTGGCTGGCATCCAAAGGTGGCGGACTGACGAAGGCCACTCCCGACAAAAGCTGTCAGCAGGGCATGAGACTGACCACATACAGACACAATGCCAACGACCGCTATTCGCTGAGCAACGACAAAGTGTATTACACCTTCCAGGACTCAAAGGGCAGAATTTGGGTATGCACATACGGCGGAGGTCTGAACCTCATAGCAAACAGAAACGGAAAGACAGTGTTCATAAACAAGAACAATGAACTGAAACAATATCCTCACAATGACCTGTATCTGAACGTGAGGCAGATAGCCGAAGACAACGACCACACGCTATGGGTGGCAACCACCGACGGACTGCTCTCGTTCGGTGCCGGTTTCAAGGCACCGAAAGACATCACGATAAACGACTACAGACGGGGCGACAACCCAACCGTAGTGGACAACGACATATTCTCCATATTCAAAGACAGCAACGGAAGCATCTGGCTCAGCGTCTTCGGATGCAGCACAAACAGGATAATAGGCTACGACAAACGAAGCGGAAAGCTGCATCTTGAGAGCATGCGTGAAAACAACATGGTGGGCAACATAGTGTCTACTATGACCGAAGACCACCATCACCGCCTGTGGCTGACGACTGAAAACGGACTGACAAACATCAGCTTCTCTGATAGCGACCACTCGGTGAGGACATACGGATTCCTCGACGGAGTGATGCGCAACAAAGTGGAAGACAACAGCAGCATCTGTCTCTCCGACGGCAGGATTCTCATGGGCTGCAGGGAGGGAATAATAGTGTTCAGTCCTGACGAACTGGATAAAGATTCAAGACATGATTACAAGACCATCATCGTGGACTTCAAGGTGCAGAACCGCAGCCTCGACAGCTTCTCCCCCGCCATCAGCGAGATGTCGCCACGATATGCCAAGGAGATAGTGCTCAACCACGACCAGAACATGTTCTCCATAGAGTTTACCACTCCGAACTTCATAGACAACAGCCGCACGACATTCAAATACATCCTCGACGGATATGAAAACGAATGGCACCTGAACGACAACAGCCGTCTGGCGTCATACGCCAACGTGCCGCCTGGCAGATACACATTCAGAGTGAAGTCTGTCTACGACGACTCACCAGAATGCACTATCCTCATCACAGTGCTGCCGCCATGGTGGGCCACGTGGTGGGCATACACCATCTATTTCATCCTTCTGTGTCTTGCCATATATGCCGGCATCAGACTCTCGCTATATATGATAAGGATGCGCAACGAGGTGTATATCAACGACAGACTGGCGGAACTGAAAATCAGATTCTTCACCAACGTGAGCCACGAACTGCGCACACCGCTCACTCTCATTAAATCGCCAATCGAGGAACTGAAACGCCACGAAACGCTAAGCAGCGAGGGAAAGGAATATCTGCAACTAATCGACCGCAACGCTTCAAAGATGCTGCATCTCGTGAACCAGATTCTCGACCTCCGCAAACTGCAGAACAAGAAGATGCGTCTGCAGCTCTCTCATGCCGACATCAATGCCATCGCAGAGGCGTTCTGCACGGAGTACCGTCTCGCAGCCAAAGACCGCAACATCACGCTATCTTTCAATCTGCCCGAAAAGCCCGTCATGGCTTGGTGTGACGCCGAGAAGATTGCCGTAATAGTGAACAACCTGCTGAGCAACGCATTCAAATATACCGACCATGGCGGCAACATCGCCTTGACTCTGACTGCCGACTATGATGCCGACATCTGCCGCATCACAGTGAGCGACGACGGTGTAGGAATTCCGGAAAAGCAATTGGAAAAGATATTCGAGAGATTCTCTATGGCTGACAACGTCCAATCTTCTGACTCACACCAGCAGGGAACGGGAATAGGACTCAGTCTGTCGCGTGAATTCGCCGCTCTGCATCATGGCAGGATATGGGCAGAGAATCTTGCCGACGGCAAGGGAGTGGCGTTCACTCTCGAAATACCGATGAGCAAGGAGAAGTTCAAAGACGACGACCACGACATCCTGCTTGGCGACAATATCAATCCGCAGGATCTGACCTACGCCGGCGACACGGAAGGCATCAGCAGTGATGCCGCAGATAAGGCTGCCGCCAACGACGATACCCATTCTGAAGACCAGTACCGCCCTACCCTTGTGCTCGCCGAAGACAACAGTGATCTCAGACGGATGCTGCAGCTACAGCTGAGCCACTCCTATCATGTGGTGACGGCTACAGACGGTGCCGACGCTCTGGAAAAGATTCTTGACGTGCATCCCGACCTCATCATCACAGACCTCATGATGCCACGTATGGATGGCGTGGAACTGCTGAAGAGAGTACGGCGTGACTTCAGCGTGAGCCATGTTCCGGTGATAGTGCTGACAGCAAAGAACGGCGATGACGACATGATGAAAGCAATCGCCACTGGTGCCAACGCCTTCATCACAAAACCTTTCAGCCACGAGATGCTTGCCACACGCATCCAGCAGCTGTTGCGCGAACAGAGCATATTCCAGCGCAAGATGGTGCTGCAGGCAAAGAACAGTGCAGAACCTGCCGCAAAGGGCAACGGATACGAGGACCATCTGGCAAAGAAAGACCTGCAGTTCGTTGACCGCATCCGCACTATCATAGAGGAGAACTTACGGAACAAGGACTTCAACATCGACACGATAGCCGAGGGTGTGGGACTGAGCCGTTCGGCATTCTTCAAGAAGCTGAAGAGCCTGACGGGGCTCGCCCCCGTAGACCTCGTCAGGGAAATCCGCCTCGACAAGGCGGAGAAACTCGTCGTCACCACCGACAAGAGCGCTTCTGAGATAGCCTATGAAGTGGGCTTCAAGGAATCAAGCTATTTCGGCAAATGCTTCAAGAAGAAATTCGGCATGACCCCATTGGAATATCGCAACAAACAAACAAGCAAAGATAACAATGTTAACATGTAGATATATTGTGTGCTTTACGGTTAAAAGATTTTAAATAAACGTGTACATATACACATATTTAAAATATAAACAATACTTTTGAAGCGTATTTCATACAATCATAAGAAGTAGGACTGAAATAATTAGTGTTCACTGAATAATTTGTAACTGTCTGATATTTAGATTTATATA
>ERZ1026772.563-NODE-563-length-26123-cov-12.264846_pt1 | contig 26123 bp, 26 predicted proteins | sample MGYA00380124_ERZ1026772 | MGnify/ENA primary metagenome ERZ1026772 (study PRJEB33269, sample SAMEA4719760) | human gut metagenome | biome: human-associated habitat; feature: organic feature; material: feces | place: Cameroon | collected 2013-10 ...
TGGTTGAGCCATTCTTAAAAATACGAATGAAATATTAACATAATATTGTAATTAAATAATAAATATGTAAACAGGAGGTGTTACTATGGCAGGACCAGCAGCTTCTTACCTTCAGCTTATAGAAAGGGGAAGATCACACATCCCACCACACGAGTTAGAAACTCGCAGGAAGGCAGAAGAATCAATGCTTACGAAAACTTCATTAGTTGAATTTGATGAAGTTAAAAAGAACAAAGTAGCACATAAAGAATTCATAAGAATATCTGAAATGCTAAGCAAAATACAAAAAAATGATGCGATATATGCAGGAGCCATTAATAGATATTGTCTTTTAGCAGCAGAGTGCAAAGATATAGAAAAAGAAATTAAAAAGTATAAAAAAATGGCTTTAGATGCTAAGAAAAAATATAAAAATAAAGAAATAGATTATGATTCTTATACAAACGTTTTAAATATGAGTGACAGTAAATCTATCCAATTTGATAAACAGCTTCAGTCTAAGAGAATGATGATGTTTAATATAGAAAAGGAAAATCTAATGACTATTTCATCTTCATTAAGATGTGTACCAAAGAAACAAACTAAGAAAGAGAAGGAAGATAATGACCTTTTCGATTAATGAGTTTTATGAAAAAATAAAAGATTTTCCTTGGATAGATGTTGAATATCCAACTCACAAATATGCTATTGAAGTTGTTACAGGCCAAAGAGTAGCTTGTAAATGGGAAAAATTAAGCTGTGAGAGACATCTAAGGGATTTACTAAGGCAAAATACAGATGAATTTCCCTATGTATTTGATCTTACAAGATCTAATTTAATTTTTAATTGGTTTTCTAAAAGATGTACTCATGTAAAAGGTATATTTGCAGGACAACCTATAGAATTAGTATCATTCCAGCAATATGATTTAGGCTGTTTATTTGGATGGGTGCATAGAGAAACAGGATATAGAAGATTTAAATATTCTTATAATAAAATTTCAAGAGGACATGCTAAGTCTACTGTTCAATCAGGTATCGCCACATTTGGTATGGTAGGAGACTGTTATTATCCACCTTTTCAACCGGAATTAAGAGAATTTGAGATGTCTCCTAATGTTTATTGTGCTGGATATGATAGAAAACAAGCTAAAATAGTTTGGAAAGATGCTTGTACTATGGCTAAAAAGAGCCCTAAAATAGACAAAGAGTTAGAAGTAAAAAAGACATATGTTACTAATAGAAAAAGAGAAGGTGAACTGGAAGCTCTATCAAAAGATACAGATAATAAAGATGGTTTTTCAGTTTGTATAGCCATAATAGATGAATACCACAAATGGAAATCTTCAGAAGTATACGAAACTATTAAATCTGCATTTGGTAAAAGACCACAGGAATTAATTAATGTAATAACTACAGCTGGAATTAATGCAGAAAATTCTCCTTGTAAAATAGAAGAAGAAACATGTAAAAAAATTCTCGAAGGTCATATTCCTAACATGGAAAATTATTTTGTAATTATAAGAGAATTAGATAAGGATGACAATCCACATGACATGAGTGTATGGCCTAAAGCTGCTCCTATGTTAAATGAAGTTGCTAACGGCAATGAATATGCAAAAATATTAGCTGAACAGATTAAAAGTGACCATGATTTGGCGTATGGAAGTAATGACTATGGTAAAATAAGAGAATTTTTAACTAAAAGATGCGATTTATGGCAAAATGATAGTGAAAATATGTTCTTAGATGGATTAATGGATAAATTTAAATCTTTAGCAGTAAGTAGAGAAGAATTTTTAAAACTTACCAAAGGTAGAGAATGTATAGCAGGTATTGACTTATCTAAGGCAACAGACCTTACGGCAACAGCATATTTATTTAGATTAGAAGATGGAAGGTATGCATTTACAGCACATGGATATATAGCAGAAGATAAAGCAGCAAAACACGAAAGAACAGATAGAGTTCCATATATGCATTGGGCTAATGAAGGTTGGTGCACACTAACTCCTGGTGGAGTAGTAGATTATACTTATTTAATCAATGATATTTTAGATGTAAATAAGAAATATGATTGGAAAGTTAGAGAAGTAGCTTATGACCCATATTCTGCTGAATATTGTACTCAAGACCTTTATAAAAAAGGAATTACAAGAGTTGAAGTTCCACAGAGAGTTAGTTATTTATCTGAGGCTACTAAATTATTTAAACATTTAATTATAGAAGGAAATTTGGTGCATGATGGAAGCCCTTTGTTTATATGGTGTGCATCTAATGCTGTAATAACTACAGATCATCAAGAAAATATTATGCTTTCTAAAAAAGATAGGAATGATACACAAAGAATTGACTTATTAGCAGCATCTATTAATGCATTAAGCCGTGGCATGAGTGTATTAAGGCCTAAACGCTCTATTATATATGTACCAACTAGGCGCAAAAAGGGGGTGAGTAATTGAAAATCTTAAATAAATTAAAAAGTGTTTTTGCAAGTACACCAAGAAAGAAACATATTAAACTTGTTAGAAATTTCGGATGGAAATTTTATAATAGGGATTTAGCAACAAATGAAACTATATTTAGTGCTGTAATGATAAAAGCAAATGCAATAGCTTCAGCACCAGTACAAATACAGCAAAATTATCAAAAATTAACTCCATATGAGCATAATTTAGCATATCTTTTTAAATTTGGGCCAAATCCAAGGCAAACAATGTTTAATTTTATTCAATTTATGGAAGCTTCAAGAAATACTAATTCAGGAGCATATGCCATTATAGAATATGATAGATTAGGAGATGTAAAATTTATATGGCCACTAAAATCTGACTATGTAACACCACTTCTAAATGAAGATGATAATGAACTTTATTATAGAATAAGAGACATAGAAAGTAACGATATAGCTTATATTCATAATAGTCATATAATTGCACTAGAATATTTAGATAATAATGGTTATAAAGGCATAAATCCATTAGATATCTTAAAAAATACAATTGATTATGATACTGAAGTAAAGGAATTTTCTTTAAACCAGATGAAAGAAAGCCTAAAAGCAAATGCTGTAGTAACTATTCAATCAGAATTAAGTCCAGAACTTATTGATGAGTATGATGAGATGATGGAAGGAATGCAAGAAGCAGGAATAATTTATTTAGACAGTACAATGGATTTTAAAGAGCTATCAGGTAAAACTGCGGTTGATGCTAATATTGGAACAGTAGATCAGATAACAGTAGAAAGAGTAGAGAGAGTTTTCAATATAGTTGGTAAGCTAACTAAAGGCTCTAGTTCAAATAATAAGGGAAGTAACTCAGATACAGAAGATTTGCTATTCTTAAAAGACAGTTTACTTCCTATAGTAAGACAATATGAGCAAGAATTTAGTAAAAAATTACTAAATGAGCATGAGAAAATGAATGGATATGAAATAAAAATCAAAATGAATGGATATGCCAGAGCAACTATGGAGAAAAGGGGTAACTTCTATCAGATTATGCTTAGAAATGGTGTAATGTCTGTTAATGAAGTTAGAGCACTAGAAGACCTTAGACCAGTTAAAGATGGGGATAAACGTTATATGTCTAGGGACTTATGGGATGCAGAGAGATACGATGAATTTATGAGTAGTAATTCGGGTAATAACTTAAATAAAAATAATAATGAAGAGGCTTAAAAGGCCTATTTTTTATACCTAAAAACTATTGAAAGGGGGTGAGATAGTGAAAAAATACTGGGAATTTAAAAATATAGCAGAAAAAAGCGCTGATTTATTTATATATGGAGATATATCTAGTTATGAATATGAAGGAAGTACATCTGCAAATCTTTTTAAGAAAGAGTTAGACTCTATTAATCCAGAAGCAGATATTAATATTTTTATTAATTCACCTGGGGGAGAAGTATTTGAAGGTATTGCAATAGGCAATATGATAAAACGTAGAAAAGGGAAAACTACTTGTACAGTAGATGCTTTAGCTGCAAGTATAGCAACTGTTATAGCTACAAGTTGCGATGAAGTTTATATGTATAAGAATAGTATGTTCATGATTCATAATGCATCATCTATCGTTTGGGGAAATGCCAATGAAATGAGAAAAATGGCAGATGATTTAGATAGAATTACTGAATCAATTAAGGAAACTTACCTTGAAAAGTGTAAGAAAAAGACTACTAAAGCTGAATTTACAAGACTTATGGATAATGAAACGTGGTTATCTGCTGATGAGACTAAAGAATTAGGGCTATGTGATAAAGTCTTAGCAGAGAATAAAGCAGTTGCAAGTATAAATAGTGAATTATTTAAAAATTATAAAAATGTTCCTGAAGGCTTAACAAAGCCTTTTTTTGATGCCCAAAAACCAGTAATGAGTGAGGAAACAAAAGCATTATTGGAGGAAGTAAAAGCAATGAAGGGCTATGAAAATTTCGATAAATTATTTTAAAAGGAGGCCAAAAGATATGGCAAAAAACAGATTTAAAATTCAACAACAATTAGAAGGAACTAGAGCATCACTTAAAGAAGCAGTAAATAAAGTAGATGCAGCTTATGCTGATGTAACATCAACTTTAGAACAAAGAGCTGCATTAGAAGAAATAGTAAAAGATCTTAAAAATAGAGTAGAAAAATATGAAAATGATTTAAAAGAATTAGATGAAGAAGCTGCAGAAAGCTTTAAGAGAGAAAATTCTATTCATAACTTAAGAAAATCTGGAGATGAAAAAATAGAAGCAAAAGCTGAACTTATAAGAGCTACTATGAAGAAAGAAAAAGTAGGACAAAGAGTTCTTAATGCTTTAGGAGAAGGATCAGGATCAGGTAACGGTGAAAACTTATTACCAACAACTTTAATGACAGAATTAGTAACTGAACCATTTGCAGTTAACCCATTAAGAGAAATTTCAACAATGACTAATATCACAAACCTTGAAATTCCTAAATTAGCTTTCACATTAGATGATGATGATTTCTTAACTTCTAATAATGAAACTGCAAAAGAAATGAAGTTATCTGCATCAAAAATTAAATTTGAAAGAAAAGACTTTAGAGTATATGCAGACATAACAGATGCAGTTTTAAGAGGAAGCAATGTTAATTTAGTAGGATATGTAGAAAATGCTTTAAGAAGTGGTATGGCAAAGAAAGAAAAGAAACTTGCTTTTGCTGTTGGAACATCAAACCCAGAAACTTCATTCTACAACAAGACTGGTTCTAACTATGATATCATTGCTATTACAAAAGAAAGCAAATACTTAGCAATAAAAGCTGCACTTGCAGATTTAGAAGATGATTATGCAGATAAAGCAAAAATCGTTATGAGAAGATCAGATTATTTTGATATTATTGAAGCTTTAGCAAACGGAAATGCTTCTTTATACCAAGCACAACCAGAATCAGTATTAGGTGCTCCAGTTATCTTCTGTGACTTAGCAACTATTCCAGTAGTTGGTGACTTTTCTTACTCTCACTTCAACTATGATTTAGATGCTACTTATGAATCAGATAAAAACATCAAAACAGGAATCACTTCTTTCGTATTAACAGGATACTTAGATCACAAGATTAAAATGAAATCTGCATTCAGATTAGCTTTAGTACAGGGGGAGTAATTAGCCCTGTTAAATCTGCAGTAGCTCCTTTAAGTGTGGACGATGAAATTGCTGCAACAATAGACGAGCCTACTGTGGATTATAGCTCGTACACGGTAGCTCAGCTGAAATCTATTGCAGATGAAAGCGGGGTAGAATACCCATATAATATTAAAAAAGCTGATTTAATTGCTAAATTAGAGGAACAGGCATAGGCCTTTTCCTCTAAAAAGGGGAGGGTTTATGGTTCAATTAGAAGATGCCAAATCTTATATGATGATTGATTTTAGCGAAAAGGATAATGATATCATTGATTTTATAGAAGAGGCAAAAACAATAATAGAAACAAGCACTGGAGCAGAAGCAGAAAAAGTTTATAATTCTGATGATGAAAAATTAATGCATCTATACGATATAGTCCATAAAATTGTAATTAAAAACTTATGGGATGAGCAAACAACAAGTGGTGCGAGACTTACAAATCTTTATATTAAATTAAGAGCTTATTACAGGAAGGTAACAAATGGCTAATGCTTTTAAAATGACAGAAAAAGTAGCATTTGTAAGTACTGAAACAGTAGAAAATGAGAATGGATTTAAAATTCCTACAAATACAACAGTCTATGAATGCTGGGCAAATAGATTAAATCTAAGCAATGATGAATTTACAAATACTTATGCCACTTTTAATAAATACATTATTAGCTTTAGAGTAAGATATTGCAAATTTACTAAAGGATTAGAATTTAATACTAAAAAATATAAGCTAAAATATAAAGATAATTTATTCAATATTATAAGTGCTCAAGATTATAAGAACCTTCATAAATACGTAGATGTAAAAGTAGAGGTGCAAATATGAGTGGAGTAACTATAACTGGAATAGAACAAACAGAAAGTCTATTTAAAGAACTTACAGATGCTCAAGTAAGAAATGTTGCAAACAAAATTGGAGATATTGTAGTAGATGCAATGAGTGCTAATATAGCTCGTGATACAGGTGCTTCACAAAAATCAATTAAAAAACAAGTAAGAAAGAGTGATGGAGGTATAAAGGTATCAATTTCCCCACATACTCATTACTATATTTATGATGAATTTGGAACTTCTAAAGTTAAAAATAATATAGGAAAACTATATAGAGCTATAGAAGGCAGTAAAAATGAATGTATTGATACAGCAAAGGAGTTGGCTAAAAATTATGCTAAGTAAATTAAAAAAAGATTTAGCTGAAATAACCAGCGTTCCTATTTATGCATTTATAAAACCAGAAGAAGATATTAGAGAAACTTATATCGAATACAGGATTATAAGTGACATAGATGCAGACTTTGCTGGTAATAAAAATTTAACTGAAATATATACAATTCAAATTGATATATTTAGTTATTATGACTATATAGAATTAGCAAAAACAATTAAAAATATTCTCAAAGCTAAAGGATATATTTATATACAAGGTGATGGTGATCTTTATGAACCAGATACTAAACTATACCATAAAGCAATGAGATTTAAATATAAAAAATTTTAGAGCGTTAATCGCTCTTTTTTTAAGGAGGAATTTAAATGGCAGCTGTAGCAAAACTAGAAAATGGTTTAAGAAAGCTAAAAATGGCCCAATTAAACGATGAAGGTTCATATGGTGATATTTTCACTGTTGCAGATATGACACAAATAACAGCAGAAACTTCTGAGGGTAAATAGTTTTGCCGTGTTAGATAGAAATATCTAATATTATTATTGCGAAAAAAAGCTGGAAGGCTAAGTAAATTATTTAAATAAATTCTTTAATATGATATAATTATAAGTGAGGATAGATAAGGAAGTCATGAGCCTTATCGAAAAGCATACCGACGTGCCTTCCTTTTTTATTTTAAAATCAAATAGTCGGAATATTAAAAACTCTAGTCGGAGGTGTTTTTATTATGTTCAAAATAAAAGAATGTAAAAAAAAAATGAAAAAATGTAATTGTTGTGGTGAAATAAAAAACATACATCATTTTCGTAAACAAAAAGATTGTATTGATGGACATAGAAATAAATGCAAAGAATGTTCAGCTAAAATTTATACTTATACATGTCAATATTGTGGTAAAGAATTTAAAGGTGATAGTAAAAAACCTAAGTATTGTAGCAGAAATTGCATGGGACTAGCTTATAGTAATTCTTTAATAATTCAATGTGAACAGTGTGGCAAGGAAATAAAAATAAAACCTAGCTTATATAAGACAGCAGAACATCATTTTTGCAGTTTAAAATGTAGGTCTTTATACAAGTCTATCAATGAAAGTGGAAAAAATAATATAAATTATAAAAGAATAACCTTTAAATGTGAAATATGTGGTAAAGAAGTTAATCAAATAGAATCACACTATAATAAATGTAGCCATCATTATTGCTCTAAAGAATGCAGCAATAAAGGGTGGACATTACATTATAGTGGTAAAAACAATCCTTTATATAGGAGAAAAAGACCTGACATGTTAGGTGAAAATAATCCTAGTTGGAATAAAGATTTAAGTGACGAAGATAGAATTCATAAGAGAATTTCAGAAGAATTGAAAAAATGGAAAAATACAGTCCTTGAAAGAGATAATTATACCTGTCAAATAACTGGTAAAAGAGGTGGAAATTTAAATGTCCATCATCTTAATAGTTATCATTGGGATAAAGAGAATAGAACTAATACAGATAACGGAATTACACTTTCAAAAGAAATACATGAACTATTTCACCATATTTATGGATATAAAAATAACACCAAAGAACAATTTGAAGAATTTAAACAAAGATATCATAATAAAGAATTTAAAGAAGTAATTTAGTTACTTCTTTTTTAATACAATAATTTATATGCTAATCAGAGGCGAAGGATAGATTTAAAAGTCTATTCAGCCGCAGAGCATACGAGATGAACCTATAGGAATATAGAATATAACTCTCGCACGAGGTCGCAACACCTAAACGCAAAGCCGTAGGTGAAAAGATATGCCCATCTTACATGAAAATGTAAGGAGTAATAGGATAAAAAGCCTATGAAGTAAGAATATGGAAACAAAACTAGCTGCAGGAAATGCGGTAAAATAAATTGCCGCCTTAATTAGAAATAATTAAGATAGTCATTACGGAAAAAATCTGGAAGGCTAAGTTCTAATAAAGAATATGCTAATCAGAGGTGAAGGCTAAGTTTAAAAGCTTAGTCAGCCGCAACGCATACGAGTTGGAACTACTGATAGTAGACGATAACACTCGCACGAGTCCGTAACATCTTAACAAGTAAAGTTGAAGATGAAAAGATATGCTGACCTATATTGAAAGATATAGAAGTAGAGGATAAAAAGCCTTTACGATAACAAAGTGAATTTATTCAAAGAAATCAAAGGGTAGTACAACAGGTACTGTTGGATTTTACTCAACTGATGAAGATACAGAAGCTAAAATATTTGGTTATAAGAAAAATGCAGTAGGAAACATTTTATATGGAATGACTGATAACAAACCATTCGTTGCAATTATAGCAGAATTTACAGCAGTTAATCCTGCAACTGGTAATGAAGAAAATGGATATTTAATATTCCCTAAATGTGCTTTAGGAGAAATTTCTCAAGATATCAGCACTAAAGATGCGGATGGGAATGAAACATTTAATGCTAAGTCTTTAGCATTTACTGCAATGGCTTTAGACAATGCAAATAAAACTTATAAATTAAAAGGCTTTGGAGAAACACCAGCAACATTAACTGCTGAAATGTTTGTACCAAATCCATCAGTTTAATAAAATGGAGGGCTTATGCTAATTTGTGATGATAATATATTGATAATAACAATTAATAATATAAAAATAGAAGTGAAAGTTACTTTTAATGTTTTAAGAAATCTATATAACTTCTTACAAGATGATATAAGTAGAGAATTAGATGTAAGCTCTCCGTTTGATTTATTAGAAAACTTAAATGAAGATAACAAAAATAGAGCTGCTTTATTATACTGTATGTCCAATGGAAGAATACCCTATTATGATATAAAAGAACATTTAAAAGAACTTCCAGAAATTTATTTTAAGTTAATAGAAACATCAGTATTAAACAGCTTAATTTACATAGATAAAAACGAAGAAAAACACGAAGGTAAAGAAGAATCACAAGATTTTGAGGAATATTTTAATTTTTTATACTGTTCAGCGATAACAATGTTACACTTCACTAAAGAACAATTTTACGAAACAACTCCAAGAGAATTAAAGGCATTATTAAATGCTTATAAATTAAATCAAAAAAACATTCTTTTAACTGCTTATATAGAAGTAATGAAATCTTTAAATAAGCCTACTACTAAAAAAGAAGAAGTAATAAAAGCTCAAGATGCCAATGACTTTTTTAATTTAATATAGAACTTTTTAAAATCTAGTGCATATATTATATTAAAAAGGTTAAAGGAGAATAAAATGAAACTTCTAAAAAGATGCTTACTAATAATAAGTTTATTGCTTAATTTATCTCTAACATATGTGTATATTAGCACATATAATGAATTAAATGGGAAAATAAATGAATATGAAGTAGCAGTAAAATATTTACAGAAGAATAATAGGCGAGAATGGAATATATCAGAAGATAAAAAAAATGAAATTCTTATGTATTACATGTCAATAAGAGAATTAGATCTAGTTGAAGCTCAATATTTAATAGATAGTTATAATTTTATTTCAGAATATGAAATGAGCTTAGATGATAATTTAATAATTCAAGGGGAACTATATACTCCTATATATTGGAACTCATAAGAGTTCCTTTTTTATTTAGAAAGGAGGGAACATATGAGCGATTCTCAAATAAAAATTGAATATTTATTAAATTCATCTGAGTTTAATAAAAATATGGCCAGTATGAAGAAAAATATGCAGTTATGCAATGAAGAAGTAAAAAATTCAGCTAAAGAAATGAATACATATGGTTCCAATATTCAAACTTTGACTTCAAGGCAAAAAGCTATTCAACAGGCTATGGAACAAAGTAAAAAAATAATGGCTGAATACAATTCTAATCTAGAAAAAAATAAAAAAGCTTTAGAAGGGAATAAGCAATCTTTAGAAGATTTATCTAAAGCTAAGAAACAAGCTAATAATGAATATAAAAATGCTGTAAAGATGTATGGCGAAGAATCAGAAGAGGCTTTAAAATTAAAAGAAGCTTTAGATGAAGTATCAGATGAATATGCAAATATGAAATCTAGAGTAAAAGGCAATGAAGATACTATTGTAAGTAATACAGCTCAATTAGAAAAACAAAGAGGCGTTTTAATTGATTTAGAAGGACAATTAAAAGCTACAAATAAAGCATTAGAAGAACAATCTAATAAATTCATATTAGCTAGTAAAAGATTTAGTGAATGGGGACAAAACCTAGAAAAAATAGGTGGAAATCTTAAAAATTTAGGCGAAGATGTACAAAGAGCTGGTGCAATAATTGTAACTGCAAGTGCAGGCTTAGCAACTTTGGCTATGAGCGCAGAATCAGGTTTTGCAAAAGTAAACACTTTAGCAAAAGATTCTGGAGAAAGTTTAAAAAACTTTAAAAAAGATGTTTATGATTTATCAGATAATACAGGACAATCAGTTGAAGATTTAACAGATGCTTTATACAATGCTATCAGTGCTGGAGTAGATTATTCTCAATCAGTTGAATTTATGGAGCAAGTTAATAAAGTTGCTACTGGTGGATTTGGTGAAATAGCAGATGCATCTAGTGCATTAACTAGTATAATGAATATTTATGGTAAAACAGTAAAAGACACAGGAGAAATATCTGATAAGCTGTTTGTTACACAAGAAAAAGGTATGTTAAAATGCCTAGTTATATAGAAATATATAACCGTAATTGCGAAAGAAATCGGGAAGACTAAATTAATTATTTATAAACAACAAAAATATGGTATAATAATATTGCAAGATAGGTAAGGAAGTCGCGAGCCTTATTGAAAGTGGAAGTCATACAGCCATTTCTTGCTTTAATTATATGTATGAATTTTAATCTTAGTATGGAGGTTAGTTATGATATTTAAAATTAAAGAATGTAGAAAGTTTATGAAAGTGTGTTCTAAATGTGGTGAATTAAAATTAATAAAAAAGAGTTTTTATAAAAATAACCGCAAAAAGGATGGATATAATCAAGAATGTTTAGAATGTCGCAATAATAGATATGAACATAAATGCATAAATTGCGGTATTACTTTCAGAAGTAGTAAAAAAGAAACAAAATTTTGTTCAAGAAAATGTATGGGAATTCATAATACTACTAAAAAAGAAGTTACTTGTAATAATTGTGGAAAAACTTTTATAAAACAATGGAGTTTAATTAATAAACATAAACATCATTTCTGTTCTATTAAATGTTGTGCTGAATGGCAGAAAAATAGAATATTAATAAAATGTGATTATTGCAATGTAGAATATGAGACTACTCCTAGTAAAAGCAAATTACACGCTAATCATAATTTTTGTTCAATGAATTGTAGTAATAAATATAATGCTAAAAAAGGAAAAGATAATCCTAATTATAATCCTGATTTAACAGATGAAGAAAGAATTAATAGAAGAAAATTTATAGAATACAGTGAATTTGTTAAAAAGGTTTTAGAAAGAGATAAATATACTTGTCAATTAAGTGGACAGGTAGGAGGATCACTAGAAGTTCATCATTTAAATGGTTATCATTGGGATAAAAAACATAGAGTTGATGAAGAAAATGGCGTTACAATTACTAAAGAAATTCATAAATTATTTCATAAAATATACGGTAAAAAGAATAATACGAAAGAACAATTTGAAGAGTTTAAAATTAGATATTATAACGGAGAATTTTAAAGTGTAGTTTGATACCATAGACTACACTTTTATAATATAAATAATTAATATGTTAATCCGAGTGGAAGGCTATATTTAAAAGTATAGTCACACGCAGAGCGTAGATAGTGAAACTCGTAAGAGAATATAATCTATCCAAGAGTTCGCAACACCCTAACGTATAGTCGAGGGTGGAAAGGTACGCCAAACTATATTGAAAAATATAGAGTCTAGGATAAAAAGCCTAGAGTTAATACAATTTGGTTTTAACAGTAGGAGAATTAAGTACAGTACTAGGTGAATCTGCTTCTAGTGCTAAAGCTTATAATGTAGATTTAGATAACTTACTTAGTGGATATGTATCACTTACTAAAGCAGGTATTAATGTAAATCAATCAAATACCAAACTTAGAGCTATGTTCGAAGAATTAGGTGATACTGGTTCAAATGTAGGAAAAATTCTTGAAGAAAAAACAGGCAAATCATTTACTCAATTAATGGAAGATGGTAATTCTTTAGCAGATGTACTAAGTATTATAACTGATAGCGTTAATGGATCAAAAGATGATTTTAATGCTTTGTGGAGTAGTAGTGAAGCTGCAGGTGCTGGATTTGTAATTGCTAGTGAAGGTGGAAAAGTATTTAAAGATGCACTAAAAGGCATGGGAGAAAGTGCTGGCAAATGTAATGATGCTTTTGAAGAGGTTGCAAATACCAGTGAATTTAAATTTAAGAAAAGTATAAATGAAGTTAAAAATAGTGCTTCTAAATTAGGAGAATCTTTATTACCGGTTTTAGATGAAGTTTCTAAAGGTATTAGTAATGTTGCTAAATATATTTCCAAATTAAATCCTGAGACAGTTGTTGCAGTTGCAAAATTTGGAGCACTTGCTTTAGTGTTCGGAACTGCCATGAAAGCTACTGGATCACTTGTAGAAGGTTTAGGAAAAGGTGCGAAAGCATTATCAGGATTATTTAAAATTGCTGCAGATACTAAGTCATTTGGAAGTTTTTCAAAAGCTTTAGCTGAAAGTGATACTGCTATTGGTGGTTTAGTTAAATCTGCTGGTGGATTATCTGAAGTGTTTGGTGGATTTACTTTAACAGGTGGATTAATAGGGGGAGCCATAGCTGGTGTAGCTGCACTAGGATATGCTTTTTATGAAAATCAAAAATCATGTGAAGAAGGAGAAGCTGCTTTAGCTGCTTTAGGTGATGGTTATGGGGATTTTACAGGAAGAGTAAGAACAGAAAGTAGTGAATGGTCAAAGATATTTGGAACAGAATATACACTTAAATTTAGTGACCAATATAAAGATGCTTTAGCAAATAGTGAACAAGAAGTAGCAGGATGGGTTGACACTTTAAAAGGATATCAACAAAACATTTATGATATTCTAAACAATACAGAAATAGACCAAGGAACGAAAGAAGATGAAATAAAACAATTAATTAAAAACAGTTTGCCTCAAGTAGATTTAGAAGGTAATGTTAATAGCATGAAAGAATATCTTCGAAGCATGAACTGGGACGAATCAGATATTAACAAATATGTAGAAGCCTATAAAGAACAAATGAGCCAAGGAATGGAACAAATTAATGGAATAGAAGAAAAAGGATTAGAGTTATTAAAAAAATATACAACAACTACTACAGATGAAATGGGTAATATTATTACTAATGTAGATTTTGATTCTTTCAGTGAAGAATGGCAAGCTGAATTAGATAAAAATTCTGAAGTAATAATTAATATGACATCTACTACAAGTAAAGATATGGTTGAACAAGCAGAAAAAGGACTAATTGAACAACAAAGAGTATATGGTGATACAATAAAAGGAACATTAGAAGCTAGGTATAAAGAACTTGATGAAATACAAAGAATTAATAAAGCTAAATTAGAAGATGATTTAAAATATGCTAAAGAAAACCATGCAAGCCAAGCTACTATAGATAATATTAATAAACAAATATATGAATTAGATAGATTAGAACAAGTCCAAAAAGATAGCCTTTTACGTAGAGCAATGTATGATTCTGATTATGCTCAGAGTAATAAGATTGCAGTAGATCAAATCAATGAAGGAATGTGGCAAGTACAAGATACAGTTAATGGAACCAATACAATATTCTTTGATAATGAACAAAGAATGACTGAATGGGCTAATACTGTAGGATATAGCACACAATCTGTAACAGATGCTTTTGGTAATACGCATCAAGTTGTAGTCGATGCAGGTGGTGGAATAGTTGCAATGTTAGATGAAGGTGCTAGTACATTTGGATATTTTGGAAATGAAGCAACAGCAGCAATGCAAAAAGTTATAGACCAAGCAGGAGTAACTGAAGGAACTGCTGATCAAAAATTTGCTGCTATTTGTGGTGCTATTGATGATGGAACATTAAGCGCTCAACAATTTGGATTAACCGACCAAGAATTTTATCAAGTTGCTAGAGCAATGGCAGAAAGCAGTGGAGATGCACAAACATTAACTGGTAAATTAAAAAATATTCCAAAGGAAACAACAGCAAGAGTAGAAACTCAAATTAGAGGTGAAAGTAATTTAGACAGTTTTATTGGTAAATTAAGTAGTTTTGCTGGAAAAGTGTTTACAGCTACGGTAAATGTTGCAACACAAGGTATTGATGCAATCTCAGGAGTTTTAGGCAAAAAAGAAACTGGTGGTACTGTAAACGAAAGTGGTGTATATAACATCAATGAAGCAGGTGTAGAATTAGTAGATCCCTTTGGAACATCAACAGCTTCAAATTATTCATTAGGGGCAGCAGTACAAGGTGAATACGCATATCTTAACCAAGGTACTAAAGTAACTAATGCTTTAATGACTACCCAAAAAATGAATGATATGGTAAATACGAGAGTTGACCAAAGGTTTTTAAATATAGATAAAAGATTAGATAGACTTTGCACATTATTAGAAAGAGCAGGTATAAATACTGGTTCTAATATAAATGTGACAATGAATAATCCTAACTTTACAGACCAAAACTCACAAAAGAAAAAGTTGAATGAAATGGTAACACTTATAAAGGGGGTTAAGAGATAATGATAGATTGTACTTATATAGAACTAAACGGATTAATTCTTTATCCTTCTGTAGATTACGTAGCAAGATTAGATGGAATAATGGATTTTCAAAAAGATGTAAGTGAATCTGAATTGTTTTATGATGGTGCTTTTTATGGCAGTTCAAAAATTACTTCTCGAGATCTTACTTTAAGTGTAATAATTAAACATCAATTTAACGTTAATGAAAATAAAGCAGAAAAGCAATTAAATTTCATACTAAAAGAAGAGAATATTAAACTAAGATTTAAGTTAGAAAATGATGATGATTTCTATGAGTGTACAGTAAATTGCACATCTAAAGCTGCAAATGTTGATGAAATTGCATGTACATTACATTTAAGTAATCCAAATATATATAAATCACAAATTACAACTGAATTAGAGAAAATAATGCAAGGCGGTTTCTATTTTACTCCAGACGGATTTACTATAAGTGGAAACGGATTTGAATTTAATGAAACGCTAATAGGTAATATAGCAGAAATACTAAATCTTAGTACTACCATATATCCTACTTTTAATATAAAAGGAGATACAGATTATATTAATATATCTAACTTAACTACTGGAGAAGTTTTAAAAATTAATTGTAACATTTCATCCGAACATACCTTGTTTATTGATTGCAATCCATCTTCAAGAAAGATTAGGTACAATAATAAATCTTATATGAGATATAAGTCCGGAAATTATATAAGTTTAGTAAATGGCTCTAATATAATAAAAGTAGATTATTCCGGATCATGCACAGTTGAAATATCATATAAGGAAGTGATTTAATGTATTACTTAAAATTATATGATAGAAATAAAGTGTTAAAAGATAATTGTGAGATATATTTATTTTCTAATCTTACTTATACTAAAACATTAAATGGTACTGGAAATTTAAGTTTTAATACCCCTATTAGGTATATAAAAGAAAATGAAATTAATATCCTACCGGGCGATTGTATAGAACTATATTTATCAGAAAACAATTCTGAAGAATGTATATGGTGGGGTGTTGTAGTCAATCCTTCTAATACATCATTAAACCAAATGAGTGTTGTATGTGAGGGATATTTTTCATGTCTCAAAAACCGTATGCAAAAGCATCTATTTGACTTTGCGATATCTAGTAATAATATGGATTACTTAGAAGAAACATACACAAATGTAGGTCACGGAGAATTAATTTTAAGTCTGTTAGGCACACAAAATTATTATGATAATACAGGCGTAACTCAAGGAATCAATAAAGATTACTCTAAAATAAAAACAACTCGAGTTATTAAATGGGACGACAAACTAGATGAAAAAATAAATGAATTTATAGAAGAAGGCTGCCTATATTTCAATATAGATCAAAACCGTAAAATGAACATATATTCTGAATACGGAGAAGATAAATCAGAGTTCTATATAGTACATGATGGTAATTTAATAGATTGTAGTCAGGCTATAATAGATTACTCTCAGATAATTAATCAAGTGTATGTTTTGAATCAATTTACAGAAGAGTTAGAAGATGGCTCAAGTGTAGATAGAAGTGTTTACTATATAGCAGAAGATAAAGAAAGTATAAAAACATTTGGATTAAGACAAGAAGTACTTAGTGTTAACGATATAAGATTGGTAGAAACAGCTAAAAAAAAGGCCGAACAAGAACTAAAAAAAGTATCTTCTCCTATTGTAAATATAGAATTAGAAGCCAATATAACTGATGATTTGGACATATTTCATATAGAACCGGGTGATTATATAGGAATAGATTCAGAATTGTTAAATTTAAAAGGGAAATATAGAGTAATGGAATATACAGTAGATATTTCTAATAATACAGTAAAAATTAATTTAGGTAATTGCATATTCAGAAAAAATAATATTGTAAGTTATAGATATTAGAAAGGAGTAGGAAAATGGCAGAAAAAATTTATCCTGTTGCATCAAGTAATCATGTTTATTATACATCTGATATACAAAATTTAAATAAAACATTAATTAAGGATAAAACTTTAATATTATCAACATCTTTAAAAGTTACAGCAAAAACAAGCCCGAACATGACAGTTTCGGTATCATCTGGTTCTGCTTTTAATAATGGAATGTTTTATCAAAATAGTGCTACTGTTAGTTTAACTATAAATAGTAATACTGGCTCACTCCCAAGAAAGGATGCTATTTGTGTAGAATTTAATGGTGCAAATAGCAAACTTGTTGTAATAGAAGGACATCCTGCAACAAGTCCAGCACTCTCAAGTACAGCTACAGATAGTGGTCACATTTTATTAGCAGAAGTATTAGTTGGCGTAGGTGCAACAAGTATACAAACGTCTAATATAACAGATAGAAGAAATTACCCTGGACAATATATATTAGAAAGTTTAGATAAATCTATCCACACATTAGAAGATAAAGTTAAAAATTTAGAAGATGGTAAGCTAGTGACGTATTACAATCATACGCAGAATGATAACTTTATTTTAAATACAAACTTAATGGAATTTAAAGAAACAACTATGAAAATATCTAGTATGTATTTCTATTTAAGTCCTAATTATATAGCATCAACTAAAATTGATGGGAAAAATTATAGTGCTATTACTTTACCTTACTTTTATAGCATAGGTACTACTTATTCTGTTAATGTAAATTTATCAACAAACCAAGATGCAATTCTGTCTGGTAAATTCAGTGGAGATATTTTGTTTACATCACCTACTTCTAAAGGATTTAACATTTATATTCCTAATAATACAAATGATGCTTACGATTGTACATTATTTATTAATGTAGTAGGTAAATAGGGTGATAAAATGAATTTAAAATTTTATAAAAATGGTTATGATCCGAGCAAAAAGTATATTTTGTATAAAAAAATAGATAATGCTAATGGAAGTATAGAATACTACAAAGAAATTGAAAAAACAAAAGAAGAATTATATGTAGAAGAACTACAAGATGTTAAAGAGCAACTAAATGCTGCTCAAGAAGCAATAGACTTTTTAATTGAGGTGGGAGGTGATGTATGATGGCAGGATATTTGGCTATGAGAATTGAAGGCGGACATTTGGATTATAGTATAGTCTACAGAAAAAACTATAGACAATTTAAGGAAACTGTAGATGATATTTTAATTTTAGATGGATACCAAGATTTAATTCAACCAGATCCAAACTTATAAGAAAGGGGAATGATTTATGAATCCTATTACTAAAAAGCAAATAATAATGAAATGTTTAGCAGATGGAGATACTACAAAATTACCTAAGCCTAGTTCCAAAATAGAAACCTATCTTTATATTTGGTGTAAAGGTAGTGGAAATATACCAACGCCGGCAAATAAAGAAGAGATGTATTTTGCATACCTAGCAAGTCAAGCAGGTGGATCAGGATTTAATGGTGCTTTACCTAAGCCCGAAAGCAGAACAGAAATATTTTTACATGCTGTAGCAGAAGGAACTACACCTGCTTTAAAAGCTCATAGTAGATATGAATTATTTTTAAAAGGCATTGCAACTGGTGGAAGTTCTGTTATGCCTATTCCACAGACAATAGAAGAATATTATCTTAAATACTTAGCAGAAAATATGCAAGATGATAACACTTACGGAGAAATAGTTTTAGATAAGGCCACATTAACAATAAATGAAAACGCTACAGGTACTATCCAAGTTAAACTTAGCAAAGCTCCTAGCGTAAATCAAAATGTTGCAATAACTTTAAACAATGGTAATGCAAGCGTAAATAAAACTACATTAACTTTCACACCACAAAATTATAATACTTATCAAACAATAACAGTAACAGGAACACACCTTGCAGGAAACTTTAATAACAACCAATGTGTATTAACTTTTAAATCTAAGAAAACTGTAGCTACTAAGACTTGTACAGTAACAGTAAATAACATAGATGCAGATACTACTCCTTATATGTATTATGGTAGATTACCTATAGCAGATGTAGGTGGTAGTGTAATACAATATGATGCAATTACTGAAGCTATGATATTAAAAGGTGCTGCCGATGGTAAGCTAACTAAATCTACACCTAGTACTTTAGGAAAAACAAGTTTAGGTTTATATAGTGAAACAGCTAACGGAGATTACCAAATTGTAGTAGTTCCTACTGCTAAAAATTATTCAGTAACTAAAGACAATGGATTTGGTGGCAAAGTTCCTTTCGATGAAGATATATCAGGAGCCAATGGCATAGATGTTACAATTAATACAGTACCTTGTAAGTTATATGGTGAAATGCTATCAGCTCAAGGTGAAACATTTATTTATATAGATTAGGAGGTAATAAAATAATGGCAACAGATTTTAGTTATGGCAATAAAACAATTAATATTAGTGGGCCCGCAAAACCATCAGGTAAAAATCAACCTTTAGATCCAAGAACTGAGGTTAAATTATATGCAGATATAAAAAACATACCTTCTCCATATATAGGTATGATTATTACTGTTTTAGAAGATGAAACAAACTCTAATAAAATGACAGATTATAAAGTACTTTCTTTAAAAGCCGATAGTCTTGGTGTAGCAAATTCAGTTGTAGATCAAGTTCAAAGATATGTAGATTATTTAGGAGCTTCTAGCGGCGGAAACGTATCTCAAGAAGATATAAATACAGCTGTTAATAATTATCTTACAGAACATCCTGTGGCAAGTGGAGCTACAGCAGAACAAGCTGCTCAAATAGAAGCTAATAGAACAGCTATTGGTGATGAAAATAGTGGTTTAATAAAAGAAATAAATGATGTTAAAAATACAGAACTGCAAAATTTAAATACCGCTATTCAAACTTTAGAAACTTTAGTTGGGGTAGATGAAACGGTAGGGGATAAAAGCGGCTTACCTAGTGGAGATGCCAATGTAATTGCTAGTATTAACAGAATAGATAGAAAAACTACTACAGGAAATGGATTAACATCAGAACAAATACAACAATTATCAATTGCTTATGAACATTCTCAAAGTACTCATGTAACTTCTGATGACTTAAATACTAAAGTTGATAAAATAGATGGGAAAGGATTATCCACTAACGATTATACAACTGATGATAAAAATACTTTATCTAATTTAAAAACAGTTGTTGGTAACGGAACAGAAGGATTGGTAAAAGAAGTTAATGATTTAAAACAATATGGAATTAGCCAAGATAATATAAATAATGCAGTTAGCAGTTATCTTGCAGATAACCCAATTGTAGATACTAATAAAATTGATAGAATAACTGAATTAGATTGCGTAAGAGATATAATAACAAATCCTTTAAAAAGATGTAATATAGCTTTATTGGGCGATAGTATAACTTATGGAGTTGGTGTAGATGAAGGAAGTGGGTTAAGTTGGGCTGATAAAATAACTCAATATATAACTGAAGAAATTCCTAAAATAGCAACATACTATTTAACTAAAGGCAGTTGTAATATACATGGAAAACATTTAAAAGACATATATGTGAAAAGTGGTGCAACTCAAATAGCAGGTGTAGGTTTCTTTAATGATACATTAGGAAATGAAGAAACATTAGATGGAAGCGAATATTTTGAATTAGAATTTTATGGGAATAATATAGATATAAATTATTGGGCATCATATAACGGAGTAATTTTCGATGTTTATGTTGACAATATATTCCATGGCAAATTAAATTCTACATTAGATTACCCTTCTCCATATTCAATAAGAAACTTATCGGATTCTAAACATATATTAAAATTAGTTGCAACCGAATGTACAAGAGGTAGAGATTTATCAGGTATTATTAATTCTGTAACAATAGAAAGAAGTATTAGAATAGAAAATAGAGCAGTTTCAGGTGATGGTTCAGGTTCTTTAATAGCAAATGATACAAATTTCAAAGAAGATGATGATATTTACTTTATTATGTATGGCACAAACGATAGGTTTAGAAACGTAGATAAAACTGATACTATGCAACCATATTTTCAAGCAGTAAATAAAATAAGAACTACAAACCCCGATGCAAAAATAGTAATAATGACACCTAACCCAATACCTTCAGAAGACCAACTTATATATACTTTTGAACAATATGAAGTTGCTAATATTTTAGGTATATTATCAAGCAATTTAAAAACTGGATTTATAGACAACTTTAATTATTTTGTTGAATATATAGACAATAAAGGTGTTTCTCTTGATACATTGCTTGCTGACGGATTACATCCTAATGAGTCGGGATATATTTTATATTTTAGAAATATCCTTAAAAATTTACATTTAAGTTATCCTTATAATAAAAATACTACTAGAATACTTCCTGATATAACAACTGATACAGAGTCATTAGTTTTAACTATTGGGGAAACTAAAAATATAAATATTAACACAACAACTAAAGAAGTGGCAACAAATAATCAGAAAGTTTATATAAGAAAAGATAATAATAATATATTTATCAATAAGAGTAGTGTAAACGTATTTAAAACAGATACACCTATTACGGTAACAGGAAGTATTTTGGGGGAAAGTGTTATTACTCTTACTGGTTTTAAAAATGAATTAACTATACCTGTAACTGTTGTATCAAGTGATGGAAATACTTATGGAGATATAGTATTATCTGAAACTACAAAATCTATTAACGAAGGAGAAAGTTCTACTTTTACTGTAGCATTAGATAAAGCTCCAACTAACGAACAAGTCATTAATATAAGCGTTAATAATTCAAATTGTACTGTTAATCCAACTTCTTTAACATTTACAAGTGACAATTATAATGTTCCTCAAGAAGTAACTATTACAACTGTTGTTGATAGTACGAGCTATGTAAATAAAAGTTCAATAATAACATTATCAAGTGACAATGTATCAAGCAAAACAGTTGGTGTAACAATTGTTAATATAGACAAAGCGCCTACAGAAGACACTACTGTATCTGTAACTGGTATAACATTATCAAAAGAAACTTCTTCGTTAACAGTGGGTAACAGTGAAACATTAACTTATACTATAATTCCTTCTAATGCTACAAATAAAAATGTAACGTGGTCAGTGAACAATAGTAATGCTAGTGTCACTCAAGGAGGTGTTATTACAGCAAATACCGCAGGAGAAGCAATAGTAACTGTTACAACAGCAGATGGAAATTATACTGACAGTTGCACATTTACAATAGTTGCAGAAAGTGGAGGTGGTCCAGAAGAATTACCAACAGAAGCAAGAGGATTAATAATAGATGGTGTTTCAACTAGCGACTTAACTACAGGCTTTGTTTATTATCCTGCATCAGATACTTATGGCATGGTATTTACAGATATTGAGAATGGTATAAAATATGGTAATCCATTGGCAGGAAGAGTGAATGGAGGATGTATAGATATGTCTTCTCAATTTAGAGCAGGAAAAGATTATCGAATTGATTTTCATATTAAATATGATGCAACAGGTTTTTCATTCACCGATGCTCAAGAAAAAGATATATTATCAGTTAATGTCACAAGCGATAATTGGTACGCATCATATAGAAGTACTATAGATTGGTATACTGCAACTTTAACAGTTAAGTCAACAGATGCTGCAGTTGATAAAGATGTGTCTATGTTAATAAAAGTTGCAGATGATGCAGTTATAAATTCTAAAGCAGGTATTTACTTTAAGTCATTCCAAAGTGATGCCAACTTCTATGTAGAATTAACCAATTTAACAGTTACAGAAATTGATAGGTGATTAAAATGAAATTAAAAGATAATTATATAAATAACATTAAAGATGCGATACAATTATTAAAAGATTGTGTAACACTTAATGTTTTAAACAAAGAAAAAATTAGTATAGCTACACAATATATATTAGATTGCTTTATTGAAGATGGTAATACTTTTAGTTATTCAATTCTTACATTGCCATATATTTCAACTTATGACTTTAAGGAAAAAGTAAATATAAAAGAGGATGTAATAATTCCTCTTTATATTACTGATTATTATCAAAAAGAATATTTATATGAAGATAGTTCAGAAACATTTACTATTAATTACGAAATAGAAGGAAACACATATACATTAAATAATATTCCTGCAGGTGACTATAGTTTAAATTTAGGTAAATGTTCTTCAATAGGAGAAAAGGAAATATGGATACAAGTAATAGATAAAAGAGGTATTAAGTCACAAAAGTTATATAAATGGGTATTAATAATAGATGAAACTTATGAAATAACTGAAGCACAAACTTATACTATAACTCAAGAAGACTTAGATAGATATGGTATAAAAAATACAAATAGTACTGATGATACAGATATGACTAATACTAGATTAGGATTAACTGCATTATTTAAGGAAATAAAAAATAATGGATACAGAAAAGCCATTCTACTTAATGGAACTTATAGAGTTAATTATACTGCAGATAGAAGCCAACCAATTTTTATACCTAGTGAATTTACTTTAGACTTAAACCAAAGTACTATAAAACTTAACCCAGAGAATGAAGAAGCTAATATGATGATAAATATGAAAGATTGTTTCGATTCTCATTTAATAAATGGAACTATAGAAGGAGATTATGCTGAAAGATTAGCTGACGGCACAACTGTAAGCAATGGAGGAGAAGGTTCTAATATTGCAGTAATAAGTGGAAATTCAAGGTATACTACTATTGAAAATTGTACTATAAGTTATGCTACTGGATACGCTTGTACTGTAAATTATGGAGAATGTTATTCAAGAATACCATTAAACCCTGATAATGTAAATTTTAGAAACAATATTTTTATAAATAAAAATACAGGAGAAGAGTATGAAATGGAAGGAGTTATGACTTCGACAAGCATTGATATAAGTTCAATGATAGCACATGGGTATATAATGTATGGAGTTTTATTAATGCAAGGCGGAATGTCAGGAAATTCTTTTTACTGTTTTTATAACTTTTACGATGAGAATAATTTATTTATAGAACAAGTTGTTTCTCATCAATATAGACATATAAAAATTCCTGAAAGAAGTAAATATTTAAAATTAACATTAATAGGAAATAACTTTACTCCTACAGCTGCAACGCATCAATTACAAAATTGGCAAAGACCAATTAATTGTGGATATATAAATAATGACTTTTTAGAAACAAGGACTTGTGCATTAAACCCAAACCAATATCAAGATTTAAGATTAAAAAATTTAAATTTTACTAGATGTGGTTACTCAATAACTCCTGTACCTTTTGATTTTGAAGATGGATGGCAAAATAGTATAGATACGTATATAAACAATTGTAATATTATAGAAAAAGCTTCTTCATCTACAGCAGGTATGATATTCTGTTCAGGTTTTAATCATGTATTAGAAAATTGCTCAAAATTAGGAAGAGTTGTCGCTAGAGCAGGAGTAAACGGATGTGTATTTAGAAACAATTCTAATACTTATACTTCATTTGAGTATGATAACAGAAATAGAGCTTTTAGTGGATATGGAAGAATTTATAATAATGATTTCAAAGAAGGAGGATGTGTTTTTAAAAGCATAGAAGATAATTATAGAATTATAAAAAATTGCAATTTTTATGATTCGACCTCAAATTATTCTAATTTAAAAAACTGCACATTTGATTTCTCTTATCCTAAAAATTCTAATGTTGATATGACGATATTTTTAACAGATAATCATTTATACAATTGTACAATTAATAATTCTCCAGATTACACACTCAGAGTAAGCAATACAAAATTTATAAATTCTGAATTAAATAATTGTAAATTTGATGTTTATAAGGATGTTTTATTTGAAAATACAATTATAAACAATTTAGATATTCGTCCTGGTGATGAAGGGGGAAGTGTGACTTTTAATAATTGCAATAATATTGTTGATTTGTATATGCTTCACGCTACTCATATATCACCTACGTTCACAACAAACATAGAAAGCTGTAATATAACTTTAAATGCTAGAGAAATGATTTATGGTAGAAATAATAATAGAATTATAAATATTATTAATTCTGAAATAAATATTATTGCAGAAGGTATTAACGTGATCAGAGTTGCTTCAAATGTAGGATTCAATAATGAAACATATAATATTCAAAATTCTGTGTTTAATTTAAATGGTGGACAAGTTATAAATGGTAATTTTAATAATGCAGTAACACCACCAGTAATTATTAATACTATAAATAATACTATAAATAATGGTGCGCTAATTAATGATCTAGCTTTAACTAAGCCAGATATAACAATTAATGAAAGTTAAATTTAAAAAAATATTAAGTATAAAAAAATAAGATGGTGACATAAGTGTCAAGTAAAAAAGCTATTGTACTTAGTGAAAGAAGGAAGTTTAGGTTCTTACAAAGTAAGATCAAGAAAAATATTTGGTATTAATACTGATAATTTTGTTAAATAAATTTATAAGGGAGATGGGGCAAATATGAGAGGAATGATAATATGGATCAAGAGCTTTTAAAATTTGCCATTAGTCAAGGGCTGTTCGCAGCCCTTTTTGTATGGCTACTAATAGACACTAGAAAAGAATCTAAAACTAGAGAAGAATCTCTTAACAAAACAATTGAAGAAAATAAAAAAAGTGCTACAGATAGAGAAGATAAACTAAACAAAGCGTTAACTGAAAATCAAATTATATTAGTTGAAAA
>ERZ1026772.566-NODE-566-length-26048-cov-5.506290_pt1 | contig 26048 bp, 20 predicted proteins | sample MGYA00380124_ERZ1026772 | MGnify/ENA primary metagenome ERZ1026772 (study PRJEB33269, sample SAMEA4719760) | human gut metagenome | biome: human-associated habitat; feature: organic feature; material: feces | place: Cameroon | collected 2013-10 ...
GGGTGTGGCTTTCCTTATTTCCTACATGCCCGAAAGGGATGCCAAGGCTTTGACTGCCGACTTCTTGTTGGAGAATGTGTCGTATGCCTATAAGGCGAGAGCTGAATTCCCATGGGCTAAAGATGTGCCTAAGGATATTTTCTTGAACGACGTGGTGGCTTATGTCAACTTGAACGAGAACCGCGAAAATTGGCGTAAGGACTTCTACAATCGTTTCAAGAAATACGTGGCTTCTTGTAAGACGATGCGCGAGGCTATTGATTCTGTAAACAAGAATGTGCGCGACGAACTGATGGTTGATTATAATACGAAGCGTGAGAAACCCGACCAGGCTCCTTATGAGTCTATGCGTCAGCACATGGCTTCTTGTTCGGGCCTGTCCATCTTGCTTACTGATGCTTTCCGTGCTGTAGGCATCCCTTCGCGTGTGGCTGGCACTCCTGCTTGGTATGACGATCGTGGCAACCACAACTGGAATGAGGTGTGGATTGACGGCAAATGGCGCTTTACTGAGTATTATCCTTCTGAAGACTTGGATAAGTCGTGGTTCCTTACTGATGCTGGCAAGGCCATCAAGGAGGACTTGCGCAAGGCCATATATGCCGCTTCCTTCAAGCCAACTGGCTCTTACTTCCCCTTAGTTTGGGATATGGACCTCCGCTATGTTCATGCCGAGAACGTAACCGACCGCTACACCAGCTTATATAGAGCACAACTGTCGGCTGTTCCCGATGACGACAAACACGTTGCCTTAAGAGTAATGGTGTTTAAGGACAAGGATCATGCAGAAGATTCTGGCGATCGTGTAGCTACCAACTTGGACGTGTTCAAGGGTGAAGAAAAGCTTTTCGGCGGTCGCAGCACTGGTGCCACTCAGGATATGAACGATGTCCTCACCTTCAAAGTAGAAAAGAACCAGTCGTATACCATTAAATATATGAATGGTAACGGCGTGTTGGAGACACAGAACGTGGAAGTGGGTGATAAGACTACGACGTTGAAATTGTATATGAAGTAAATCCCTCTTGCTAAATGTTGCTTCGGCTGCTATTTCTGTTGAATGATATAGAAATAGCAGCCGTTGGTCGTATCCTACGGTATTTTGTGAAATTAACCGTAGGTTATTACCTTGTTTTAAATAATAATGTGTCATAGATTTAAACTATGATGTGCTATATGAGGCTATTATATAAAATGGTTTTCTGAAAAAAATATGGACGAATGTGATATTTTTCTAATATTTGTTCGTCCTTTTAAGAGAAAATATGTAATTTTGTGCTTAGACTATCATGTCTCAGGAAAAATATTAGTGCATGAATAAATTTTGCATTGGTATATAATGAGATAGCTCACGCCGTGCCTAGTGTGGTGAAGTCGTAAGACATATCTATACAAAGCGGGCTTTGGGTGGGAAGATAGTCTAAGACATATTTAAGGCGTTTACTCAACGCTAAGTTTGAGACACATCGAAATCTAGCAAATTACGATAATCCTGTCTTGAATGTAGCAACGGTAGATGTCCCGGGGTGTGATTACATCAATCCCGTGGAGACCTTGTAAGCACGTATTGTACCCTTATGGGTGTATTGTATCTGTTTACGGAGGTCTCTTTACGGCTGCGTATATCATATCGGCGTGGGCTCTGACGTTGTCTGTTCAACTTAGATAGGCAGTGCTAGAGCCTCGATGTGTGGGACGGACAACAGGACGACTCACGCTTTTTTGTGTCTGTGTATCAAGTCAAGTCTTTGATAAGATACCATCACGATATGGAAAAATATTGCACCACATCAGATGTAAAATTCACAGTAGGAGACAATCAATCTCCTCCATGCGCTGGACTTGCCTCCAACGTCCTCCCCGAAGTTCAAAAAACTATAAAACCTATGAACTTACAAACAGGGGTGTCCACCAAATGTGTCCAACCGAAAATAGCTATATGCCATAACAGAAGTCCTGAAGAAACTCCTCATTGGTATGCACTTCGCACCACTTACGGTAGGGAAAAGAAAGCATATGATTATCTTGTCAGTAAAAATGTTGTTGCTTTTTATCCTACGTTGAAGAGTATAAAGATTGTTGATGGCAAACGTATAATAATTGAAAAATCACGTATTCCTAATGTATTTTTTGCTTACGGCACAGAAACAGAACTAAAGACTTTTGTTTACAATAATATTAACCTTCCTTTCCTCCGCTTTTATTATCGCCATTTTCACATTGGTAATAAGATTGTCAAGGAACCATTGGTTGTGCCTGACAGTCAGATGAACAGCCTAAAGATAATTTGTGATGTTGAATCTGAAGATATAGTAGTTTCGACAGAAGAAATTGAAAAATTTAAGACTGGCCAGAAAGTGAGAATAATAGATGGTAAATTTAAAGGTGTAATAGGAATGGTTGCTCGTTATCACAGCCAGCAACGTGTCGGAATTGTTATCGACGGCCTTCTGACTGTATGTACTGCGTATGTACCAAGTGCATTTTTGGAAAACGTTGGGGTATAGTAATTCTATATGTATAATAGATAAGAATCAGAATATCATATGAACGACTCGTATATTAATTATATAATTGAAAGATTAAGAACGGGAAATAATTACTCTTCACAATTCAAGTCGGCTATAACAGCGGTTGATTGTTATGGCGCAGATGGTACGTTCTATCTTTTACAATTTTACCATTCAGAATGTTTTTTGTTTAAGTGTTGTACTAAAAATGAAGAACAACAGAAAAGAGTTGGTATAGCGTCTTGGAAAAGGTTTGATCATGGACTGTGTGAGGTATTCAAAAACGACTCTCAGGAATTGATAGAAAAATATGAATATGCCTTTTATGTTCATAATTATACATGTCAATATGATCATTTTTATGATACTTTGTCGTCAAATCTGCTCGAATATACAAAAAGTGTAGATGTTGCCTTGAAGGATATAGAGTTTGAGTCTCAGTTGCCGGTTTATGTATGTGGCTTGGATAGGTATATAACCAAGTCTGTAATGTATGCCTTGCAGAAGAAGGGCATGGTGGTTGTGATGATGCAAAAAAGAGACGGTTTAAAATTGAATGAGGCTAAACGTGTGTTTCATATGCAGGATTTTGGTAGCATGTGTTTAAATACATCTGTTGCATTGTCTGTCTCCGATTGTTTTGCACCTAAGACTATATACGTTCCTTTAAATGAAAAGACTTTGTGCTCTGAATTTTGTAATGGTAAGTCTTGGAAGGATTTACTTACAGATATCAATACAGATGATAGTTGCATTATCAATACGATACCATGTAAATGCGTGATGGTAAAGATGAAAATAGACATATTTAATAATGTGTTTTGTTCTGTCTTGAAAGGTGGAAATCATCAAAAAACAATCCTTCTGTATAATGCTCTTGGTGTGAGCATTCCTACGGAAAAGAAAGGTGTTTCGTATTCCCCAACTGAATCTTCCATTGTAGCGCATGCGTCTTCGTTAAAAAAACAAGATGGGTTGATAGATAAAGAAAGTCCAAAGCCTGTTTTCCCACAGAAAAGATATGAACCGGTGGAAGGATATGAAGGGTTAAAGTTAGAAACCGACGGAGTAGTTCCATATAATATTGAAGATCTATTTGGCTATTATCTTCTTGATAATGGTGGAGTTTCAGAAATTTGTTTCAGGGATGCGTATTTGTATCAAAATATATATTTGTTAGAGGCGTTTATTCATGAAGTATTGACAAAACTTGGAGATAAACTCACAAAATTCCGCACTTTTAAGATAGTGACACTTCCTGACGAGGTGATTGAGAAGAAACACAAAGATAAACTGATTTCGTTGAATAAAGTAAAGTCAATGTCTGAAGATGATGAGAAAAATAAATCTAACATAGAAAGACAATTGAAGAAGCTTAAAAGATTTAAATCGAAAATTATTTTTATCAAAAACGAATTCAAAGCAAGGAATATTATGCTAGTGCGAGAATTCCTAAATGAAGAAGATCCGGAAGGTGAGCACAAAAGAACAATGATATTAGATAATGGGTGGTGTATAGATTTAGAAGGGGGATTGAATAAGTTATTCTGGAATAAAAATGAAATGGATAATGCGAAGTGTGGTAAAACTACCTTGTATTATTATCATAAAGGTGATAGAACAGATAGTAGTGGAAACCCATACTATCCTCCTAAAAGAGGTAAACCATGCGTCGTAAAACTAATAACTAATAAAGAAAAGAACTTAACGCCAGAAAAACTGTTTGCCTACTATCTTCTATATAAAGATGGTACATCTCGTGTTACACTACGAGATAGATACCTTCTTACAAATCCCGAAATGTTGAAGACTTTCATCATTAAGTTGAGGGGAATTTCTCGAATTGCAAACAGAGATAACAGCAACATTAAAATTGTAAATCACTTTACTTTGTACTTCAATAGAATAACTAAGAAAAATCAAGCATCCTTTAATGAAAAATTTGCAAACATGAAAGATGGTGGAGTATTTTTTGAATTGAAAGAACTATCGCCTAAAGATAAAGAGGGAAATCATAAACGAACTCTTATATTTGAAGACAATGGGTGGTGCATAGATTTAGAAGGTGGACTTGATAGATTGTACGATAGTGAAACAAAAATGAGAGATGGTATTTGTCAGAATACGACATTATATTATTGTAAAGAATTATGATAGACTTGAAACAAATGATGGACTCTGTCTTATTGACTGAGTGCAAAAAAGAGATAGAAGAGCAGTTGGCTTCGATAGCCTCACATGATAACTACATGAAACGTGCTGTGTTGCTTTGTTTTCTTGGCGAAGCTGTTCTTGGGGAGATAGCAAAGGAGAATCCTGAAAGATTTATAAAAGAATTGGGAGACTATTTGAATAAAGTTGCAAAGGACAATAAGGAACAGTTTGATCTTCTCAATGCTCATGTCAAAGAGAATGGAAGTGTAATTAAAAATATAGACAGTATATCAGAAGAATTACGTGAGCTTGCAGCTAAAACTAAATCGCTTCTCTCAGAATATGACACACGTTTGGCCGAAGTGTTAAGAGCAAGAGACAACCTTCCTGTTTGTAAATTATGATCGGGAGAATTATAAATATTCTTGATGTGGAGCGATACGGCACAAGGTCACTTGGCCCTGGTTTGCGTTATGCTATATGGACGCAAGGTTGTCCTTTCAATTGCCCTAAGTGCGCAACACCAGAAGGACGTCCTGTTGTTGCTGCTAAAATTATAGAAACAGACAGGTTGGCAGAAGATATAATTTGTAATGATGCAATATCTGGCATTACCATCAGTGGCGGTGAGCCATTTTTGCAAGCTGCATCAGTAGCAACTTTGTTGAAAAAGGTGAAAGAGTCGCGCCCAGAACTAACCGTTATCATTTTTACTGGCTTTTTGAAAGAAAATATGTTTTCAAAAGAAGCATTATTAGTCTTGTCTATGACAGATTTGCTTATAGATGGACAGTATGTGGACAAACTAAATGATGGTGTTGGACTACGGGGTTCGTCAAACCAAAGATTACATTTTCTGACGGATAGATTGCTCCCATACAAAAACGAACTAATATCAGGAAAAAGACAAGTTGAAATTAAATTAGTACATAACCAAATTGATGCCATTGGCATTCCTTTTAAATAATAATTATTATGAGCAGAAAGTACAAAGTGTCGAGTATAAGTCAGGCAGATAATGCCATAAACGACTTAAATGACGATATAAATAGAGCCTTGGATAATGTAAATCAGCGTCTCAACAATATTAGAGTTGAGGCTAATCGTACTGCACAGATTAGAGCACGGCAAGAAGCGGAGCGTGCAAAATATGAAATGCAAAAGCGTCTTAACAGTGCCATAAGTGGTGTCAATGCTCGTATTGACCGTGTGGATGCTGAGCAGAGACAAAGATTGAATAAGGTGGCAGGTGAAATATATGATAGTATTATTCTGGTAAATGATAACCTTCATGATGCTATTAATCAGACACGCATAGGACTTGAACGTAATATAAGTGCACTTGAGCGACGTACCAACAAAAATATGTGCGCTCTTGAAGAGCGTACAAACAATCGTATAAACCAAATAAACAGTTATCTGAGACAGTTGGAAACAAATGTTGCCAAGAGATTTGAGGAACAGCAGTCACAGATAGACAGCCATTCTATACAGATAGGTAATCTTAACAGTAAGGTAGATGCTATCCTTGCACAAATGGCAGATGAGCGACAGAGGCGTATAGAAGCTGTAGGTATTGCACATGGAATAAGAAAAGCAACTTATGACCGTGTGGATATAGAAAGATTTGCTCCAGCACAGTCGCAAGAGATTGATAGGCGCATGACTCTGCTGAGAGAGCCATACGACGAGGGCACTGTAGCTGCAGCTAAAGACTTAATACTAAGAATTCAGATGGCAGAAGAAGAGGCTTTACGCAATAAAATCATTTATGATACTATTCATGCTGAAGCCATTTCTATGCTTGAAAAAACACTTGAGGAGGTAAATAAAAACAGGGAAATTAGCATATCTCATCCAGACTCACCTGAAGACACAGCTATAATAGAAACCGATTTTTGGAATCATGGTGAATATGGAAAGCTGCTTGCAGAACTTGAAAACCTAAAGAATGAGCTTCGACATCAACCCACAGTAGATAGAATGAGGGAGATATTGGAAAGTACAGCAAAGTGCGAGGTAAGGCTTTCTGGTATGATAGCAACTGCGACGGAAAGAGCCATCTTGAGTGAAAACCGTGTGGTTATAACAGAAGACATAATCTCTGCTCTTACTGCTCAAGGATGGAATATAGAGAAAATGGCAGATGGAAATGATGCAGTTGGTTATCTTGGTGGAGAAGAGCAGGACAATGATTGGCGTGAAGGTGTGTTTGCCGTATTACAAAGCATGAACGGTGAAAGAATTTCAATAGTAGTGCGTCCAAATGATAAAGAAGTTGACAACGACATTATCTTCCACCGAAATGATATTAACGATGTTTCGGAGAAAGAATATATGCTTTCGCTTGAACGTATCAAGCGACAGATTGCCAAAAGCGGTTATGTGTTAGGTCCGACAGAAGTGCCAGCTGATGGTGGTAATACTGAGATTCCTGAGATGACAGACGCAGCAAAGTTAGGTAGACGTGGAGCTGCAAAGATAATAAATCAGAGAACAGTGAGAAGATAAAATGTTGAAGTTATTATGAGAGTCAGACGTATTGAAAATTTCAACTTGGCTGATAGACCTCTGTTTTCAGGTATATATGGACCAGGTGTAAAGGATGATTACATAGGTCCTGACCTACGCCGTTATGGAATATGGGAGATGTTATTTCTTACATTCCGTAGTCAAGGATTTCATGTGGTATTCTACAGTCAAGATCCAAGTAGGAATTTTTTCAGTTTTCGTAAAGACGACTTGGTGGAGTTGTTCAATTTGCGTAACAATTCTTCAAAATCAACTACTGGAGGAAGATATGTAGCTAACATTGCAAGCCCATTTGGAGGAAGACGTAGAAAGTCTGCTGCCAATCAGTCACTTCCGCCTGATGATACTGATTCTTATATGCAGATACAAGAATGTCTCAAAGATACAAATAGGGTATATTATCGTATACGTAATAATGTAGACATCTTTGAAACTATCACCAGATACATCTCGGAACACCCTGAGAGGAAAATTGTTTTTGTTTTTTCTTCTGCTTTTACAGATGTGTATGAACATCCGGAAAACATATTGCCACGGCTTAACAATCTGAAAACCACATTCAATAGCACTAACTGTCAGGCACATATTGTTGCGCTTTATGATACAGAGGATTTCAAATCTATTTTTGATAACGGAGCGCAAGAATTATTCAGAGGAAAATTATTTGAAGACGCCTTAATTGGAGCTGATGCTCCTAATGGTAGAGGAAACCAATTGTTCTGCATCGCAGGACCTGGACGTGATGAATATCGCAATTTGCTAAACAGAATAAGATTGCTTGAAGGCTATTCTGATCTTTTGGCAGGAAGAGGTATTGAAGAGAAAGCAGTACGTCTAAGCCAGCAGGTTACACAGCGCACAAAGGATAGAGGAGCATATGTGGGTGAGAAGGAAATGCTCAATTACTATGTTAAAATGCAACCTTCAAAATTAACGGAAAATATTGATAATATGAACACGGAACGTTCTATTGATAGACTACGAAACATGGCGGGAACAGAAAAGCTTGTCATGCAAATTGAAAACTACATTGAAGCATTAAAGGATGCTCGGAACAACCCTTCTGGCGTGCGCTTCCGACCACATCTTGTGTTCAGTGGTAACCCAGGTACTGGTAAAACAACAGTAGCAAGACTGCTTGCTGATATATTGAGAGAAGAAGGACTGTTGGAGCGTGGCCACTTGGTAGAAGCCACAGTTGGTGACCTTGAAGGTGAATATGTTGGACAGACGCGAATAAAGACACAGGCTCTTTGCGACCGTGCTTGTGGAGGTGTACTTTTCATAGATGAGGCATATGGATTGATGAGTGACGGACATGCTAACCATGCCGACTATGGAAAAGAAGCAATCGAAGTGTTGATACAGTTCATGGAAAACAGTTCGGATTCATTGGTCATACTTGCAGGTTATAAAGCAGATATGGAGAACTTGATAAAAAACGGAAACCAGGGATTTATGCGACGCTTCAATGGACAGGAATCTTTTATTGAGTTTGAAGATTATGACGATAGTGCGTTGTATAAGATTTTTCAAATGCAGATAAAGGGGTATGAAACAACATCTGGTTTTGACGACAGTATTCGTCGTATAATATCATATATGTTTATTCATAGAAACGCTCGTTGGGGTAATGCTGGTGAAATGGAGAAACTTGCCAGTAGTATTACTGCCATTCATCGTCGCCATAAAGTTGGAAATGTTTTGGATGTCGAGGATATTCCTAAAGATAAATTGAGACTAATCAATGATGATATTGATCATGTGGCAATCCTTTCTGAAGTGAACGAGATGCTTGGTCTTGCGGAGATAAAAGAAAAATTGAAATCTCTCTTGTTGTCTACTCTTGGAAGGAGAATGGAGGCACAACGTTTGGGACAGATTGATATGGAGAAGCCTAATCTTAATTTTGTATTCGAAGGAAACCCAGGTACTGGCAAAACAACTGTGGCCTCGAAAATAGCAAAAGTTCTTCATGCTTTAGGACTTGTCGATGACGATGATTATGTGGAGATGGATGTTTCCAGTCTTATAAATTCAGGAGTTGGAGACACGGCAAAGGCTGTGGAGCAGATGTTTAAAGACCATAGCGGAAAAGTTATTTTCATAGATGAAGCATACAGCCTTGTCTCTCATGGTACAGATGCTATAGACGCTATAACTAAATGTTTGACAGATAAACGTTATGAAGGCAACCAAGCTCTTGTACTTGCAGGCTATTCTGATGATATGGAAGAGATGATGGAAAAGAATTCAGGTATGCGTCGACGGTTTAAGAACATTTGGCACTTCCAAGATTATACCAATGATGAGTTGTGGGAAATCATGAAACGTAAAGCTACATCAATGGAGTTCACCTTCAGTCAGGAAGATGAATGCAAACAACTTGCATTTGAATTCTTCAATGTAGAACGTACAAGAGGAAAACAGTTTGGTAATGCAGGTCTGGCAGTAGAGTTTTTTGATACTTTGCGCCGTTCGTATGAGTGTGCAGTTGTTTTTGGAACTCACGACCGTATGTTGCGCCCTGAATACTTCCCAAATTATTCTAAATCGACTTCAGCAGCAAGCGAGAATGTATCTTCTCATCAAGCACGAATAGGTGTAGATGGATGTTCAAAAAACTCTACTATACAAAACATGGTTGAAATATCATTTAATGATGATGAGGCACAATCTGTTTCGAATGTGGAGCATTTGGCTAATGCTGTTGGCTTGGTAGATGGTGCAAATGGTATGGGCACAGGATTTGTAATTTCTGTAAAAGAGCGGTTGGTACTTACTGCCAGTCATGTCATAGAAGGTAACAAATATCTTGCTTTTATTATGAACAGAGGTGGCATTGCTATGGGTGTCAAAGTTCTTTGGAATAATCCTAAAGTTGATTTGGCGATATTGCAATGTAGTTCAATTCCTTCTGATGCACGATATTTCAAGATCGACTCAGATGTTGACGAACTGCCAAAAGTGGCAGATCGAATAATGCATTGTGGATTCTTAAAAGGCACTGAAGTTTCGACTAACTTCTTTGTTTATCAAGGTACTATTAGCAATTATGACCCAAGCAAACAATTAGGTGGTCGATGTTTTGATGCCATACTGTCTGGTATAGAGGCAACGCATGGATGTTCTGGAGGCCCAGTTTTTAGAGAATCTGATTTTAATGTAATAGGTGCTTTGCAAGGTGGTTTTAACGATGCTCCTGCACGTATTATCACAGATATACATCAGTTGTTCAACCAGTCAACACTTAAAATTAAAAATTACTATGCAGAAAACAAACAATAAAACTCTTCAACTTCAAAATGATCTATGTCCAGTTTGTGGGGGTACATTGACGAATGGAGTGTGTTCTACCTGCGGATGGATACAAATATTATTTCCTAAAGAAGTACCAGTGGAGATAGAGGATTTCAATGCTATGCGCGAGGAAGTGGCACGAAAGATTCATCAAGAAGCAAATATTTCAAAAACGTCTCTGTGCAAAGCAAAAACAGAACTTGCTGAAGTTAAAGGTAAAGCAGATAAGTTGCAGAAAAGCCTTACTGCTGCAAGTGGAGAGACTCATAGTGCAAAAAAGGATTGTGACAGTTATAGAAAGAAACTTGAAAATGCTGACAGAAACATTATTTCCTTGGGAAAAAAGTGCCGTGATCTTAACGCTGAGAATCAGAGATTATCGTCGCAAAGTCAGACTCTAAGAAATGAGGTAACAAAACTTAAAGCAGAAATTCAAGCAAAAAGCCAAAATCCTACTCCTGCTAATGGTGCTCAAATATATGTAACTGAAAATAATGGTAAATATAAACTTTACGATGTCGCAAAAGTAGTTCGTCGTAGCAACGGTGCTGTAATTGGTAATAGTGGGATAGAACTTTACGATGGATGTATTTTTGACATTGGTGACATTACGTTTAAAGTTTCTGTCCCTGAGTTCAATATAGATAATCTTATTCTTTAACTTAAAACATTTATTTTATGGCTTATACACAATCATGGGGAACCCCTAGTCCCGGTCACATCGTTTATCTTGTAGATTTGTCAGGATCTATGGAAAATAAAATCGATTATACTATCGATGCGCTCTCCTCTGTTTTCAATTCATTGGTGGGATTTTGTGCAAAAGGAAGAACAGTAGCCCCAAGACTAACTTGTACTGTGATAGGGTACAACTATAAAGCAAAAGTTATATGGGACAATATGCCTATTTTGGAAATTGCGAAAAAGTGTGTTGCTTCGAGAAAAAACGGTATGCCGATTTTCGATAAGAATACAGAGTTTAAACCTGAGTTTCAAACATGCATGCGCTTGGCATTTGACGAAGCCAAGAAAGACATAGAAAAATGGATTGTCAAACAGAAAGCTGCAAATATGATTATTCCTGCTCCAATTGTCATAAACATTACCGATGGTTACCCTTACGAGGGTGATTCAAAGAATTGGAATCAGGTTTCACAAGAGACGTTGGCTTCTGTGCGTGCTCTTATGAATATTACAACCCCTGATGGTAATGTGAGAGTTTTTAATATTCATCATGATCCAAAAATAAATAAAACTGAATTGTTATTCCCTTCAAATCGTCCAACTAATGCCGCTGAACAGTTCTTGTTTGATGCAAGTTCGGAGATAGACGATAACACGCTTAAAGGAACAGCAAGGTTGTTTAATGCAGAAAAGGGAGCAAGATACATGGTTTCTAATGTGAAAGACCCTGGTTTGTTAAATAAATTAATAGAATTTGGTTCTTTGTCTGTGGGAGGAGAAAAAACAGCAGATGGCAGTTATTTTTAAACAATTTACAACCCATAAGCGTGGTGAGAGCGATGAGGATATTCAAGACAGCATAAATGTCAATGTAGACAATGGCAGATTTGCTTTAAGTGATGGAGTTTCCAGATCCTTTTTACCACGCTTGTTGGCTGATATATTGACAGAGGCTTATGTAAATGCTTCTGTTGCAGATGATTTTCCTCCGAAGGATATTGTATGTCAATTTTCAAATAGGAAGGAGGCTTATCTTTCAGCATTGGATGATTTTTCCCGAACATTACAAGATATAGCGGAAGAAACACTTAAAGTTTCTGCTGCTACGTTTGTTGGCCTTGAAATAGGTCCACAATTCGTTTCTTGGAAAGTCATAGGAGATAGTTGTTTGTTCATAATTCCTGATAATGGCAATTTGCGATGTGTCTGTAGTGATGAGACGAGTATTGATGCAGAAGGAACGCTCAATATTCTTTTTGGTAACAATCCTGCACAAATTCACTCTGATGGCAGTATATGTGGTCAAATCATATATGGTAGTTCTGAAATCGAGAATGGATGGTATATCATAATGAGCGATGCCATGAGTGCATGGTTTGTTGATAGGTTGAATAATAAAGAAGATGTAATAGATAAACTCTTTGCGCTTGGGAATAATGAGGACTTTGAGAAACTTGTGCAAGGGGAATTTGATGCAAACAGATTGAAAAATGACGATTGCAGTGTCATAATAATCCATATAAATGACAATGAAGAGATAAAGCCAGTAAATGACAATGAAGTCATAAAGCCAGTAAATGATGAACCGCCTGCTAATTATTTTGACATCGAGGAACAAGATGTGGGCAATCTGCCAAACGTTAGTTTACACAATAAGGTTCAAGCAACGTTGTCGAATGTAACAGGGTTCATACGGTCATTCATTCCAAACACAAATAAATGTACAAGAAACCAAGAACAAGATGAATGTAACAAAGAATTATATTAATGCAATAGAAGAAGCAATAGGCAAACCTGGAAGAATATTGCCTGCTAATCTGAATGGATACCGTCCTATTGAAGGCGTATATACATTATATGAAATGTATACTGGAGGCTTTTGCATCGTGTTTCCATTAACATGTGAGGGCAAAGTACAAAAGTGTATTCGTCTATGGCATAAGGATTTTGATAAAGGTTTGGTTAAAAATTTGGCAGATACCCTGAATGAACTTCATAAACATGTTGATTTTGTCATAGGTTTCGAATATTTCGAACAAGGACTAAGATTGGATGACAATGAAGTGATTCCAGCCGTTGTAATGGATTGGATTGAAGGAAACACTCTTAGTAGTTATATATTGGAGAATAGAGAGAATTCCAGCGCAATAAAACGATTGGCAGCCCAATTCTATGATATGTGCTCTGTTATGCGTCAAGAAAGTCTTGCGCATGGCGACCTTTCTTCAGAAAACATTATGGTGAAGTCTAATGGAAAAATGGTTCTTATTGACTATGATTCATTTTATGCACCAGCATTGTCTACCCAAATTAAGCAAAGTATAATAGGTACTCCCGGTTTTCAGCATAGGCAAAGAGCACAGCAAAGATACATATCTTATGATGCGGATTTCTTTTCTCAGCAAATAATATATCTTGCATTGCTTGCCATTGCTCGTGATAATTCGTTGGCTGATGAAGAAAAGCATCTTGTGGGAGAGAAGAAAATGTTTTTTGATGTTGGAGATTTAAAGGATGACAATGCGTTCGTATCATCTAAGGGCTACAAAGCCATAGCTGCAATTAATGATGAAGAGATTCAGGGCAGGTTGGCTGAATTACGTAAAGCCGTTAGTGGAAACTTATCAGAAGTTAGGTCAATAGTAGATTACAGTTCGCCTATTATACATTCTAATAAAATTAAAAAGCAGGATGATGATGCTTTAGCACTACTTCAGACTTTGGGTATTGTTCAAATGAAGACTGCTAATGGCAACCAAAATACTGCTCAAAATAGAACTCGTTCTACTACTACTTCTTCTTCCACCACCACTACTACTTCTTCACCGGTATATACTTCGTCTCCGCGTTCATCGAGCAAAACGATAACAACTTCCAATACATCTCCGACATATAAAAAATGGTTTTTGTGGGCTGGTATAATGGCAATTGCAGCTGTTTTATATTACGCTATCGGCAATAAAGGGAATAAACAGATAACGGCAGAAGACAATAGGGCAACTCCTGAGATGGTTGTTTCAACAGCAATAGAGCATATAGAAGGCAATTATTCATTACGTGAAAAAGTAGACGGAACTCTTGTGAATGGAATACGCACATGCGCAATTAAGAAAACTTCTGATACCCAAGGCAGCATATTGGTGACAAGTGAATATGATCCTGAGATTATAGATTTTTCTTTTGATGCATATGGCAAAGTGTCTTCAGAACAGTTAGGATCAGGAGAAATAACCTATAACGAGAAATTGAATAAAACGACGATAACATTTAAACAAGGAAATAGAATATGCGAGTTTATAAAGTAATGCTATTTTTAGCAATGACAGGATTGTTTTTCTCTTGTAAAGATAAAGGTGACACTGTGCCTAAGGAGGAATATGATCAAATATATGAGGAGTATAAAATTCTGCAGGAAACACTTGATGCATCCAAGGATTCAAACCTCAAACAAGCTGCAACAATCAACAAAACCTTAGGCGAATTGGCACAGATTTCAGGCAAAACGCTGACTTTACGAACTGACATTGAAAAAGGTACTGCCCGTGTCACACAAGCTGATAGAATTAGTGCCAATATTGATGCTATCAAAAGTCGAATTGCTTCTTTGGAAAGTCAGAAAGGTAATAATAGTGCTTTCAGAAAGATTGTTGCAAACTTGAAGACGATAATAAGAGAAAAAGAAGCAGAAATCAATTCTTTGAAGGAAATCATCGAAAGCCAGAAGGAGACAATAGAAACACAAACGACAAAAATCGCAGAACAAGGACAGCAAATTGATAGACAGCAAGAACAATTGCAGCAAGCGGTTGTCGCTCAAGCACGGTTGTTGTATCAGGCTGCATATGAATTTGAACAAATGGCAGATGAAATGCCTGATGTGTCTCGAAAAAAGAATAAAAGAAAAGTAGATAATTGGGCTGTACAAATACTTAACAGCTCACTTCTTTATTATCAGAAATCTCAAGAATATGGCAACGACTGTTCACAGGAAATCTCACGGGTGAAACGTCGTATTGCTATGATGAGGTCATTATAATAGGCAATCTAAATGTATTAATGTTGTGGCGGTTTCCGAAAAGCCCTGATAGAGTAGGAGTTATCAATAATATTTTAGCTTATGAAAAATCTTAATTCAGTTGTTGCAGAACTTGAAGAAAAGTTTGGTTCTGCTGGACTCGTTATGCAAAGAGTTAATTTGAAGGCAGCTGCAGCAAATTGTTCTGGTAGTCATTGTGAATATGCTATTGGTGATGAGGATTGCAGTGGATGTAAAGGTGCTATGTTTGGTTAAGAAATGAAAAGAGGGTGTGTTGTTTTAGCTTGGCATACCCTCTTTAATGATTTTATTGACATGGATGGGACTGATATATTAAATGAGAAAACCATTTTACTAACACTTACTAATAAGTGTAATTTGAACTGTATATATTGCTATGAAGGTCTTAAAAATCCCAAGGTAATGGATTTTGAAACGGCGAAATCCATTATAAAAAATGAAATAGGGCTGGATAAAAATGGTGTTTTTCTAATAGAATTCCATGGGGGTGAGCCATTTTTGAATTTTGGATTATTACGACAGATTTGTGAGTGGTTCTGGCAAACCTTCCCTGAAGCAAAGACTCGTTTCTTTGTTACCACAAATGGCACGAAGTTCACAGAAGAATCAAAACTATGGTTGAGTAATAATAAACAGAAGATAACAGTTGCATTAAGTCTTGATGGAACTCCAGAGATGAATCTAAAAAATCGCGGATGTAGTATAAGTGACGAAGTATTGCTGTTCGTGCATAATAATTGGCCTATACAAAATATAAAGATGACTATATCTGAAAAGACATTTGGTATGTTATCTCAAGGAGTTATTTATGCACATGAACTTGGCTTTCCTGTATCTGTAAATTTGGCTTATGGTGTAGATTGGAACCCTAATGATGTTGATATTTATGCCCATGAACTAGATAAATTAGTTTATTATTATTCCAAACATCCTGAAGTAGAAAAGTGTTCTATCTTTTCAAAAAGTATTATTCCAATTTTGAAACCTTATGAAGTAACTAGGCATTGTCAAGCAGGACGCAAGTTTAAAGCATATGATGTTGATGGTAATTATTTTCCGTGTCATGTTTTCTCTTCAAATACATTGAAGTCTGATGAATGGGAAAAAATATCAACATGTGATTTTGAAAATGATAATACTTTGTACGAAGATACTTCTTGTAAAGAATGTGTTATTCATAATATTTGTCCAACTTGTTATGGAATGAATTTTATTGAACGAGGACACCCAGGTATACGTGATAAACGTATGTGCAAGTTCATATTCCAAGAAAAGATAGCTTTGTCTAAATTGAAAAAGATAGAAATATTAAGAAAGAAAATTTCAGACATCTCTGAGATAGAGTATCTTGAGTTAAAAGCTATTCAAAAATTTGAAAATGCATTAGTTGACAAACAAAAGGTTTCATGCTTAAATACTTATTAGCCCCTTCAAATACTTAGAGTGAAATTATCTTTAACGTTTAAATTCTATCAATTATGCAAAAAAATGATGCAATAAAAAAGATATATAATGTAGCCAATCAACGTGCTGTAAGTGATTTGTCACATTCTGAATTTGTGAGAGGAGAGCTTCATGACATTCTCAACTACATTTTTCAGGGAGATAATGTGTCACAATACGAACTTATAGAATTTCAGAATGGTTTCTATATAGGTGATGTTGTGGACGGCTTATGGAATGGTAATGGTGCTGTCTACTATGCCAATTCAAATAACCTGTATGTGGGAGGATGGAGAAATGGCAGAAAGCATGGAACTGGTTTCTTTATGATGTCTGAAGGAAAATGTTATTATGGAGATTTTTGTAATAATGATTTCAATGGCGAGGGTACTATTACAGGACGTAATGGCGTGGAATTTTCTGCCATATTCGAAAATGGCGAGATAAGAAAAGTAAAGACTACAAAAAACGCTTTTACATATGGAAACAAACATTATGATGAAAATGGTGAACTTAAGGAGGAATCGGGTGGATGCATGAGGTGGTTGAGTGTGATTTTGTTTATCGGACTCGGACTTGGTATTTACAGTTACTGCAGTAATTGGACAGAAGAACATGAGCATGCTCATGCCATATATAATGACAATAGCGGTCCTACAACAACATATATATGTAATGCAAAAAGAGGGCTGATTGTTAGAGAGTCGAACAGTAAAACCTCTCAAAAAATTGGCTATATAGCATTCGACGATGAAGTTGAAGTATTTGAGATTGTTGAAGACTTTGCAAAAATAAAATTTAATGGCGATATAGGATTCGTAGCTCAGAAGTATTTGTCTCCTAAGAATGAATAGAAACTTATAAACAACATAAATGTATGAAAACATTCATTCATGATTATTCTATACCGTCGGAGGTTGAGGCTAAGATTAGTGAGGCTTTTTCCAAGTGTCAGGATCCAGATGTTAAACAACTTATAAAGGAGACACAATTACTCCTAAAAAGGTATCTTTCGCAAGACAATATTTTGGAACTCGATGATGTTGAAAAGGGGTTTGTACGTTGGTCTGATGCTGATGATGCTATTGCTTGTGCAAAAGACGCCTATATTGACAAGGCTATTGCGCTGATAGAGGAGTTAGGCTATACTGCTAGTGTGGAAGATCCTGCCAGATTCTTGGTTGATTCCTATTCGCGTCCTGGATGGTGCGTGGATCTTGTTGTATATCAAGTGCCAACAGCGGAAGACCTATCTAATATGTGTATGCGTTGTGGTGAGGATAGACCATGCAATAAAAAAAGTATTGAATGTTGGGAAAAATATAAGAATTGGTGGAATTATGACAACCACCATGATTAGGAATTTAACGGCTCGCTAACGGTTCACTCGACATTGTCTCTCGATTGAAAATAATACAATGCGTATAGATTCAAAGATGAAGAATTCTTCATCTTTGAATCTATACGCATTGCGTTTTTTTACTTTTTATACTATCTACTATTTCAGCTTATATGTGGCATATCATACTATGTAAGTATTCCTTTTTATAGCTTCTTATCAGCTATTTCCCAATGTCCAGTCTTATTGCTTCCGATATATTTGATAAGATTCATATCACGGAGAGAATATAACTCGCGTTTGATAGTCCTTATACTTGCATCAATTGCCTCAGACAGCATTTGGGCGTTTATCGTGCCATTTATCGTGTCATTTATCGTGTCATTTTTTGTTGCTTTATAAATTTTTCGTTGTCTATCAGTAAGTTTGGTGATATTTACTTGGACATTTATCGTATCATCTTTTGTCGTGGAACTTGGGCGGAACTTGGGCAGTACTTGGGCGGTCAGATTCCTTTTTATCTGTAGTTTCTCAATGCTCTGTCTTATACTTCCAACATAATGAATAAGATTCATGTCACGCAGAGCATAGAAATCACGCCTTATGGTCTTTTTCTGATACACCAAATAGTGTGGATAGAATTTGGTTATTTACCTGGACATTTACTTGGTCATTTACTTGGACATTTATCGTGCCATCTTTTGAATCAATCTGTATACTCTTACAATCTGAATTCTTTGCGAGCCTTTATTTCTTCTATTGTTGTCAAAAAATATATTGCAGAAATCATCCGCGATACAGGAAAATTCAGTAACTTTGTCCTCTGTGATTATAGTAATTACTGTTTGTAAGTTTCTGAATTTTAGTATATTGAAGTTGCGGCAGATTTTGCTTATCACTAAATTTATAAGAATTTATAAATCTCGAACTCACGTTATCATTGACAAAATTATGCTCGAACTCGAACTACAACAATATCTCCAATGCGAATATCCACAAGAGAATGCTCGCTGTGAATGGAAAGAATTTAAGAATTTGAAAAACTCGTTCTGTGGGGACGAGAAAGATGATGTCATATCCTACGTGTCGGCTATTGCCAACATGGAGGGAGGACATCTTGTGCTTGGAGTTAAGGATAAGACACTCGAAATTGTCGGTACAGACATTTCAAGACTTACCTTTAATGGTCAGCCTGCAAACACGCAGTCTGCAACCTTCAAGCTCACCGAGCAATGTACTTATCTTTCATCCGAAGGTCTAAGTATTGAGGAATTTATAACGGATGACACGAACAAGCGAGTATGGATAATCCATATCCCCAAGCATCTGCCCCGCCGCCCAGTCCTTGCCCACAAGAAGGCATGGCAACGGATAGAGGATTCTTTAGTGGAATTGACGCAAGAAAGGATGGCTGTTATCCTCGAAGAACCAATCTACTCAGCAAAGGACTGGTCTGCAGAAATCGTACCTGACGCAACTATAGACGATTTGGATGAGGTGGCCATTGCTAAGGCTCGAATGATGTTTAAGAAAGTCCATAGTCGCATACCTGCGGAAGAAGTGAATGCTTGGAATGTCCAAACGTTTTTGAGTAAATGCGGATTAACGAGAAACGGTGGCATTACTCGTGCTGCAATCATATTACTGGGTAAATACGAATCGGCTTTCAAACTTCGCCCTGCTATTGTTCAGGTTACTTGGACTCGCCGAGACAAGATTCAGGAAGTGATTGACTACGAACACTTCACTGTTCCGTTTATATTAACGGTAGACGAAATTCTTTCAAAGATAGAGAACCTAACGCTGCGCGAGATGCCTGGTGGAACGCTTTTCCCAGATACAATGAAACAATATGATGACTATACCATTCGTGAGGCTCTTCATAACTGTATAGCCCATCAGGACTACACTCTTCAGCAGCGCATCAATTTCGTGGAGAATCCGGGGTATCTTTATTACTCCAATGCAGGAACGTTCATTCCTGGTACTTTGGAAAATGCTTTGAAGAACGAAGAGCCTCAGACGCATTTTCGCAATGAATGTCTGTGCAGGGCTATGGTTGATTTCAATATGATTGATACCGTAAGCCGTGGTATCAAGAAAATGTTCAATGAGCAATGGCGCAGGCATTTCCCTATGCCAGACTATGAGATAGACCAGATAAAGAAGAAAGTCGTTGTCCGCATTTATGGAAATGAAATCAACAAGCGATACACTGATTTGTTGAAGACAAACGACACTCTTTCTCTATGGGATTGCATCTCGCTTGACGCAGTACAAAAAGGTAGAACAATTCATGAGGATATAGCGCAAGACTTGCTCAAACGAGGACTGATAGAAGGTGAAGCTCCACATTACAGCATTTCTCTTGGCATTGCAAAGAATACTCGCCAACTGCCTTCTTACACAAAAACAAAAGGATTGGATAAGGAGAAATTACGCCAGATGATACTGCAATTCTTACAAAACGCAGGTGATGAAGGTGCCAAGCGAGATAGTATATACGAATATCTGAAGGATGTGCTTCCTGCCAATAAGACGGAAGAACAACAGTTGCGCATGCTTGGAGATTTACTGAAAAATATGGGGAAAGAATGTTTAATAAAAGCGGAAGGACGAACTTGGTATACTATACCTCAAGCATAGAGGCTATATTATAGCGAATTTTAACGGAATTATAGCGAATCCGTTATTATTATAGCGGAAAATTGTTTTGAATCCGTCAAAAAATGACGAGTGCAGTGTGGGTATGGCAGGGATGCCATACCCTCCTACAGATTGCCACTCATATATAAATCCAAATCGGTCATCTGGAAAAAACTTCATATCAAGGCATGATACGATCGTATCAAGACACAATACGGTCATATCATGGCATGATACGACTATTTCAAGGCACGCAACATAACTTTATCACGTTCATGACATAGCAAGAACGCATGAAAAAACTTTGTTTAATGTAGTGTAACGTTCTAATGACCGATTTGGGATAAAGATAAACACATACTTAAGACTAAAAAATAGTAATACAAAAGCATTAATCCCCAGTACCACTTCAGTGTTGCATAGCTGGTACTTGAGTTTCATACGGCTGGTACTTGAGTTTCTATTGGCTGGTACTGCAGTGTAACTCAATATGTACTGTAACGTCATTAGAATTAAGTATAAACGTTTTACTTGTTGTTGAAATAATATACTTGGAAATGACACATTTCCTCTATATAAGAGGTTACACGGTTTCTTTGTTCCGCCCTCGTTAGTTCTTCGTTCATCCTTCGTAGTGAACTCGATCTGCCTCCGTAGTGAACTCGATCTGCCTCCGTTAACGAAGCGAAGGCATAACGGAGGATTAACGAAGGAATATCGAATGTTGATCGAAGAGCTAACGAGAACATATCGAAAGGAAATATATGAAAAGTGCCGATAGTGGTGCCAAAAGTGGGAAAAAAAAGGACTTTTGGCACCACTATCGGCACTTTTTGCTGTGTTATTCATCATATTCACAGTATTTTGTTCTACCTTTGCACTATTATCATGTAATACTAAAAAAAGGAAGAAACATGCTACAAAATATAATAGGAAGAAAACGGGAAATTAGGTTGATAGAGAGTTGCATAAACTCTAAGAATCCTGAGTTCGTAGCTATTTATGGACGTAGACGTATAGGCAAGACCTTTCTTGTAAAACAACTCTTGGGGGATAGGTTCAGCTTTTACATGACAGGTGTGTATCAATGCACTAAAACCGAAATGCTCACCTACTTTAGTGAGCAATTGGCTTTGTATTCAGGTAGTAAGCAGGCAAGACCGAAGACATGGTTTGAGGCATTCTCACAGCTGCGCTCTTATCTTGCAACACTTATTGAAGAAAAAGAACAGATTGTAATCTTCATTGATGAATTGCCGTGGTTGGACACTCCTAAGTCGAATTTCATCAGAGCCTTGGATTTGTTCTGGAACGGATGGGCTTCCGACCAACCTAATATCAAATTTATTGTTTGTGGGTCGGCTACTACATGGATGACCAGCAAGCTGTTGGGGGATAAGGGTGGCTTGCATAATAGGGTGACAAGAAAAATATATCTTGCTCCTTTTGATCTTAATGAGACAGAACTGTTTCTACAATCCAAGGGCATAGTGTGGACACGGCATCAAATAGCTGAATGCTATATGATAATGGGCGGTACACCTTTTTATCTAAATATGCTGGACAAGCAATATAGTTTGCCGCAAAACATCGATATGCTTTTCTTTGCAGAGGGGGCAGAATTGTCGAATGAGTATGAGTTTCTGTTTCGTTCTCTCTTTAAAGACTCTGTTCTGTATCGCAGAATCGTAGAATTGTTGGCAAAGAAAAAGATAGGAATGACTCGCGAGGATATCATGAAGTCTTTACGCCTGACTTCTGGTGGAAAACTTACAGAAGCTTTCAACGACCTTATCAGTTGTGACTTTATACGAAAATATAACGCTTTTGGCAACAAGACGAACGGGGCAATGTATCAGTTGACTGATTTGTACACATTGTTTTATCTGCATTATCTAAAAGGTAAGGAGGAGTCGGATGAGCACTTGTGGAGCAACATGATTGACTCACCTTCACATCGGGCTTGGAGCGGATATGCTTTTGAACAGTTGTGTCTGCACCATATATCACAAATAAAAAGAAAGTTGGGCATCAATGGGGTTCAGACTAATGTGTATTCATGGATGCAGAAAGCTAACAAGGAAAATAATGTTGAAGGGGCACAAATAGACTTGGTGCTTGACCGTAGAGACCAGATAATAAATCTGTGTGAGATGAAATATTCGCTTAACTCTTACGACATAACTCCTGCATATCTACAGAAACTAATAGATAGAAGGGAGACTTTCCGTCAAGCAACAGCTACAAAGAAAGCTTTGCATCTGACTTTTGTGACGGCAGCAGGGCTAAAGAAAAATGCGCAAGAGGGAATGATTCAAAGTGAAGTGGCGCTGGATGACTTGTTTGTGGAGAAGGAATAGAAAGAAAAAAAGGTGTAGCAAAAGGGGTGTTGTGTGATAACGCCCTTTTGCCACACCCTTATTGTTTTAGGAGTGTGAAGACTGATGGATTAGAGCAGTTCGTCGAACTTAGCCTTGAGGTCGCCCTCGGTGATGGCACCTACGTGCTTGCCTACGAGCTCGCCACCCTTGAAGAAGAGGATTGTAGGGATGTTGCGTACACGATACTCGGCAGCAACGTCGTCGTTCTCCTCTACGTCGCACTTGCCTACAACGATCTTGCCATCGTACTCCTCGGCGAGCTTAGACACGATAGGAGCAATCATGCGGCAAGGACCGCACCATGTAGCCCAAAGGTCAACTACCAATGGCAATGAGCCATTCTTGTACTCCTCAATGTTCTCAGTTGTGATTTTTACTTCCATTTTCTTGATTTTTTATTGGGTTTGTTAATGAATAATTAATATCAAAGTTTGTGCCAAACTATATGGCAGTCATCAGTTGATGGCATAGCGCACGCTGTTCTCTTCGCCAGCCATAGCGTTCATCTCGTCGAGGAAGCTGAGCAGCTTCTTGTTCACGTCAACTGCCACGTTGCGACTATACATCTCTATATTAGTGTTATGCTCGGTGTCGTGGATATTGAAGTAGAGAGGCACGTGACCCTGGCAACTGCGTAGCATTGTCTCGAGGTCGGTCATGGCTGCTTCCTTGAACATGGTGGAGTCGATGTAGATGGTGAACTTGTCTATCGACTTGTCTTTGACATCGGTGAGGAACTCAATCTTCTTTATCACCAGGTCGTAGGCATCGAGATTGTTGCGGAAACGCTGCTGGCAGCGAGCCGTGATGTAGACGGGATATTCCTCCTGAAGCATGCTCTGCCATTTTGTCCACTCCTCGCCAAAGAGAGCGAGCTCGCCCGAGCCGTCGAAGTCTTCTATTGTGACAATGCCGAAAGGCTTGTTGGTCTTGGTGAAGCGCGACGATACAGCCGTGACAATGCCACCGAACGACAATTCCTCAAACTTGGCCAATTCCTTCTTGTCCATCTCCCTGCCCACTTGCGAGCATTTAAGGTTGCACATGTGGTTGAGCACCACGGCATAGTCGTCGAGAGGATGAGCCGAGAGATAGATGCCCACAAGGTCGCGCTCTTTCTTAAGCAATTCCATTGTGCTCCAAGGTTCTGTCTCGGGAACGGGTGGGGTAGTAATCTCCACTCCTCCCATATCACCGAACAAAGAGTTCTGCATTGACGACTGCTCGGTCTGGTAGACCTGGCCATAGCGAAGGAGGGTCTCGATGAAGGTGTCGCCCTTGGTGTTGGTGGCGAAGTAGCTTTCGCGCTTGATGCCAAACGAGTCGAAGCCTCCACTCAAAGCCAACGACTCGAAAGCCTTGCGGTTGACGGCTGAAAGGTTGACACGCTGCACGAAGTCGAAGATGTCCTTATAGGGTCCGTTCTTCTCGCGCTCGGCAATGATGTTGATGGCAGCCGCGTCGCCCATACCCTTGATGGCAGACAGACCGAAGCGCACCTCACCCTTCTTGTTGGCAGAGAACTTGCGCTGACTCTCGTTTACGTCCGGTCCCAAGCAGGGAATACCCATGTTTTGGCATTCCGACATAAGCTTGGTTATCTTGCCTATATCGTTGATGCATCGGCTCATGTTGCCCGCCATGAACTCGGCAGGGTAGTGGGCCTTGAGATAGGCTGTCTGATAGGCCACCCATGAGTAGCATGTGGCGTGAGACTTGTTGAAGGCGTAGGAGGCGAACTTCTCCCAGTCGGCCCATATCTTCTCAAGCACCTTGGGGTCGTGGCCGTTCTTCTTGCCACCCTCGATAAACTTAGGCTTCATGGCATCGACAATGGCCTTCTTCTTCTTACCCATAGCCTTACGCAAGGCATCTGACTCGCCACGGGTGAAATTGGCAAGCTGTCGGGAGAGAAGCATCACCTGCTCCTGGTAGACGGTAATGCCGTAGGTGTCCTTAAGGTACTTCTCCATGCAGGGAATGTCGTACTTGATCTCCTCCTTGCCGTTCTTACGGGCGATGAACGATGGAATGTAGTCCATAGGTCCCGGACGATAGAGGGCATTCATGGCTATGAGGTCCTCGAAGACGGTGGGTCGTAGCTCGCGCAGATACTTCTGCATACCAGCCGACTCAAACTGGAAGGTGCCGATAGTGCGGCCCTCCTGATAGAGTTTGTATGTAAGCTCGTCGTCGATAGGTATGGTGTCGAGGTCGACAGTGATGCCTTTGGTAAGGCGTATGTTCTCCACAGTCTCCTTCATAATCGAGAGGGTGGAGAGTCCAAGGAAGTCCATCTTGATGAGGCCCGTCTCCTCGATGACGTGTCCGTCGTATTGTGTGGCAAGAAGCTTATGGCCGGGGTCGCTTTTATCTTCGGCTGTAGATACAGGTACCCAGTCGGAGATGGCATCGCGACAGATGATAGTGCCACAGGCATGTATGCCAGTGCCGCGCACTGTGCCTTCGAGCATCTTGGCGTATTTTATGGTGTTGGCAAGCAGAGGGTTGGCACTTGCCTCAGCGTCGCGAAGCTCGGGCACGCACTTGATGGCGTTGGGCAGGTTCATCTTTAGTCCGTCGGGCAGCTTGTCGGGGATAGCCTTGCACAGGCGATTGGACACATCAAGCGGCAGCTTCTCCACACGAGCCACGTCCTTAATGGAGTTCTTGGTGGCCATAGTGCCGTAGGTGATGATGTGAGCCACCTTGTCGTGGCCGTATTTATCCTCCACCCATTCCAACACCTTGCCGCGTCCGTCGTCGTCGAAGTCGGTATCGATATCAGGAAGAGATATACGGTCGGGGTTGAGGAAACGTTCGAACAGCAAGTCGTACTTGATAGGGTCGATCTTGGTGATGCCAAGACAATAGGCCACCACCGAGCCTGCAGCAGAGCCACGACCCGGACCCACCATGACGCCAAGCTCCTTGCGGGCAGAGTTGATAAAGTCTTGCACGATGAGGAAGTAGCCAGGGAAACCCATGGTCTTCATAATGTG